>Ga0182792_1002422_pt1 | contig 13174 bp, 17 predicted proteins | sample Passage237B_FD_130497 | JGI IMG/M metagenome (GOLD analysis project Ga0182792, IMG submission 130497) | Cellulose adapted compost microbial communities from Newby Island Compost Facility, Milpitas, CA, USA - Passage2 37B (version 2) (version 2) ...
CGCGCGGCCGGTGGTCGCCCCGGGTGGGGTGAGCAGGGCGCCGCCGAGCGCCCAGGGGCGCAGGGGGGTGGTGGTCGAACGTGGGTGCATCGACGTCTCGGGTGTGCGGGGGTGGGTTGGGGGGTCCCGGTGGTGGGGGGGGGTTCGTGTGTGGTTCGTGGGGAGGGGTGGGAGGAGGCCGGTCAGCGGGCCTGCGCGAGGCGCCGGTACTCGGGGAGCTTGGCGAGCGAGACGGCCACGGCGACGTCGTTGCCGCCGTTCTGGCCGAGCACGGTCCGCCAGTACGTCGCCTCCAGGGGCGTGTAGGGCCGCCCGAGGAAGCGCTGCCCGAGCGCCGCGGCCCGCCGGTCGCGCGACTCACCCGACCGGATGATCGAGCGGCCCACGGCCCGCTTGCCGAGCGCGTCGACCTGGCCGGCCCAGTAGGTCCGGTCGGCGGCGCTCGGCAGGCGGCCGAGCACCGTGGTGAACACGTGGTCCACGAAGGCGGCCGATCCGGGGCCGGCGTGGTCCGAGAACTCGGGGCTGGCCACGATGTGCTCCATGAGGCCGGCGACGGTGAGCGTCTGCGCCTCGATGCCCGCTCGCCACCCGTCGATCTCGGCGGGGGCCGCGGTCCGCCCCAGGAGCTGCTGGTAGAGGCCGCCGATCACCTCGCCGCTGTAGGCGTCGTCCTTGGCGAGCTGGCCGAACAGCGCCGTGCGGCAGTAGCCGGTGGTCGCCAGGTCGGGCACCCAGTAGGCCAGCTCGCCGCTCGTCACCGAGCGGTGGAGGAAGTCGGCGTAGGCGGCCTCCACGAGCTTCGTGCTCATCGTGGTGCCGGGCGTGGCGCAGCCGAACTCGCCGGGGCAGTCCCGCAGCGCCCGGGTGACGAGCGCCTCGTACTGGTCCGATCCGGCCTCGTTGGTGTGCAGGTCGTTGAGCCACCACTCGGGGTGCGGGACGCCGAGCGCGTGCCAGTCGGCGAGCACGAACCGGGGGTTCGAGGCCGCCTTCGCCCGCAGCCACGTCGCGGCCGCGTCGAGGTTGGCCCGCTCCGCCGCATCGGCCGGGCCGTACGGGCCCTCGGGGTCACCGGGGCCGGCCTTGTAGCCGGGGGTGACGACGACGATGCACGCCACCCCGGCGCCGGCCGTCGCGACGCTCTGGTCGAACCGGGCCTCGTCCAGGGCCGTCCAGCCCCCGTGCCACACCGGGTGGGCGTCGTTGGCCCCCTGGGCGATGACCAGGCGGTCCGGGGTCTCGTCCACGCCGAGGACCTGGTCGATCGGGAACAGCGGGTCGGCCTGGGTGAAGACGGACCCGCTCACCGAGTACCGCCAGATCGGGCCGTCGGCCACGATCGGCAGGACCGGGTTGCCCTCGCTGGTCACGATCGTCTCGTCCAGCCACCGCCCGTCGTGGAGGTTGACCGTCGAGTCGGCGATGATCGCCGTCAGCGGCTGCGTCGCCGGGTCGTAGGCGGTGATCGGGATGACCGAGCCACCCGTCTGCCACCGCCCGTCGTCGGCGTCCCACGCCGTCGGGTTGCCCGAGGGGAACGGCGGCGGCACCTCGGGGTCGCACCCCATCGCCAGCAGCGCGAGGCACCCGAGCACCACCGCCACACCCCGTCGAGGTCGTCGTGCCTGCACGTCGTGCACCTCCCGCCCGGCAGGCCCATCCCACCGGCGAAACCCTGTGACCGAAGTCGAACACAGCCCGCCGGCGCGGTCAAGGAAAACCACCGCTCCCGCGAGGAAGGGCACCGACCGGTCGGGCGACGACCACCCCGTCCGAGGACGACCGCCCTCGACAGCCCTTTCCACGCAGTCGGCCGAGCCGCCGGCGCGGGCCCGCCGCCCGGGCCCGAGGCCGAGCGGTCGGTGGTCAGCCCACGGCGTGGACGAGGTGGAAGATCCCGGGTTCGACCGCCGTGGCGAGCGCGGCGACCCGCGCCGCGGACCGGGCGGCCTCGGGGTCCTCTCGGGTGGCCGCGGCGTCGGCCGCCCGCCGCCACCGGGCGACGTTCAGGACCCGGGTGCCGGTGGCGTCCACCAGCAGCTCGGCCGACACGAAGCCGGGGCGGTGGCGCACGACGCGGTCGAGGCCGTCTCGCAGCGCGTCGAGCAGGGCGTCGAGGTCGGCGGCGTCGACCTCGATCGCGTTGACGAAGGTCGCGGGTTCGTCGGACATGGGGTGCTCCTCGGGTTGGTGGAGGTGACCGGCCGGGTGGTCCGGTGCTGTCCTGACGAGATGGCGATGCGAGACGTGAGCCGGGCGGTCCGACCTCACAGCCGGCCCGGTCCGATCGTCAGGTGGTCGTGAACCGTCCACCTGACGACGCGGCGAGCGCCCACCGGGCCGATGCCGACCGCGACCTGCTCACCGGCATCGCCTTCCGGCTGCTCGGCTCCCGCGCCGAGGCCGAGGACGCGGTGCAGGAGGCGTTCAGCCGCTGGTACGCCCGGGAGCCCGGGGCCCGGGCGGCGGTCACCTCCCCGACCGCCTGGCTGGTGACCGTGGTCAGCCGCATCTGCCTCGACACCCTCAAGTCGGCCCGGGTCCGGCGCGAGCGCTACGTGGGCCCGTGGCTCCCCGAGCCCCTGCCGACCTCGACCGAGCCCGCGGCGGCCCGCCACCGCGACCCGGGCGAGCAGGTCGCCCTCGACGAGTCGGTGGGCGTGGCGATGCTGCTGGTGATGGAGGCCATGACCCCGGCCGAGCGGGTGGCGTTCGTGCTCCACGACGTCTTCGGCTTCCCGTACGGGCAGATCGCGACGGCCCTGGGGCGGACGCCGGCAGCCTGCCGCCAGCTCGCGTCGAGCGGTCGACGGCGGCTGCGGGCCGACCGGGCCGCCACGACCACCCGCGGCCGGGACCCGGGCGCCGTGGACGCGCTCCTCCGGGCGTGGAGCGCCCGCGACCTCCCGGCCCTCGTCCGGCTGCTCGACCCCGACGCCGTCGCGGTGGTGGACGGGGGCGGGCTCGTCTCCGCCCCCACCGAACCGCTCGTCGGGGCCGCCGCGGTCGCCGGCCTGCTCCTCGACGTCGCCGACCGGGTCCCGGACCTCGCGCTGTCGGCGGCCGAGGTGGGCGGGACCCCCGGGCTCGTGGCCCGCGACGGCCGCGGCGCGGTCCTAGCGGTGCTCTCGGTCGGCGTGGAGCGGGGCCGGGTCGCCGCCCTCCTCGTCACCCGCAACCCGGCGAAGCTGACCGCCTGGTCCTGACGGCCGCGCCGGTCGTCCCGGCCCGGGCCACGGACCCGGTCCGGTCCCGGGCCACGGGGTCCCGGGCCACGGGGTCCCGGGGGCTACGGGTGGCCTTCCACCGGGTCCACCACGAGGAGGAGCCGGGGGCCCGACGATGCCGGGGGCGACCGGTGGACGAGGCCGCCGCGGCCGCCGGCGGACCGGGCGCCGCGGGCCAGGACGACCTCGCCGCGCTGCGCCCGCACCGGCGTGCCCCGGGCGATGGCCCAGTTCGCCACGTCGGGCGTGCGACCCCGCAGGCCGAGCTCCGAGCGGTCGAGGTCCGCCTCGCGCAGCCACTCCGTGCCGGCACCGGCGTAGGTGCAGAGGAGGCGGAGCACCTTGTTGTCCTGGTGGAACACCGGGCACGACCCGCCGAGGGACCGTTCGAGCCGCAGGAGGACCCGCGCCACGCCGACGCGGGCCGCCAGCTCCCCGCCCAAGCGCACCAGGTCGTCGGCCAGGCGGTCCCGCTCGGTGCCGGGCTCGAGGTCGAGCCGGTCGAGGAGGCGTTCCGCGGCGCCACGGCAACCGGCGAGGTCGGTGGCGTCGGCCGCCTCCTCCACCCGCCGGTGCTCGCCGTGGAGCGCCGCGTCGAGGTAGGTGGCGAGGTCCGGCGGGAGCGTCCGGCGCCAGAACCAGCCGGCGCCCTCCTCCACCCACGCCGCGTCCCGCACCACCCCAGGTCCGACCCGGCCGGGATCGTGCACGAGGTCCCCCACCGTCATCGCAGCTTCTCGCCCCGGCGCCGCAGGTCGGCCACCACCGCGTCGATGCCCCGCTTGTCGATCTCCTTCATCCCCCGGGTGCTCACCGTGAGGGTGAGCCAGCGGCGCTCGCTCGGCACCCAATAGCGCTTGCGCGCCACGTTGGGCTTCCACTGCCGTCGCGTCCGGCGGTGGGAGTGCGAGATGGCGTTGCCGAACGACGGTCGGCGGCCGGTGACCTGGCAGATGCCGCTCAACGGGGGTCCTCCTGGTGGGTGCGGTGCGGCGCCCGGGCGGCGCCGTCGGTGGCCTCGGTCGGGTCGCCCGTCCGGGCGTCACCCGCGTCCTCGCCGAGGTGGTCGTCGGGGTGCTCGTGCCACGGCGGGAGGGGGTCCGGGTAGGCGGCCCAGGCCGTGGGGCCCGCGGCCAGCTCGCCGTCGGTCAGGAGGCAGCCGTCGAGCAGGCCGGTCACGGCGGCACGGTCGACGTCGATGCCGATCACCACCAGCTCGCTCCGGCGGTCGCCCAGCGCCGGGTCCCAGGTGGCGGCGACCTCGGCCCGCACCAGCGGGTCGTCGAGGTCGTCGGGCGTCAGCCCCTCGTCGGCCAGCCACCGCCCGGCGCCCTCGATGCGCAGCGAGCCGCCGGCCTGGGACCAGTAGCCCGCCTGGTCGGGGCGGGTCGCGAGCCAGACGAAGCCCTTGGAGCGCAGCACGCCGTCCCACGGCTCCTCCAGGGCGTCGAGGAGGCGGTCGGGGTGGAAGGGTCGCCGGGACCGGTACACGAAGCTGGCGACGCCGTACTCCTCGGTCTCGGGCGGCGCGTCGGCGTGGGCGTCGTCCCAACCGGCCATCGACGCGACCGCGTCGGGGTCGTGGCGACCGGTGCCGACGATCTCGCCGACCGGCACGGCGCCGTGGTCGGCGTGCAGGAGCCGGGCGGTCGGGTTGCAGGCCCGGACCAGCCGCTCGACCCGGCGCAGGTGGTCGGGCCTCACCAGGTCGACCTTGTTGAGGACGATCGTGTCCGCGAACTCGACCTGGTCCACGAGCAGCCCGGCGATGGCCCGGTCGTCGCTCTCGTCCACGCCGATCGAGCGGTCGGCCAGGTCCTCGTCGGTGCCGACCTCCTCCAGGAAGGCCGAGGCGTCGACCACCGTCACCATCGAGTCGAGCCGGGCGAGGTCGCCCAGCGACGTGCCGGACTCGTCCACGAAGTCGAAGGTCGCGGCGACCGGCATCGGCTCGGAGATGCCGGTGGACTCGACCAGCAGGTGCTCGACGCGACCCGCCCGGGCGAGGGCGGCCACCTCGTCCAGCAGGTCGGCGCGCAGGGTGCAGCAGATGCAGCCGTTGCTCAGCTCGACCAGTTGCTCGTCCACCCGGTCGAGCGAGCCGCCGTCGCGGATCATCGCCGCGTCGACGTTGACCTCGGACAGGTCGTTGACGATCACGGCGACGCGGAGGTCGCCGCGCTCGCGCAGCACGTGGTTGAGCAGGGTGGTCTTGCCGGCGCCGAGGAAGCCGGACAGGACCGTGACGGGAAGGCGGTTCATGACCCCACCCTAGTCCATTATAAGAATGATTCCTATTCCTGGTAAACTGCACCCATGCGCCAAGGCATCCATCCCCCATACCGCTTCGTCGTCTTCCGCGACAGCTCGACCGGCGACGCGTTCCTCACCCGCTCCACCGTCGACACCGACCGCACGATCGCCTGGACCGACGGCGAGACCTACCCGCTCGTGGACGTCGAGATCAGCAGCGCCAGCCACCCGTTCTTCACCGGGCGGATGAAGATCGTGGACACGGCCGGGCGCGTCGAGCGCTTCGAGCGCCGCTACGGCCGGCGGTCCTCGTGAGCGACCTCCACCTCACCCACGTCGACCTGCTCGACTGCACCGGCCGGCGCACCCACTCGCTGGTGCTGCGGGCCGACGGCACCGTCGAGATCCGCTACCGGGAGGGCCACCGGGCCCTCGTGGACCCGCGCACCCGCCGCGTCCTCACCCCCGGCATCACCGTGCCGCCCGACCTCCTCGACGCCGCCGCCGGCCTCCGCCCGGCCCCGGCCTGACCCGCCACGCCGCCCCCATGAGCCCGACCGACCCTGCCGTGACCCCGCCCGACGCCCCTGCTCCCCGGCCCGCCGACCCGCCGGCGGCGGCCGCCCCGCCGACACCCGCGGAGGTGGTCGCCCAGGTCGTCGCCCACTTCGGCACCGCCTGGTCCGCCCACGCCGACCTGGTGGAGGCGCAGCTCGCGCCGGTGGACGACGTGCTCCTGGCGCACGCCGACCTGCGACCGGGCGAGGCGGTGCTCGACGTCGGCTGCGGCCGCGGCCCCACCGCCCGGCGCGCCGCCCGCCGGGTCGGGCCCGGCGGGCGGGTGGCCGGCGTCGACGTGGCGGCACCGCTCGTCGCCGCCGCGGCGGCCGAGCCCACCCCGGCGGTCACCTGGGTCACCGCCGACGCGAGCGCCGACGAGCTGCCCGGTGCCCCGTTCGACGTCGTGCTCTCGCGCTTCGGGACCATCTTCTTCGCCGAACCGGTGCCGGCGATGACCCACCTCGCCCGCCACGTGCGGCCCGGCGGACGCCTGGCGATGGCGGTGTGGCAGGAGCGGGACCGCTCCGAGATCATGCGACGGCCGCTGGAGGTCGCCGCCCGGGTGCTCGGCCCGCTCGGCATCGAGGCCGAGGTGCCGCCACCGGACGCCGGGCCGTTCGCCTGGGGCGATCCCGCCTTCGTCACCGACGTGCTCTCGGCCGCCGGCTGGGTCGACGTCGCCGTCCACCCGTCCCGCCTCGCCCTGCACCCCGGCGGCGCGGGTTGCAGCCCGCTCGACGCCGCCACCATGTGGGAGGCCCTGGGCCCGCTCACCGCCTACCGCGACCTGGACGACGAGGTCCGCGCCGCCATCCGCCACGCGGTGGCCGACGACCTGGCCGCCCCCGACGGCACGATCACCCGCCCGCTCGACGCGGCCGTGGCCGTCGTCACCGCCGCCACGCCCCCAGCCGACGGATCACCCCGCCCGTGACCTGACCGGAGCGGCGGACGGACGATCAGGTGGGCCCGGAGGACCCGTGGCCCGGTGACGGCGGGATGGGCACCGCCGCGCCGACCTCGTGACCGTCGCCGCCGTCCTCGACGCCGCCGAGCGCGGCGCGAGCGGGAGCGGGCTCGGGCCTCGTGAACCGGGTGCGGACGGCCGCCAGCACCGTCGCCGTGCCCGCGGCGAGCGCCGGCGCGGCGAACGACACGGTCTGGCTCGACATCGACAGGCACGACACGCACATGGGGCGCACCTTACCGACGCCGGGCCGGGCGCCGTGTGGCAAGGTGGCGCCATGACCGTCGAGGACCTGGACGAGCTGATCGGGCGGCGGCTGCTCGTGGGCATCACCTACGTCGACGCCGAGGGCGAGGTGGTCGACCAGCTCCAGTTCGCCGGGATCGTGCGGGAGGTCGACCCGCTGGTGTCGATCGAGCGGGGCGACGACGACCCGTTCACCCTGCCGCCCGAGCCCGAGGCGTACGAGCGGGGCCAACCGGGCGAGTACCGGCTCCGGGCCACCGGCGAGGTGGTCGTCGACCCCGACTACGTGACCACCTGGACCGTCCGCGCCCCCACCGGGTAGCGGGCCTCGGCCGGTCGCGGGCGGCCTCGACCTGCTCGTCCGGCCGCCCGCGAGCTCGCGTCGGCGGGTGCTCAGCCCGAGATGTCGGCGAAGACGAAGCGGTTGATGTCCACGAAGTCCCGCTCGCCCTCGGGCACCTTGTCGCCGGGGTAGATGGCGTCGACCGGGCACTCGGGCAGGCAGGCGTCGCAGGAGGTGCACTCGTCCGGGTTGATGTAGAGCATCGAGTCGCCGTAGACGAAGCGCATCTCCTCGTGCGCTGCGTGGGTGTTCGCCACGTCGCCGTCCTGGGCGTCCCGGCTGACGAGCACGTCGTCGGTGAGCTCGTAGATGCACTGCACCGGACACACGTCCACGCACGCCTTGTCCAACGTGTCGAGGCACGGGCTGGTGATGACGTAGGGCTCGGCCATCGGGGCCTCCTCCGCGCACCGCTCTGGGTCTCCGTCCGCTGCGGTCGGGCGCGAGGTGCGCGTCGGGCCCACTGCCCGAGGTCCCGCACGCCAAACCGATCCCCGCCCCTCCGCCGCCTCGGCCCCTCAGCGACGGTCGGGCCGTCGGCCCACTCGGCGTTCCCGGCGGCCTCGGGCCAGCTCGGTGCCCAGGGCGTCGAGCCGGTTGGCCCAGAAGGCCCGGAACTGGTCGAGCCAGGCGTCGGCCTCGGCCATCCCCGCGGGGTCGAGCGCGTAGAGGCGCCGGGTGCCCTCGGCCCGGACCGTGGCGAAGCCGCTCTCCCGGAGGACCCGGAGGTGGCGCGAGACGGCCGGCTGGGTGATGCCGAACTCGGCCCGCACCACGTCGGTGAGGTCCCCGGCGGTGCCACCGCTCGCCTCGGTGGGTCAGGCGTACGCGTCGGCTTGGCGGCGGTAGAGGGCGGCGTAGCGGCCGTCGGCGGCCAGCAGCTCCTGGTGGGTGCCGGACTCGGCGACGGTGCCCTGGTCGAGGACCACGATCAGGTCGGCCATCCGCACCGACGAGAACCGGTGCGAGACGAGGACCGTGACCGACCCCGCCGCGCCGACCTCGCGGGCGGCGTTGCGGTAGGCGTCGAAGAGGAGCTGTTCGGCCTCGGGGTCGAGGGCCGCGGTGGGTTCGTCGAGGAGGAGGCACAGCGGCTGCTCGGGGAGCATGCCCCGGGCGATGGCGAGGCGCTGCCACTGGCCGCCCGACAGCTCGGCGCCGTCGTGGTGGGTGCGTCCGAGGTGGGTGTCGAGCCCGTCGGGGAGCCGGTCGATGACCGTTCGGGCGCCCCCTCGGTCGATGGCTCGGCCGAGTCGCTCGTCGTCATCGATCGAGCCGGGATCGCCGAGGCCGACGCTGTGGCGGGCGCTGGCCTCGATGCGCAGGAAGTCCTGGAAGGTGCCACCGAGGCGGCGCTGCCACGCCGTGGCGTCGATGGAGCCGAGGTCGACGCCGTCGACGTGGATGGTGCCGCCGTCGGGTCGGTAGAGGCCGGCGAGGAGCTTGACCAGGGTGGTCTTGCCGGCCCCGTTGCCGCCCACCAGCGCGACGGTGGCCCCGGCCGGCAGGTGCACGTCCACGCCGGACAGGACCGGCTCGTCGGTACCGGGGTAGGTGAAGGAGACGTCGACCAGGTCGATGCCCCGGGCGAGGCGTTCGGGTGGGCGTCCGTCCGCCGCGAAGGCGCCGGTCCGGGCGTCGTGGAGGTCTTCGAGCCACAGGAAGCGGTCGGCGGTGCGCAGCGCGGCGCTCGCCTGCCGGGCGGCCTCGGCGGTGCGGGCGACGTTGCCCCGCAGCACCAGGGCGAGCTGGGAGACGAGCACGATGTCGCCGACGGTCGCCCGCCCGTCGACCGCGAGGTGGGCGGTGAAGAGCAGGGCGGCGACGTAGCCCGCGGTGAGGGTGAACCAGCCGATCGACGCCAGCACGGCGGCCCGGACCGCACCGCCCAGCTCGGTGGCGGCGACGTCTCGCCACAGCTCGTCGGATCGCGCGTCGAGGGACTCGGCGGCGTCGAACACCCGCAGCTCCATGGCGGGAGCGGGGTCGAGGAACATCTGGTGGATCTGGCTGGCGGCCCGCTGCTCCTCGGCAGCCCGGGCCCGGGCCCGGTCGACGTAGCGCTCCGAGCGGGGGACCAGCACGGCCGTCGGCACCGCGGCGATGGGCAGCAGCAGGAGCAGGGGGTGGACCGTGGACAGGAGCCACAGCGCGGCCAGCATGCTGATGGCGAGCGACAGGGTGCGGGTGAGGGTGAACACGGCGCGCATCAGCGACGGGCCACCGGCTCGTACCAGTTCGAGCTGGTCCAGGTACTCGGGGCGCTCCAGGTGCTCGATGCCGGGCATGGACGCCGTGAGGTCCAGGGTCCGCCGGTCGATCTCCAGCCCGACCTGGTTGGCGACGACGTGCTCGGTGTCGCTCATCGCCCGCTCCGCCGAACCGAGCAGGCCCGCGCCGACCGCGGCGACGAGGACGGCTGTGGCCGCGCGGCTCCAGCCGTCGCCGGGCGCGGTGTCCACGAGCCAGCGCAGACCGAGGCTCTGGAGCGCCCCGGCGACGGCGCTGAGCACCAACGTCGCGGCGATCAGCGCCCCGAGCTTGGGCTCGATCCGGCGGAGCACCTTGGCGTACAGCCCAAGCCGCCGCCGGTTGGAGGCGGTGGACACCAGGTCGGCGGTCATGCGGTCACCTCGTCGTCGGCGGGGTCGGCGGGGCTCGGGTCGTCCCGGAACCGGGTGGCCTGGAGGTCGAAGAGGCGGGCGTAGCGGCCGGCGGCGCCCATCAGGTCCTGGTGCGAGCCGTCCTCGATCACCCGACCGTCGGCGATGACGACGATCCGGTCGGCTCGGCGGACGGTCGAGAAGCGGTGCGACACCACGATGGCCGTGCACCCCGCGGCGTGGGTGAGCAACTGGTCGAACAGCGCCACCTCGGCGTCCACGTCCAGGCTCGCGGTCGGCTCGTCCAGGACGAGCACCGAACCGCCGACCCGGGCCGCGTACAGCGCGCGGGCCAGGGCGATGCGCTGCCACTGGCCGCCCGAGAGGTCGGCTCCCCCGGTGAAGGCCCGGGACAGGATCGTGTCCCACCCGCGGGGGAGCCCGTCGATGATGGCGGAGGCGCCGGCCGCTGCCGCCGCCTCCGCGGCGAGGGTCCGGGCCTCGGGGTGGTGGGGCGCCGCGAGGGCGACGTTCTCGAACGCGGTCAGCTCGAAGCGGGTGAAGTCCTGGAAGATGACCGCGAGGCGTCGCCGCCAGGCCCGGGGGTCGACCGCGGACAGGTCGGTGCCGTCCACGAGGATCCGCCCGGAGGTTGGCTGGTAGAACCCGCACAGCAGCTTGAGGATCGTGGTCTTGCCGGCGCCGTTCTCGCCGACGATGGCCACCGATCGACCCGGCTCCAGGACCAGGTCGAGGTCGCGGAGCACCGGCGCGTCGGTGCCGGGGTAGGTGAACGACACCTTCTCGAACACGATGGTGGGCACGCCCGCCTCCCGCTCGACCCCGCTGCCGGCGTGCCCGCGGGCCCGCTCCTCCGCCGCGAAGGTCTCCAGGCGCGCCACCGCGGCGAGCTGGGGCACCGACGCCTCGATCGAGAACGCCTCCCACCCCATCGCCGAGAGGACCCTCGCCACCGCCACCACGCCGCCGAGCGCCGCGGTGAGCCCGGCCGGGCCGAGCTGGCCGTCGAGCGCCCGCTGGGCGATGAAGGCGAACGGCACCCCGATCGCCAGCGCGTTCAGGGCGAACACCACGAGGTGCAGGCGGTGGGCGCTGAACATGACCTTGGCCAGCTCGTCCACCGGGCGGCGACCGTGCGCGTGGAACCGCTCCAGCGCCCAGTCCTTGAACCCGAAGACCCGCACCTCCTTCGACCCGGCCGCGGTGCCGAGCAGCTCCGACCAGTAGGCGGCGGCCCGGCCGTCGGCGATGGTGTCGACCATGCCGCTGGCGATCGCCCCGGCGTAGTGGCGGCGCAGGATGCTGCGCTGCCAGACGATGAACCCGAGCGCCGCCACCGCCGCGGGGACGGAGTAGGCGGCCACGACCCCCGCGGCGGCGACCGCCCCCGCGAAGCGGGTCAGCAGCCACAGCTGGCCCTCGGCCCCGGCCCCGAGGTTGAACAGGTAGGCGTTCTCCACCGGCAGCGCCGCCGCATCGCGCACCACCTGGGACTCCAGGTGGTCGATCCCCGGCCTGGCCGACACCGCCCGCCGCACCGTCCGGCGCACGGCCCCGTTGACCTGCGACGCCATCCAGTTCCGGAACGGGGTGAGCATCGACTGCGCCACCTGGTCGGCGGTGAGCAGCAGCGCGACGACCCCGAGCGGCCAGGCCACGCTGGACAGCGCGCCGGCGGCAGCCGCGTCGACCACCCGACCGACCAGCCAGGCCACCGCGATCGCGGTGGCGGCGGGCAGCAGCGACACCGCCAGCATCACCGCGCCGAGCCCGAGGCTCGCGCGCCGCGGGACCGTGCGGAGGAGGCGGAGCAGGGCGAGCCGTTCGCGGATCAGCCGGCTGAACCGGTTGGGTTCGCCGGGTTCGCTCGTCGCCGCATCGGTCACGGTCGCACCCTATTCACCGACCGACGGTCGGTCAACGGCGTTTCCGGGCCGTTGACCGGCCGCGCCCGCAGACGGGGCACACTGGCCCGGTGACAAGCCGCAAGGCCCAGGCTGAACGATCCCGGACGCTCCTCATCGAGACGGCCCTTCGGCTCTTCGTCGCCCAGGGCTACGACGGGACCCCCGTCAGCCAGATCCTGGACGAGGCCGGCATGGCCCGCGGCGCGCTCTACCACCACTTCCCCGACGGCAAGAGGGAGCTGTTCGCCGAGGTCGTCGAACACGTGGACGAGCCCTTCCACCACGGCCTCGACCACATCGTCGAGACCGTCACGTCGCCCGTCGAGCGGATCGTCGCCGCATGGCGGCTCCTGCTCGGCCTCGCGGCGGAGGCCGACTTCGCCAAGATCGTCCTCATCGAGGCTACCGCCGTCGACCCCGGCGCCTGGACCGGATCAGGCCAGTACCAACTGCTCCGGGCGACGGTCGAGGAGGCCATCGCCGCCGGCGAGCTCCAGCCGCTGCCGGTCGACGCCGTCGCCTCCACCCTCTTCGGCGCCATCCGCCGCATGGCCGACTACGTCGCCGTCGCCGACCACCCCGCCGACGCAGCCCGAGACGGCGACGCCGTGCTCACCACCATGCTCGACGCCCTCCGCCCACCCCAGCCCGCCTGAACCTGCTCTGGCGGGTCCGCCCGTGGCCCAGGTGCGTCGATGGGTGCCGATTCTGAGGCTTGGGCACCGCGTCACCTGTCGATGGAGGGATCGCAACGGCCTTCCCTGGACGTCACCGCGGGCCTAGCGTGGTCGCCATGGCGTTCGAGCGCATCACGACCGACCCGGACCGCATGGGCGGCGTCCCTTGCATCCGCGACCTCCGCTTCCCGGTCGCGACCGTGGTCGCCATGATCGCCGACGGCATGACCATCGAGGAAATCCGGCTCTTCGGATCTGCGGGTGGGGTAGGGCTCTGACCTGAGGATCCGCGGGCGCGGCACAGGGGCCCAGCCAGGATCGGGGTTGCGAAGCCAACCGAGCCTGGAGAGCCCCTGTGGAGACCGA
>Ga0182792_1002425_pt1 | contig 13158 bp, 13 predicted proteins | sample Passage237B_FD_130497 | JGI IMG/M metagenome (GOLD analysis project Ga0182792, IMG submission 130497) | Cellulose adapted compost microbial communities from Newby Island Compost Facility, Milpitas, CA, USA - Passage2 37B (version 2) (version 2) ...
CGGATCATGACCTATTTTAATCTCCGTTACTGTTCATAAATTAATATAACCAACCTTTTTTAGGTGTATATATGCTAAACACAGAAAGTACAAATTCTAGTTTGGAGGGCGAATGCTATGACTTGCATTTTAGTTCAATAGTTGCCGATGCCCACAATGATGTGATCGGTTCACATACGATGAAGGGAAGGGATATAGCAAAGTATGTCAAAGAAGCACAGACAGACCTCGTCCGGTTGAAAGAGGGTGGTGTGAATCTGCAGATATTTTCGATATTCTGCAATCAGAAGTATGGCAAAGGGACGGCATTCAACTATGCAAATGCCATGATTGATGCGTTGGATGAAGTCATACGGACAAACCAGGATAAGATTTCTTTTGCAAAGAATGTGGAGGAGATTCGACGGATAGTCAGCGAAGGAAAGATTGCTGCTTTATTTGGTGTAGAAGGGGGGCATATGATCGAGAATAATATCGATTATCTGTACGCATTGGCCGAGAGAGGTATGAAATACTTGACTATCACCTGGAACAACAGTACGGAATGGGCCAGTTCGGCGGCAGATGAAGCAAAGTCTACTATTGATACGCCCCCGAAAGGATTAAGCCTTGAAGGCCGTAGATATATCCGCGAACTGAATAGACTGGGCGTGATAGCAGATCTTTCGCATGCAGGGGAACATACTTTTTATGATGTGCTGGAAGAGAGTACAAAACCAGTGCTTGCCTCACACAGCAACTGCTATGCATTGGCGCCGCACAGCCGTAACCTGAAAGATGGTCAGATAAAGGCCATAGCACAGAATGGCGGTGTCATCGGTATCAACTTTTATTCCGCATTTATAGATCCAGGTTATCAATTGCGCTTAGACAATCTGATGACCAGACACAGCGATTTGGTAAAAGAAATTTCGCACCGTCATCAGCACGACAAGGTATATGTACCGCGAGACCTGTTTACCCGTATTTCAAAGGAAGAAGTCGATTCGATAAGGCCCCCATTGGGCAAGTTGATAGACCATCTGGATTATATCGTAAATATGGCAGGGATAGACCATGTTTGCATAGGGAGTGATTTTGATGGTGCAGAATCTTTCTCTGGAGGTATGGACGACGTCAGTTGCTATCCGTTGATTACCAAAGAATTGCTGAACCGAGGTTATACCCATGTTGATATTAAGAAGATATTGGGTGAAAACCTCTTGCGGATATTGGCGCAAAACGAAATTTAAAAATAAAACGAACGATATGAATAGTACATTTGTCAGAATGAAACAATGGGTTTTGTGGATCCTGCTGATCGGATCCCTCACTTATTCAAACAAAACGACTGCACAAACAGCACAAGACTTGCGGGTAGCACAAATGTTGGACAGTGTACTGCAAAAATATAACGACAATACGCCTGGTTTGGTCATAAATGTCGTAAAAGACGATGTACAGGTCTATAACAAAGCCGTAGGTATGGCCGATCTGGAGCGAGGAAGCTATCTAAGCACCGAGAGTATATTTGAAGTAGCGTCTGTATCCAAGCAGTTTACGGCGACAGCCATATTAATACTGGTTGCCGAAGGAAAACTATCATTGGATGACGATGTACGCAAGTATGTGCCACGTCTGCCGGATTATGGCCACAAAATTACGGTACGTCACCTGTTGACGCACACCAGCGGATTGAGAGACTGGCGCAATGTCACCTACCTTACAGACTATGTAAACTATACCCGCGTATATAATCAAGATGATGCCCTCAACATCATATGCAATCAACAGAAGCTCAATTTCCAACCGGGTTATAAATATTCCTATAGCAATTCGAATTATGATCTGTTGGCACTTATTGTAGAAAAAGTAAGTGGGCAGCCTTTTATAGATTTCGCAAGCGAAAAGCTGTTGAAACCGGCCATGATGAACCATTCTACGTGGAGGAGCGATCACAGGACAGTCATTAAAAACAGAGCGTTGAGCTATATAGGCACCAAAGGAAGCTACAAATTATTGAGCCCGATGGACAATACGGCGGGAGCTGCCGGCCTGCTTTCTACAGCAACCGACCTGCAAAAATGGAATGCCTTCTGGAAAAACAAGGGCTTTGGCGACACTGTATCAAAATTAAGAGAGCAGCAAGGAGTGCTCAACAGTGGACGAAAAATAAACTATGCTTTGGGCGGTGTCAATGTTTTCGAACGCGACGGGCTGAAGCTGATCACCCACGGCGGGCTTCTTACGGCGTATCGTACCCTCACATCTTATTACCCCGACCTTGATTTAAGTATTACATACTGCGCAAATACACGTGAAATCATTGCTCCGGAACTGGTAAAAAAAATATTGGAAATCTACCGCCCACAGACCAAAACACCCGTAAAATTCATGTCGCTAAGCAAGGAGATTATGCAGAAAAGGACGGGGGTGTACAAAAATCCGGAGGCCCAGCATGTCTTTACGGTCGAGCTACGTAATGACACGACATTGGCTTTCAAAGGCGGAAGCATGCTGAAAGCAGTATCAGAGACAGAAATGCAGGCGGCTAATGAAACTTACACCTTTTTGGACAATGATGGTATACGCGTAGCCGATGAGGACGGATATGTCGTCTACAAAAAAGTCAAAGCATATATCCCCAACGAAAAAGAGCTATCGACATTTGTCGGAAAATACGAAAGTACGGATGCCGATGTCGGGATTTCTATTGAGGTACATGATGGAAGTTTACGTTACACGCGCAATGGATACGCATGGATGGCACTCAAACCTTCTTATCAGAACGGAAGTATAAAAGCTTTTTCGACCATAGACAATGGACTTTTTACATTGTTGATGTTCGACACCTCCAATAAAAAGGAACTTGTCATCAGCGTACCTAGAGCATTAGGCATCGTATTTAAGAAGAAAGGCTAGTCTTTGAAAATTACACTCCACTAGTACAGTACTAGTGGAGTGTAAAAAGTTCGACAATCTGTATCAGTTCGGTCAATTTCTTTATACGTAGTTTTTTGGTGACCATCATATGATTAATATAGTGTACATAATTTCCCCCCCTTTAAACGCATAGAACACAACAAAAACTACAGACACTTCTTATTATTTGGTTTGTCAAAATATCCTTCACCTAAGAGCACACAGCCAACACATTGCCCAATGCTCGCGCTGTGCGGCGCAGATTAGCTTCTGTATAGACTAAAGCTTGTTCCAAGGGCATCGCTTCATGACTGATCGGCAAGAGCACATCAAATAGTTCAAGCAATCCGTTGGAAGGCTCCAAAGGCACTCTCCCAGCGAGGCCAATGACTGGAATCCCGTATTTTTTGGCCAGGACAGCTACTCCATACGGTCCTTTGCCCCCCAATGTCTGCTCATCCAGACTCCCCTCTCCCGTAACCACATAATCCGCTGTGCATAGCTGTTCTTCAAACCCGGTTATTTCCAAAAAATGGGCTATACCATTTACCAATCGGGCATTGGCAACGGCATACATGCCGGCAGCAGCTCCTCCCGCAGCCCCTCCAGAGACTACAGAAGCCATATTTTTTCCGGTTTCTTGCATGGCGACCTTACTGAGTTGACGGAGAAAAGATTCCAATATCCTTACATCAGCAGGAGATGCTCCCTTTTGGGGTCCAAAAACCGCTGCTGCTCCTTGCTCTCCCAGTAGCCTATTCTCCACGTCGCACAGGATGGTAAGGTCGCATTTCCGCAGCCTGTCATCCATTCTACTTGTATCTATACGACATAGCTTTTGCAGTTCTTGAGGGATAGGGGCAAGCTCCACTCCCTGTTGATCCAAAAAACGTACACCAAGCGCCTGTAGCATACCACAGCCTCCATCTACCGTCGCTGAACCTCCCATACCCAAAATGATCCGTTTCACCTGCCGATCAAGCGCATGACGGATCAATTCGCCCGTACCTTTGCTGGACGTGTGCATAGGTGCACGTTCCTCCGGTTTGAGCAAACGTATCCCCGAAGCATCGGCCATCTCGATGACGGCCGTCTGTCCATCATCGACCAGGCTATACGATGCCTGGGCGGGCCTTCCCAATGGGTCCGATACAGTTACTTCTACCAGTTCTCCATGCAGCTGCTCATGGATGAGTCTGCACGTACCGTCTCCTCCATCCCCAACGGGGAACAACGTGACCCGACAATCGAGCCGGCTCTGTAAAAGACCCTGGCCAATGGCCTCGGCCACACTGCGGGCATCCAGGCTATGCTTAAAAGCATTGGGAGCAATAAGGATGTGTTGCATCTTTTTTAGTTTTTTGTATGAATAGACCTCTCGCTAGCACATGAGTGTCACGCGCACCATATCAGAAACCAAGTTATCTTATCCCAAAACCGTATACAGCAGACAGATCATCCCAATAGCCACCATACCCATCACCAGAGTTGCTACCGTGTACACCCGGAGCATGACATTCATCCCCACACCCGAAAACCGCGAGATGACCCAAAAATACGAATCATTGGCATGGGATACCATCATCGAGCCGGCACCCATCGCCAGGACCGTAAAGACCTTGCCCATGGTATGGTCAAGCCCCAATGAGGGCAGCATCGGCAATACCATGGTAGCTGTCGTGATAATGGCGACAGACGAAGACCCTTGGGCCGTTTTCAAAATGGCTGCGATAAGAAAAGGAAAGAAAAGTCCCATCTGGCTGACAGCACTGCTAGCCGATACATGTTCGGCAATATTGGCCCGTGCGATCAGCGCCCCAAAAGCACCTCCTGCACCAATGATCAGCAAGATATCTCCGGCTTTTTCCACCGCTTGCCGCAACAGTCCATTAAAATCAGCCCTTTTCCAATCCCGTTTGCCTGCAATAGCCAATATTATTCCCAGTGCCAATGCGATTTCCGGAGCACCCAAAGCATGTATGGCCCTTACCGCGAACGAAGACGTCTCATCCACCGCCACAAACGATCGGATCCCGATCAGCATGATCGGAATGGCTATAGGCAAGACAGATACCCCTACAGATGGAAGGTGTTGTGATAATGCCTGCGTATCTTGCGGCTGAGCAGATTCGTTGGCCACGGCAAATGTCCTACAGGCATATTTGGCCCATAGAAATCCACAAAAAGCCGTAGGAATAGCGACCAACATGCCATACAGGATCACAAGTCCAAAGTCGGCCGACAAAGTCGCCGTAGCCGCAGCCGCACCGGGATGCGGGGGTACCAGGCAATGCACGGCATACAAGCCTGAGGCCAAAGACGCAGCCATGAGGGCTACGGCCGTACCTGTACGACGTGCCATATTGTTGTTCAAACTGCTCAATACGATATAGCCCGAATCACAAAATATAGGGAGCCCCACGACATAGCCCGTGATGTTCATGGCACCTGCCACCCGCTTTGGACCCGTCAGCCGGAGAATGGCATTGGCCAGGACAAGCGTAGCTCCCGTATATTCGAGTATGATCCCCAAGGTTGTACCAAAAATAATGATCAGCCCCAATGCACCGATGATATTTCCAACACCGGTCTTCGTCGTGGCCAAGACCTCACTTAGCGGCAGGCTGAGACCCACCCCTACGACCAAACAGGCCACCACCAAAGCAAAAAAAGCGTGCACCTTATACTTTGTGGTCAAGACCACAATCAGCACAATGCCTAGTAGCAAGGCGACTATACTCTGGGCAAATGATACAGCCATGATGCAAGGTAAGAAATCAAAAGTAAAAATTAAAGCCTCCAGAGGCAAGACACAGGGCAAACGCCTGCCTGGTCCGGTAGGTAGGCATCTTATTTTTTAATAGGTAATACGGAGGATTTTCTTTATCACTTTCATACCGCTCAATAGCCGCGGAGGCCTAGTCCTTGGAATGCACCCAAGGACCAAAGTGCTTTGTCCAATCAATGTGGTCTGTCGCACAGGTCTTTCCCTCACGGCAGCAGATACCGTCAAGGCTGGGAAGAATTCCGAAGCCTTAGGGAGGGGGCTTCGGAAATATCCCCTAGGCCTTGTCCAGCCCGCATTCCCCGGTATCTGCTGCCGTCTGCCTCCACTTGTGATTGGACGGGGTGCGTTCTATAACGGATGGCTTACCCCTGCATGTAATGTGCTTACCTGCAGGCAAAGCAGTCCCGTACTGGACAGCGACCGTCCATTTCATCAGCATCGGCAGGAATAGCCCTGCAACGGGAGGCTGTGAGGTGGGATGCCCCTAGCTCCGTTCAGTTTTGTTGAGAGGTTGGTGGGTAAAGGCCCTAGGGAGACAAAACCAAGGGCAGCAGTTGCAGGGCTATTGAGCGAGGAGATGTGTGACAAGATGCCTTGAAATGGACAAGCCTTTTGGTGACTTTTGGGCTTCAAAAGTCACGAGGCCGTCCGCCGGCGAGGACGGAAAGGTGGTGCGATCGCCAAAAGATAGAACTGTATAGATTATACCTCCCTTTTTATCCAACACCATTTCATTGCAAAACAACAATTTTAGATGCGTCTGCCCTGAGGCAAGCCATAGAGCGGTAGATATTTCTACCTATCGCAAACATGCTATTTCATTGTAAAAAGTTCGACAATCTGTGTCAGCTCGGTCAATTTCTTTATCCGTAGTTTTTTGTAGACATTCTTGACATGGGTGACGACCGTTCCGAAAGATATGTTCAGATGGTGTGCTATTTCTTTTTTAGTCGATCCCAGGACCAGCAGGGACACGATCTCCTGTTCCCGTTCGGTGAGGGACATGAAGTTTTCGTAGACCGAGCTGTCAAGGTGCTCCTTTGTATCCTTCATGACCGTGATGGCGACTTTCGGTCGATCACGTTCATTACGGATGATCGTCTTGCTTGTGCCTATTGTTTTTCGCCACTCGCCCGTTGCATCCAGCAGTTTATATTTCAGGTCTAGATATCCAGGTGTATCCTTACGAAAAAAAGAAATGGATTCGATCAGCGCATGGTAGGTCGATGTATGGATTGTCTTGAGGTAGTAGAAATAGTCCATACCCTTCATCACCTGCCCTTCAAAACCATAGAACTGGCGCATCGGTTCATTGATACATAGCGGACGGTAAAACTCGACATCATGCACAGTAATATAATAGGGGGATCGATTGATAATATCCAAAAACGGTGAATTCTGGCAAGAATCGACGGTCAGCAGTTCGCTGTCCGAAAGGGAAGAATAAACACTATCTAATTCTGCGTACAGTTCTTCGTACATATCCATTCATTAAGCCTTTACATAATTCGTTTGCGCCCTAAATTTAACAAAAAATATAGTCCGCACAGGATAAAAATCCTAAAAAATACCTCTTTTGCGGTATTGACAGGCTATACATCACCTTCTAGCTTTGTAAAAAAACTAGATTTAAAAATACAAACCATGAAAAACAAAGCACAATTTTTAACGATGGCGGCAGCCGTATTCTTTTTACTGTTCACCTCATGTGGCAAGGACGATGACAAGGACCTATCGGGAGGAAGTGATTCCGAAAAAACAACAGCCATCGTAGGCAGATGGGAATTCGTAAAGGACGTGTGGCAGGAAACTCCCGGTGACACCGAGACAGAACCGGGCGTAAATGGTGAATACATAGAATTCAAAAAAGACGGAGCTGCCGTGGTGAGACGTTATGACGAGGATGAAGAAAAACTAAAAGAGGATTCTGGATTTTGGAAAGTGAAAGGCGGCAAGCTATTTCTTGCTGAAGATCGGGAAGAGCTAGAAGATCCAGAAGATGGAATGACCATCGTCAAGCTGACCTCATCAGAACTGGTATTAGAAGAAGCGGGTACATATAAGGATCAGGACAATAGGGATATAAAGTGGAAACACACCACCTATCTGAAGAAGTAACCTCTTTGTTTTTCAACTTCAACCAACCAAGCCATGAAATTTATATTAACCCTTGTGCTGGCTATGTCAGTACAAGTTGTGCTTGCACAGCACCTTCCGGGCATCAGCACAGGCACGTATTCCGGAGTCAACGGTGTCTTTGCCAACCCCGCCAATGTCGTCGACAGCAGGTACAAATGGGATGTCAATCTGCTGGGGTTCAATATAGGCGTAGGCAATGACCAGGCGAGCTTCAATCTCAATAAGCTCAGTGACCTGGCCGGCGATTCGCTGCGCAACATCTTCATCGGCAAAAATGGGGAAAGCACCAATGCACTCCTCAATCTGGCCGTACATACCCCTTCGTTCATGCTACAGGCCGGCAAGAAAAACGGCGTCGCCTTTACGAGCAGGGCACGCGTGCTTTTCAACGCCCACGACCTGGACGGCGAGCTCGCCAACCGCCTGCTCGAAGGCAACGAAAATATAGATGACCTACCCTATTCTATCGGGTCGGCGCAAAATATGATTGTCAACGCCAATGTGTGGGCCGAAGCAGGGCTCAGCTACGGACGGATCGTGTTTGACGAGGGTCCCCACTTTGTGAAAGCCGGTATCACCGGAAAATACCTCGCCGGCGTGGGCAATACACACCTGCAGCTGGGCAAGGTGCAGGCGACGCTCGACTATGACGATGTACAGGAGGATGCCTATCTCAAAGATGCCACCGGAAGGGTCAGCATCGGTGTAGGCGGGATCAATGTGGCGGATTTCGATGCCGCCAACCTGACCAAGTTCGAGAGTTCGGGCTTTGGGGCCGATATAGGCGTGGTGTACGAGTACCGCCCCGGTAGTGGGGACGACAAGGCATCCAATGCCTATAAGTTTAGGGTCGGCCTGTCCATCACAGATATAGGCTCCATCAAGTACAAAAAAGACCCCACCTCTACCGGAGGGTACGACCTGTCCGTTACGGGAACCGAAAGGCTCTATCTCAGCGAATTTGACGATGTCTCCATGGACGATATCAATCAGAAGCTCGAGAGTATGCCGCAGTTTTTCACCCCGATAGGCGACGCATCCTCGCCTACGTATGGCGTATCCCTGCCGACGGCCATGCACGCTTTGGTAGACTATAACATTCTGCGGGGCTTGTACGTAGGCTTGCAGGGGACGGTCAGTATGGTCAATGTGTCTTCCAAACCGTACAACAGCCAGTATTACTCTTCTATTTCACTGACACCACGCTACGAAACCTCGTGGCTAGGTGTATACCTACCCTTGCAGCACAATGCCCTGACCGGCACAAATATAGGGGCAGCCTTGCGCTTAGGGCCGCTGTATGTCGGCTCAGGCAGTATCCTGTCGGCATTGACCCAAGAGTCCAAGCAGGTCGATGTCTTTTTTGGAATCCGTTTTGGCATGACAAAGAAATAAGATTTATCAATCCGTTTTTAGCGCATGATATCGATATCATACGTTAAGAACGGATTGTTATTATTGATGCGATTAGTTATCTTGTCGGAAATTATCTGCAAAAAAAATGGCTAATCTTTTGAAACTCGAGGAGTTGGGGCAATTGTTGCTTTCTATTATTCTATTCAGCCAGCTAGACTATGCCTGGTGGGTATTTCCGCTCTGTATTCTCCTGCCGGATCTGTCCATGGCAGGGTATCTGGCCAATCCCAGACTCGGTGCCTGGATATACAACCTGTTTCACCACAAGCTACTGGCGGTCGCTGTGTTCTTAGCAGGGATAGCCTCCGGCATACCTTTGCTTACACTGACGGGGATCATCCTATTCGGCCATTCGGCGATGGACAGGATTTTTGGCTACGGACTGAAATATAATGATGATTTTAAGAATACGCACTTAGGCCGTATCGGCAAGCAGTCCTGAATAAAACTTCCTACTCCCTACGTGGTCTTTTCATATCCTCCAATGCATGCAGCAGGAAGGCAAACCGTTCGGCCCGCCGTACATCGGGCAGGACACGCAGGGACCGGATACCGGCTTGCAGGGCCTGTATATCCATAGTCCCAAATGAAGCGATGCGCGCCTCCACATCCACGTCGTCCAGATAGCCATCGACGATCCCCAGCTCCCTCGCCCGCTCCGCCGCGAAATAACCGGTCTCCAGGCAGAGTTGCAGGACCTTCTTTTCGGGCAGCACTTTCAGCAGGCTGGCCATGACCTGGAATGGAAAGATGCCCAGCTCCAGCTCGGGCAGCCTAAACCGTACTTCCTTTTTACAAAATACATAGGTACAGCCCAAGACGATCAGAAAGGCCCCGGCAATGACATCGCCTTCGACTATAGCAATAGACGGCTTCAGGAGTTTGTCAAACACATCTCCCAAAGAAATATCCTTGTTCTCGATATGCGTATTTCTGATATCCGTTTCCGGATTTTCAAAGGTTTTCAGATCCATGCCTGCACAAAAGACCGGGCCCTCTGCCTTGATAACAACAACTTTTACCGTATCGTCGTCGTTAGCTTCTCCAAAAGCATGCGCGATCTCATTGACCATCGTCGGGGTGAAGGCATTACGCTTCTCTGGTCTGGCCAGGGTCAGCACAAAACGGAAATCGTTCTTTTCTGTTTTTATATAGTGGTACGCCATGAACGTTATCCTTTGGGGTGAAAATTATACCTTAAAAATACAAATAATTTATTTATCCCTGCCTCTCTCGCGATCAAGGCTTGGCTTCCGTTTGATCGTTTGCCACCGTTGCTTTTTTCTCATAAAATCCGAAGAATACCATTTTTCAAAATACGATAGCTTCTAACAAGTACCTATCTTCTACAGCGATCCAGGAGCCGGCTGACGAGATAGCTGATAATAGCTCCGATAACCGCCAATATCACAGTCTGCAAGATATCTGCAAGTGGAATACTGGGCCAGATCGAACAGAGGGTACCGCCAAGGGTACCCGTCTGTACGTTAGTCAGCGGTCTCACCGCCATCCTCCTCTCCTGTTTGTGGCTTTTGCTGTTCCTCATTTCCGACCACGGTCTCGAGGATACCGAGTGCTACAGCTACATATCTGACGACCTGCACGACCTTGGCAGGCAATTTGACCGGAGCGGCCAGTACCAACTGTACGGCCTTGCTCAATGTGTGGATTATTTTTTTCATGTCTAGTTTTTTTTAATATTGTATTGTAGAGACGCAAGATTTTGCGTCTCTACGGGTTTACAAGATTTGTACGCAAGTATTTGTAGGTTACATATCCCGATTCGAGATCGGGATGACGTGCTTTTTTTCCCCATGGCTGGCGCGCGACTCCTGTCGCATGCCGTTTTTTCCTCCCCCTTCCCCCTCAAGAGGGGGATAGCGGTCTACAAAGGTTATGAGAAGACAAACGGGCGGTACCTCCAAAGCGGGATCCTTAATCTTTATGCATACCATCCTTGATCTGCAAGAACACTTCCCCACCCATATCCCACAGGCTGTAGACCAGGGCCTTCAATTGCGCCAATGCCTTGCGGCTGTCGGTACCTCGGCCTTCGCCCGTCAGCGTCGTGACCGGAGCGATGCAGCCTAATAGGTCACGCATGGCGTCGTTGGCGGGGTGGATCAGGATGGCCTCCCTGCCCAGTACGGCAGGGATGCCGATCTGCTCGCCGTGCTTGGCATAAGTTCGCTTCTGTAGCTTATAGCGCCCTTCGGGGACACAGCTTAGGCGAGGCCTGTTGTTGTACCACGGCAGCTCTATCGTGTGGCAGATATGTTCACCGCCAAAGGTGATCGTTCCGTTGGTTCCCTGTGCTCCGTATTTCCGTCGGAGGACGAGGGTATGTGTTGTCATTTTTTTTAGTATTTAAGTAGTTAGTACATAGTAGTTAGACTTTGGATATGGTCTTTAGTAGGCACGGGTCAGAGACCCGCGCCAGCTTTGTTTTTACGATGTTTACGGGATATCCACATCAACGATAGTCATCGCATTATAGGGATTGTTCAGCAAGGGGTAGAACATACCGTTCACACCCTGGAACGTCTCGATCCCTATCATGAGGTAGACCACTTTGTCCGATGCCGCAGGCAGTACCACCTGTACCGTCTCGACAGTGTGCTGTCCGATCAGCGGTATGAATGCCGACCGCTGCACAACAGGACGAGGCACATTTTCCTTATCCAACGTCTGTTCGACAGCAGCCAATACAAACTGTACATGCGTAGCGCCTTCGAGTAGGGTTACGCTCTGCTGCGGGTCAAATTCGGGAATGGTCAGCTCGACCTCTCCCGATACGCGATCGTATGTCGTAAGAAGGTCTTCTCCGAACATAAAGCTCAGGCTGCTGTTCGCATTGAACTCCAATCCTTTGAGCAGTCCCGAATTTTCTGCTTTGAAGATACGTTCGCCCCTGGCGCCCTCACTGTCTGCTTTTTGGACACGGTGCACTACCGAAGTCAGCCTGTTGCGCAGGGTCTTGTCCGCAAACTGCCTCAACAGGTTGTTGAGCTGGATACGTATCAGCTTCGCTACCTGTGCCGCCGAACCGAACTCGGCCATGTTTTCACGGGTACGCTTGAAATTGGGATCGGTCATGATACGCTGTCTGTCCGGGCCACCCTTCATACGTGCTTCAAAACCGCGTGTGCGGTGCTTCGTAAAGGAAAGATCCCCGATCTTCCCCCTGAACTTGATTAAACTGGATTGTTTTGCCATAACATTATTGTTTTTGGTATGGCTCAAAGATGGACAGCAATTTTTCGACCCTTGTCCCAAATGTCCGCTCAGGGCATAAATGGGGTCAAATGTCCACAGCGGGCAAAAATGTCCCAAAATGTCCCTTTTGTCGTTATGACCTGCCGGGGCGAGACACGATAGATAGGCCAATAAGGTGCACCCCAGCTACCGGAAAGGTACCAAAACAGGGAAACCAAGGTACTACAGAGGTACGGGAAAGGTACTAAACAAAGTACCTCAGGGGTAGGTCGGGTGTAGTTCTACAGGCTATCCATATTGGGTGCGCAGTAGCTCCATATAAGTTTTATGCAGGAAGTTGCTACCTTTAGAGCATTGTTTTCAGAAGTACGGCAAAAAAAAGGAGAGCCTCTCTCCCGGATTATTTAACTAAACAACTTAAGTGATGCTGAACCCGCAGAGAACATGTATCTATGCCAAGGATATCAGCCTGATCCTCGGCAAGAGTTATAAGCAATCGGTCCGTATACTTCGGCTTATCAAGGATGCCTATAACAAGAAAGACCACCAGTACGTGACATTGGAAGAGTTTGCCGAATACACCGGCATAGACATTGCCATCGTCCGAAAGGCCTGTCTATGATCTTCCGTCCTGTGATCTGACTGCCTCCAGCCAATGCCTGAATTCACTGACTTTTTCTTTTGGCAGGGGGAGTGTA
>Ga0182792_1002427_pt1 | contig 13142 bp, 11 predicted proteins | sample Passage237B_FD_130497 | JGI IMG/M metagenome (GOLD analysis project Ga0182792, IMG submission 130497) | Cellulose adapted compost microbial communities from Newby Island Compost Facility, Milpitas, CA, USA - Passage2 37B (version 2) (version 2) ...
CTTGCCCTCGTGCGTGGCCTTGTGCGCCAGCATCGGGTTGCCGACGATGTCGCCGATGGCGAAGATGTGCGGCACGTTGGTGCGCATCTGCCGGTCCACCGGGATGAAGCCGCGGTCGGTGACCTGCACCCCCGCCTTCTCCGCGTCGATCTTCCTGCCGTTCGGCGCGCGGCCCACGGCCACCAGCACGCGGTCCCAGGTGCCCGACGCCAGCGCCGGCTTCTCGCCCTCGGTGGCCGACTCGAAAGTCACGGTGATGCCCTTCTTCTCGGCCTTCACCCCGGCCGCCCGGGTCTTCAGGTGCACCTCGATGCCCTGCTTCTTCAGGCGGTCGGCCAGCGGCTTGACCAGGTCCCGGTCCGCGCCCGGCATCAGCTGGTCCATGAACTCGACCACGGTCACCTTGGCGCCCAGCGCGCCGTACACCGTGGCCATTTCCAGGCCGATGATGCCGCCGCCGACGACCAGCAGCCGCGCAGGCACCTCGGCCAGCTCGAGGGCGTCGGTGGAGTCCATCACCCGCGGATCGTCCCACGGGAAGTTGGGCAGTTTCACCGCCTGCGAACCGGCGGCGATGATGCACTGCTCGAAGCGCAGCAGCTGGGTCTTGCCGTCGGCGCCGGCGATCTCCAGCTCGTTGGGCGAGACGAACTTCGCCACGCCCTGCACGGTGCGCACCTTGCGCTGCTTGGCCATGCCGGCCAGGCCCTTGGTCAGCTGGCCGACGACCTTTTCCTTGTAGGCGCGCAGCTTGTCCAGGTGGATCTTCGGCGCGGGGAACTCGATGCCGCACTCCTCGGCGTGCGCGGCCTCCTCGATGATCGCCGCCGAGTGCAGCAGCGCCTTGGAGGGGATGCAGCCCACGTTGAGGCACACGCCGCCCAGGCTGGCGTAGCGCTCGACGAGCACGGTGTCCAGGCCCAGGTCCGCGGCGCGGAAGGCGGCGGTGTAGCCGCCGGGGCCGGAGCCGAGCACGACCATGCGGCACTCGATGTCGGCCGCGCGGCCGCTGGCCGGCGCCGCCGTGGGCGCCGGCGCGGCGGGCGAAGGCGCCACCGGCGGCTTGGACGCCGGCGCGGACACGGCCGGCGCGGCCGCGGCGGAGGCCGATGCCAGCACCGCCACCACGTCGCCCTGCGAGAGGGTGTCGCCCACCTTGACCTTCAGGTCCCTGACCACGCCCCCGGCCGGGGACGGCACCTCCATCGTGGCCTTGTCCGATTCCAGCGTGACCAGGCCCTGGTCCTTCTTCACCGTCTCGCCGACCTGGACCAGCACCTCGATCACCGGCACGCCGCTGTAGTCGCCGATGTCCGGCACCCGCACCTCGACGGTGCCGCCGGCGGGCGCAGGCGCGGGCGCGGCGGCCGGCGCCGGGGCCGGCGAAGGCGCGGCAGGCGCGGGGGCCGGTGCCTTCGCCGGCGCGGTGGCCGGCGCCGCGGCGCCACCGGCCTCCAGCACCACCACCACGCTGCCTTCGGAGAGCCGGTCGCCGACCTTGACCTTCACTTCCTTGACCACGCCCTCGGCCGTGGACGGCACTTCCAGCGTGGCCTTGTCCGATTCCAGCGTGACCAGGCCCTGGTCCTTCTTGACCGCGTCGCCCGGGGCGACCAGCACCTCGATCACCGGGACGTCGCTGTAGTCGCCGATGTCCGGGACCTTCACTTCGATCGTGTTCGCCATTAACAGCCTCGCTTCAATTTGGCAGTTGCCATCCCTGGCGCGAATCCAGCGGCTCCGGAACGTCCGGCCCGGCCATCCATGGCCTGGCGCCCGTTGCGGCGGCGCGGCGGTGCCGCGCCTTGCGTGCCGTGCCTGGCCCTCAGAGCAGCACGCGGCGCATGTCCGCCAGGACCTGCACCAGGTAGGCGGTGAAGCGCGCGGCGGCGGCGCCGTCGATCACGCGGTGGTCGTAGCTCAGCGACAGCGGCAGCATCAGCCGCGGCTGGAACTGCTTGCCGTCCCACACCGGCTGCGTCGCCGACTTGGACACGCCGAGGATGGCCACCTCCGGCGCGTTGATGATCGGAGTGAACGCGGTGCCGCCGATGCCGCCCAGCGAGCTGATGGAGAAGCAGCCACCGCTCATGTCGGCCGGCCCCAGCTTGCCGTCGCGCGCCTTCTTCGCCAGCTCGGCGGTTTCCCGCGCCAGCTCCAGCACGCCCTTGCGGTCCACGTCGCGGATCACCGGCACGACCAGCCCGTTGGGGGTGTCGGCGGCGAAGCCGATGTGGAAGTACTTCTTCAGCGTGAGGTTCTCGCCGCTGGCGTCCAGCGAGGCGTTGAATTCGGGGAACTTCTTCAGGGCCGCGACGCTGGCCTTGAGCAGGAAGGCGAGCATGGTCAGCTTGATGCCGGCCTTCTCGTTCTCCTTGTTGAGCTGCACGCGCAGCGCTTCCAGGTCGGTGATGTCGGCCTGGTCGAACTGGGTCACGTGCGGGATGACCGCCCAGTTGCGCGCCAGGTTGGCGCCGGAGATCTTCTTGATCCGCGACAGCGGCTGCGTCTCCACCTCGCCGAACTTGGCGAAGTCCACCTTGGGCCATGGCACCAGGTTGAGCCCGCCGCCGCCGGCCGGGGCGCCCGACGCGGCCGGCGCGCCGCCGGCCAGCGCGGCCTTGACGTAGCGCTGCACGTCCTCGCGGGTGATGCGGCCGCCACGTTCGCTGCCCTGCACCTGGAACAGGTCCACGCCCAGCTCGCGCGCGAACAGGCGCACCGCCGGCGTGGCGTACGGCACCTTCTCCGGCAGCACGCTCTCGGCGCCGAACTCCACCGGCGGCGTGCGCGGCGGCGCGGCTTCGGGGTCGGTGCCGGGCCGGGCCGGCTGGACCTGGGCGATCTCGCGGCGGGCGATCTGGTCCGGCTGCACCGGCATGGCCACCGGCTCGACCTTGGTTCCGGTCTCGGCGGTCTTGACCGTCTCGGCCGGCGACGGCGCGGCGGCGGGCTTGGCCGGGGCGGGCGCCGGGGCGGCGGCCTCGCCGACCTCGATCAGCGCCACGACGCTGCCCTCGGACAGGGCGTCGCCGAGCTTGACCTTCAGCTCCTTGACCACGCCGGCGTAGGGCGAGGGCACTTCCAGCGTGGCCTTGTCCGATTCCAGCGTGACCAGGCCCTGGTCCTTGGCCACGGTGTCGCCGACGGCGACGAGGACTTCGATGACGGGGACGTCGCTGTAGTCCCCGATGTCGGGGACGCGCGCTTCCTTGATTTCGGCCATGCCAGGGCTCCGGCGGTTCTTCGTGGGGAAAGACCCCTATTGTGGCCGCCCGCATACCCCCCCGCCAACCTCCGCGGTTTCGCGGTCGCGGCGCATGGCGGCCGCCCGGGAAGGTTTCATTGGAGACCATTCGCCGGCAGAGGGAGCGCACGCCGCCAGCGCACGGCCACGGTCCGGTCACGTGGCGCGGAACCCGCCCCTGCGGGATGCGCAGGCATCGACCAGCGGGCACCCGCGGCGCCGCCACCTGGCGCACGCGGCGGATGCGCGGCGCGCGGCGCAAACGCGCGGCCCCAAGCGGACTGGACCTGCGCAGGCACCCTTCGCGGGCACGGCGTGCCGCTCACGCCGCGCTGAGCTGCATGAACTTCCCGGGCCGCGCAAAGCCCCGTCGCGCAAGGGTTTGCGCCCCCTGGCTGAACCACCCTGGGCACCAGCGGACGCGGGCATGGCGCGGTTCATCCGCGCGCCGATAGCTTCGGCCGCGCCCACTCCAAGGGCACTACAACAACGAAGAGGAGACTCCCCATGCGGTCCATTCGAATCCTGACTCTGGCCCTGGTTCCCGCGCTGGCCGTCGCCGCGCCCGCCTTCGCCCAGGAGGCGTCCACCGATTCCGCCGCGGGCAAGCGCTTCTCCGTGGTCGGCAGCCTGTCGCACCTGGATCCGTCCGACCCCGGCAACGGCGTGGAGGTCGACGGCGACCCGGCCCCGACCGTGAGCGCCACCTGGCACGCCACCGACAACTTCGGCGTGGAGCTGTGGGGCGCGGCCGACAAGTTCGACCACCGCGTGCGCGCCGACGGCGTCGGCAAGGTCGGCACCGTGGCCCAGCAGCCGGTGGCACTGAGCGCGCAGTGGCACTTCGGCCAGCCCGACAACGTGTTCCGCCCGTTCGTGGGCCTGGGCTATTACGAGTCCAACTTCAGCAACGAGGACATCGCCGGCGCCGGCGAGCACGTGGGGCTGGAGACCGCCAAGGGCGCCATCGGCACCGTGGGCGTGGACTACAACATCAACTCGACCTGGTTCGCCCGCACCGACGTGCGCTACATGCACGCGCGTCCGGAAATGCGCGTGGGCGGCGAGGGCACCGGCGAGGAGCTCAAGCTCGACCCGTGGGTGGTCGGCGTGGGCCTGGGCGCGCGCTTCTGACGCCCGGGCGCTTCCGGCCGCCACGGCCGCGCACGGACGGGCCCGCACGGGCCCGTCCGTCGTCCGTCGGGGCGACCGGCGCGGCGCGCCTCAGGAGTGGTCGATGGGCGGCGCCCGTCCCGCACCCACGGCGCGCTCGCGGCGCAGCAGGTACAGGCCGCTGGCGACGATGATCGCCGCGCCGGTCCAGGTGACCGCGTCGGGCAGCGCGCGCCACAGCAGCCAGTCCCAGCCGATCACCCACACCAGGCCGGTGTACTCCAGCGGCGCCACCAGCGAGGCCTCGCCGCGCAGGAACGCCTGGGTCAGCGCGACCTGCCCCAGGGCGCCGGCCAGGCCCATGCCGAGGATCAGCGCGGCGTGGTCCCAGCGCAGCGGCACCCAGCCGGGGATCGCCGCCACGCCCGCGCCCACGGCCATGATCAGCAGGAACCACACCACCATCGACTGCGGCGTGTCGGTACGGGTGAGCAGGCTCACCGTCACCGCGGCCACCGCGTAGGCGGTGGCGGCCAGCAGCACCATCAGCCCGGGGAACGACACGATCCCGTCCGCGCCCGGCCGCAGCACCACCACCACGCCCAGCAGGCCGATGCCGATGGCGGTCCAGCGCCGCGGGCCGACGCGCTCGCCCAGCAGCGGCACCGACAGCGCGGCCACCAGCAGCGGCGCGACGAAGTAGATCGTGTACGCGGTGGACAGCGGCATGCGCCGCAGCGCGTAGACGAAGCAGCCGATCATGGCCATTCCCAGCGCGCCGCGCAGCAGGTGCAGCCCCCAGCGCACCGGGACGATCGAGCGCGCCCCGGCGGTGGCCAGCACCCACACCAGCACGAACGGCAGCGAGGCCGCGCCGCGCAGCATGGTCACCTGCAGCGGCGGGTAATGGGCCGAAAGCAGCTTCATGCCCGCGTCCATCACCGAGAAGCAGGCGACGGCGGCGAGCATCCAGCCGGCGGCGGCCAGCGGCGAGCGGGAGACGGGCATGGCGCGATTATCGCCCCGCGCGCGCGGCCGCGGCCAGGCGCGGCGCTAGAATGCGCCCCTTCCCTTCGCGTGCCGCCGCCATGCCCTCCTTCGACGTCGTCTCCGAGGTCGACACCCACGAGCTGACCAACGCGGTGGACCAGGCCAACCGCGAGCTGGCCAACCGCTTCGACTTCAAGGGCGTGGACGCCCGGTTCGTGCGCGAGGACGGCCTGATCACCCAGTCCGCGCCCAGCGACTTCCAGCTCAGGCAGATGACCGAGATCCTGCGCGCGCGGCTGGTCGCCCGCGGCATCGACGTGCGTTGCCTGGAATTGGGCGAGGTGGAGAGCAACCTGGCCGGCGCGCGGCAGAAGGTCACCGTCAAGCAGGGCATCGAGCGCGAGACGGCCAGGAAGATCGCCGCCGCGATCAAGGAGGCGAAGCTGAAGGTGGAAAGCCAGATCAACGGCGAGAAGCTGCGCGTGAGCGGCAAGAAGCGCGACGACCTGCAGGAGGCCATCGCCCTGCTGCGCAAGGCCGACTTCGGCATACCGCTGCAGTTCGACAACTTCCGGGACTGACCATGACCCTGCCCCCGCACCCGCGCGACCCCATCGCCGCCACCCGCCGCTGGCTGGAACGGGCGGTGATCGGCCTGAACCTGTGCCCCTTCGCCAAGGCGGTGTACGCCAGGGAGCAGGTGCGCATCGTGGCCAGCGACGCCACCACGCCTGAGGCGCTGCTGGAGCAGCTGGCTGGGGAGCTGCTGTACCTGCGCGACACCCCGGCCGGGCAGATGGACACCACGCTGCTGGTGCACCCGCACGTGCTGCAGGACTTCCTGGACTACAACGATTTCCTCGACCAGGCCGACGCCCTGGTCGAGGCGCTGGCGCTGGACGGCGTGCTGCAGGTGGCCAGCTTCCACCCGGACTACCAGTTCGCCGACAGCCGACCGGACGACATCGAGAACTACAGCAACCGCGCGCCCTACCCGACCCTGCACCTGCTGCGCGAGGACAGCGTCAGCCGCGCGGTGGACGCCTTCCCCGACCCGGACGCCATCGTCCAGCGCAACTACGCCACGCTGCGCGGGCTCGGCCACGACGGCTGGCGCCGGCTGATGTCGGACTGAGCGCCCACGCCGCCTGCATGCGCGGCGCGCGAGACTGGCGCCGCCTCCACCCCGCCCCGCCCGCCATGCCGCTGCTCCCGCCCATCGAACCCTGGCACCCCGCGCCGCTGCAGGACCGCGTGGTGCTGGTCACCGGCGGCGCGCAGGGCATCGGCCGCGGCATCGCCCAGGCGGTGCTCGGCGCCGGCGGGCACGTGGCCATCGCCGACCTGGACGCGGAGGCCGGACGCGCCTGCCTGCGCGAGTGGAACCTGCCGCGCCGCAGCCTGTTCCGGCGCGTGGACGCGACCCGCGAGCGCGGCGTGGCCGCGTTCGTGCAGGCGGCGCTGGACCGCTTCGGGCGCATCGACGGCCTGGTCAACAACGCCGGCCTGCCCGACCCGCACGTGCCGCCGCTGGATCGGCTGGACACGGCGGGCTGGAACCGCGGCCTGTCCAGCCTGCACGCCGCCTTCCTGTGCAGCCGCCATGCCCTGCCCGCGCTGCGCCACGCCGCGGACGGCGGGGCCATCGTCAACATCGCCTCCACCCGCGCCCACCAGTCCGAACCGCACAGCGAGGCCTACGCGGCGGCCAAGGGCGGGCTGCTCGCCTTCACCCACGCGCTGGCGCTGAGCGAGGGGCCGGCGGTGCGGGTGAACTGCATCAGCCCCGGCTGGATCGCCACCGACGCCTGGCGCGCACCGGCGCGGCGGCGCGCGCCGCGGCTGTCGGCCCGCGACCACGCCCAGCATCCGGCCGGGCGCGTGGGCACGCCGCGGGACGTGGCCGCGTTGGCCGTCTGGCTGCTGTCGCCGGCGCTGTCGGGGTTCGTCACCGGGCAGGAGTTCGTGGCCGACGGCGGCATGAGCCGCAAGATGCAGTACGCCTGACGCGCACGCTCAGCGGACCACGGCGCCGCGCAGCACCGGCTGCCCGTCGCGGGTCTCGGTCCACACCAGCCACGCGGCGCCCGAGGACCACTGCAGCCGCGGCAGTCCGCTGGCGCGCCCGCGTGCCTGCACCGCGGCCACGCCCACCTGCGCGGTGCGCGACAGGTCCGGGCCGTAGCGCGCCAGCACCAGCCGCTGCGACGCCGGCGCGGCTTCCTCCAGCCAGGCGGCGAACAGTGCGCCGTCGCCGAAGGCCAGCGCCACGCGCCCGAGCACCTGCGCGCCGCGGGCCAGGGTCACCGGTGCGCCGAAGCGGTCGCCGGCGTCGTCCGAGCGCGCCATGCGCAGTTCGGGCACGCCGCCGGCCTCGGTGTACCAGGCCACCCACACGCGGTCGCCGTCGGCGGCCACGGCCGGGCCGTTGACCGGGCAGCCGGGGAAGCGCCAGCCGTCGGCATGCACGTCGCGCGGCGACGTCCAGGTTCCCTGCTCCAGGCGCACGAGGCGGGTGTCGCGCACCTCCTCGCCGTCGCGCCCGCGGTAGACCACGACCACGCCGCGCGCGGTGCGCGCCGAGGCGGTGGTGCAGCAGTCGCAGGTGGACGGATCCAGCGGCCACTCCGCCTCCTGCGCGCCCTGCGGGCCGTGGATGGCCGCGCGCAGCATCATCGGCGGCCCGACGCCGTGGTGCCCGGCATGGCCGCCGGCGCCGGCCGCGGCGGCTTTCTGCCGGCTGTCGAGCCAGGCGATGCCCAGGCGGTCCTCGCCCTGGGCCCAGAAGGTGACGAAGCCGTGGTCGCCGCGCGTGCCGGGCGGATGCACCTGCTGCGGCGCCGACCAGCTGCGGCCGCCGTCGCCGGAGCGCACCAGCGCGATGCCGTAGTCCATGCGCGTCGGGCCGGTGTTGCGCAGCCAGTGCGCCCACAGCGAGCCGTCGGCCAGGGCGTGGACGTGCGGGGTGTCGGCCCAGTTGACGAACCAGTCCCCGCCTTCGGCGACGGTGAGCGGCGGCGCCCAATGCGCACTGCCGGGCCCGGTGGTCGCCAGGCGCAGGCGGTGGCCGCCATCGCCGGCCGGTTCGAGCCAGCTCAGCAGCAAGCGCCCGTCCGGCGCCAGCGCCAGGTCCGGCTGCGCGGCGCCGGGCGGCGCGGGCAGGGTCCACGGCTCGACCGCGGGCTGCGCCGCCGTGGGCGGCGGCGTGGGCGTGGCACCGGTGCACGCGGCCAGCGCCAGCAGCGCCGCGGCCGCCAGCCGGCGGCCGACACGGGCGATGCCTGCGTTCCAGGGTGGGATCGGGTTCATGCGGGCTCCTGGGTCCGGTGCGCGGAAACGCCCGGGCCGAGTGTGCAGGATGGGGACGAAGCCGGCATCGGCGCTAGAACGCGCGTCGCAGCACCAGTTCCCAGCTGCGCGGTTCGCCGAGCCAGGCCATGTCCGCGCCCAGCGCGTGGGCGATGTAGCGGCGATCGCCCAGGTTGCGGCCGCGCAGCACCAGCTCGCCCCCGGGATCGGTCCTCCAGCGCAGGTGTGCGCCCCAGGTGGCATAGCCCGCGGCCACGCGGCTGTTGCCGGCATCGGCATAGCGCGAGGACACCGCGCGCAGCTCCGCGCCGGCGGACCAGCGCGGGGCGAAGGCCCAGTCCAGCCACAGGTTGCCCACGCGCGCCGGCGTGTTGGCCGGCACGTTGCCCGCGCGCGACACCACCTGCCCTCGCACGGTTTCCCGGAACTCGTCCAGCCGCGCGTCCACCCAGGCCAGGTTGCCGTCCACGGACACCGCGTCCAGCGGCTTCCAGCCGAACGCCAGCTCGATGCCGCGCGAGGACTGCCTGCCCACCGGCAGCGTCTGGCCGGGGTTGGCCGGGTCGGCCACGGCCAGGTTGCGGCGCACGATGCGGTAGGCGGCCACGGTGGCGTGGCCGCGGCCGTCGGCCGACTGGAACTTCGCGCCCAGCTCGGCCTGGCGGCCGCGGGAGAGGTCGAAGTCGCGCACCGTGGCGAAGCTCGCGGTGCTCAGCACGCCGGACGGCGGGTCGGCCGCGGTGCTCGCCTGCACGTAGACGCCCGCCTGCGCGGACACGGCCCAGTCCAGCGCCACGCGGCCGGTGGTGGGCGCGTAGCGCCGCTCGAAGCGCGCCGGGTTGGCGGGGCTGGCGGCGCGGTGGTTCACCACGTCGAGCACGATGCGCTCGTGGCGCAGGCCGGTGAGCAGCGACAGCGAGGGCGCCAGTTCGGTCAGGTTCTCGGCGTACGCGGCCTGGCTGCGCAGGCGGTTGGTGCGGTCGGGCACGAAGGCCAGCGACGCGCCGGGCACGTCCAGGAAGCGACCGGGCGTGGCCGCGTCCAGCGGCACCGTGTCGAACGCCGCCGGCAGCGAGAGCGGATGGCGCGTCTGCCGGTTGTAGCTGGCCTCCGCGCCCAGGCTCCAGCGCGAGGGCCGCCCGGCCAGCGCGCCGTCGTGCAGCCATTCCACGCGGTTGCCCCACACCTGCTGGTCGTGGCGCTGCAGCAGCGCGCCCGAGCGCACCACGCCGGCGCCGCCGGCGGCCAGGCGGTAGCTTTCCACGTTGCGGTAGTCGCGCAGCGCGTCGTAGTGGTAGGCGGTGTTGCGCACCCGGTCGCGCTCGCCGGCCTCCCATTCCAGCAGCGAGCGCGCCCACAGCACCTGCTGGCCGTAGCGGCCGTCGGCGACGTTGTAGTTGCGCCCCACGCTCTCCGCCGGCACCGACAGGCGCCCGCCCGCCGTCGGGCGCACCGGGGTGCCCCAGTAGGGGCGGCGCACGTCCTCGTCCTGGTATTCCAGCGCCAGCGTGTGCTCGACGCCCGGCGCCAACCGCGTGCGCCACGACGCGGCCGCGGCCAGCGCCTCGCGCGCCTGCCCGTCGACCCAGCTTTCGCCGTCGCGCAGGCTCAGGTCCAGCGCCAGCGCCTGGTGTGCGGCCGCGTCGCGCAGGTTGGCGCCCATCGCCAGCGTGCCGTCGCGGTGCGAGCCCCAGGACGCCTGCCAGCGCGCCCCGTCGTCCTCCAGGCTGGCCAGCCGGGTGACGTAGTTGATCGCCCCGCCCAGCGCGCCGACCCCGTGCAGGAAGCTGGACGGCCCGCCGATGGCCTCGATGCGCGCGTACTGCCAGGCATCCACCGGGCGCGCCGCGATGGTGGCGTACTGCACGTCGATGCCGTTGAACAGCTGGCCGATCTGGCTGCCGGAAAAGCCGCGCCAGGTGACCGCGTTGCCGTGCCCGGGCGGCGAGGCGACGGTCAGCCCGGGGATGCCGGCCAGCGCCTCCTGGGTGGTGCGCGCGCCGCGCGCATCCAGCGTGGCGCGGTCGATCACGGTGACCGAGGCCGGCGTGCGCAGCACGCTCAGGCCCAGGCGCGAGGCGCTGCCGGAATCGGCATCCAGCGCCGCCCTGCGGGCGGTGACCTGGACCGCGTCCAGCGTCGTGGGCCGCGCGCCGGCGGCATCCGCGGCGGCGGACGCCGGCCACGCGGGAAACAGGAACACCAGCGCCGCGGGCAGGGCCGCGGCAGGACGCGCCGCACGCAGCGGCGTTCGCGAACGACTGGACATGGAAACTCCGAAGGCACGGGGGCGCGGCCACGCGGCCGCGCGGGAGGTCGTGGCGTGCGATTCAGAGCAGGATGGGCGGTCCCCGGCTCCCGGGGCCGTGAAGAAGGCGGCGTCCGGGCGGCGCAGGCGGCGGCGCGCCCGCCGGCGCCGGCGCGGCGTGCCAGGCCAGCGCCAGGCACGGCAGCAACAGCAGCGACAGCGCGGCGGCCAGCGGGCAATAGGCGCATTCGCCGCCGCCCGGCGCGCCCGGTGCCGGCAGCGGCGTGCCGTCGAGGGCGCGCGCCTCGCTGGGCAGCGACTGCAGGCCCAGGGAGGTGCACAGCTCCGACCAGCCGGCCAGCACCTGGGTGCTGCCGGCCGCCAGCACCCGGCCGACCGCGGGCGCGAGCGCCAGCAGCAGCACGGCCAGCAAGGCCAGCCGCGTCATCGGCCGATGGAAGCGAGCGGAACGGAGCACGCGCCGATTGTATGCGCCGCCATCGGGCCGCGGGCGCGCCGGCGGGTGGGCAGATTGTCCCAGGGGTGGCGCGCGGCGCACGCGGCCGCGACGCGACCGCAGCCCGGCCCGGCGACCGGCCACTCGAATCCGGCCGGCATGCGTGCGCCCGGCGCGGACCCGCAGGACCGGCTACGGCGCCAGGCTGGGCTCGAGCAGCCGCTGCGCCTCGGCCAGCGAGGCGACGATGCGGTGGCCCAGGGCACGGGTCTGCGCGTCCGGCGCCAGCAGGTCGGGCACCTGGATCGGGGTCATGCCCGCGGCCAGCGCGGCGCGCACGCCGGTGGGCGAATCCTCCAGCACCACGCACGCGGCGGGCTCGAGCGCCAGGCGGCGGGCGGCGAGCAGGTACGGGTCCGCGGCCGGCTTGGGCCGTGCCACCTCGTCACCGCCGACCACCGCGTCGAAGTGCGGCAGCAGGCCGCAGATCGTGAGCTTCTGCAGGGCGCGCTCGCGCCGGGTGGACGTGACCACCGCGCGCGGCACGCCCTGCGCGGCCAGCCATTCCAGCAGCGGCACCACGCCGGGCTTGAGCGGCATGCCGGCCTGCACGTGGCCGTCGTAGAGCGCGTGGCAGTGCCGGATCAGCGCATCGGCCCGGGAGGGCTCCAGCCGCGCGCGCAGCAGCTCGCGGCTGGCGGCGTCGTGCACGCCGATCATCGACAGCCACAGCGCGTCGTCCAGCGCCAGGCCGAGCTCGCTCGCGGACTGGCGCCAGCACTCCAGCAGCACGCGCTCGCTCTCGAGCATCAGCCCGTCCATGTCGAACAGCACCGCCTGCGGGCGGAACCCGATCGGGCGGGCGGCAGGCGTGTCGGGGGCAACGGTGGAATCCATGGAACTTCCCGTGGTCAATCGGTGGGGGCGAACAGCCGCGCCAGGTCGTCGGCGCCGAGGGCGCGCCAGCCGCCTTCGGGCAGGCCCTCCAGCGCCAGGCCGCCCACGCCGCTGCGGTGCAGCCGCTCGACGTGGTTGCCGGTGGCGGCGAACATGCGCCGCACCTGGTGGTAGCGGCCTTCGTGCAGGGTCAGGCGCGCGCGGCGCGGCCCCAGCGCCTCGAGCCGGGCGGGCAGCAGCGGGGTGGTCTCCGACTCGAGCAGCAGCGTGCCGCTGGCGAACAGCGCCGCCTCGTCGCCGCGCAGGTCGTGCGCCAGCTCGGCCTCGTAGACCTTGGGCAGGCGCGAGCGGGGCGAGACGATCCGGTGCAGCAGCGCGCCGTCGTCGGTCATCAGCAGCAGGCCGGTGGTGTCGCGGTCCAGGCGGCCAACCGTGGACAGCACCGGGTCGCGGAGGCGGAAGCGCGGCGGCAGCAGGTCGTAGACCACGCGCCCCGGATCGCGGGTGGAACAGGTATAGCCGGCCGGCTTGTGCAGCATCAGCGCCAACCCCGGCGGCGGATCCAGCGGCTCGCCGTCCACGCGCACGTTGTCGTGGTCCAGCGGGTCGTCGGCGTACAGCACCTCGCCGGCGGCGTCGGTGACGCGGCCTTCGCGGAACATCCAGGCCACTTCCTTGCGGCTGCCGTAGCCCAGGTTGGCCAGGTGCTTGACCAGCTTCAACGACTTGCCCATCACCCGCGTCCGCGCAGCGCCTCGATGGCCTTGAAGCCCCCGTCCCCGGCCAGCACGCGCACCTGCGCGAAGGCGTGGCCGAGCGTGGCCTCGTACGGCAGGTGACGGTTGGCCACCAGCAGCAGCCGGCCGCCGGGCCGCAGCGCC
>Ga0182792_1002429_pt1 | contig 13115 bp, 13 predicted proteins | sample Passage237B_FD_130497 | JGI IMG/M metagenome (GOLD analysis project Ga0182792, IMG submission 130497) | Cellulose adapted compost microbial communities from Newby Island Compost Facility, Milpitas, CA, USA - Passage2 37B (version 2) (version 2) ...
CCCACGCACGGGGCGTGGCGCAGTTTGGTAGCGCATTCGACTGGGGGTCGAAAGGTCGCTGGTTCAAATCCAGTCGCCCCGATCTACTTCTCTTCCTTGCCCGCAGGCTCCTGGGGAGTCTCGCGGCACCAGCTAGCTCGATCGAGACCCGGGAGGGATCTCGATGATTTCGGGGCGCTCCGCTTGCGATCAGAGTTGGTTGCCCTTCTGGGCGTCTGCTCGGACGTGTGCGGATGCGGCTCACCCGAGGCCGTCGCCGAATGCCGCTCACCTCGGGATCCGTCTGAAAGACCTTGGGACGAAGGTGCGATCGCGTATTTTCCGTGCCCAAAAAGGATCACATCGTGAGATAACATTTTCATATAGTAGTATGGTGACTGTGACGTTGAAAGGCTTTGAGTGGACCTCCCGTACCTGATCCGGCGCGCGACGCGCTTCTTTCCCGACGCCCCGCTCGTCTCGGACGGCCGCTCATCCCTGACCCTCGCCGAGGCCGTCGACCGAGGTGAACGGCTGGCCAACTCATTCGATTCGATCGGGGTCTCACCGGCCGGAAAGGTCGGGATCCTGATGGAAAATCGGACCGATTACGTCCAGGCCGATCTCGGCATTGCTCTGGGGCGTCGTGTCCGGACCGCTCTCAACGCTCGCATGCTGATCGACGACTTCCGCTACATGGTGGAGGACGCCGGGATCGAAGCATTGATCCATTCGGCGAGCTTTTCCGAAAACGCGGCGGTGCTCGCCGAAGAGTTCGGCTTGGTTCCGATCAGCGTCGACGATGAAGACTCCCCGGGACCGAAGCTCCAGGACCTGATCGACAGCCACTCGGCGGAACCGGGCTCGGTGTCAGGGCACGACGAGGACCCGGCTTGGATCACTTATACGTCGGGAACAACGGGTCAGCCGAAGGGTGTCGTGCTCAGTCACCGTTCGATCCGGGAGGTCGCCTACAACCTGCTGCTCGAACTCGGGCCGGTGCGGCCGGGGGAGAAGATCGTGCTTCCGCAACCGCTCTCTCATGGGGCGGGCTACTTCCTGCTGCCCTATTTGATCTCCGGCGGAGGGGTCCACGTCATGTCCCGATTCGATGCTGAGGAAGCTCTGGAGATCGGCCGTGACCCCCGGCTCAAGTCGCTCAAGGTGGTGCCCGCGATGATGCCCGACCTGCTCGAGGCGGCCGGCGGCCGGGCCCTCGACTACGAAACGCTGATCTACGGGGCGGCGCCGATCGCCCCTCCCGTGCTGGAGGCGAGCCTCGATCAGTTCGGTCCGGTCCTGGTGCAGATCTACGGGCAAAGCGAAGCACCGGTAACACTGACCTGCCTTCACAAGCGCGATCATCTCGGCGCCGGTGAGGAGCGCTTTTCGGCCGGCCGGGCATGGAGATCCACGCAGATCGAGATCCAGAACCCCGGCGGCGAGCCAGTGCCGACCGGTGAAATCGGTGAGGTGGTCGTCTCCGGAACGCACCTGATGAGCGGATATCTCGGGAAGCAAGAGGCGACCGACGCGGTCTTCGTGGACGGGAAAGTCCGCACCCGCGACGTCGCCAGGATCGACGAGCAGGGGTTCATCTACCTCTTGGGCCGGTCGGACGAGATGATCAACTCAGGCGGATTCAACATCTCGCCTCGCGAGGTCGAGAAGGTGATCGGTGAGATTCCGGAGATCGAAGAAGTCGTCGTGGTCGGCGTCGAAGACGAGCACTGGGGAAACATGGTGAGTGCCGTGATCCGGACATCCGACGGTGTGTCGCTGGATAGCGCCAAGGTCATCGACTACGCGCGCCCGAAGCTCGGATTCCGGTCTCCCAAGCTTGTCCTCGAAGTCGACGAGGTGCCGAAAACCGGGAACGGCAAGGTCGACGTCAAGGCCCTTCAGACGATGGTCACCAAACACAAGATCAAGGAGGAGTCATGACGACCAAAACCCCCGTGGCCCGAGCGGGCGAGGCTCTCTGATGTCCGCCGGAGCGAACACCATGATCGCCGGGGTCGGCATGCACCCGTTCGGGAAGTTCCCCGACTCGTCGTTGAAGGATCTGGCCCGAGTCGCGGTATCGCGAGCTCTCGGCGATGCCGGGATCGGAGTCAAGGACATCGACACCGTGTATTCGTCGAATGCGATGGCCGGAGTGTTGCAAGGCCAGGAGCAGATCCGCGGCCAATCGGTCCTGCGGGACGTCGGCATCGAGCAGGTACCGATCGTCAACGTCGAGAACGCCTGCGCGGGTGGATCCTCCGCCCTGCGCGAGGCGATCCTCTCGGTCCGGGCAGGAGCCGCCGACGTGGCCCTCGCGGTTGGCTTCGAAAAGATGTTCGTCGGCGATCGTGACCGCTCTCTGAACGCGCTCGAAAGTGCCGCGGACATCGACGTCGTCGGCGGCCTAGGTCTCCAGTTCACGGCGATCTACGCAATGAGAGTCCGCCGCCGGATCGACGCCGGAACCCTCACTCTCGACGATCTCGTCGGGGTCACGATCAAGAACCATCACAACGGGGCTCTCAATCCGTTCGCACAGCATCGAGTCGAGGTGACCCCGGAACAGATTCTCGAGTCCCGGCCGATCGCGGAACCTCTCACGCTGCTCATGTGCAGCTCGCTTTGCGATGGGGCCGCGGCCGCCGTCGTTGCCCGCGAAGGGGCAATACCCCCGGACGGCCGGCCCGGTGTGACCATTCGGGCATCCGCGGCCGGATCGGGTTTCGCGCGGGTCGACGATGACCAGCTTTCGGTCGCGACCGCCTGTGCCAAGGCTGCCTATGAGGAGGCTGGCCTCGGCCCCGGTGACCTCGATGTAGTCGAGGTGCACGACGCGATGGCGCCGGGTGAACTCCTCTACTACGAGCAGCTCGGTCTCTGCGAGCCCGGTGGGGCCGGCGAGTTCTTGGCCAGCGGAGCCACCGCGGTCGGGGGCCGGGTGCCGGTCAACCCCAGTGGCGGGGTGTCGTCTCGTGGCAATCCGGTCGGCGCGACCGGCTTGGCCCAGGTAGCCGAACTCACCTGGCAGTTGAGAGGTGAAGCCGGCCAGCGACAGTCGCGCGAACCGAGAATCGCCCTCGCCCAAAACAGCGGCGGATGGCTCGAAGGTGAAGCTGCCGCCTGCAATGTCCACATCTTCGAGCGGAAGGAGGCGGCGTGATCGCGGAAGCGGCGGAGGCGCCACCGACCGGTGAGCGAGCCCGGTTCGATCTCGAGGCCGCACGGCTGATCGGATCCCGCTGCCCCGGCTGCGGGACCACGGCCTGGCCGGCCCGGGCGGTTTGCCACAGCTGCGGTCAGGCTCGGGTGGACATCGTCCCGCTGGCACCGACCGGGACCCTCCTGACTTACACGACCGTCTGGGTGCCCCGACCGGGCCTTGAGCCGCCCTTCGTGCTCGGGCAGGTCAAGATCGATGATGGTCCGATCATCTTCTGTCACGTCCGCGGCCTGGGCGAGGAGCTGGTCGTGCCTCATCCGGTCGAGATCGTGATGGCCGATTCGGCAGACAGCGTGCCGCCGTTCTGGTTCGAACCGGCCGGCCGGTCGAAAGGCGAGGGGTGAACGTGGGTCCGACCCCGGGCACCGACGTCGACACGCCCGAACGGCGCCAGCTCCGTGAAGCGGTACGGGACTTCGCCAAGCGCGAGATCGTGCCCAACGTGGCGGCATACGACCGGGAGGAGCGCTTCCCGGCCGAGATCGTCCGCAAGGCGGCCAAGCTCGGCTGGCTGGGCGCGCCTCTCTCCCGGGAATACGGGGGTGAGGAGCTCGATTGGCTTTCGTTCGCGATGCTGATCGAAGAGATCTCGCGTGCCTGCCACGTCGTCGGCCTGGCGATTTCCTTCCCGAGCGGCCTGGTCGGAGCCGGCATCGACAAGTTCGGCACCGAGGAACAAAAGCAGCAGTGGCTCGCGCCGCTGATTCGCGGTGATTCATTCGCTGGGGCAGGCATCACCGAGCCCGGAGGCGGGACGGACGTGGCTGCGACGCGAACTACCTACAAGAGCACCGAATCGGGGTACTCCATCTCCGGCGCGAAAGCCTGGACCAGCATGCTGGATGTCGGCGACTGGTTTCTCGTCCTGGCGAGTCGGGACCGGGAGCTGGGGCGCGGCGGACTCTCGGCATTCGTCGTCCCGAGGGATTCGGCCGGCCTGGAGCTCTCCCCTTACAAGAACAAGCTCGGCTTCCGGCCGGTGGCGACCGGTGATCTGACCCTCGACGAGGTCGAAGTGCCGTTCGAGAACCGGATCGGCGAGATCGACAACGGGTACGCGGTCGCCATGGCTGCGGTCGAAACAGGTCGGCTCTCGGTTGCCGCCCGGGCGCTCGGTCTGGCTCAGGCCTGTCTCGACGCATCGACGTCGTATGCCGGTTCGCGCATGGTCATGGGTCAGGAGATCGGGCGCTTCCAGCTGGTGCAGTCGATGATCACCGACATGGTGGTCGGCATCGAGTCGGGCCGGGAGTTCCTTTACCGGCTGGCGCGAGAGAAGGACGCCGGCGTGGAACGTCCGCGGCGGAGTGCGAGCCTGACCAAACTCCACTGCACCGACGTCGCGATGGCATCGTCGATGGCGGCGGTCCAAATTCACGGCGCCTACGGTGTGTCGGAGGAGTACCCGGTGGGTAGATATTTCCGAGACGCGAAGGTATTCCAGATCATCGAAGGCAACAACCAACTGCATCGGGCCATGGTCGCCGAGTACGCGCTCGGATTCAGGGGACAGGACCGTTGAGTCTGCGCGAGGCGCAGGATGGCTGGCTGGCGGCCCACTCAGAGGAGCTTTCGCGCACCTGGAAGGAAAGTTTCCGCACGTCAAGCGGCATCGAAGTCGAACCGCTCTACACACCCGCAGATCTCGAGGATCGAGGCTGGCGCTACGAAGATAATCTCGGCTTTCCCGGTCAGGCCCCATACACCCGCGGCCTCGGTGCCGGCGGATACCGCAAAGAGCTCTGGCATCTCGAGATGTACGCGGGTTTCGGTTCCGCCGCCGATGCCAATCAGAGATTCCGGTACCTGATCGAGCAGGGCAGTACAGGTGGGGTCTCGATTGCCCTCGATCTACCGACGCAGCTCGGGCTCGATTCGGATGATCCGCTCGCCTCGGAAGAAGTGGGCCAGATGGGCGTGGCGCTCAGTTCACTCGCCGACGTCGAGGCGCTATTCGACGGGATCCCCCTGGATCGCGCCGGTCACGTGTTCACGACCGCAAACTGCATCGCTCCGATCGCGGCGGCCTGGTTCATCGTTCTGGCCGAAAAACAGGGGGTCGACAAATCGAGCTTCCGGGTCCAGATCCAGAACGACCCGATCAAGGAGTACATCGCACGCGGCACCCAATTCCTGCCCATCGATGCCTCGGTGCGACTGGCCTGCGACACGGTGCGTCACGTGGTCAGCGAAGCGCCCGGATGGTTTCCGATCTCGGTGTCCGGCTCGCACATGAAACAGGCTGGTGCGAGTTGCCTTCAAGAGGCCGCGTTCACGATCGCGAATGCGATCGCCTACACGGAACGCTGCATCGAAGACGGACTCTCGATCGAACGTTTCGGTCCCGCACTCGAACTTCACTTCTGCACGGAGATGGATTTCTTCGAGGAGATCGCCAAGTACAGGGCGGTGCGAACGGTCTGGACGCGGTTGGTGCGGGAGCGTTTCGGGGCCCAAACGGCTGAGGCTCAGCACTTTCGGCTCCACGCTGCGACTTCAGGCCGGCCGTTGACCGCTCAGCAACCACTCAACAACATTTCGCGGATAACGATGCAGGTGCTGGCCCAGGTGCTCGGCGGATGCGAGCAGACCCGGACCGCTTCATTTGACGAGGCCCTCGCGATCCCGACCGAGAACGCCGCTCGCACCTCGATCCGGATCAATCAGATCATCGCTCATGAGACCGGGGTTCCTTTCACCGTCGATCCTCTGGGCGGCTCCTACTTCCTCGAATCGCTGACCGACGATTTCGTGAAAGGGATCGACCGGGAACTCGAGCGCATCGAAGAGATGGGGGGATCGCTCGAAGCGACCAAAGCTGGCTATTTCCAAAGCGAAATCGCCGAGCGGGCATACCGAGAACAGGTTGCGGTCGATTCCGGTGAGCAAGTGATCGTCGGGGTCAACCGGTTCCGCGTGGACGATGATCCGGAACTGCCGACATTCGAACTTGACCAGGGGGCCGTCGACCGTCAACTCGCCGGCTTGGCGAGGCTTCGCGAAAGCCGGGACGAACGGGAGGCGACTCGCCGACTGGTCGAACTCGAAAACGTCTGCCGCAGTGACGACAACGTCATGCCGGCCGTGATCAATTGCGTCCGTGCTTATGTGACCACGGGCGAGATCGCCTCCGTCTGGAAAAAGGTATTCGGCGAGTACAAGCCCGAGGCGGTGCGATTTTGAGACGGTCCGAGGCCGGTCGGCCAGATTCCTCCTCGCTCGGTCCGCCGAGCGTCCCGACGAGAGTGGTGGTCAGCAAGGTCGGGCTGGACGGCCACGATCGGGGGGTCAAGGTCATCGCGCACGGGCTGCGCGACGCCGGTCTGGAAGTCATCTATGCCGGACTCAGGCGCACCCCGCAGGAACTCGCCTCGATCGTCACCCAGGAAGATGCTTCGGTTCTGGGCCTGAGCATCCTTTCGGGAGCCGTCGTGCCCTTGACCCGGCGCGTGGTCGACGAGTTCCGAGAGCAGGATCTTGAGGATGTGATTCTCGTCGTCGGTGGCATCGTCTCGCCAGCCGACGAAGAAGAGCTCTTGGCAATGGGAGTCGACGGTGTCTTCGGGCCCGGCGCGTCCATGTCCGAGGTGGTCGGGCTGATCACCAACCAGCTCGAAGTTCGTGTTCCCAAACCTCTAACAAACAACGAAGAAGAAGGAGGGCATCGTGGCTGAAGAAACGGGCAAAGCGCTGTTGATGGTTCGGACCAACGTCAAGGCCGGTGGGGAGGAGGCGTTCAACGAGTGGTACTCGAACGTCCATCTGCCGGAGATAGTCGAGGTTCCCGGCATCCGTTGGGGCCGCAGGTACCAGCTGTCGGGCAGCGACACGTATCCGAAAAGCGAGGAAGACCTGACGTACCTCGCGATCTACGAGCTCGACGACGAGGGCGTCCTGGACGGGAGCAAATTCGCCGAGGCGAAGGGTTGGTCACCCGAGGTCGAGGGCCTTCCCGAAGACACTCAGGTCGCCGTGTTCTCGCTCCTGGCAGCCGAAGAGGAGAAGTAACCGGGCCAGGACCCTGGCCGCTGAAGATCGGAATTTTCCTCTCAACGGCCAACTGAGCCATCCGGCTCCAACTTACGCCGCAGATCCGAGTCCAGAAACTGGCTCTGTCAAAGGGTTTGCGACCTAACTGGAAGCATCCTGAAGTGGTCGGGTTGACAAACCAGGCGTGGGGTGCAAGGATGCAAAAGATCCACAATGCGAATCAAATATTCCATAATCCGTAAAACAAGCCCGGAGCAAGAACGGTCGCAAGACCGGTCGCGCAGGCTGCTTTCGAGTGCTTCACGCACACGGCTCGCCGCGATCCCGGCAGGAGGTGAGGCAGGAATGAATCGATCCATCGAATCGGCCGACCGCGAACTGGAGCACCTGCACCGATGAGCCAGGAAGACCTGATGCTGGTGGTGACGGTCGACATCGATCCGAGCCAAGACGAGGAATTCGGAAAGTGGTACGACGAGGTGCACCTGCCGGACATCCTCTCCTGCGACGGCTTCGTCGCCGCGTGGCGCTTTCGGTCACCGGACTCTGACCAGAGCCCGCGGTACGTGAGCTGCTACCAGATCAACAGCAAAGAAGTACTCGAGGCGCCCGAGGTTGCGGCGGTCCGGGGATGGGGTCCGTTCGAAGACTCGGTCAGCAACTATCAGCGCCTCTTCTTCCGGAAGGTCGCGGGCATGACCGCGGAAGAGGGCCGGGCGGCCAAGGCGTCCCGATGACGAAGCCAGATCCAGTCGGCGAATGGCCGATTCCGCGTCCGAAATTCACCCTCGGTGAGAAGGACACCGCGCTGCTAATCGTCGACATGCAGGAAGCGCAGTGCCGCCCGGATGTCGGAGTCGGCAAGCTCGTCGCCCAGGACCCTCGCGCCAACGAGTTCTTCTTCGGTCGGATCGAAGCTGTGATCGAGCGCCAGCGCAAGTTGCTCCAACTCTTCCGCGAGACCGGGCGACGAGTGATCTTCGTGACGATCGGTCCCGAAGCGAGCGACGGCAGCGACATGGCGGCCTGGAAGCGCCGTCGAAACGAAGAGATGCGGAAGCTCCAGGGCGTCACCTACGCAGGCGTCGCGGATTCAACCCATGGAATCGTGCCGGCGCTGGAGCCCCAAGCCGGAGAAGTGGTCCTGAACAAGATCACCTTCGGCGCCTTTTCCAGCACCGGGATCGACCAGATCCTGCGCAACTGGGGGATCGGACAGCTGGTCATCTGTGGCCAGGCGACGAATGTCTGCGTCAACATGACCGCCGTCGAAGCGGCCGATCGCGGATTCGAATGTGTGATCCCCGGTGACGCCTGCGCCGCCTGGAACGAAACTCTCCACGAGGTGTTCCTCGACAATTTCGGACTGCTGTTCGGCAAGGTCAAGGACACGGCAGATGTGATCGAGGAACTTGCCGGGGCCGATCGCGCGGAGGCGGTGGTCGCATGAGCGAGCAGAGGATTGCGATCGTCGGCGCTGCCGAATCCGACTATGGCAAGTGCCCGGGACGCAGCGAGTTCGACCTGCACAACCAGGCCGCCGAGCGCGCGCTTTCGGAAGCCGGACTCGGCAAGGACGACGTCGACGGGCTTTTCAGCCTCACCAACGGGTACTTCCGCTGCCCGAGCCTCTTGGTTGCCGAGTATCTCGGGATTCATCCGACCTACGAGGACTGCACCAGCGTCGGAGGCTCATCGTTCGAGCTCCTGGTCGAGCATGCGATGGCGGCCTTGCAAGCGGGGCGCTGCAAAGTCGCCCTGATCACTTACGGATCAGACCAACTCTCGGTACTAGGCAGGACCCTCGGGACCAAGAGCGATCCGATCTCCCACATCGCTCAGCAGTACGAAGAGCCCTACGGGCTGAACATCGTCTCGGCCTACGCCCTCGCGGCGCGCCGCCACATGCACGAGTACGGGACGACCAGCGAACAGCTGGCCGAAATCGCGGTGTCGACCCGCAAGAACGCGTCGCTCAATCCCCTCGCGATGTACCGCGATCCGCTCACCGTCGAAGACGTGGTCAATTCGCGGATGATCGCCAGTCCGCTCCACAAATTCGATTGCTGTGTCATCTCCGACGGAGGCGGCGCGTTGGTCCTGACCACCGAGGATCGAGCCCGCGACTGCGCCAAAGATCCCGTTTGGGTGCTCGGCTCATCGCAGTGCTCGGACCACCTGCACATCGCCGACATGCCGGACCTGACCGAGTCGGCGGCCGCGGTAACCGGTCCCCGCGCGATGGCCGAGGCCGGGGTCAAACCCGAAGACATCGACCTGCTCTGCACCTATGACTCGTTCACGATCACGGTTCTCAGGGCGATCGAGGACCTCGGGTTCTGCGAGAAGGGTGAGGGCGGCGCCTTCGTCGAAGGCGGGCGCACCGCCGTGGGCGGCGACTTCCCCGTAAATCCCGACGGTGGCGGCCTCTCGTCGAACCATCCCGGGATGCGCGGCATTTTCTTGTTGATCGAATCAGTCCGCCAACTGCGCGGCGAGGGTGGTGACCGCCAGGTGGCGGACGCGGAACTCGCTGTCGCACACGGAGTCGGCGGCTGGCTCTCCTCACACGGGACCGTGGTCCTGGGAAAGGACAAATAATGGACGGCACATCCCCTCCGATGCCGATTCCGGACGTTGAGAGCGCTCCGTTCTGGCAGGGTCTCAACGAAGGCAAGCTGATGATCCAGCGTTGTCGTTCCTGCGGCAAGCCGCAGCACTACATGCGGATCATGTGCAAACACTGCTGGTCACGCGATCTGGATGTGGAGCAGGCTTCGGGCGAAGGCGAAGTCCACAGCTTCACCGTGGTCCATCAGATCGGCCATCCGGTTCTCAAAGAGCAGGCTCCCTTCGCGATCCTGCTCGTCGACCTGGACGAAGGGCCGAGGGTTCTCGCCCGCTACGACGGTGACTCCGAAGCGGTTTCGATCGGGGACCGGGTCCGGGCGACCTTCCCGAAAGTCACGCCTGAACAGGCACTCCTCTATTTCGAAGGGACCGAGTGATGGGACTCCCACATGAAGGCCGAGTGGCGATCGTCACCGGTGCCGGCCGCGGAATCGGTCTCGGCATCGCGACCAAGCTCGCCGAGCACGGAGCCAAGGTATGGATGGTCGAACTCGACGAGGAACGGGCCGACCAGGCGGCGGCTTCGGTCCGGGACCTCGGAGGCACGGTTGAATCGGCGCCATGCGACGTATCCGACCCAGAGAGCGTCGGATCGCTCGTTTCGAAGATCATCGAAACCGACGGCAAGATCGACCTCCTGGTCAACAACGCTGGAATCACCCGCCCGGCGATGCTCCACAAGATGACCTTCGACGAGTGGCAGGCGGTCATCCGGGTCAATCTGTCTAGTCAGTTCATCACTCTCAATGCCGTCTCGAATCACATGATCGAGGCGGGCTCGGGGGCGATCGTGAACATCTCTTCCGTCGCCGCGATAAACGGCGGGATCGGTCAGGTCAACTACGTGGCTGCTAAGGCCGGCGTGATCGGACTGACCAAGGGCGCTTCGCTGGAACTGGCCCGGTACGGGATCCGTGTGAACGCGATCGCTCCAGGGACGGTCGAGACCGACATGACCAAGACGATCATGGAAACCCCCAAGTTCAAGGCGAAGTACGTCGACAAGATCGCGATCGGACGAGCGGCGCAACCGAACGAGATCGCCTCGGTGGTCTCCTTCCTGGGCAGCGACGACGCCAGTTTCATCACTGGCCAGGTCCTGCCGGTGGACGGTGGCGGATACGTGTGACATGAGCATCGCGGCCACCTATTTCGATCCGGTTCGGGGCGATTACTACCGTCGCCAGGGCTGGTGGCAGGATCTGACTTTCGATCATCACCTGGCGAACGCTGTCGCCGAGCATGGTGACAGCCTGGCCGTGATCGACCCCGGATCCAGATCGCTGACCTGGAGTGAATTCGAGGCCGCGGTGGGCCGGATCGCCGGGGGTCTGGCCGCGCTCGGAGTCGAAGCCGGAGACGTGGTCGGGTTCCAGCTCCCCAACTGGTGGGAGACCCTGGCCATTCACGCCGCGATCGGGCGCCTCGGGGCGGTCTCGTGTCCGCTCCACACGATCTACCGCCAGTCGGAGCTCAAGGTGGCGCTCGAAACCGCCGGGGCGAAGCTGCTTCTCGTGCCGGAGGAGTTTCGGGGCTTCTCATATAGCGCCCAGGCGGCTCAGGTGACCGCAGGATTGACCGACCCGCCGCGGATCGTCACGGTCCGAGGCGAGGGAGACTCTTTTCGCGACCTCGCTGAAGGCCCTTACCTCGCTCCGGATTTCGATTCCCGCGACGCGGACGAGATCTCGATGCTGCTCTTCACCTCGGGTACCACCGGAGCCCCAAAGGGAGCCCTCCATTCGCACAACACGATCGGTCGCGCCGCGATCGACCTTGTCGATCTCTTTTCGATGCAGGCCGAAGACCGGCTGTTCGTCCCGTCTCCGGTCACCCATGTGACGGGAATGCTGTACGCGACGCACGTACCGGTCGCGATCGGGGCGGTTTCGGTACTCATGGAACGCTGGGAGCCGGAACAGGCTCTAAGGATCGTGCTCGAGCACGAATGCGTGTTCACCGGCGGCGCCACACCGTTCGTCCGGGGGCTTATCGACGCCGCCCGCAAGCTGGGGATCTCATCCGACGAGATCCCGCTCAAGCGTGGCACCTGCGGCGGTGCCGACGTGCCGCCGGCGATGATCGCCGAGGCGGAAGAGATTCTGGGCACTCGGTTCACCCGGGTCTACGGGATGACCGAGGGCGTCACGGTAACCGCCTCGGAGGTGGACGACCCTCTCACGCGCCGGGCCGAGACCGATGGCAAGCCTCTGCCCGGATTCGAGTTCGAGATCCTCGACCGCTCCGGCGAGAAGGCCCCTCCCGGCGAGCTCGGTGAGGCCGTGCTCCGGGGACCCGCGAACTTCCTCGGTTACCTGGATCCGGCGCACAACGAAAAGACGATCGATAGCGAGGGCTGGATTCGGACCGGTGACCTTCTGAGCTGGGACGAAAATGGCTACGTCACGGTTGGCGGACGGCTGAAGGACCTGATCATTCGCGGGGGCGAGAACATCGCGGTCAAAGAGGTCGAGGACCTGCTGATCGAGCATCCCGGGATCGAGGAGGTTGCGATCGTCGGCATGCGTGACGAAGTGCTCGGTGAACGGGCCTGCGCGTTCTGCGTACCCGCGAACGGAACCGAGATCAAACTCGAAAGCCTGGTCGAGTTCCTGCGTTTGAAGCAGATCGCGCCGCAGAAGTATCCGGAGCGGGTCGAGGTGATGCGGGGCGGATTGCCCAAGACCTCCTCGGGCAAGGTCCGGAAGGTCGAGTTGCGAGCCGAGATCGAACGGATCATGTCCGAAGGAGCCGTCTCGTGACCGTACTGCTTGAGGCAGAAGGAGTCTCGAAGCACTTCGGCGGCGTCAAGGCCGTGAACGACGTTTCATTCACGGTCGAGCAGGGTGCTTCGGTCGGGGTGCTCGGCCCGAACGGCGCGGGCAAGACGACCATGTTCGATCTGGTGGCCGGCCGACACCGTCTCAGCAGCGGCCAGGTCAAGTTCGAAGGCAAGCCGATCTCCAACTACTCCCCGGACCGTCGCTGCAAACTGGGGATCGCGCGCACCTTCCAGTTGATCCAGGCCTTCGAGTCGATGACCGTGCTCGAGAATGTGATGGTCGGGGCGATGGTGCGGAATTTCCGGCGGGTGGATGCGGAACGTGCCGCCGTCGAGGCGATCGAGCGCACCGGTCTCGGCGATTCGTCGGACCGTCCACCGTCGGAGCTTTCGACGATCGACGGGAAGCGGCTCCAACCAGCCCCGGGGCTTCCATACGATGCGGCACCTGACCTTCCTGATCAAAACCCCCAAGCCCTGAGGAACGACGGGCCTGGACCCCTCCCG
>Ga0182792_1002434_pt1 | contig 13097 bp, 16 predicted proteins | sample Passage237B_FD_130497 | JGI IMG/M metagenome (GOLD analysis project Ga0182792, IMG submission 130497) | Cellulose adapted compost microbial communities from Newby Island Compost Facility, Milpitas, CA, USA - Passage2 37B (version 2) (version 2) ...
CGTTGGGAGACCTTCAATGCCAACTTGATCATATTCTTAATGGTAAAACGGGCTTCATCAGCCGTAGAGGACCAATCCTGAATATTATCGGGCATCAATTGCTCGTGATTGTTCAAGTCAGCCAAGAAGGCATACACCTTATCGATAGGTTTTGCAATCTCTGTGCTGTTCTGAATTACCGTCATTTTTGAAATATTTTAGGCTTCCGAAGACCAGGTCGATGGATTTTTCCGCCACTGCTCCAACATCTCCACATCACTTTCCAGAATATAACCTTTTTCCAGAGCAACTTTGATCAACGCATTATAGTCGCACAAGCTAAACAAGGCACATTTTGCTTCGGCAAAATTCTGGGTCGCTTCATCAAAACCATAGGTAAAGATAGACACCAAGCCTACCACATTGCAACCTGCCTTACGTAATGCCTTGACGGCTTGTAACGAGCTCTTGCCTGTAGAAACCAAATCTTCAACGACGACAACACGCTGTCCGCTGACAATTTCGCCTTCGATCTGATTTTGTCTACCATGGTCTTTGGCACTGCTGCGTACATAGGAAAAAGGCAAACCCAAATCCTGGGCAACCAGTACGCCTTGTGGAATCCCTGCCGTAGCTACTCCCGAGATCATTTCTACAGAACCAAACTCGTCCTGTATCAATTCTGAAAGCTTTTGGCGGATGTACGTACGTATAGGAGGATGTGATAATGCGATGCGGTTGTCGCAGTAAATAGGAGATTTCCAACCCGAAGCCCATGTAAAAGGATTTTTAGGTTGCAATTTTATTGCTTTAATTTGCAATAAGGATTCAGCAATTTTTTGTTCAACCTCATTTAGATTATTCATGGCGCAAATTTATAAAATTTATATGAACCAAAGTCTGCTTATTTTAGCAGATTTTGTCCCCCTTGTCAACAAAAAGCTACAAACAATTGGAATACAAGACATTGATCTGGAAAAACTTTTCAATAACTCCACAAAGGATTCTACCAAGGTTTATCTATTTATCCACCCCGAAATAAATAAAATTTTCAAGAATATACTTTCATCCGTACCATCGATAAAAGCTGCAGGAGGACTGGTCAAAAATGGCAGTGGAGAATATCTCTTCATCCATCGCCTGGGCAAATGGGATCTCCCTAAAGGCAAGGTAGAGGAAGATGAAAAAATGCGGGAAGCTGCCTTGCGTGAGGTTGAGGAAGAATGTGGCATCAAAGTCGATTACCTCGGCAAAAAGATCGCCACCACATATCACACCTACTATATGCGCGGCAAATTCGTGCTCAAGCAAACACAATGGTATGAGATGGGTGTCAACAAACAGCCACGCCTCATTCCACAGCAGGAAGAAGACATTACGGAAGCCATTTGGTTGGACGCAAAGGACTTGAAGAAAATCAAGGAAAATACATACCCTTTGATCGAAGAAATTTTGGAAAATATATAGTACCATACACCTCCAAAACCAAACCGCCTGGAGACTGTTTATATACTATATATAAATGTATTTAATATTTTTCAATCATGAGCAAAAAAATAGGTCTTATTGTAGGCAGTCTTCGCAAAGAGTCTTTTAACAGAAAGGTGGCGAATATCCTGATAAAAATGACATCGGAGGCAAGCAAGCATAGTTACAATATACTTGAAATAGGACACCTTCCTTTTTACAATCAGGATTTTGATGAGGAAGGTTCACCGAAGGGTATAGCGGATTTTAGGCAGGAAGTAGACAGCTACGATGCTTTTATATTTTTTACCCCCGAATACAATCGCTCTATTCCGGCTGTACTCAAGAATGCATTGGATGTCGCTTCCAGACCCTACGGACAAAGTAAATGGAACGGCAAACCTGCCGCTATCGTATCTGTATCCATAGGAGCAATAGGTGGGTTTGGTGCCAACCATCACCTGCGACAATGCTTTACTTTTCTCAATATGCCTGCTTTGCAGCAACCTGAGATGTATATTGGCAATATCACCAAATTGCTGGATGAAGAGGGAGGATTTAAGGAACAACAGACAATAGATCTGTTTCAGTCATTTATCAAGGCTTTTGAACAATGGATTGAAAAAGTTTAGTCCACTTGGGTAGTTAAGTTTCCCTGCTGTTTTTCCCATGCCACGACAAGCCTGGCCATCATGCTATAACGCTCCATCCCTTCAGGCTGGTTGTTATGCATCAAGTATTGGTCGTAAAAAAGATTGGACAATCTGTTTATCCAGCTCCTATATTGCCGCCAAAAAGCCCGTTCCTCCTCCAGGTCCTGTCGGACCTTGGGGGACAGCATATGTCTATATTTTTCATATCTCTGCTTATCGACAGTATACAACGGATATATAAGATACTGTGTAGCTTCGTAATAAGCCGAATACCTATACCAAGCATTCGGATGATCCATCAGCTTGCGAAAGGCAATAAAATTACATTCATCCTCAAAACCGACACCCATCTGATGCGCAAGTTCATGCACATTCACAAAGGGATAAGATACCAGAGGAATACGTTGGTTGACGTGGGCTTCCAAAGTAAAAGGATTGAAGTAACCCGACACCGAAAAGTAGGAAATAATTGTACTGGATAAAGGAGATTTTCCATGTATTTGGCTATGGCACAACATATCCTTAAACACCGTATCCTGCCTCATCCATTCCTGCAGATCTTTGCCAACTCCTCTCCTTTCTCGGCCATTCAAGGCTAAACTATCCCTCAGATCGTTTGTAATACCTATATATTTTTCAATCACTTGTGCATAGTCTTCTATAGAGATACTTTTTACATCAAGACCGATTTGATCGGCTAGCGGAACCCGAAAATAGTTCAATCCCCAATTGACATAGAAAAAGGTATAGAGAAAGGTGATCAACGCAACAAGCTGTATCGTCCTGCAAACAGCATCCTGCCATTTCTTCCGAAATAAAGCGCTTATTCCCCTGTACAAAAGCACGACAAACAGCACGACAACCATACCATACATCAAGTCCCCCACACTAAAGGGAAGCCAGGAAAAAAGAATAATGGACAAAAAGGAAAATTTGGGATAGAAACCTCGGGAATAATACTGCTCAACCCAATGTGGATTGCTTTGCACTATACCGATAAAAAATTGGAGCAATAGGCATATGACAATTACCCCCAGATAGAATCTGTTTTTACCCTTTGCTACCCTGCCCCAATCAACTTTCATTTTCGTAGTACAACTTATAGTAGTTCATCCCCTTGTCTTCGTCAAATCCATGCTCCAGGTATTCTCGCTTTCCGTGTACATATACATGAAAATTCTTGTCCAGCTTGATGACACTTTTATAGTTGGACTGCATCTTCTTGACAGCAGGGGCCGCAATGGCAAAATTGCTTTGAAATGGTTGGTCAAATTCTTCGGAAAAAGATTCCTTATAGTCGTTGAACAAGCTTGCCGCCTGCGGATTGCCAATGACTTCTTCCTCAAATTCAGCACTGTCAAACGTTTCTTTGGACTTGAAATAGTTCATGGAACGATTCAGCAGGTCGATCTTGTCAGCCGTTTGCAGTTCAAACACTTCGTCCAGCTTTTCGTTGACAAAGTTCTTGTACACCTTCATGATATTCCCGGTCTGCTGGTACTCGTCGTTCCGGTATTTGAGCTGCAAAAAGCTATCCTTCCAATACACGGCTTCAGAGGAGTTTGTCTGGTCTACGACCAATACCTTATAGCCTTCTTCTTGCTCATCATTCACGATGACGACACCCTTGTCCAGTTTGTTGATATTGATAGCCTCCTGTTCGTAGTTGAGCTGAAAACCTCCTTGATTCGGGTAGACTTTGAGATAAGCTTCTTTATTTTCGGATTTGAAGATACCGACAGCTTCTCTATCCTCTCCTTCCATCTGCACGTTTTTCAAACGGACAATATACAGTTCGCCCGACTTTATCTTGGGATGTTCCGAGATCTCGTACAGGTGCTTCGCAATTTCCTGGCTATAGGCGTGGAATTCGATTTCCTTGTCAAATAGTTTCTTGGTAAAGTGGTACACCTCGTTGAGCTGAAGCTCTTCGTTGGGATGAAAGAAGCGGTACACTTCCTTCACTTTGGCAAAGGGTTTCATAAAATACTGCATCAGCAGGTCGGGAAGTACTTCGTCTCCCTGTAGGGATACAGGTTCTTCAGATAGTATATAAAATTCCTCGTTGGCCTTATTGCCTACGTGATGGATAGATAAGTGTTCTAAAACGGCATCTTGATGAAAAAACATGGCTCAAAGTAAAAATTAAAAAGTCATAAATCAAAGAGTATATCCTTATTTTTCCCGCGGATCAGCACAGATCTATTTCTCCCTGCGAGTATCTGCAAATCAAAATCTACGTCCATCTGCGGGAAATTAAAAAAACACATCAATCGCCACTCTATACGTCTCCACATGCACATTTACAATGTCTCGGATATCAGGCGAATATCCTCCTCCCATGCTGATCTGCACAGGCACCTGTCGGTCCCGGCATAATTGCAAAACCAACCTATCCCGCCGTCTACAACCTTCCGGCGATACGTTCAGCTTCCCCAGCTTATCCGTGTCCAAAATATCCACTCCGGCTTGATAAAACACAAAGTCTGGTTTTACAGCAGAAAACAACTCAACAAGGTTCTTTTCCAAGAGCTCCAGATATACCTCGTCCCCTATACCATCATCCAAGCCCACATCCACATGCGACTGTGCCTTGACAAATGGAAAATTCTTTTCCCCATGCATCGAAAAGGTCACAATATCACGGTGGCTACCAAAGATATCCGCCGTACCATTGCCTTGATGCACATCCAGATCCACGATCAAAATACGCTTCGCAAGCCTATACTGGTGCAGAAAAGCCGCGGCGACACCCTGATCATTCATCAAACAAAATCCTTCCCCAAAATCCCGACCTGCATGGTGTGTACCTCCTGCCGTATTGAACGACACTCCATATTCAAGGGCGTACAAAGCGGATTTGATGGTACCATCCACGATATAACGTTCACGATCCACCAGCCCTTCCGACAGCGGAAACCCGATCCGCCGAACCATCCTGGCATCCAAGGCCAAAGCAAACAACTGCCGTACATACTCCGTATCATGAGCCAGACATGCCGTCTCAAAATCGACAAGAGTTGGCACAAAGAAGTTGACCTCCGTAACCAATCCTTGATAAAGCAATTGCTGTGGAATAAGCTCGTACTTGACCATCGGAAAACGGTGCCCTTCCGGCAAGGGATGGATATAACTGCTATGATGTGCTATTTTTAACAATTTCAATCAATTTTGTTGTGTACGAAAATACGGGGTACACGACAGATTTCCGTTATATCTCCAATATGCGTTTTATTGTCATTCTGAGTGCCAACGAAGAATCTATACGGCATGCTTTTTCAGATCGTTATTCATCTTTTGTCTGTTTTTAACGGCATTCATGATTACTTCGTAATTCGGTAACCCTCAGGATGACAAACGGATTTTTGTCGTATACAAAAGTACGAAGAACTAAATTATTATTATCTTAGTGGCAATCAAAATTCGTACTATCCGTAGTGTTGAGCGAAGCGGTCACTACGGATCAATAATAAGATGGAGTCTGAGACTCCTATCCATTTTTCAAAGTTCGTAGAGACCCTACGGAACTCTACGAACAGTAAGACGGTATTTTCAACATCAACACAAAAGATAAAACAATCTAAATGGAAGAAACAAAATCATTACCCCAACTCAGCTCTGAAGAAATCCGTGTATTAGGTTCTTTATTGGAAAAATCAAGGACAACACCAGAATATTATCCTATGACCATCAATGCCCTGCAAGCAGCATGTAATCAAAAAACTTCCCGAAAACCCGTAGTATCCTACGATGAGAATACCATCATATCCACATTGGATTCGTTGAAAAAAAAGGGCTTGGTATCGACTGTAGTAGGTGGTGGTAGCCGAGTGACCAAATACAAACATAATCTCGCCATACAATATCCTTTGGTTCCGGCCGAATTGGCGGCACTTTGCCTGCTCTTCTTGCGCGGCCCATTGACCGCAGGAGAGATCAATTCCAATTCCGGCAGGCTATACGAGTTCGAAACGCTGGACGAAGTACAGGAATTGTTGAACAAATTGTCGGAGGACGAAGCGGCCTATGTCAAACTCCTACCCAAACGTCCAGGCCAGAAAGAAGCTCGTTATATACATCTTTTTGGAGAATTCAACGAAGAAGAATACGAAACCTCCTATCCTTCAACAACAGCTAACCCTAATCAAGTTCAGGCTTTGGAAGAACGTGTGGCCACGCTTGAAGAGCAGTTGGCAACATTACGGGAAGAGTTTGACAAGCTATTGGCGGAGCTCACCTAAAACCAACGCAGATGAGATATTTTTTCTTTTTGATCATTGCTCTTGTGACTGTTTTCCAAGCAGGAGCACAATCTTTTGTTCCTCTCCTAGAGGGTGTCAAATCCGGTTTTCGGGGATTGGCGACACATGGTAAACAAACCATCTGGGTCAGTGGTAGCAACGGAACGATTGGCTACTCCACAAATCAAGGGAAAGATTGGAATTGGGTCAATCCCAAAGGGTACGAAACTTTTGACTTTAGGGATATCGAGGTTTTTTCAGCCAAGGAAGCCGTGGTCATGAGCTCAGGTACACCCACAGTCATTCTAAGGACGACAGATGCCGGACGTACGTGGAAGGAAGTCTTTCGTGATGACAGACCTGCTATTTTCCTCAATGCGATTGCTTTTGAGGGCAAGAAAGGATATGCATTGGGAGATCCCATAGACGGACTGTTCCAACTTTTCACGACGACCGACAAAGGCAAGACATGGCAAGACATCAGCCAGGATATGGTACTTTTTGCCGATCAAAGCGAAATTGCATTTGCTGCTTCCGGGTCTTCCATTCAACTGCTCAAAGATATCTTGTACATCGGCACAGGGGGCAAATATTCGAGCATATTCGCCTACAATCCCAAAGCTTTGCGTGTAGACAAGTACGATTGCCCAATATGGTCAGGGCAGGCATCGACGGGGGTATTTGCCATAGATTTTTGGGACAAGAACTATGGAATAGCGGTCGGCGGCAACTATATGGATGATAAGGAAAGCCCCAATAATGTACTGATCACTCGTGACGGTGGTCTATCTTGGATCAAGCCTCAAACGGGTGTGCACGGTTATCGATCGGATGTAGTGTTCCTAACCAAAGATCGTGTGCTCGCTACGGGAACATCGGGGACGGATTTTTCGCAAGACGGTGGCATGAACTGGAAAAACATCTCTTATCTGAGCTTCAATACCCTGGCCAAGACTAAGGATGGAAAAAGTATCTATGCTGCCGGATCAGAAGGAAAAGTATACAAAATAGTTTTGTAGATTTTGGTCTTTCGATGATAAAGCGAAAGACCAAATCTATCCTATATTTACCACATTATGCGTTTTGCCGTTGAAACTGAATGTATCGCCTAATGATAGGCCAACCAATAGCTTGCCAATAGGAGATTGTGGAGAAACGCAAAAAACCTCCTCTTCATCTATTTTTACATGACCGATACTGATTGCCATAAAATAATACCCTGAGTCGGTTTGCACCAAACTACCTAAGCTCACAGCATGGCTTTTCTGTTTGGATGAGGTTAGTTTATCCAACGTATTCATATCTTGCCCTGCGATCGCCAATTGTTGATGATAACGATTTAGATCCTGTTGGATCATTTCACGGCTCGTTTCATACTTATCGCCTGCGCTGCTTTTGGTTTCTTCCTGCAAAGCAGATGTAGCATCTCCGATAGCGGTTTGGATTTCCTGTATACGCTTATTTACGTGATCCCTGCAATATTCCAATACGAATTCTTTGTCCATGATAGGAGTTTGGGTTCTATATCAAAGAGATAAGCACCTGTAGTACTACAGGTGCTTATCTCTAAATTCTAAACAGTAGTCGCCTCTGGGCAGACCTGTTTTGTCAACGATTACTCACCGTCAAAAGTTACTTTGACCAAATGCCTGTCGATCTCCCATTTTCCAGTACCTTCTTCACCGATCACATCAAATAACTCAAGTATCCTTCTGGCCACATATTCTTCTTCTACCTGTTCTTCCAGGAACCATTGTAAGAAGTTGAATGTCACAAAATCCTTTACCTTCATACATTTGTCCGCAATATTGTTGAACTGCTCAGTCACGAACATCTCCTGCTCCAAAGTCTGCTCGAAAACACCTCTGAACGATTCGAAATCCACCGGAATATTTGTTATTTCCGGAGAAATGGCACGTCCACCTCTATTGCTGATGTAATGGAAAATTTTCAGCATATGCTCCCGCTCTTCGTCAGACTGCTTAGCGAAAAAATTTGCCGCATTGTCCAATCCTTGATCATCGCACCAAGCGGACATGGCCAGGTATAGCGATGAGGAATGTGCCTCGACTTTGATTTGAGCATTCAATATATTTTCTATCTCTTCGGACAAGGATGATTTTAATTTCAATAGATCTTTCATATCAATCGTTTTTTATTTGTCTTGTTTTTAAACACAACAATAATTTCCCATTATTGTTTGATACAAAGATAAAGCCAACGAAAGGGATATAACGAAGAAAAGTACAATACGAATTCAGTCTAAATTAGCCACCTAAACAGCTAACTTATTTGGAATCAGTATAATTTCAGACAGAAGATGAAGACAGGAATATAAATAACTTTGGGCTTGGCTCAATCAAAATCAGAAAGCAGCAAAGACAGCCCCCCGCTGTAGGATAGCTTTTACTTCACCTTTCAATTCCAGAACGAACTTTGCTCCGGACAAGAGCTCACGCAGATTGAGAATATCCTCTACAGTCAATAGGAAACAACGCTCTGTCCGAAAAGGCATCACGATTTCAAAGTCCGAAGAGCGGGACGAGTCGCACAGCATCTTCTCGATATCGATAGTGTCAATCCTTTTCTTGAAATGGATAAAATCACTGACCTTGAATGCCGTTGTTGTATGTTGGAATTCCAACCAATAGCAATTCTTTCTACTACACTGATACACTGCTCCAAAATCGGTCTTGAATACTTCCTCTACGTGTGCTAATGGACAAATCATCTTTCCAAATCAACTACTTATTGTTCCTACTTTTTATAACTAAGCCGAGCAAAAATAACTTTTGTTAAGAATTAATCCAAATAAAAAAGCGACTATTTTTAGTCGCTCTTTAAAATTTTATGAAATATACTTTAAAGTTACGAAGTTATGATGGTGAAGTAGGTTATGGGGATAAGGTTTAGTCATAGCTACATCACCACCGTCACTATCATCACCTTTTAATTTAAAACTCGTTTTCTTCTTCTGCTGTCAACAATTCTTTGTGGTTGCTGACGTTTGTTCTGTTTTTGGTTTTATGTTTGTTGATCTGTCTTCTCAATGATTCTACAGCAATGTCTGTCGCTTCTTCAAAGGTTTTGGCCTGTGCTTTGGCAAAAAGTTGGCTGCCCGGAATATTCAATTTCAACTCCACCACTTTGTTTGCCTCGTCTTCCACGTTTTCCAATCTCAAATAACACACTCCTTCGATGATATTATCCAGATATTGCTCCAATTTGCTGGATTTGCGCTTAATGAAATCTATCAGTTTCTGATCTGCATCGAATTTAATGGATTGCACGATAATGTTCATTTTTCCTCCTTTTTTAAGCTTTTGGATGAGCTTGTTTGTAAATTGATTTTAAACGTTCTGCTGAGTTGTGCGTGTACACTTGGGTCGAGGCCAATCCAGCATGGCCCAATAATTCTTTGATCGCATTCAGATCCGCTCCGTTGTCCAAGAGGCTAGTCGCAAAACTGTGTCGTAAAACATGTGGACTTCGCTTCTTCTGTGATGTTATCATCGACAGATACTTTTGGACTATCCTATAGATCAACTTGGGATATGCCTGCTTTCCTTCTTTAGTAACGACCAAATAGTCGGAAATGTTTGCTAAATTTTTCTGTTTTTTCTGTGTTATATATTTTTTTAGTTCATCGATTAAGGTTGCGTGCATCGGAACAAATCTCTCCTTGCTCCTCTTTCCGAATATACGGATTTTTTTATTGAAAAAATCAATATCCTGCTCTTTTATTTTCAATAATTCAGAAAGACGTATACCTGTTCCGAACAGTAGTTCCATAACAATAAAATCCCGATAGTTTTCGAAATCATCGTCCGTTTTTTCCCATGATTCCAACAGGTGGTTCAACTTGTCTTTTTCCACGACCGTAGGCAGTTTTTTCGGTGTTTTCAACACCTGTATCAAGCGCATAGGATCACTTTTTATCAGGTTCTCGCGAAGCAGGAATTTGTAATACGACCGCAATGCAGAGATAGCACGATTGATAGTGACGGCTTCCTTACCCTCTTCTTTCATTGTAGAAAGGTAATAGCGAACCAGTTTATGATCAATCTCTTCAAAAGGCACCGACTCCCGTTCCACAAACGCCATAAAACGGTTTATCTCCATCTCATACGCCGTGATGGTATGGAGAGAACAACGCTTTTCGTGCGTCAGATATGTCATAAACCGGCTTTTGTACATCCTTGCTTAAATTCTCCTTTAAGTTAGGACATAAATATGGAATTCTATAATAGTTTGCCGTAAAAGATTGTTAAAGTTTGTGAAATAGCTGGCGTAAGGATAAACGAAGTGATTCTTGTGACATAAATGGGCAGCTAAGGTGTATCTGTCTACCGCAGGCAGGCACACAAATATTAGTAAGCTATATAGGTAGCACGTATACATATCCCCCTTTGGAGGGGGGCGCGAAGGGAATAGCGTTGGGCAGGGGGAGGAAAAAGCTACAAAAACAATTGATAAATAACGTCTTGTATATAAATCCTCCCCCTACCCCCTCGGAGAGGGGGACAGTGATTAACAACGGTATCATGAAAACAAGTAGAGTGCAAGTAACTATAACATTAAAAGATGCTACAGGCTTGCGCCAGGCGAAAAAACAACGCTCGGTCTCGCCCTCCGCAATAAAATCTTACTTGAACCCTACAAAGCTGGCAAAGCACAGATTCTTGTGCAAGACATCTACCGCTGTGAATCCCACCTCTTTCAGCAGCTCCAACTGATACATTAGGCTTCTGGGCGAATCTTCCTTTGCAATGTAGGCAAATACATGATCACGATAGGCTTCGTCTTTCAGTCCCGTAAGGTATTGCCCATACCGATGGGTATAGATCAAATCCTGCAAGGGAGCCGTAGCTTGTTCAATCAGATCAAATATCCAGACACTTCCCCCCGGCTTCAACAAACCGTAGAGTTTGGCAAAAGCCGATTGCCAATCGTTATCATCACGCAAATGGTGCAATACAGCAGTAGCAATGATCACATCAAAAGACTGTTCGGGGAAGTCTACACGACGGAAATCACCTTGGAAAATCCGGGTATTACCTCCGCTATTGACTGCCTCTACCCGCTCCTTTGCTTTATCGAGCATGGGTCGGCTCAGATCTACTAACGTAATATCCAACGGGTTGACATATTCCAACAATTTGACATCGTAATTGCCTGCTCCACACCCGATATCCAGTACCGCAGATCCTTTAGGATAAATGGTGGCAATACTTTCCGCAATCAATTGCATATTGAACGAAGCATCCAATGTAGTCACTTGCCCTGTCTCCAAATTGGAAAAACGTGCGACATCGTTATTAAACCGTTCCTCAATTTCCTTTAGTGTCGATTTCTCCTGCATCATTATCTAGATTAACTGATCCAAAGATAATTAAATCTATCGTACTCTCATTGCCTAAACCATCTACATCCCTCATTCCAATATTATTTCCTAAGTTTGAAACAAAAAACAAACTTCCATGAAATTATATACCATAGACACCGGATATTTCAAGCTCGATGGCGGAGCAATGTTTGGCGTGGTGCCCAAATCCCTGTGGCAACGCACCAACCCAGCCGATGCCAACAACCTCTGTACCTGGACCAACCGGTTACTGCTGATCGAAGACGGCAAAAGACTGACCTTGGTAGACACAGCCATAGGCGACAAGCAGGATGATAAATTTTTCAGCCACTATTATCTACACGGAGATGATACACTAGACAAATCTCTGGCAAAATACGGTTTCCATCGGGACGATATCACGGACGTGTTTTTGACCCATCTGCATTTTGACCATTGCGGCGGTGCCATCAAACGGGAAGGTGAAAAACTAATCCCTGCTTTTAAAAACGCAAGATTTTGGTCCAACGAGAAACATTGGAATTGGGCCACGGCTCCCAATCCCCGCGAAAAGGCCTCTTTTCTCAAAGAAAACATCCTCCCTATACAGGAAAGCGGACAACTGAACTTCCTCGAAGAAGGGCAAAACTATGCCGACAACATCGCCATTCGCTATGCCTATGGGCATACCGAAGCCATGATGCTCCCGCAGATACGGTACAAAGACAAAACCATCCTCTATATGGCCGATCTGTTGCCTTCAGTCGGGCACATTCCTATCCCCTATGTCATGGGCTACGATGTACGCCCTTTGGTCACCATGGACGAAAGGCAATCCTACTGGGAAGAGATCGTGGACAAAGAGTATATACTGATGTTTGAGCACGATCCCGTGAACGAATGCTGTACGCTCCAACGTACCGAAAAAGGTATTCGTGTAAAAGATATCTTTAAATTGAGTGAGGTATAGGCTGATTTCTTTAGTTTCCAAGTTTGGAACCAAAGAAATCATAGAACACCGGTTTATTCGATCTTTTCATTACATTTGTACTAACAATTTTAGTATAAATGAAGAGCTCCGGAACAACAGACCTACCACTCCACTACGGAAAAGTACCTCCTTGGCTTTATGAAAGGATGTCATCCCTAGGTCTATCAATCATCGAAGCCATCCTGATCGATTATGGCAAAGAAGAAGTTTTAAGACGATTGGCCGACCCATTTTGGTTTCAAAGTTTTGGGGCAGTCATGGGTATGGACTGGCATTCGTCCGGCATCACGACTTCCGTCATGGGTGCACTCAAGCGAGCGATCAATCCCCAAGCAGCCTCATTGGGCATCCATATCTGCGGTGGCAAAGGACAATTCTCCCGGGAAACACCCACAGAACTGATTCGTATAGCGGATCTGACA
>Ga0182792_1002435_pt1 | contig 13095 bp, 13 predicted proteins | sample Passage237B_FD_130497 | JGI IMG/M metagenome (GOLD analysis project Ga0182792, IMG submission 130497) | Cellulose adapted compost microbial communities from Newby Island Compost Facility, Milpitas, CA, USA - Passage2 37B (version 2) (version 2) ...
GGCCCCACCCCCGCGGCGGGGGGCCGGCCGCCGGCGGGGCGGCGGCGCCGTCTCCCGGCGCCGGCAAGGAGATCAAGTCGGCCAAGCTGTCGTCCAGCTGGGCGGGCGAGGCCGGCAAGAAGAAGGAGATCAAGACCCGCGGCGACGCCAGCGGCGGCGTGGGCCGCGGCAACTGGCGAGGCGGCCCGCGCGGCCGGCGCGGCAACGACCGCGACCGCGACGACTCGCACCACCAGGCGCAGCCGGCGGAGCAGCGCGTCATCGAGGTGCACGTGCCCGAGACCATCACGGTGTCCGAGCTGGCGCACAAGATGGCGGTCAAGGCCTCCGAGGTCATCAAGCAATTGATGAAGCTGGGCCAGATGGCGACCATCAACCAGTCGCTGGACCAGGACACGGCCATGATCCTCGTCGAGGAGATGGGCCACAAGGCGGTGGTCGCCGCGCTGGACGATCCCGAGGCCTTCACCGAGGAAGAAGTGCAGGCGCAGACCGCCGAGGCCCTGCCGCGCGCACCGGTGGTCACCGTCATGGGCCACGTCGACCACGGCAAGACCTCGCTGCTGGACTACATCCGCCGCGCCAAGGTGGCGGCGGGCGAGGCCGGCGGCATCACGCAGCACATCGGCGCCTACCACGTCGAGACGCCGCGCGGCATGGTCTCCTTCCTCGACACCCCGGGCCACGAGGCCTTCACCGCCATGCGCGCCCGCGGCGCGCAGGCCACCGACATCGTCATCCTGGTGGTGGCGGCCGACGACGGCGTGATGCCGCAGACCAAGGAAGCCATCAAGCACGCGAAGGCGGCGGGTGTGCCGATCGTGGTGGCGGTCAACAAGATCGACAAGCCCGAGGCCAACCCCGAGCGCGTGAAGAGCGAACTGGTGGCCGAGGAGGTCGTGCCCGAGGAATTCGGCGGCGACTCGCCCTTCGTCGAGGTCTCGGCCAAGACGGGCAAGGGCATCGACGACCTGCTGGAACAGGTGCTGCTGCAGGCCGAGGTGCTGGAGCTGAAGGCGCCGGTGGATGCCGCCGCCAAGGGCCTGGTCATCGAGGCGCAGCTCGACAAGGGCCGCGGCCCCGTGGCCACGGTGCTGGTGCAGTCCGGCACGCTCAGGGTGGGCGACGTGGTGCTGGCCGGCTCCACCTCCGGCCGCGTGCGCGCCATGCTGGACGAGGATGGCCGCAACACCAAGTCGGCGGGTCCCTCCATCCCGGTGGAGATCCAGGGCCTGACCGAGGTGCCGCAGGCCGGCGACGAGTTCATGGTGATGGCCGACGAGCGCCGCGCGCGCGAGATCGCCACCTACCGCGCTGGCAAGTTCCGCAACACCAAGCTGGCTCGCCAGCAGGCGGCCAAGCTGGAGAACATGTTCTCCGACATGACGGCGGGTGAGGTGAAGAACCTGCCCATCATCATCAAGGCCGACGTGCAGGGTTCGCAGGAGGCGCTGTCGCAGTCGCTGCTCAAGCTCTCCACCGACGAGGTGCGGGTGCAGATCGTCTACGCCGGCGTGGGCGGCATCAGCGAGTCGGACGTGAACCTGGCGATCGCCTCCAAGGGCATCGTGATCGGCTTCAACGTGCGCGCCGACGCCGGCGCGCGCAAGCTGGCCGAGGGCAACGACGTCGACATCAAGTACTACAGCATCATCTACGACGCCGTGGACGAGCTGAAGACCGCGATGGCCGGCATGCTGGCCCCCGAGCGCCGCGAGGAAGTCATCGGCCATGCCGAGATCCGCACGGTGTTCGTGGCCTCCAAGATCGGCACCGTGGCCGGCTCGTACGTGCTGGACGGCGTGGTGCGCCGCGACGGCCACTTCCGCCTGCTGCGCGACAACGTGGTGGTCTACACCGGCGAGATCGAGTCGCTCAAGCGCATGAAGGACGACGTCAAGGAAGTCCGCGAGGGCTTCGAGTGCGGTATCAAGCTGCGCAACTACAACGACATCCGCGAAGGCGACCAGCTCGAGATCTTCGAGATCAAGGAGATCGCACGGACGCTGTGAGCGCCCGGCGCGGCACCTGAACCATGGCCTCGAAGAAGCAGACCACGCCCAACCGCGGCTACCGCGTCGCCGACCAGATCCAGCGCGATCTGACGGAGATCATCGCGCGCGAGCTGAAGGACCCGCGGGTGGGCATGGTCACGCTGCAGGCCGTGGAGGTGACGCCGGACTACGCCCACGCCAAGGTGTTCTTCAGCGTGCTGGTGGGCGACCCGCAGGAGACGCAGGACGCGCTCAACCAGGCGGCCGGCTTCCTGCGCAACCACCTGTTCAAGCGGCTGCACATCCACACCGTGCCGACGCTGCACTTCGTGTTCGACCGCACCACCGAGCGTGCGGCGGACATGAACGCCTTGATCGCCAAGGCCGTTTCCTCGCGCGGCAAGGAAGACTAGCCCCCATGTCGTCGCCATCCCGTGTCAGGGTGCAGCGGCGCCCTGTGCATGGGGTGTTGCTGCTCGACAAGCCGCTGGGCCTGTCCAGCAACCAGGCCTTGCAGAAGGCCAAGTGGCTGCTGCGCGCAGAAAAGGCGGGCCACACCGGCACGCTGGACCCGCTGGCCACCGGCGTGCTTCCGCTGTGCTTCGGCGCGGCCACCAAGTTCAGCCAGTTGCACCTCGACGCCGACAAGACCTACGAGACGGTGGTGCGCCTGGGCGTGCGCACGGCGACGGGCGATGCGGAAGGCGAGGTGCTGAGCGAGCGCCCCGTGCAGTGCTCAGCCGGGCAGGTGGTGGAGGTGCTGGACCGCTTCACCGGCCCGATCACGCAGGTGCCGCCCATGCACAGCGCCCTCAAGAAGGACGGCAAGGCGCTCTACGAATATGCGCGCGACGGCGAAACCGTCGAGCGCGAGCCGCGCCAGGTGGTCATCCATGCGCTGGAGCTGCTGGAGATGCAGCTCTCGGGCGAGACGCCGGGCCTGCGGTTGCGTGTGCATTGCTCCAAGGGCACCTACATCCGCACCCTGGGCGAGGACATCGGCGAAGCCCTGGGCTGCGGCGGCCACCTGAGCTTCCTGCGCCGCGTCGCCACGGGCGGCTTCGACGCCGCGCAGTGCGTGACGCTGGAGGCGCTCGAAGCCCTGCCCGAAGACGGGCGTCTGGCGCTGCTGCAGCCCGTCGAATGCCTGGTGGCCGGCCACACGCCCGTCACGCTGGGCGAGGACGATGCCGGCCGCTTCCTCAGCGGCATGCGCCGCCGCGGCGGCTGGCCCGACGCCGGGGCGGTGGCCGTCTTCGGCACCCTGCCGCATGCCTTCCTGGGCACCGCCCACGTGAAGGCCGGCGAACTGATCCCGGGGCGCTTGCTGGCCCCCACCGAAATCCAGCAGATCCTTGTGAATCGAACGCCTCTGACCGAGGCCCTTGCACCATGACCGCAACCCGCCAGATCCGAAACATCGCCATCATCGCCCACGTCGACCACGGCAAGACCACCATGGTCGACCAGCTCCTGCGCCAGTCGGGCACCTTCGCCGAGCACGAGAAGGTGGTCGACACGGTGATGGACAGCAACGCCATCGAGCGCGAGCGCGGCATCACCATCCTGGCCAAGAACTGCGCCGTGAGCTGGAAGGGCACGCACATCAACATCGTCGACACCCCCGGCCACGCGGACTTCGGCGGCGAGGTGGAGCGCGCCCTGTCGATGGTCGACGGCGTCCTGCTGCTGATCGACGCGCAGGAAGGCCCGATGCCGCAGACCCGCTTCGTCACCAAGAAGGCGCTGGCGCTGGGCCTCAAGCCCATCGTGGTGGTCAACAAGGTCGACAAGCCGGGCGCCAACCCCGACAAGGTGGTCAACGCCGCCTTCGACCTGTTCGACAAGCTGGGCGCGACCGACGAGCAGCTCGACTTCCCGGTGGTCTACGCCTCGGGCATCAACGGCTGGAGCTCGCTGGAGGAGGGCGAGCCCGGCGAGCAGTGGGGCCCCGACATGTCGGCCCTGTTCGAGACCGTGCTCAAGCACGTGCCGCCGCACGACGGCGACCCGGACGCACCGCTGCAGTTGCAGATCTCGGCGCTGGACTTCTCCACCTTCGTCGGCCGCATCGGCGTGGGCCGCATCAACGCCGGCACCCTGCGGCCGAACATGGACGTGCAGGTGATGGAAGGCCCGGACGGCGCCTCCTTCAAGGGGCGCGTCAACCAGGTGCTGACCTTCCAGGGCCTGGACCGCGTGCAGGCCGCCGAGGCCGGCCCCGGCGACATCGTGCTGATCAACGGCATCGCCGACATCGGCATCGGCGTCACGCTCACCGACCCGGCCGACCCCACGCCGCTGCCGATGCTGAAGGTGGACGAGCCCACGCTGACGATGAACTTCTGCGTGAACACCAGCCCGCTGGCCGGGCGCGAAGGCAAGTTCGTCACCAGCCGGCAGATCTGGGACCGGCTGCAGAAGGAGCTGCAGTCCAACGTGGCGCTGAAGGTCAAGGAGACCGACGAGGATGGCATCTTCGAGGTCTCCGGCCGCGGCGAACTGCACCTCACGATCCTGCTGGAGAACATGCGCCGCGAAGGCTACGAACTGGCCGTGTCCAAGCCGCGCGTGGTGTTCAAGGACATCGACGGCGAGCGCTGCGAGCCGATGGAGCTGGTCACGGCCGACATCGAGGAAGGCCACCAGGGCGGCGTGATGCAGGCGCTGGGCGAGCGCAAGGGCGAGCTGGTCAACATGGAGCCGGACGGCAAGGGCCGCGTGCGTCTGGAATACCGCATCCCGGCGCGCGGCCTGATCGGCTTCACCAACGAGTTCCTGAACCTCACCCGCGGCTCGGGCCTGATCAGCAACATCTTCGATTCCTACGAGCCGCACAAGGGCGAGATCGGCGGCCGCAAGAACGGCGTGCTGATCAGCATGGACGACGGCGAGATCTTCACCTACGCGCTGGGCAAGCTGGACGACCGCGGCCGCATGTTCGTCAAGGCCGGCGACCCGGTGTACGAGGGCATGATCGTCGGCATCCACAGCCGCGACAACGACCTGGTGGTCAACGCCACCCGCACCAAGCAGCTCACCAACTTCCGCGTCAGCGGCAAGGAGGACGCGATCAAGATCACGCCGCCGATCGAGCTGACGCTGGAATACGGCGTGGAGTTCATCGAGGACGACGAGCTGGTCGAGATCACGCCCAAGAGCATCCGCCTGCGCAAGCGCTTCCTGAAGGAGCACGAGCGCAAGCGCGCCTCCCGCGAGGCGTGAAATGAACCCACCCCCGTTTCTCCCGGACTTCGTTCCGGTCGAATCCCCCCTCGAGGGGGCGCACCCGGTGGCCCGGCAAAGCCGGTTCCACGGGTGCCCTGGCATGGCCTGCTCCGCGGTCTTCGCAGTCGCTGCATGCCAGCCGGTTCATGCGATGCGGGTGGCGCGCAGCGCCATGGAAAGCTGAAATGAAGAAGCGGGCAGCCATCGTCCTGTGCATGGCGATGGGCGCGTGGCCGCTCTTCGGCCACGCGCAGGCGGCGGCCGAACAGGCCGAGGCGGCGCGCACCTTCGCGTCGCTGCGTTCGGCCCACCCGGATCGCATGCCGCGGCTGGCGGAGGCGGATGCCGGCCCGGTGCTGCGCGCCCTGGCCGATCCGCGCGCGCTGCCTGCCGAGGGCGCTCCGGCCGACCTGGCCGCCGTCTCGGACACTTGCGATCACGCGCAGGAGGCGGTGTTGGCCTATCTGTCCTTCGGCGCGATGCAGGACGGCCGGTTCGTGGCCTCGGTGGTGGCGGGCAACGCCGCCACGTACCAGGACGAACTGGCGCTGCTGCAGCCCTTCCTCGCGCACTGCATCGCGCGCCAGGTGCCGCTGGCGGAAGAGACGCTGCGGCGGCTCGATCCGAAGATGGCCGGCCAGTTGCGCCTGGGCGGGCTGCGGCGCGGCCAGACGGGCGTGCTGCAGCTCTATGCCGGCCTGGCGACGGCGGTGGGCGATGCGCGCTTCGGCGCGGCGTATGTCGATGCGCTGCTCGGTGCGCTGGCCGACAGCGCGCCGGCGCACGCCCGGGCGCTGTCCGTCGCCTCGCGCGCCGTGCCGCGCAGCCTGGCGGCGGACCAGATCGCCCGGGCGCAGGGCGCGCGCCGTGCGGCCTGGCAGAAGGTGCTGGACGCGATGTCCGACACCCGCTGCGAGGCGCTGTGCGAGCTGGCTGCCCGCAACGGCCCGCGCTGAGCAAAGGGCATCGCCATCATGGCCCTGACGCATGCCCGCGCGGTGTGGCTGATGGTCGGCGCGACGCTGATGTGGGGCACCGCCGGCGTCGTCACGCGGCACCTGGAGAGCGCGCGCAGCTTCGAGATCACCTTCTGGCGCAGCGCCTTCACCGTGCTGGCGCTGCTCGTCATCCTGCCCGCCTGGCGCGGCCGGGCGGTGCTGCGGACGCTGCGCAGCGGCGGCGTGGCGCTGTGGCTCTCGGGCCTGTGCTGGAGCGTGATGTTCACCGCCTTCATGGTGGCGCTCACGCTCACTTCCACCGCCAACGTGCTGGTGACGATGGCGGTGGGGCCGCTGTTCACCGCGCTGGCGGCCCGCCTGTTCATCGGGCACCGGTTGCCGCTTCGCACGTGGGGCGCGATCGTCGTGGCGGGTCTGGGCATCGGCTGGATGTATGCGACCAAGCTGGGGCAGGGCGAGCTGGCCGGCACGCTGGTGGCCCTGTGCGTGCCGCTGGCGCTGGCCTGCAACTGGACGGTGGTGCAGCACGCCCACGCGCAGGGCCGCGACATCGACCTGGTGCCGGCTGTGCTGATCGGCGCGTCGCTGTCGGCGCTGGCCACGCTGCCGCTGGCCTGGCCGCTGCACGCCACCGTGCACGACCTGGGGCTGCTGGCCTTCCTCGGCGTCTTCCAGTTGGCGATCCCGAGCATGCTGGCGATGGTGTGCGCCCGGGTGCTGAAGGCGCCCGAGGTGGCCCTGCTGGCGCTGCTGGAGGTGATCTTCGGCATCGCGCTGGCGTGGATCGGCGCCGGGGAGATCCCGGCGCTCAGCGTGCTGATCGGCGGGGTGCTGGTGGTCGGTGCCCTGGTCGCCAACGAGTGGCTGGGCTGGCGTGCGGGGCGGTAGCCCGTCGCGCGCGCGGCGCCTGCGCCGATGCGGTGCGGCCTTGTCCGACAACGCCGCCGGGCCCGGCTGCGTTATATCGGGTCCAACAACCGGGAGTCCTCCACGATGAAAACGAAGCTGTCCCTCCTCACGATCGCCGCTGCCGTCACGGTAGCCGCCGCGCCGCCGGCGGCAGGCGCCCAGGTGTCGGTCAACATCAATGTGCCCGGGCTGGTGGCCGTGGCGCCGCCGCCCCCGCGCTGGGAGGCGGTGCCTGGGCCACGGCAGGGCCGGGTCTGGGTGCCGGGCCACTGGCAATGGAGCGGTCATGCCTATGCGTGGCGGGGCGGCTACTGGCAGGCAGCGCGGCCCGACTACGCCTACGTGCCCGGCGGCTGGGTGCAGGTCGACGGCGGCTGGCGCTGGCGCGACGGCGACTGGCGCCGCGCCGCGCGCGAGCGGCAGCGCGAGGAGCGCTGGCACGACGGCCCGCGCCGCGGCCATGGCCATGGCGGCTATCACTGCCCGCCGGGGCAGGCCAAGAAGGGCAACTGCTGACGCAAGAAAGCCGACCCGAGGGTCGGCTTTTTCATCGGGGGCGGGATGGCCGCGGCCTCAGGGGCGCGCGATCCCCCACGCGCCCGCCACGCCGTCGCCCGTGCGGTCGCCGGCCTTCGTGTCCTTCACCCAGTAGTACAGGGGCTGGCCCTTGTAGGCCCACTGCTTCTTGCCGTCGTCGCGCGTCACGACGGAGTAGCCGCCCATGGGCTTGGCGTTGTCCGGCGCGATGAGGGGCGGCCAGTTGGCGGCGCACTGCCCGTTGCACACCGACTTGCCGCTGTCGGGCGTGTCGCGCGCAAAGGTGTAGAGCGTCATGCCGCTGGGCCCGATGAGCACGCCATCGACCGTGCGCGTGGGCGTGTCGGGTGCGGACCGGGTGGCGCAGCCCCCGGCAAGCAGGGCGACAGCAAGGACGGATGCACTGAGCAGTTTCATGGACTTTCTCCTTCGTTGAAAAAACCGGCCCGGGCAGTGTAGGCGCCCGCGCCGACGGCCCGTGTCGGCGGCAGCCGCGCATTCGGGCGGCCTTAGCGGTGCCGGCTTTTCATCGCCCGCTCCACCTCGCGCTTGCCCTCGCGCTCCTTGATGGTGTCGCGCTTGTCGTGCTCGGCCTTGCCCTTGGCCAGGGCGATCTCGCACTTGACCCGCCCGTTCTTCCAGTGCAGGTTCAATGGCACCAGGGTGTAGCCCTTCTGCTCGACCTTGCCGATCAGGCGCTTGATCTGCTCCTTGTGCAGCAGCAGCTTCTTGGTGCGCACGGCGTCGGGGTTGACGTGGGTGGAGGCGCTCTTGAGCGGGTTGATCTGGCAGCCGATGACGAACATCTCGCCGTCGCGGATGACCACGTAGCCGTCGGTCAACTGCACCTTGCCCTCGCGCAGCGCCTTCACTTCCCAGCCTTCGAGCACCATGCCCGCCTCGAACTTCTCCTCGAAGAAGTAGTTGAAGGCGGCCTTCTTGTTGTCGGCGATGCGGGCGTTGGGGTCTTGCTTCTTGGTGGCCATGGGGGCTCAGTTGGGGGCGCATGGCGTCCCTACAATCGGCCGCTCGCTTCCCCCGAACCCGCGATTCTATGAAGAGTGTGCACAAGTCCGTCCTCATCTGGTACAGCGCCGAGGAGATGTACGGCCTGGTGACGGACGTGGCGAGGTACCCGGAGTTCCTGCCCTGGTGCGACCGCGCCCGCGTGATCGAGCAGGACGAGGCCGGCATGACGGCGGAAGTCGGCCTCGCCTTCGGCGGCATCCACCAGAGCTTCACCACCCGCAACACCCACGTGCCGGGGCGCGAAGTCCACCTCAAGCTGGTGGACGGCCCCTTCTCCAACCTGGACGGGGTGTGGAAATTCACCCCCGTGGGCGGCGAGGGCGAGCGCGCCTGCCGCGTGCAGCTCGACCTGAGCTACGGCTTCAGCAACTTCGCGCTGCAGGCGCTGGTCGGGCCGGTGTTCGACAAGATCGCCTCCAGCCTGGTCGAGGCCTTCGTCAAGCGGGCCGAGCAGACCTACGGCGAGCCGGCGCCATGATCCGCATCGTCCTGTGCTGCGCGCCGGCGCCGCGGCAGGTGCACGAGGAGACGCTGCGCGTGCCCGAGGGCTGCACGCTGGAGGCGGCCGTCGAGGCCAGCACGCTGGCGCAGGTGCTGCCGGCGCTGGACTGGCGGGCGATGCATCCGGGCGTGTGGGGCCGCGCGGCGGAATGGTCCCGGCCGCTGGCCGACGGCGACCGCGTCGAGCTGTGCCGGCCCCTCACCGTCGATCCGAAGGTGGCGCGGCGCGAGCGTTTCCAGCGCCAGGGGGCGCGCACGGCCGGCCTGTTCGCGCGGCGGCGCGAAGGGGCCAAGGCCGGCTACTGATCGATTGAAGAGGGCGGGCCGCCGGGCGGCTGCTATTTGCAGTCGCTGTCGATGATCGACTGCAGGCGGCGCTGCTCGGCCGCGCGGGCGTTGTCGTCGAGGATCTCGCGCTCGCCCTTGTCGTTGACGCGGGCCACGCGCATGCCGCTGTCCATCGTGGCCTTGCCCTGGCGCGCACGGCTGCAGTTGTCGGCCTTGGCCTGGGCGATCTTCTTCTCTTCGGCGGCGCGCTTGGCCTTCTCGGCTTCCTCGGCCTTGCGGGCCTTCTCTTCGAGTTCCTTGTCCACCCCGGCCGCCTTGCCGGCCGGCGCCGCGGGTGCGACAGGGGCCTCTGCGGGGGCGGGAGCAGGGGCCGGCGCGGCGGCGGCACGGCTGCCGTGCGGGCGGCGCAGGATGTTCTTCTCGGGCACGTCCAGCGGCGGCGGCTGGTCGCTGAAGACCTTCTTGCCCTGCGCATCCAGCCACTGCCATTGGGCCGAGGCGGCCACCGGCATCACGAGAGCGCAGGCGACAAGGACGGCGTGGATCGGCTTCATGAGCGGAAGTGTAGCGTCCGCTTACGTTTGGCAACACGCGCCGGAGGCCGCGAGCGCGGCATGCGCCACGAATCTGGCGTCAATCCGCAACGCCGGCCGCCCCGGCGTGCGTGCCGGCGACCCTGCCGCTTCAGGGAAAACCAGGGCCCTCGTTACAATCCTTCTTTTGGAGCCTCACCCATGCGCCTTCTCGGCAAAGCGCTCACCTTCGACGACGTGTTGCTGGTGCCAGCGTTCTCGCAGGTCCTGCCCAAGGACACCTCCCTCGCCACCCGCCTTTCCCGCAACATCGCGCTGAACCTGCCGCTGGTGTCCGCCGCCATGGACACCGTGACGGAGGCACGCCTGGCCATCGCCATGGCGCAAGAGGGCGGCATCGGCATCGTCCACAAGAACCTCACCGCCCAGCAGCAGGCGGCCGAGGTGGCCAAGGTCAAGCGCTACGAATCCGGCGTGCTGCGCGACCCGGTGGTCATCACACCCCAGCACACGGTGCTGCAGGTGCTGCAGCTGTCGGAAGAGCTGGGCATCTCGGGCTTCCCGGTGGTCGATGGCGGCAAGGTGGTCGGCATCGTGACCGGCCGCGACCTGCGCTTCGAGACGCGCTACGACGCGCCCGTCACCGAGATCATGACGCCGCGCGCCAAGCTGATCACGGTGCCCGAGGGCACCACGCCCGCCGAGGCCAAGGCGCTGCTGAACAAGCACAAGCTGGAGCGCCTGCTGGTCGTCAACGAGGAGTTCCAGCTCAAGGGCCTCATCACCGTCAAGGACATCACCAAGCAGACCAGCTTCCCGAACGCCGCGCGCGACGACAACGGCCGCCTGCGCGTGGGCGCCGCGGTCGGCGTGGGCGACGGGACCGAGGAGCGCGTCGAGGCGCTGGTCAAGGCCGGCGTGGACGTGATCGTGGTCGACACCGCGCACGGCCACAGCAGGGGCGTGATCGAGCGCGTGCGCTGGGTCAAGCAGAACTACCCGCAGGTGGACGTGATCGGCGGCAACATCGCCACCGGCGCGGCCGCGCTGGCGCTGGTCGAGGCGGGCGCGGACGCGGTCAAGGTCGGCATCGGCCCCGGCTCCATCTGCACCACCCGCATCGTGGCCGGCGTGGGCGTGCCGCAGATCATGGCCGTGGACAGCGTGGCCACCGCGCTGCAGGGCACGGGCGTGCCGCTGATCTCCGACGGCGGCGTGCGCTTCTCGGGCGACATCGCCAAGGCCATCGCGGCCGGCGCCAGCACCGTGATGATGGGCAGCATGTTTGCCGGCACCGAGGAGGCGCCGGGCGAGATCGTGCTGTACCAGGGCCGCAGCTACAAGAGCTACCGCGGCATGGGCTCCATCGGCGCCATGCAGCAGGGCAGCGCCGACCGCTATTTCCAGGAATCGACCACCGGCAACCCGAACACCGACAAGCTCGTGCCCGAGGGCATCGAGGGCCGGGTGCCCTACAAGGGCTCGATCGTCTCGATCATCTACCAGCTCGCCGGCGGCGTGCGCGCCAGCATGGGCTACTGCGGCTGCGCCACCATCGACGAGATGAAGAACAAGGCCGAGTTCGTGGAGATCACCGCCGCCGGCATCCGCGAATCGCACGTGCACGACGTGCAGATCACCAAGGAAGCGCCCAACTACCGGGCCGAGTAAACCAACCCGAAGGACAAGGCCGGTGCAACGCACCGGCCTTGTTGTTCCAGCGAAGCGCCTTTTTATCGAAGCGTCCCATGTCACACGACAAGATCCTCATCCTCGACTTCGGCTCCCAGGTCACGCAGCTCATCGCGCGCCGGGTGCGCGAGGCGCATGTCTACAGCGAGGTGCATCCCTGCGACGTGAACGACGACTGGGTGCGCGAGTACGCGAAGGACGGCCACCTGAAAGGCGTGATCCTCTCGGGCAGCCACGCCAGCGTGTACGAGGTGGACGACCGCGCGCCGCAGGCGGTGTTCGAGCTGGGTGTGCCGGTGCTGGGCATCTGCTACGGCATGCAGACGATGGCGCAGCAGCTGGGCGGCAAGGTCGAGGGCTCGCACCAGCGCGAGTTCGGCTATGCCGAGGTGCGCGCGCGCGGCCACACCGACCTGCTCAAGGACATCGCCGACTTCACCACTTCCGAAGGGCACGGCATGCTCAAGGTGTGGATGAGCCACGGCGACAAGGTGACCGAGCTGCCGCCGGGCTTCAAGCTCATGGCCAGCACCGGAAGCTGCCCCATCGCAGGCATGGCCGACGAGGCGCGGCACTTCTACGGCGTGCAGTTCCACCCCGAGGTCACGCACACGCAGCAGGGCCGGGCGATCCTCGAGCGTTTCGTGCTCGGCATCTGCGGTGCGAAGCCAGACTGGGTGATGAAGGACCACATCGCCGAGGCCGTCGAGAAGATCCGCGAACAGGTGGGCGACGAGGAAGTGATCCTGGGCCTGTCGGGCGGCGTGGATTCGAGTGTGGCGGCCGCGCTGATCCACCGCGCCATCGGCGACCAGCTCACCTGCGTGTTCGTCGACCACGGCCTGCTGCGCCTGGACGAAGGCAAGATGGTGATGGAGATGTTCGCCGGCAAGCTGCACGCGCGAGTGATCCACGTCGATGCGAGCGAGCAGTTCCTCGGCCACCTCAAGGGTGTGAGCGACCCGGAGCAGAAGCGCAAGATCATCGGCCGCGAGTTCGTCGAGGTCTTCAAGGCCGAGGCGGCGAAGCTGAAGGCCGGCGGGGCAGGGCACAAGGGCGCCAGCTTCCTGGCCCAGGGCACCATCTACCCCGACGTGATCGAGAGCGGCGGCGCCAAGAGCAAGAAGGCCGTCACCATCAAGAGCCATCACAACGTCGGCGGCCTGCCCGAGCAGCTCGGCCTGAAGCTGCTGGAGCCCCTGCGCGACCTGTTCAAGGACGAGGTGCGCGAGCTGGGCGTGGCGCTGGGCCTGCCGCCCGAGATGGTGTACCGCCATCCGTTCCCCGGCCCCGGCCTGGGCGTGCGCATCCTGGGCGAGGTGAAGAAGGAGTACGCCGACCTGCTGCGCCGCGCCGACGCCATCTTCATCGAGGAACTGCGCAACTTCCGCGACGAGGCCACCGGCAAGACCTGGTACGACCTGA
>Ga0182792_1002439_pt1 | contig 13090 bp, 8 predicted proteins | sample Passage237B_FD_130497 | JGI IMG/M metagenome (GOLD analysis project Ga0182792, IMG submission 130497) | Cellulose adapted compost microbial communities from Newby Island Compost Facility, Milpitas, CA, USA - Passage2 37B (version 2) (version 2) ...
CGTTACTTCTGGTTCACCACGACTGGCTGGATGATGTGGAACTTCGTGGTCTCCGGCCTGCTCACGGAAGCCGCGATCGTCCAGTACGACGGAAATCCCGGCTATCCGGACATGTCCACTCTCTGGCAGTTCGTGGCCGATGCCGGCGTGACCGTCTTCGGGACCAGTGCCAGCTTCATCGCCGGGTGCATGAAGGGAGGCATCGTGCCGGAGCAAGGAAGGGACCTGTCCCGCCTGCGGGCTCTCGGCTCGACCGGGTCACCTTTGGCACCGGAGGGATTCGACTGGATCTATGAGCATCTGGGCTCGGACCTGCATCTGTTCTCGACCAGTGGCGGCACCGACGTATGCACCGCTTTCATCGGTGGCGTGCCGGTGTTGCCGGTCTACCGAGGCGAGCTTCAGGCTCCCGCGCTGGCCTGCGCGATCGAGTCCTGGAACGAGGACGGGGAACGGGTGCTCGGTGAGGTGGGCGAGTTGGTGATCACCCAGCCTTTGCCTTCGATGCCCATCTACTTCTGGGGCGACGACGAGGAGATGACCCGTTACCGGGAGAGCTACTTCGAGATGTTCCCCGGAGTCTGGCGTCACGGCGATTGGATCGAGATCACCGACCGTGGCACCGGGATCATCTACGGCCGTTCGGATTCCACGATCAACCGGGGCGGGATACGGATGGGCACCAGTGAGATCTACCGGGCGGTCCTCTCGATCCCGGAGATCAAAGACGCGCTGGTGGTCGATGTGCCCAAGCCCGGAACCGACGGCTGGATGATGCTTTTCCTGGTCTTGGACGAAGGCTGCACCATCGATCAGGCGATGCGCGAGCGGATCGCGCGGTTGATTCGGCAGGATTGCTCTCCGAGGCATGTGCCGAACGAGGTGCTCGAGATCGAAGAGGTGCCCCGCACCCTGACCGGCAAGATCCTCGAGGTGCCGGTCAAGAAGATCCTCATGGGTACCCCGGTTGACGAGGCCGCGAGCCGGGATTCGCTGGCGAACCCGGATTCACTCGCGTTCTTCGAGGGACTGCGGACCGGGTGAGCTGGCTCAGTCCTCCTCGTAGAACCAGAGGTCGTCCAGGATCAGACCCTCGTGGACCGGGTCCGGTCGGCCGCGCTTGTTGGTCAAGATGATCAGGGTTTCGGTCTTCTTCTTGCCGCTGGCGTAGTTGAAGCGGATCCGGCCTCCGCGCAGAACTTTGTAGCGGCCCTTCTCGTCCGGCCCGAGTTTGCTGATCGCCACGAAGTCGACGCCCGGCGTGCCGCCGGTAATCACCGATGACTTGGTCCGCCCGAAACGGCCGTCCTTGGTCATCAGCAGGTACTCGGCCCAGGTCGAGCAATACGGCGTGACCCCGCAGGCGCCAAAGTAACCTCGGTTGACCAGGTCGGTACGAAACCGCGTGCCCGGTTTGGCCAAAAGCCCCAGAGACCAGCTGCTGCCGTCGCTCGGCCAGACGTGGTCGTCCATCTTCAGTTTGAGCTTCCCGGCCCGGTAGGTGCCGCGCACATTGCCGATCCGCACCTTGCCCGAACGGCGGTCGTAGCTGTAGCGGAGACAGCCGGGTTGCATCTTGCCCCGCTTCACCTTCGCGGTGACTTGCCCGCAGGGCTTTAGGTTCGCGGCTGGAGTGCTCCATCGCACGAACTTTCGGTTGGTGAAGTGGAGGAAGACGAGGTCGGGGGAGCGGTCGAAGCGGTAGCTCTCGAATCCCCAGAAGATCTTTCCGGCCAAGCCTCTCGAAGAAGGCGGGTGGCTTGGGTGCGATGGCCTCGGTTTCGGCACCTTGATCCGGAACGAGGTCGAGGCCGAGGCTTTGACCTTGCGGCCCGTGACCTTGATGGAAATCGAAACCTTGCCCTTGCCCCGGGCCGAGACCCTGACCCGGAAGCGGACGGTGGCGGCCTTGCCCGGCCTGATCGTGCCAAGCTTCCTGACCGATGGCGTCAGAGACGCGGCTCCCCGGATCTTCGCCCGGACCACCACCTTGTGGGCGGCGGCCTTACCCTTGTTGGCCACTCGAACGCTGACCAGTTTCGAGGTCTTTCTGTTCAGGGGGCCGATCTTGCTCACCTTCGCCGCCAGCCGTGGCTTCGGCGGCGGTGGTCCCACCGGGTAGGAATCGGTCTCGTCGTAGACCGTCGCGGTGTTGTCCGGGTCGCTTAGAACCGCCACCGCACAGTTCGGCTCGAGCCCCTTGAGCCGGGGGTCGGAGGCCGCCAAGCTCATCGTCTCGCCGGATACCTCGAAGGTCGCCTCATCCTGCTCCTCCGCCGGGCTCGACCCGTCCCGTTCGAGCAGCCATACGTTCGGACCGTCCGGCAGGAAGGCGCCGAGCAGGATCATCGGCGCACCACAGCTGCCGTCGCTCTCGCTCCGGCCGAGCGCCGTGGTGACCTGGAGGCTGCCCGCCGGTGCAGCATCGAGCCGGACCGTGAAGTCCACCCTTCCCTGCTGATTGTCATAGCGGGCATCGGTCCGGGTGATGTCCAGGGCGGGAGAAGCTCCGTCGCCGGTCGCGTCGGATGCCGCACCCGAAAAGGTCGTGGCCGAAGCGGCCGCGGGCAGCAGGAAAGCGACGACCAGCGTCGCCGCGAAAAATGCGATCAATCCGTGGAGGACGGCCCCTGCGCGTGAATCCACGCTCCCTTTCTACCGCAAGGGTGCGCTTCGGAAACCGCCCCGGCCTCAGCTCACGCCACTGAGATCTATTTCCCGCTTGAGAATCTTTCCGGTTGGACCCTTGGGCAGTTCGTCCACGATCACGATGTGGCGGGGGTACTTATAGGCGGCGACACCAGCCTTGGCGTGGTCTCGCAACTCGTCGTCGGTCGCCGACTCGCCCTCCTTGAAGGCGATGATCGCGACGATCTCCTCGCCGAGCTCGTCGTGGGGGATCCCCATGACGGCTGCTTCGGCGACCGCGGGATGCTCGTAGAGCACCTCTTCGACCTCACGCGGATAGACGTTGTAGCCGCCGCGGAGGATCATCTCCTTCTTGCGGTCGACGATCGAGTAGTAGCCGTCCTCGTCGACGGTGGCCATGTCTCCGGTCGAGAACCACCCGTCGGCGTCGATCGCCTTCTCGGTCGCTTCCGGCATCTCCCAGTAGCCCTTCATCACGTTCGGGCCCTTGATCTGGAGCTCGCCGACGTCACCGGTTCCGAGCACGTTGCATTCCTCGTCGACGATTCGCATCTGGACGTTGCTGATCGGCGTGCCGATCGTGCCGGGCTTGCGTTCCATATCGACCCGGCCGAACGATGCGACGGGTGAGGTCTCGGAAAGACCGTAACCCTCGAGAATCGGGGTGTCGAACTCGCTCTCGAAGGCGCGGATGATCTCGACCGGAAGGGCAGCGCCGCCAGAGACGCAGAGCCGCAGCGAGCTGATGTCGTAATCGGCCCGGTTCGGGACCTGAAGCATCGCCGCGTACATGGTCGGGACACCCTGGAAGATCGTGACTTTGTCGCGCTGGATGATCTCGAGTGCCTTGGAAGGATCGAAGCGCGGCAGCAGGGTCAGCTCGGCCCCGACCGAGATCGCGCCGTTCATGGCCACGGTCTGGCCGAAGACGTGGAAGAGCGGCAGCCCGCCGAAGAAAACGTCCTCCTCGTTCGGGGTGAAGAGGTCTTCGATCGATTCGATGTTCGAGCGGATGTTGAAGTGGGTCAGCTCGGCGCCCTTGGGCTGGCCGGTGGTGCCCGAGGTGTAGAGGATGACCGCCGTGTCGTCAGGGGCCACTTCGACCACGTCCTCGAAGGGCTCGATGCCCTGGATCAGGTCACCGACGTTGGTCGGGTTGATCGAAATCACTTCGACCCCGAGCTCGGCGGCCGCTTCCTCGGCGGCCGGGGCAAAGTCCTCCCAGACCACGATCAGTTTCGCGCCGGAGTTGCCGAGGTAGTGCTTGACCTCGCGCGCGGTCAGCAGCACGTTCATCGGCACGACCCGGGCGCCCATGCGCAGAATCCCGAAATAGACCATCGGGAAATGGGGGACGTTCGGGAGCATGATCCCGACCCGGTCTCCGGCCTCGATGCCCTTCGACTGAAGCAGGCCGGCAACGAGCTTGCTGGTCTGATCGAGCCCCGCGTAGGGGATCGCCACGTCATCCAGGCGGATTGCGGTCCGCTCGGGGAATTTCTCCGCGGACTCGGTCAGCAGGGTGGCCAGATTCGGATTCAACTCGGTACCTCTCCCGGGGTAGATCAACGTCGAGACGCGGCCACTATTTCCGGCCTGCCTCCGTAGCTGGCATGCTACCCGCCATGAGCTTTTCGGAGAAGGTGGTGCTGATCACAGGGGGCGCCAACGGCTTCGGCCAGGCGACCGGAGCCCGGCTGGCAGGCGAAGGAGCCCATGTGGTCCTGGCCGATATCGAGGAAGAGGTGGGGCGCGAGACCGCGGAGGCGATCGGGGCCGAGTTCATCGCCTGCGACGTTCGCGACCCCGAAGCGAGTCTGGCCGCGGTCGATTTCGCGGTCAGCAAGTTCGGCGGGCTGGACATTTCCTTCCTCAACGCCGGCATCTCGACCGGCTGCGGTCTGGTCGAGAGTTTTGACCTCGAGCTCTACCACCGGGCGATGCAGGTCAACCTCGACGGCGTCGTCTTCGGGATCAACGCCGCGGTTCCGGCGATGCGAAAGCGCGGCGGTGGTTCGATCGTCGCCACCGCTTCCCTGGCCGGTCTGACCGCGGTTCCCTTCGATCCGATCTACGCCGCGAACAAGCATGCGGTGGTCGGCCTGGTCCGCTCGGCCGGCCCGGTCTACGCGCTGGAGAGCATCCGGGTCAATGCGATCTGCCCCGGCTTCGCCGACACCCGGATCATCGATGGCTTCAAGGAAGGACTGGAAAGCGAAGGCATCCCGATCATCGAAGTCGACCACGTGGTCGACGGCATCGTCGACCTGATGGTCTCGCCCGACAGCGGTGTCTGCCACTTCGTCCAGGCCGGCCACGAACCGCAGGAGTTCCGTTTTCGCAACATCCCCGGTCCCCGCGCCAACTGACTTCCGGGTTCGACGACAGCGGAGTTGTCGGCAGATAGGTCTGACAACTCGGCCGTGGGCGGGAATTCGAGCTAGGGCAGGGGGATCTTCTTGCCCGGGTTGAGCAACAGCTTCGGGTCGAAGACTTTCTTGATCTCGGCCTGAAGGCGAATCGCGACGGGGCCCAGGGCATCGGCGACGTGGGCGGTCTTCATCGAGCCGATGCCGTGCTCGCCGCTGATCGAGCCGCCGAGCCGCATCGCCATCTCGAATATCTCGGCCGCCGCCTCGTTGCCGCGCTTCATCTGGTCCTCGTCCGAGAGGTCGACCAGGAAGCTGGAGTGCAGGTTGCCGTCGCCGGCGTGGCCCCAGGAGCAGGCCGGGAGGCCGTGGCGCCCGCCGATCGCCACCGTCTCTTCGACTGCTTCGGCCAGCTTCTCGACCGGCACCACGACGTCTTCGGAGATCTTGCCGCCACGCTGGGCGGTCACGGCGATCGAGACGCCGTCCCGCCAGGCCCAGAATTCCCGGATCCGGGCGTGATCGGTGATCCGGCTCGGGGCGATCAGGGCCCCTTCGGTCATCGCCTCGTCCAGTTCGGCGACCACCCGGTCGACTTCTTCGGCAGTGCCGTCGGTCTCGGCGATCACCGCGAATCCGGCTTGGTCGGGTGCGGTCGAGGGGAACGAACCGAGGCTTGACTCGAGGGCTCCCCGGTCGAGGAACTCGAGCGCGGCGGGCTGGATCCCCGAACCCATGATCATCGCTATCGCCTCGCAGCCGGAGCGGGCATCGCCGTAGAACCCGACCACGATGCCTCTTTCCTCCGGGGCGGGGACCAGCCGCAGCCAGGCCGAGGTCACGACTCCGAGGGTTCCCTCGGAGCCGATCATCAGATCGGTCAGGTCGAGCCCGGCCACGTTCTTGCGCAAAGGTCCGCCCGAGGCGAGCAGTTCCCCGGGTGGTACGACCGCTTCGATTCCGGTCACCCAGCTGCCGGTCACGCCGTAGCGGAAGGCATGAGGGCCACCGGCATTCGTGGCGATGTTGCCGCCGATCGTCGACTGCTCGCTGGCCCCCGGATCCGGCGGGAAGAGCAGGCCGTTCTCGAGCGCGATCCGGTGGACCGTCGCGGTGCGGACCCCGGCTTCGACTTCCATCCGCCAGAGCTCCGGTTCGATCGAACGGATCCGGTCGAGCCGTTCGAGGGAAAGGACCACTCCTCCGTCGGGCACGGCACCGCCGGCCAGGCCCGTGCCGCCTCCGCGCAGGGTGAGCGGTACACCGTGCTCGTAGCACCAGGCGAGAACCCCGGCTACCTGCTCGGCATCGGTGGGCAGGACCAGGGCATCGGCCGCCCCGGCGATTCCGCGGCTGCCGGTTCCGTCCTGCAGGACGACCGTCATCTGCGGGCCTTCAGTCACGACCTGTTCCGGCGAAAGCAAGTTCGCGAGATCGACGGCAAGCTTGCCGTTCACCCTGCGATTCTCCGGAATTCCCCTCTCCAATGCGGTTCTACCTCTCCAATTCTGTCAGCGGACTTGCAAAGTAGCCGGTAGTGGGTAATATGTTACCGGCTGTATCCAAGAAAGATCAAACCTTTGAGGAGAGGTGCGATGGCAGCGAACGATGTAACGGCAGGATCGGTCGGCAACCGGGGTGGCAAAATGCTGGCCGAACTCGTCCCCCAGAAACTGCTCCCGAAGAACCTCGGCGCGGGTGAACTGGTCACGGTGTACTTCGCGATCATCTTCGGGGCCTACGGCGCGTCCCAGATGGCGGCGGGCGGCTGGGCGGCAGTCTCGATGCTGCTGCTCGCAGCGGTCGTCTTCCTGGTTCCGGCGGCACTCGCCTCCTACGAGCTCGGCACCCTGTTCCCCGGCGAGGGTGGGATCTACATCTGGGCCGACAAGACGATGGGGAAGATCCACGGCTTCATCGCCGGCTGGCTTTCCTGGGTCGCGGTCTTTCTGCTCTTGCCCCTCGTCTCGACCGCTTTCGCGCAGCACCTCCAGGTCGCGCTCGGAGTCGAGTGGCCGCTCTGGGCGACCGTCGTGCTCCAGGTCGCCGTGGTCTGCCTGATCACGATCCTCTGTCTGGCCAAGGTCGACGTCTCGCTCAGCCTGATCAAGAAGATCTTCTTCATCGCGGCCGGGACCGCGGTCGCGGTCCTGGTCTGCGGTATCGCCCACGTGATCTCGGACGGCAGCGCCAACCCGATCGGCTCGGTCAGTGACGTCGCCACTCTCAACCTTTCGACCTACGGATTCATATTCAGCGCCGCCGTGCTCTGGCTGCTCGGCGTGGAGACGCCGTTCAACATGGGGGCCGAGTTCAAGGACCAGAAGAAGGGGGTCGGCCAGATGCTCACCCTCGGCTCGATCGCCCTGCTGGTCGGCTACCTCTTCGGGATCATCGGCACCCTGCTGATCACACCGGTCGCCGATATCAATCCGACCACCGGCATCGCCGAGGCGGTGAAGTCGGTCTCCGGATTCCTCGGGGTGATCGTCGCCCTCGGGATCTGTGCGGCCGTGCTCTCGCAGGGCCTGGCCTATATGAACGCCTACTCGCGGCTGCTTTTCGTAAGCGGCATCGAGCGGCGGCTGCCGCGGGTCTTCGCCCACGTCGGCCAAAAGTCCCAGCAACCGGTTCCCGCAATCCTGCTCCAAGCAGTGATGGGGATTGCCGTGATCGCGCTCTTCTTCTCGCTCGGTTCGCTGAACACCGCCTTCCAGCTCTACCTGGCGACCCTGATCGTGGTCTGGTGTCTCTCGATCTTCTATCTCTACACGGGCATCATCCAGGCTCGAAAGAACTGGAAGTCGATGTATGAGGAGCGCGGCGATGCGGTCTGGAAGATCCCGGGTGGTACCGCTGGCCTCTGGATCACGGCGATCATCGGCGTGATCGGCAACATCGCCGCGATCTACTACGTGTTCGACCTCCCCTTCACCGACGAGATATCGGCCGGCGAGTGGCGGACCTGGGTCGCCGGCCTGGCGATCTTTGCCCTGGTCGTCGGGGTGATCGTGTTCATGGTCAGTGAATCCAGAAACCGGGGTAAGTCAGTCGAGGATCAGCTTGCCGAGCTGGCCGTCGACGACGAACCGGTGGCGAACTAGCGGTGCCCGGAGTTACCTTGAAAGAGCAGCAGATTTCCGGGGGCCACCTGGCCCCCGGGGGAAGGAGTGGGAAGTGGGACTGACCGGTGGTGAGTTCGTAGCCGAGTATCTGATCGCGGAGGGAGTGCCGTATGTGTTCGGCATCCCTGGTCACGGCGACATGGCTGCATTTGATGCGTTCAAGGACCGGTCTGACCGGATCGAGATCATCGGGCCGCGGCACGAGCAGGCGGCGGCGCACATGGCCGACGCCTACTACCGGGCCTGCGGGAAGCCGCTGGCCACGATCACCTCGATCGGACCGGGCTCGATGAACGTGGCGACCGGGCTCGGCACTGCATTCGTCGACTCGATCCCGCTGATCTCCTTCACCGGCGGCCCCCAGACCTACATGTTGGGCCGCGGCGTCCTGCAGGAGCTCGAGCGCCAGCAGGACAACGTCTTCCCGCACATCATCCAGCCGATGGTGAAGCGGAACTGGGATGTCCAGCACGTCGACCTGCTGGCCGACGTGCTGTCCCGGGCCTTCAACAACATGCTCTCCGGCCGGCCCGGCCCGGTCCACATCGAACTGCCGATGGACATCCAGGCCGAGATCACGGACCTGCCGGTGCCCGACCCGGCCGAGCGGCGGGCGACCTCCGGTGCGGTGCGACCGGACCCGGGCGCGATCGACAAAGCAGCGTCCAAACTGCTGGCGGCGAAGCGTCCGGTGATCCTGGCCGGCGGCGGCTGCCTCGAGGCCGAAGCCTCGGCTGAGATCAAGAAGGTCGCCGAGTATCTCGACGCGGCCGTGGTCGTGACCATGATGGGCAAGGGGGTCTTCCCCGAGGACCATCCCCTCGACGCCGAGCACACCGGATCGAACGGCACCCTGGTCGGTAACCACATGACCAGGAATGCCGACGTGATCCTCGCGGTCGGCACCCGTTTCGCCGAGCAGACCTCGTCCTCGTTCATGGCCGGGCAATCGTTCTCGGTCCCGCCGACCGAGATCGTCCATCTCGACATCGACCCGACCGAGATCGGCAAGAACTACCCGACTGCGGTCGGCGCGGTCTGTGATGCCAAGGCCGGCCTTGAAGATCTCTACGACGCCCTCGTCGACCACAACGGGGACGAGGGAATCGATCGTCCCGAGTACCGGGCTGAGATCGCCAAGCTGCGACAGGAATGGAAGGAGATGCTGACCGGCCGCTGGACCGGCAAGCTCTCGCTCAGTCAGGTGCTGCATAAGTCCCGTGAGGTGCTGCCCCGTGAGGCGATCGCGATCGCCTCGGCCGGCCACCCGCAGATCCAGGCCTTCCAGGAGTTCCTCTCCTACGAGCCGCGGACCTGGCTTAGCCCGGGCGGCTACTCGACCATGGGCTACACGATGCCGGCCGCGATCGGGGCGAAACTGGCCAAGCCGGATGTCCCGGTCGTCGGGTTCGCCGGTGACGGCGACCTGCAGCAGACGATCCAGGAGCTGGCGGTCGCAGCCGAGACCGGGGCCGCGGTGATCATCGCCTGCCTCAACAACACGGGCTGGATCTCGATCCGCGACTTCCAGCGCGGCATGTTCGGCGAGGACCGCGGCTTCGAGACCGAGTTCCGCTCGCGCAAGGGCGACCACCTGATGCCGGTTGATTTCTGCCAGATCGCCAAGGCCTTCAACTGCGGCGCTGAGAAGGTGACCGAGGTGGGCGAGATCGGACCCTCCTTCGAGCGGGCGATGGCCTCCGGGGGACCCTGCCTGATCGAGTTCGATCTCTCACCCGACCCGGCCGACAGCGAAGGCGTGAACATCGGCCACTGGGATCTGCCGAAGCCTGCCTACCTGCCCTGACCCATCGATCGAAGGAGCGAGCAAGGTGAATCACGAAACTCCCGAAAGAGACCCGGCCGGCGCCGCCCAGACCCTGCGTGACGAGTCTGACGCCCATGTCCTCAAGTGCATGGGTGACGTCGACATGGGTCTGGTCGAGGGGCAAGGCGTACGGGTCAAGGACGCCGACGGCAACGAGTACCTCGACGCGATATCGGCCGAGTGGGTGCTCAACCTCGGCTTCCGCCATCCCGAGATCAAACAGGCGATGGAGGAACAGTTCGGCAAGATCGACTACGTCTCGCCGGTCTTCGAAGATGAAGCGAGGACTGCCTACGCGAAGAAACTCGCCGAACTGGCACCCGGGGCCCTCTCCAAGGTGCTGTACGGACTTTCCGGAGCTTCGGCCGTGGAAGGCGCGATGCACCTGGCCATGCGGACCACCGGTGGGACTGACTTCGTCTGCCTCGACGCGGCCTTCCACGGCCGCACCTTCGCCACGATCGGGCTTACCTACGTGAACCCCGGCATGGTCGAGGGCGCCAACCAGGGGCTCGACCGTTACCTGCCGCGGCAGATGCGGGTGCCCAACTACAACTGCTATCGCTGCCCGCTGAACCTCGAACCGGGTTCCTGCGACCTGGCTTGCGCCGACCACGTCGAGTGGGCGCTCGACAAGGGCCACCTAAATGGTCCGGCCGGGGTGATCGTCGAGCCATTCCAAGCCAACGGAGGCATGGTCCCGGCCCCCGACGGTTACCTCGAGCGGGTCCACGAGATGGCCAAGGCCCACGAGGTGCCGCTGATCGTCGACGAGATCCAAGGCGCGCTCTGCCGCTGCGGGCCGATGTACGCCAGCGAGCGGGCTGGGATCGAGCCGGAGATGATCATCCTCGGCAAGGCGCTCGGTGGCGGGCTGCCACTCTCGGCGACGATCACCACGCCCGAGTACGCGCATCTGCTGCCCTGGGAGTACGGCTTCACACAGGCCGGTAACCCGATGGCCTGCGCGGCCGGGCTGGCGATGGTCGAGATCATGGTCCGCGACGACCTGCCCGAGAACTCGGAGCGGATCGGCACGATGATGCTGGGCGAGCTGGAGAAGCTGAAGGAGGAGTCGAAGCTGATCGGCGATGTACGAGGCCAAGGCCTGATGATTGGGGTCGAGCTGGTCCGCGACAAGCAGACCAAGGAACCGGCCTTCGAGGAGACCGACCAGTTGATGGCGGCCTGTCTCGAACATGGCCTGATGATCGGCAAGACCGGGCCCGTCTTCGGCGCGAACGGCAACGTCGCCAAGTTCAAGCCGGCGGTCAACGTGAGCGAGGAGGACGCGATGGAGATGCTCGAGCTCTTCACCCGGGCGCTCCGCGACGTCGAGGCCACGCTTTGAGCAGGGAAATCAGCTTCATCGCGGCGCTCGGCTTCGAGGACCGTCCGGCCGGCGAGGTACTCGAGGCGCTGCTCGGTGCCGGCTACGACTCGGTCGAGTGGACCATGGCCCACGCCGGCGAGCTGCTCGCGCCCGCCTCGGCCCTGGCCTGCCAGCAGGATCTGGTCACGGGCGGCGAGCAGGCGGTCGAGGCAACCTTCAGGGGGATCGACGCGGCAGCCGAGGCGGGGATCGGGGTGGTGAACGTCTTGACCGGGCCGAATCTCTGGGAAGAAGCCGCGATCGCCCGGGACGACGAGGCGGCCTGGTCCGCCGCACTCGGCGGGCTGGAGCGGATCACCGAACGCGCCGCGCAGGCCGGGGTGAAGATCGGCCTCGAACCCTGCTGGGGCACCCTGGCCCACGACGCCGAAACCGCGCAGCGGGTTCTCGACGCGGTCGATGTCCAAGTCACCTTCGACCCCAGCCACTTCGTGATGACCGGCGACCCCATCCCCGAGCTGATCGAGCGATGGGGTGAGCGGATCGTGCACTTTCACCTCAAGGACGCCTTCGGCCGCCCGGGGATGGACGGGGAGGACTTCATCTTCTGCCTGCTGGGCGAGGGCAAGGTGCCTTGGCCGGAGACCTTCGCCGCGCTCGACCAAATTGGCTACCGGGGGCCGATGTCGGTCGAGTTCGAGGCTTACCGCTACTACGAGCAGGTCCTCGCCAGCGACCCGGCGGCCGCCGCGCGGCTGGCCCGTGGCCAGGTTGCCGCACTGCTTGGAGAGTCGTCGTGAAGGTAGCGCTCTGCGGACTCGGGGAGATCGGCCAGATCCACCTGCGGGCGATCCGGGAGAGCGAGGCCGAACTGGTCGCGGTCTGCGAACTAGACCGGGAGCTCGCCGCGAGCTCGGTCGGTGACGAGGTGCCCGTATTCGGGGAGATCAGCGAGATGATCGAAGCGACCGGGCCCGACGCCGTAGACATCTGTCTGCCTCACCACCTTCACGTGCCCGTCGCTGTCGCCGCGATGAAAGGGGGCTGCGACGTGCTCCTCGAGAAGCCGATCGCGGTCGACCTGGCCGGGGCCGACGAGATCGCGCGGGTCGCGGATGAGGCCGGCCGTCGGGTCGCGATCTCGCACAATCAGGTCTTCTTTCAACCACACCGCCGGCTGCGGGAGATGATCGATTCTGGGGAGCTCGGTGAGGTCCGCGCAATCTACGAGCGGCTCTGGATGGGCGGCAAGTACGGGGGTTGGCGCGAGGATTCCAGCCAGGTCGGGGGTGGCCTCTTGATGGATGCCGGGGTCCACCGGATCTACATGGCCGAGTACCTGGGCGGACCGGTCCGCTCGGTCAGCGCGGTGATGGACAAGCCCCGCTCCGAAGACGCCTTCGCGATAGCCCTGGAGTTCGAGAGCGGTTCGCTCGGGGTGATCCAGGGCGGCTATCACGGTCCCGACGGCGTCTTCGATGACCGGATCGAGGTCCAGGCTTCAAAAGCGATGGCCGAGATCCTCGGCTGTGAAGCCTTCTTCGAAGGAGACCTCGAAGGCGAGGTCCGGCTGCGCTATCGGATCGACGGCCAGTGGTCGGATGACAGCGTCACCGGCGACTGGGACGAATCGGTGATCGCTTCGGTCCGGGCGCTGCTGGCTGACTTGGAAGCCGGCCGCGATCCCGAGGTCGGGCTGGCCGAGGGCCGATCCGCGGTTGCCGTGGTCGAGGCCGCCTATCGTTCGGCGGAGACGGGCAGGACCGTCGCGATCAGCGAACTGAAC
>Ga0182792_1002440_pt1 | contig 13090 bp, 11 predicted proteins | sample Passage237B_FD_130497 | JGI IMG/M metagenome (GOLD analysis project Ga0182792, IMG submission 130497) | Cellulose adapted compost microbial communities from Newby Island Compost Facility, Milpitas, CA, USA - Passage2 37B (version 2) (version 2) ...
ACAATTTTTTTAAAACAGCGGTTTGACGAGATAGGACCATCATTCCTTTTGATTACGGCTGCTCCCTGCTATTTTGAATATGGGGAGCAATTTTATTTAATCCACTGATTATATCGATTATAATGACTGAATGAAAGATTTTTCAGATTAGATGATCCTGAAGAGGAGCGGTTCGACTTGTAGGAATATACATTGCCTGTATAAATTTTAGAAGCGTTTGTTCATTCGCTTGTTTCACGATAAAATCCATTTGCATTTTGGGAAAGAAGACACCGGAACAGGGGTTTTCTGAAAAGTCTAAGTATAGGATATTTTCTATAATTACCTTGCTCCCTCAAAGTTTGGAAAATAGTATGGCCGTGCACTGCACTGACGCATCCTCAGAAGCCACTTCAGTCCAAGCGACTTGAAATGGGTTCGTGATTCCGTCTCGCTAACTTTTTACCTGTTTTACTTTGAAATTACCACTCTATTCTGGTCCTTCACAAGTTTACTTTCCCGATCATAAGCTGCTTTTTGCACGTATGGATTTTCTGGTTTTAAGGTCTATGGATGTCCAATTTAGCGTAAGGGGAGACGCGGCCACTCGTGCTATAGCTTGTTCGTTCATAAGGTACAATATACCATTAAACCAGCCTTTCATTTCGACTTTAATATTTGTTGGCTGGGTATAAAATTGAATCGATTTTTCGGAGGGACCAGCGGTCTTAATTTGAACATTGACTTCATGTTACCGGCTTATATTGGATCAGACGGATTTCCTGGTGGGCAACCAGAAATATTATTATCCATGACGTATGCCAGAGGCGTAAGTAAAAGTTAAGCGCGTGAATTTGATTGCACACCCGAGAAGGTAAATGACGGCAGCGATTGCTAAACTTTTTGACTATTTAGTGGTTTTGGATGCAAATGACAGGGTACCAGTCACGTCTATTAGAATATTACGAATTCCTTTTGTCATCCAGCCTCATATAACACCAACCAAGCATCCGTTTGCATACCAAGCCATTCTTGGAAACCTGCGCGCTGGTCAGGGCGTAAAGGAGTCAGGTCGGGGTGACGATTCGCCGCCGGGGGAGCGCATATGGGCTTTGATTTTTGGTGCTTTTTACGGTCCGACGGGTCGGTCAGGAAAGAGTACATCAAAATAAAACTTATTAAAGTCAAAAATGTGGCGGGGTTTTACGGAAGAGTTCCATGACCAATCCCTTGTTTTATCCAATACACTCCACAGCTTTAGTATTTGATCCTATGGACCAGCCTAGGTTGAAAGATGAGGGGATGTGTAGACTGTAGGGATTTTTGCAGTCAGCTAAACTAGCTGTCCTGCTGGTATATAGGCGTTAAGTGGTGAGGGTTTGTTGTACCTCCAGGTACGGGGTAAACCCTGCCCCTCCCCGATAGCAATTTACGGCCTGCGGAATTAACTATCCATAGTACAAACGTTTACTTCCGGATATAAACGGTTGTAAACGAATAAAAAGGGATTCCTGCCAAGGGGTGTGAGAGAACGTTTTTTTTTCTGCGTGGTTGCGGGAGACGATGGTGCGGATCAATCCCAAAACCTGTGGGGAGAGTCGGATTAATGCAGGAATAGGGGATTGATTCATTCAAAAAGATTGACGTTTCATATTTGACATTTCTTAACCTTCCTGAACTTTTCGGGTTGATTATTGCGCTGATAATCAGGATTTTAACCCTATCCCGCATAAGTGATATGATGATAGAAAGGTCACCAATTTGATTTGATTCCTCCCAAACCCCGGAGGGGTGACATGATTTCATATAAGCCGCGGATATAATTAATTCACCCCGATCCCTGCCCGCCGGCCATAGCGGTCTGAAAGAAACACGGACACTCCTGACTTACAGACTGCCGGGAATTTCCAGCAAAGCCAGACACGCACGATCGAACTTACCCAATGAAAGTCGTATACAACCGGATATATCCGTTTGTATACGTGTGTGCTCTGGATAAATATTTCCGCAATGTGTAAATTGCTTCCGGGGAGGGGAGGGCTTGTCCCCCGCGCAGGAGAAAGGCTCTTTGGAGGCCTGGTAACGAACGTACTAAAGGTCGGGTCAGCATTCACAGCCAACGTTACCCGCCTTCATGTGGCAGAAAATGCGAATTCTGCTGATCTCCAAACCCCGAAGGGGTGACATGATGATAGAAAACAATACCCTTACCCGGAAGTCATGTACAAACTCTTTAGCCCCATTTTGCTTGCCTGGTAGATTTGAAGATTCCAGGTTGCATCACCAGAAATAGGCTTGATCGATCAAATGTTAGAAATACCCTCGTGGATTCAATTACACACTACCTAATTAGTTGTCGGCAGCCATTCCTAAACCTTTCGACTATTTAGCGCTTTTGGGTGAAATTGATAGAACACCCGACACGCCCAGAAGGGTATTACGAAACGCTTATATCCTCCAGCCTCTAATAATACCAACCAAGGAACCATTAGCTGACCAAGCTGTTCGGGCAACCCTGCGCGCTGGCCAGAGCGTAAAGAAGTCAGGTCGGGATGACATTCGCCCCCGGGATAGCGCTTATGAGCCTTGATTTTGGGGCTTTTTAAGGTCCGACGGGTCGGTAAGGAAAAAGTACATCAAAATGAAGCTCATTGACGTCAAAAATGGGGCGGGGGGTACAGAAAGGTTCGATACCTAATTCCTTTTTTCATTCCCCCAATATTCGGAATGATCCTATTTCATACCATAAGTGCGTGGAAGTCGTATTCCTACGATTATTGTTTAACGACCTCTATCTAATCAGCTTTTGAACGAGTTTGCGGACGCTTGCCGGGAATATCTTCCTCAGGATCTGGTTTGGTAAATACAGTTTGTATGAATATCCTACGTAGTTAATGTCTGTCCCCAGATAATTGCTATTGATTACTTTTCCGGTAGATATGTCGGTCACCTTCTGAATCGAGATTCTTTCCAAAGCCATATCCGTTTTCATAGGGCGGTAGTAGGTGCAATTTTCAAAGTAAAAGTGATTAACCTGCGTGAATCGGGTCGATCCGGGAATCGTGATTTTTTCTCCGCCGTGCAAAAGATTGGCAGACCAGATCAGTGCCTGTCCCTTTTTTACGTTCAGTATTTTTTTCTCTAATTTCTTGTGGGCGACAAGCTCTTCGATGAAATCTTCATATTTGGTGTAGTAGTTAGCCAACATATCCTCCATAGAAGAGCTTTCCGATCCCTTAAGCCCCAGAATTGACAAGTCGTAGAAAGGTAGACGATGGCTTCCCGGGTAGTAGTGCAAAGGCCCGTTTCCGTCATGTACATCTTCCAGCGCGATCCAGACACCCGCCAGATAGCGTTCCGGAACGGAATTGAAATGAATGGAATCGCTATGGGTTCGCTGCTGGCTACCCGTTGAAAAATTAAGTGTTTGGAAGGGAATAGGTCGTCGCCTGTAAAGTATTTCGAGAATCTCCATTACGCGGGGCGCAGTTGCAATCTTCCTGACTGACTCATGCTGTTGCCAGGCATCCTGTATTCTATTGGTATTTTGTTTTGCGAACTCCGGCTTTAATGCAGCCACCGCCTCATCAATTACGTCTTCGGAGATCTCTGGATCTATAATTACAAAACCCTGTTCAGAGTAGTTTCGTATGAGTTCTTTTGTTTTGGGATCAAGGTTGGATTTTTCTAGTTCTTCCTCAAAGAATGGGGACTCTACCCAAGGAATTTGCATGTCTGTAGGTTTCATTTCTTAACACGGTTGTGGAATGACAGGTAAGGGAACGGACATAAATTCGATATCCAGCTACGCTGGCATAAAGGCTTGCACAATTTCGGACTGTATTGTGTGGGTATACGTCAGAAATTGTTAGGTAAATATAATCATGATTGGCGGATCTCCAAATAGGGGTCTATCTCGAGGTCATCCCGACTTGACCTTATGACAAAAAGAGAAATAAGTGAAGGCAGGTTTTGGATCAAGCGAGTTTTATTTCGTGCTTTTTTCCTGGCAAAAAAGCACGAAACAGCCAAGATAAAATTAAGCTGTCCTCGCGCTCTGACGGTTTTACACACATCGGCTGCCTGCCAGGGCTATACCGTCATTCACCCACCCCTCGCACGCATTTCTGGGATCAAGCGTATTTCTTGTGGGGGAACCTGGAATAGTCATATCTACTGGGTAAGCGAAATGGGAGTAAAGAGATAGTGCATGAAATCAGGATAAGGGTATCCTCTTATATCATGTTACCGCTACCGTGTTTGGGAGATCAGGGGAATCCGCTTTTTTCTGCCACATGCAGATGAATTGAATTCGGCTGGGAATGCTGTCCCGGATCTTAATACCTCTTTCCCAGGTACCGAATGAGCCTTCCTCGCGCGCGGGGACAAGCCCACCCCTCCCCGAAAGCAATTTACACGATCCGAAAATATTTATCCAGAGCACACACGTTTACAAACGGATATATCCGGATGTATACGGTTATCAATAGGTGAGTGCGACCGTGCGCGTCTGGCGTTTCCGAAAATGCCTGGCAGTCTGTAAGTTCGGGGTGATCGTATTTCCCTTCAGACCGATATGGTAGGAGAGCAGTGAGGTTGGTGAATTATTTATATCAGCGACTTATATGAAATCATGTCACCCCTGCGGGTTTGGGGGCGCTGGGATTCGCATTTTTCTATCATTATGCCACCCCTCCGGGGTTTTGCGCAGATCGTGGGGATTCGCATATTCCATTCATCATGTCATCCCTCCGGTATTAAGGTTAAAGGCCGAATGACCGGATTCTAGATCAACCTGAAAAGTTCAGGAAAGTAAAGGAATGTCGAATTTGAAATGCAAATCTTTTTGAAAGAATCATTCCCCCATCTTTTCGGATTGATCCCATTTTTCGGAATGTCCCATCCGTCGCCAGCAACCTGTTTAAATGAAAAAGCCGCCAAACTTTTCAGTTTGACGGCTTTTCTTTGCGTTTGAGTCGCTACTCTCGTGACCCATAGGGGGTTATTACAAAGTTTGTGTAATTGACTCAAAATCAAGTGGTTGGGCGCTAATTAAAAGTTATTTATGAAACAGTTGTGAAACAAAAGATAGCTAATGGCGATCAGTAACCGTCTCGTGCGTAACTTGAAATGGGTGGGTGGGGGGAGTCCCTGACACCAAACAAAAACTCGAGAAGTGTATGGGCTTATGATATGCTTGATCTTAAAGTTGAAAAGAAACAATGACTAGGTTATTACACCTCCTCATAATAGTTTCACAAAATTACACCTGCAACGTTTTATTTTCTTGCCACACTCATAGGGCAAATAGATAACCTCGCCTGCAGCCAAAATCGGAGTGTGGAGTGAGGGAGTGGCTTCAGGTCGTGCGTTGGATAAGGTAAAAAAGAAAGTCAGACTGGGGTGACGTTTCACCGGGCTGATAGCGTTAGAAAGATCTTGATTTTTTGGTCCTTTTTACGTTTTCCACGGTCGGTAGAGGAAAAAGTACGGAAAAGTTAAAATTTTTATTTAAGAGTTTTATTTAGCAGGAAAGAAATATTTCGTTACCATGCCTGGTCACTTCTAACCTCGAATCGATTTTCATTCGTCCGTCATTACCGCCCCCTTTGTATGGTTTCCGGTGAAGTGAAAGGACTGATGGGTGTTTCGGCCGAACGATTAAAGCTTCTCCAATTCAAGTAGTTCCCCAAACAAAACCTTGCCTTTTAAGATCACTTTTGAGGGATGCTAAGAATCGCCCCCGACCGATATAACAATATGTTTAATTCAGGACGTCTCTCAAGGTAGGTGCTTAATCCCCAAGACCCAAGCCTGGGTAATACCTGTTATGCATTTTTGGTTATGACGTCTCCCCTAAAAACCGGAGTATTTAAAATTAGAGAAAAACGGATTGAATTACTAATTTTAAACAGGAGGAATATCCATGAAAAAATCAAAGTTTACCGAATCACAAATCACCTTTGCCATCAAGCAGGCCGAGACCGGTACGCGAGTAGAGGAAGTGTGCCGAAAAATGGGGATCAGTGAAGCCACTTTCTACAACTGGAAGAAGAAATATGGTGGTTTAGGGGTAGCGGAACTGCGCCGTCTTCGGCAGCTTGAAGAGGAGAATGCTCAATTAAAAAAGTTGGTTGCGGATCTGAGCCTGGATAAGCAGATGCTGCAAGACGTTTTAAAAAAAAAGTATTAAATCCTGCTCAACGTCGAAAAATGGTTGCTGGATTGGTTTCTGATTATCGAATTTCCCTTCGCAGAGCATGTCATGTATCACTGCTGAGTACGTCCGTGTGGTATTATAAAAATGTTCGTAAGAACGATGCTCCACTACGGCAGCGCATACGGAATATTGCGGAGACGCGGGTTCGCTACGGTATCGAGCGGATTGTTGTTTTACTAAAAAGGGAGGGCTGGAAAGACAACCATAAGCGTGTTTACCGTATCTACAAAGAAGAGGGCTTGAATCTGCGTGTGAAGCGCCCTAGGCGTTGCCGGGCTGCTTCACACCGCTCCGAGCGGCCTGTTTTTTCCAATTTACATGATTGTTGGAGTATGGATTTTGTTGCAGATGCGCTGTTCGATGGCCGAAAGATCCGTTGCTTAACTATAGTCGATAATTATAGTCGTAAATGCATGGCGATTCAAGTCGGACAAGGGTTAAAAGGAGGCGACGTAGTTGCCGTTTTGGAGGAACTTCGTCTATTAGAGGGCGTAAAGCCGAAAAAGATTCAGGTAGATAACGGATCGGAGTTTATTTCTAAAGAAGTCGACAGGTGGGCGTATGAACATCAGGTTGAACTAATTTTCTCTAGACCGGGAAAACCCACAGATAATCCGTATATTGAGTCCTTCAATGGGAGCTTCCGGGATGAGTGCCTAAACGCACACTGGTTTCTTTCACTGGAAGATGCCAAAGAGAAAATAGAAGTCTGGAGAGAGGAGTACAACACCTTCAGGCCGCATAGTTTCCTCGAAAATTTGACGCCGGAAATGTTCATAGAAAAACAGGTCAAAACAGCCGGTTTTTCTATTTTAGAAGACTCCTAAATATGGGGAGGGGTCAGTCTGATAGGACTATCTCCCTAGGATTAGGATCAAGCATAAAGTATAACGGATAAATATACGTTATATCCTTTATGCTCCTTTCATAATATATATGTTTGAGTTAACGTTATCGAAGAGAATAAAAATCGAAAAAAGTATTACCAATGAAACCAATTTCCATCCTCATAATAGTACTAATAGCATCCCAGGTAAAGGGTCAGTACATAAAAATTGATAACGGTATTGTCTTTAGCTCCTATCGGAACAGCAAAGATCTTTCATTGTTATCTTCAAAAAAACTTACGAGATATTCATTTTTGGCTGGTGTTGACTATCTAGAAAAAAAATTTTTTAACCTTTCCTCTCAAGCCGGTTTTCATACTTTAGGTGGCCAGGAAGTAAATAACGACCTTCCCGATCCTTACAAAAAAATATCTGAAAGCACCGGGTCCATACACGTCAATACTACGGCTCAAGTTTTCCTTAAAAAGGAAGGAATTAAATACTACTTAGGGGTAGGACCATACTTAAACATGATTACTGGTAACAGAGCATTTAACAGTAACATATATCCTTATACCCATGAACGGGTTCACTGGGGGGCTAAAACTAACCTTGGAATTGCTTTTTATTCGGGAAAATATTTATTTGGGGCAAATATTACATATTTGTTAAGCTTATCACCTGTTGCCAAAAGTAGTAACATTACATTGTATAATGATCCTATTTCAGCAAACATAAGCTTAGGGTATAAACTTCATTAAAAGGGGAACACGTTTTGAACCCGCGTTCCCTTAACTCTTTTGCAAAGAAGACCAAACACTAGATGTCTCTTAAATACTTGTAAGTAAAATACGTTCCGGTTAAATCTCTCGGAATTACTACTTGTGTAATTGGATTTCCAGCTGCATTATACTTCAGAACATAACTATATGTTCTAAAAGTATGTTTTCTATTTCCACCATATAAATCTTCAGAAAAGACTCCAACTCCTTCTGTAAAGGTCCCATCGTAGTATGCCAGATATCCCAATTGAGAGGCACCCATATAAAGAAACGCATCGGTTTGTTTTAATGTAACCGAAGCTTCACATTTCCATATATCAGCAAAATAAATACCCGGACCATATCCGGGTGCTTCGCCTCCGAATAAAACTATTTTTTTATTAGTTTCCACTTTAGTCAAAGTACCAGTAACATTATACGGGCCAAATTCTGTCCAAACTGCTGTTCCATAACTTCTTGCGGAGGCACCAAAAACTTTATTATAATCCGACCAAGACATATAAGGTAGTTGAGCTTGACTGGTTATTGAAACCATTCCATCTACATTATCAGCCGGTTTAACTTTAGCAGAGAGATCCTCTAAACTGCTCTTTTGTAAGTCTTTGATTACATCGGTTTGCTCGCAGGATACAACCGTAATTACAGAAAGTAATACTACAAGAATTTTAAAACTTTTGATGATTGGAATATTTTATTAAATAATATGCGAATTAGTCAATTGACTTTAATCCTGTGTAATCATTACAATGATTACTCCTGAAGTTTCCAGTACTACTATCAGCATTCAGTAAAGCAGAGCGTTGCAAAAGAGTATCGAACATAATAACACTCATTTTCGGATTTTAGTTTATATATGCAATTATTTGTGGTTTGTTTGTTAAAACTTTGAGATTCATTATAATTTACTGATTACTAATAAGTTATATTTACTCATTGCCTATTTCCTCAAATGCGACATACAGGGAACCGTCTGCGAATGCAAAGGGTGTGCTAACAAGTTGCCTCCTGGAAGTTGGTATTTTATCTATTGCTACTGCCATTGCCTTGGAGATTAATGTCCTAACAAAGATACGAAAATATACACACACCTATTTTCCGCGCTTATAGAGGTTTTCAAAATCTGAAGCTTTTCAGATCTTTTAGTTTGAAAATTAAATCAGCTTTGACATATTTAGTGTCACATTTTTGACACGATTAGTAACATGGAAAAACAAGCTGAGTTTCACGAATATACAAAGATCATCCGCCAGGTCGAAAAAGTAGTCCAGGATTTGAAGTGGCAACAGAAAGAGCTGGGGATTTATAAACGTGACGATCTGGTTCGCTACCAAGGTGAAGTCGGGATCATCGCCTCTGTCAACAATATGGGGGAAACCCTTAAATATACTGTGGCGAAATTAAGAAAAGATGGATGCCCGATATGGGGTACCAACCTCGTTTGGTATGCCGAAGAAGAAGAGTTGCAACCGGTGAAATTGGTTCCAAGAAAGGAGTAATAACAAAAGTTATAGATCGATCACGATCAAGCCGGTTGATAGTATTCCGGGTCTGGGTGTGGTTGGTTTGCTTCCGGCCTGTTAGTATCAATTTGCGAATTGAATATTTCATCGATCGTCCGGTACGCTTCCAGCCTGCTGTCGTCCGGGTGGGAGTCCATCAGCTGCGCCATTTCTTTTTGCGATAAATCTCCAAGTAACCAGCGGTCCCGTAGCTCTTGATCATCAAATATGAGCGGCATCCTTAAGCCATCATTATGGATAGTTGCCATCATGGGTGATACGTCTGTCGTTATGATCGTTACTGTATCCCCACAATACAGCCCCCCCATGGTAAGCAACGGCTCGGTAGCATGGTATATATACCAGCTCTCTGTTTTCTGAACCTTGCTAGCTTTGCCCGGCAAACCCGCTATCCCTCGATCTCGAGGCTCGAAAAACCCCGAAACTACTACCAAACACCTGTTTTTCCAGTAGCCACGGTAGGAGGGCTTTTCAAATAGTTCATCGTTCCGGGCATTCAAGGTACTGGCCTTCCAGGCAGTCTCATCTTTCACCCAATGGGGGATAAGCCCCCATCGGAGCATTTCGATATCGACCGATCCACCGGTGGGCATAATGACCGGTAAGTAAGCCTTAGTTTCTCCTCTTTTTGGAAACCCGGATATAACATACCCGGGCTTATACTGGTTTCTTTTCCGGGTCATATCTCTACCTATCAGGTCATAGTGCCTGACGATATCCCGAAGCTCTTTTTCTTTTACGGCTACACGGTTGCACATAGTTCATCTGCTTCTACCTCCATTTCTTCCGCTACCGGCCTGGCATGGAGTATTACAAAAAACTGACCGGCTTCTGTCCCTAAATCATCCCAGGTGAAATACAGATCTTCCCTAAGATTTGTTACCAGTGCCTCCTGCATAAAATCATACGCGTCCTCTAGGGTTTCCCCAGGCTTCGGATCCGGCCATTTGGCCATCGGGAGAAGAGGCCTTCCATGAAGGGGATCATTGGTACAATCCGGGCACAGATACGCTTTTTAAGCGTGAATCCGGCTCGTGGGTTCCTGTCGTAGATGCTGCTGCGCTGAATTCCTACCGAAAACAGTACACGATTAGGGGAAATAATTCAAAAGTGAGGTTATTCACGGCCCAACCCGTAGCCCCTTATTCAGACAATGACCTTTGGATGAGTGAGAACGGACTCAGAAGGTCGGTTAGGAACAAGACCACAGGTCAACCGTTCGATCCTAACGACTGGGTAGAGCCTTTTAATTTCGATAATACCGCGACGGCCATTGACGGCCATATCATCACATCTGGCATTATCCAGCTTGCCGGAGATAAAAATGCCATTTGGGCCGGTGTCTCCGGGCAGGGCACAGAAGATGAATCGGTAAGATTTTGGGCGGGTGCATCAACCGAGAACCGGGATACGGCACCGTTCCGCGTTTTTCAGAATGGTTGGTTATTTGCCAGAAACAGAATTGAGGTTGAGGGGGTAGATGCGACAAGTCCAACTGGATTTAAGGGGCAAGCAGGTTTAGCGGGAAGTGATACAGAGGACGCTACGGGCGTGAGAATTTATGCAGGTAGTGATTATGATGGGAAGGAGTCAGCTCCATTCAGAGTGACGGGACAGGGATATGTAATAGCTGAAAAAGGTCAATTCGGTAATATGCAGATCAGAAATGGAGGACTTGTCAATATGGATACAGAAGGTAATGTTACCGGACATGCTGTTGTCGCACTCCATAGAGAAAACAATGAAGGTTCTGTAGTGATCGGCACCGACGCACTCCCGGCATATTTTGGTGATACAAACGCCATGATGAGCGTTAGAAATACGCGTAATGGACCAGGGGATAACTACGGAGCCATATTTAGTGCATCCGGAGGTGAGGGGTTTAATTATGCCCTCAAAACCGGTGCAGGTTTAGCTTGGTTTGAACGAGCATTAATCAACGGGCGAAGTTCACTAACGCTTGCCTTGTTATCTGGCGAAACGTTTCCGATTGATCCTTCTCATTTTGATTTTATATCTCTTATCTACAATAATGGTGCAGCCCCAGGGATCCAGTTTGTTACTGGCATCAACTCGAAACCCATGTTTGCTGGAAAGCGGGTGACTATCGAAAGCCGTAACGATGTTCGTCAATTCTGGATAATGAATACGATTAAGGGAGAAAATAGACAATTTCCAGGTGGAGCCGTTATAACCCTTGTGTACAACGGTTCGGAATGGAAGATAGAATCTGGATATGATAATGACTGGTAGGTTTAAACAGCGATGAATTGGTTTCCTTGCCGAAATATAATGAAATAAGACAGACTATCACTTAGAGATCAAAAACACGCTTTACAAACTCGTCGTTTTCTTCACCGATAGCTGATGCGAAGTAGTTTTCTGTTGTACGGACATCTCCATGATCAAGAGCATCGGAAACAAGGTAGATGTCACCTGTCTTCTTGCGGGCAATATCCGCAAAGGTGTGCCTAGCCACATGCATTGAAAGCTTTTCTATACCTAACTTGGTTGCTATTTTCATAAGGTTATTGCGGAGTCGAGAGTTTATACTGTCGATTAGCTTACGCCATTCATCTTCCTTGATCTTTGATTTGTTTTTCCCTTTGAGAAACGGGAAGATGTAATCTCCTGGGCGATTTATTAAGCTGTGGTAATAATCTAGGATCTTCCTTGCCTTGGGTAATATTATACGTGCTCGTTCCTTATCCGTTTTCGATGCTCGGTACACCAATCTATCTCCCTTAATATTCCCCCATGTTAGTTGGATGAGGTCACCCACCCGGATACCCTGCATATAGTAAGCAAATAGGAAAGCATTTTTGGCGTGATGAACCATTGTTCCTTCTTTGCAGATGAAGTCTTCTATTTGCTTAATTTGCTGTTCCGAGAGCTTGGTACGTTTACTTTTGGTGGTTTTGACTTTAATCCTGGCAAAGGGGGAAACTTTTTCATATTCATAAACTCCATCCAGAATAGCACTGTTGTAGGCTGCCTTTAATTTCTTCAAGTTGCTACTAACTGTGTTTGGGCTATTGCCTAACACTTTGGAAAGGTAGTTGCGGTACTCTTGAAGGAATTCGGTAGTTATTTCTTCAAAATGAAGATCTTGACCTTTTAAGTAGATTTCAAGTTTTCGAACTATAGCGAGTTGACTTGCTCTGGTGTGAGGGGAGGGGAGCCGTTCGATCCTGCGCTTCGCGTACTCCAGGAAACTACCCCCTGTAAATTGTCTTTCAACCTTTTTCTGTAAGCTGGTTGCCGAAACGACCTTATTTAGTGTTAATTCTTTTAGGTATTGTTTTTCCAGTTCAATGATTTCAGCCTTAATGGCTGCATTGATGACATAACAATCCGGATGATTCTTGCGTACTTCCTTTCGTTCTTCGTTCCAATATCGCTCGATGATTGAATAACCTATTGGCACACGTTTAAGCTGTCGGTTGACAGTAATTCTAATCATGATAGCGTGGGTGCCGTCTTTTTTTTTGTGGGGGCTGAGCTCGGGTAGGAAGGTTGCCATTGCTTCAGTTTATTAATTGCGAAACAATTTGTGAAACATTTGTGAAACAAACTTAGCAATAATATACAATGATATAAACCGTGGCAAAATAGAAAAAGCCGCCAAATTATTCATTTGACGGCTTTTCTTTGCTTCACGTTTGAAATCGCTACTGATTGTGTGACCCATAGGGGAATCGAACCCCTGTTTCAACCGTGAAAGGGTCGTGTCCTAACCGCTAGACGAATGGGCCGACTGGT
>Ga0182792_1002443_pt1 | contig 13082 bp, 12 predicted proteins | sample Passage237B_FD_130497 | JGI IMG/M metagenome (GOLD analysis project Ga0182792, IMG submission 130497) | Cellulose adapted compost microbial communities from Newby Island Compost Facility, Milpitas, CA, USA - Passage2 37B (version 2) (version 2) ...
GCTTCCACACCATGTTGCAGAAGCCGAGCACGGCGCTCACCGGCAGCCCATCCGACTTGCGGTTGAGCGGCGGCAGTGCGTGGTAGGCGCGGAAGATGTAGCCCGAGCCGTCGACGAGGAAGAGATGCTTGCCGTTTGCCATGGGCGAAAGGCCTACCGTGCAGGGTTTTGCCTGTCTATCGGAAAGCGGGGCTTTGCGACCCTCTGCTGACGTGCTGCGGCCCGCGCGGCGGCTGCTCCAGCAGGCATGCAGATCACGCTGACGTTACACACTTGTAATGTTCGTGCCCTTGAATCGCCATGTTCCGGGAACCAAATGCGAGACATCGGCAATTACCGCCGAAGTCCGGAACATAGGCCCGTCCCCCGCCTACCGGACGTAAAATGGCGGCAGCCTCATCCCCCTCTCCGGGCTGCCGTCCAGTTTTGAGTACCGCCGCCGTGGTTCCCCCTCCACCACGGCGGCATTTTTTTGGCTTTCTGGTCCAAGCGCAGGGTCTTTTCGATCGGGGCGCGCCGAACTACGGTCGCCCCCACAGAATCGAAAGGTCCGACCATGCCCGCACTCGCGCCCGTCCTCGACGCCATTGACAAGAACCTCGACCGGAGCCTGGAGCGGCTGTTCGAGCTGATCCGGCTCAAGTCGGTCTCGACCGATCCCGCCTTCAACAGCGAGGTGCGCAAGGCGGCCGAGTGGCTGGCCGCGGACCTGCGGTCAATCGGCTTCGAGGCGAGCGTGCGCGACACGATCGGCCATCCGATGGTGGTCGGCCATCACCCCGGCGTGACGCCGGACGCCCCGCACGTGCTCTTCTACGGCCACTACGACGTGCAGCCGGTCGACCCTCTCAATCTCTGGCACGACGACCCGTTCGACCCGAAGGTGAAGACGATTGACGGCGTCAAGGTCATCACCGGCCGCGGCTCGTCAGACGACAAGGGCCAGCTGATGACCTTTGTCGAGGCGTGCCGCGCCTACAAGCAGGTGCACGGCGCGCTGCCCTGCAAGGTGACGGTGCTGTTCGAGGGCGAGGAGGAATCGGGGTCGAAGTCGCTGAAGCCGTTCCTCGAATCCAACGCGGACGAGCTGAAGGCCGACTTCGCGATGGTTTGCGACACCGGCATGTGGGACCGCGAGACGCCGGCGATCACCACCGGCCTGCGCGGCCTGGTCGGCGAAGAGATCACCATCCACGCAGCCAACCGCGACCTGCATTCGGGCGTCTTCGGGGGTGCTGCGGCGAACCCGATCCGCATCCTGGCGAAGATCCTCGCCGACATGCACGACGAGAACGGCCGCGTCACCATTCCCGACTTCTACGATGGTGTCGAGGAGACGCCGACGCAGATCAAGAAGTCGTGGGACGGACTCGGCATGACTGCCGAAAAGTTCCTCGGCGAAATCGGCCTGTCGATTCCTTCGGGCGAGAAGGGCCGTTCGGTACTGGAGCTGGTCTGGGCGCGCCCCACGGCCGAGTTCAACGGCATTTCCGGCGGCTACGAAGGCGACGGCTTCAAGACGGTGATAGCGGCGAAGGCATCCGCAAAGGTCTCCTTCCGCCTCGTCCACAACCAGGACCCGGAGAAGATCCGCGAGAACTTCCGCGCCTTCGTCAGGGCGCGCGTGCCGGCCGACTGCTCGGTCGAATTCGAGAAGCATGGCGGCTCGCCGGCCCTGCAGCTTGCCTACGATTCGCCGTTCCTTCTCAAGGCGAAGTCTGCGCTGTCGGACGAATGGCCGAAGGAGGCCCTGATGGTGGCCACCGGCGGCTCGATCCCCATCGTCGGCGATTTCAAGCGCATGCTCGGCATGGAGTCGCTGCTCGTCGGCTTCGGGCTCGACGACGACCGCATCCATTCGCCGAACGAGAAGTACGACTTCAATTCCTTCCACAAGGGCCAGCGGTCGTGGGCGCGCATCCTTGACGCGATCGCGCGCAAGTGACGGAGCGCCCGCGATGACCATCCGCTTCCACGCCTTCGACCTGCCGCACCTCGACGACTACCGGGTCGAGGCGATTGCCATCGACACCGAGACGCTGGGCCTCAACCCGCATCGCGACCGGCTCTGCGTGGTGCAGCTTTCGCCCGGCGACGGGACGGCCGACGTCATCCAGATCGCGCCGGGACAGACGAAGGCGCCGAACCTGACGCGCCTGCTGGCCGATCCGGCGATTACAAAGATCTTCCACTTCGCCCGCTTTGATCTCGCGGTGCTCTACCACACGTTCGGGGTGATGCCGGAACCGGTGTTCTGCACCAAGATCGCTTCGCGCCTGACCCGCACCTATACCGACCGGCACGGGCTGAAGGACATCTGCGCCGAACTGCTCGGCGTCAACCTGTCGAAGCAGCAGCAGTCGTCCGACTGGGCGGCCGAGATCCTGACCCCGGAGCAGCTCGAATACGCCGCGTCCGACGTGCTCCACCTTCACGCTTTGCGCGAGAAGCTGGTTTTCAGGCTGGAGCGGGAGAGGCGGAGGGAAGTGGCCGACGCCTGCTTCCGCTTCTTGCCGACGCGGGCCAGGCTCGACCTGATGGGCTGGGACGAAGACGACATCTTCGCCCACAGCTGAGGTTCATTCGGCGGGCACCGCCAGCTGCCGGGGAGTCGGCCGATCGATGAAGGCCCAGGCGGGCCGCTCGAACAGGAATCGGCCGCGGCCGCTCCACTGGACGAGGCCGTAGAGCACGACCGGACCGAGGACACCTGCGATGGTGGCCAGCACCGACATGGTGCCGATGTCGTCGATCAGGGCAGTGCGGGTGAGAATGATCCGTGCGGCCGTCTCCGGCACGTAGTAGCCGAGATAGATGACGATCGAATGCGCGCCGAGCCAGGTGAGCCAGCGCGTCCAGGGCAGGTCGGTCAGAAGCGTGGCGACGGTGACGATGCCGAGCGCTCCGACGGCGCCGAGCACGAGCGAGATCACCGGCATTCCGGCGAAACCGTTGTTTCCGAAATTGACCAGTTGCAGCGCATCGGGAACCGGTGCGAAGACGATCGCGCCGTTCACCACGAGCCATGCCGCCACCAGCGCGAGGGCTGCCGCCTTGTGCGCCCCCATCCAGGCCGCGATTGCGAAGATGTGGGTGGCGAAGACGTAGCCGCCGAAGAAGAAGACGTAGCGCTGGCAGAACTCGTCGAAGATGACGGAGCCGGTATGGACCGGCAGCATTTCGAGCAGTGCCGCCCAGGCGAGCACGAACCAGACGGGCAGCCCCTTGACCAGCCGGGTGAAGACGAAGAACACCGGCAGCATGTAGATGAACCACAGCGAGCCGTAGGGCTGCACCAGCGCGAGCGCATACTCGCGCAGCGCCGCCGCGGCGCCACCCTCGGCGACGAAGTCGGGGGTCTTCAGGGCCAGTTCGATCGCCGCCCACAGCAGGTAGAAATAGGCGAAGTGGACGACCTTGCGGTCGAGGTAGCGGAGCCAGGGACGGTCGATGACCAGGCCCAGGAACAGGCCCGAAATGACGAAGAAGTCGGGCATCCGGAACGGCCAGGCGAACAGGATGACGTGGTTCATCCAGCCCGGCTCGCCCATGGCGATCTGCACGCCGAGCGTTGCATGAAACATCACCACGAAGATGATGCAGATGCCCTTGGCCGTATCGACCCAGCCAACGCGAGAGGTTTCCATTTTTGCCGCATCCCAATGGATTAACGGCTCGTTACCACGGGTGCCGGCGGCAGGGGTTAACAGCGTTAAGGTTTCGTCAAACACGATTAACGGGTTTGCTTAACGCTGCCGTGCCAGCTGCTTAACGCCGGCTTAAGCCGACCGGCCTAATTTGCGCCACCGGCGGGTGGACACGGGGACGGGATGGCCAGAAGGACAGGCAGCCGGCGCATCGAGCCGCGGTTCGAGGGTTCAACGCGAGGCGCCGACGAGCTCGCGCTGACGGATGACGACCGCGTGCAGCCGTCGCGACGCACTTCCAGGAAATCAGGCGGGCGCCGCAAGAACGCACGCAAGCCGGCACGCGGACGCAGAAGGCGTCGCGGCCTGTTCGGCCTGCTGCGGCGAGCCATGTACTGGTGTCTGGTGCTGGGGCTCTGGGCCGGCATTGCCGGCGCCGGGCTGGTCGCCTGGTATGGCGCACGCATGCCCAGCGCGACCACCTGGACTATCCCCGACCGCCCCCCCAACGTACGCATTCTGGCGGTCGATGGGAGGCTTCTGGCCAATCGCGGGATGATGGGCGGCCAGGCCGTCGGGTTGCACGAAATGTCGCCCTTTATCCCGCAGGCGGTGATCGCCATCGAGGACCGGCGCTTCTATTCGCATTTCGGCGTGGACCCGCTCGGTCTGATCCGCGCCACTGTCGAAAACCTGGTTACCGGCCGCATCTCGCAGGGCGGCTCGACGATCACGCAACAGCTCGCGAAGAACCTGTTCCTGAAGCCCGACCGCACCATCGAGCGCAAGGTGCAGGAGGTGCTGCTGGCCTTCTGGCTGGAGCACGAGCACACCAAGGACCAGATCCTGGAGATGTATCTCAACAGGGTCTATTTCGGCGCCGGCGCCTACGGCGTCGAGGCGGCCTCGCGCCGTTATTTCGGCAAGCCGGCGAGCGATGTGAGCCTGTCGGAAGCGGCAATGCTGGCGGGGCTGCTCAAGGCGCCGTCGCGGCTGTCGCCGGCGCGCGATCCCAAGGCTGCGCAGCAACGCGCACGAGTCGTGCTGGCCGCCATGAAGGACGCCGAGTTCATTACGGCGGCCGAGATGAAGGTCGCGCTCGCCAATCCCGCCTCGCGCGCCCGCGCCTACTGGACCGGCTCGGAACACTATGTCGCCGACAAGGTGATGGAGGAACTGCCCGGCCTGATCGGCGAGATCACATCCGACGTGATCGTCCAGACGACCGTCGATCTCGACCTGCAAAAGCTCGCGGAAAAGTCGATCCGCCGGCTGATCGACGAGAACGGCAAGGAGCTCAACGTCAGCCAGGGTGCGCTTGTCTCGATCGACAGTTCCGGCGCGGTGCGCGCCATGATCGGCGGCTACGACTATGCGTCCAGCCAGTTCGACCGCGCCTCGGAGGCGCGGCGGCAGCCCGGCTCGGCGTTCAAGCCGTTCGTTTTCCTGGCCGCACTCGAAATGGGCCTGACACCCGACACGGTGCGCAGGGATGCCCCGGTGAAGATCGGAAAATGGCAGCCGGCCAACTTCAACGACAAATACTACGGCGACGTGACGCTGGCCACGGCGCTGGCCAAGTCGCTCAACTCGGTGGCGGTGCGGCTGGTCAACGAGGTCGGGCCGAAGCGCGTAATCGAGGTGGCCTACCGCATGGGCATCGAGTCCGACCTGCAAAACAACGCCTCGATCGCGCTCGGCACTTCGGAGGTGACGCCGCTTGAGCTGACCGCGGCCTATGTGCCCTTTGCCAATGGCGGCTACCGGCCGTTCGTCCATTTCATCGACAAGGTAACCACGCCTTCGGGAAAGATCCTCTGGGAACGCCGGTCCGACGGCATTCCGCGCGTAGTCGCCGCCGACGTCATCGCCAACATGAATGCGATGATGGCCATGACGCTCGAAAGCGGCACCGGCAGGCAGGCTGCATTCGGCTGGCCTGCCGCCGGCAAGACCGGCACGACGCAGAATTCGCGCGACGTGTGGTTTGTCGGCTATACCGCCAACCTGACCACGGGCGTGTGGTTCGGCAACGACGACGGCTCTCCGACCAGCCGCGTCACCGGCGGACAATTGCCGGCGGTCGCCTGGAAGGAATTCATGACCGCTGCCCACCACGGCGTGCCGGTTCGGCCACTGCCGGGGCCCGTTTCGCCGGCGGGGGCGATCGCCACAGCCGTCGAGGACGCGATCGGCGCCGCGATCCGCGGCGAAAGGACCGCTTCGATCGGCAGGCGCGAACCACCCGCCCTGGTCGAACCGCTGCCTGCGCCTGCCAAGCCGATACGGAGCGTACGGCCCCTGCCAGCGCCGTTGCCCACGGCGGCACGCCCGGCATCGCCGCCCGGACTCGTGAAGCGTCCGGTGCCGCCGGCCGAGGTGGGCGCGGGGCGGTAATCCCGCCTCCGTCCCCGGCTTCAGCTTGCCAGGAACTCTCGCAGCAGCGCAATCTCCGCGGCCGACGCGAGGGTGGGGGCATGACCGACGCCGGGGTATTCGACCAGCCGCGGCTTCGGCCCGCGCTGCGCCATCTCGGCGGCGATTCTTGCGGGCAGGACGTCGGATTCCGCCCCGCGGATGATCAGCGTGCGCGCCGTGATCGCGTCGTAGGCGTCCCACATATCCACCTCGCGCTCCAGCATGCTCACGATCCTGGGGTCGTAGTGGACGGTCACCCGCCCGTCGTCGGTGCGCCGCACCGAGGTGTCCGCCATGCGCCGCCAGAAGGCGTCGCTGTTCGGCCCGAACGGCGCGTAGTTCTCACGCAACCATGCTTCGAGTTCGGCAACGGTGTCGTAGACCGGCGGGTTGCCGACATAGGACGCGATGCGTCCGGTGCCGGCCGCAGGGATCCTTGGACCGATATCGTTGACGACGAGGTGCGTCACGCGTTTGCGCAGCGCGCCGCCGGCAAGCGTAATGCCAAGCAGGCCGCCCATCGAAGTGCCGACCCAGCGCAGGCGGTCGATGCCGTAGTGGTCGAACACGCTCGCCGCGATCCTGGCGAAGGTCTGATAGGTGTAGTCGGCGCGATGGTCACGGGCCCAGGCGGACAGGCCGCGCCCCAGCGAATCGGGGCAGAGTACGAAGTAGCTGTCGCACAGCGCCCGCGCCGCCTCGTCGAAGTCTCTGCCCGTGCGGGCAAGCCCGTGCCACATCACCAGCGCCGGCCGGCCAGGCTCGCCCCATTCGGTGACGTGAATCTCGAATCCCGCGGCCTGCACATAGGTCGAACGCGGTCCCTTTGCGTCGTTCATCTTCGGCCCTTGCCCATCAATGTCCCGGCGATCCCGGCGGGGAAGAAATAGACCAGCAGGATGAACAGCAGCCCCAGCCACAGCAGCCAGCGGTCGGCATTGAGCAGATCGGGGACGAGGGGCAGCCCGCTCGTCGCTTCCGCGGCGAACTGCATCACGTCCTTCAGGTAGAATTGCGCGAGGCTCATGACGACCACGCCAATGACCGAACCGATCATCGTGCCCATGCCTCCGATCACCACCATCAGCAGGATGTCGATCATGATAGCGAAGGAGAGCGCCACCTCCGGTCCGGTGTATTTGAGCCAGACCGCGCGCAGGATGCCGGCAATGGCCGCGATCACCGCGGCGATGCAGAATATGGCGGTGCGGTAGGCAACGACGCGGTAGCCGATCGCCTCGGCGCGCATCTCGTTCTCGCGGATCGCCTCCAGCACCGTGCCGAGCGGCGAGGCCACGATGCGCAGCATCAGCGCGAACAGCAGCGCCGAGACGACAAAGACGAAATAGTAGAGCGCGACCTTGCCGTTGAGCGCCACGCCGAACAGCCGCACGACCTTGCCGTCGGCGTCGGTCAGCAGCCTGGTTGCCGGCGAGAAGAAGCGCGGTATCTCGTAGAGGATGCCGTCTTCGCCGCCGGTGATGTCGGAAAGCTGGCTGGCAAGCACCAGCATCACCGAGGCGGCCGCCAGCGTCACCATGGCGAAGAAGATCGCTTTCACCCTGAGCGACAGGAGCCCGATCAGCACGGCCAGCACGAATGCGACGGCGATGCCGGCCGCTCCGCCGAGAAGGATTGCGTCGAAGCCAGGCCCCATCGCTTTCAGCGCAATCGCGGTGCCATAGGCGCCCAGCCCGAAGAACATCGTGTGGGCGAAGGAGACGATGCCGGTGTAGCCGATCAGCAGATCGTAGCTCGCCACCAGCACGATGAAGATGCAGATGCGCGCCGCAACTTCCTGGCTGCGCACGTCCGGGAAAAGGAACGGCGCAAACAGCAGCGCAAGCCCGATCAGGCCGACGATCGCGTAGACGATCATGCGGCCGGTCCGCGCGGCCGACGCGGGCGCGCTTTGGACGGGTGTGTCCGCTGCCACGTCCGTCATCCCCGCACCGCAGGCCTGAGGCCGTATGGCCGCCACAACAGGATGGCCATCATCAGGAGCATGTTGGAGGCAAGCGCCATCTTGGGCATCAGGAACGCCACATAGTTGGCCACCAGCCCCACCATGATCGCGCCGAGCAGCGAGCCCTCGATCGAGCCGAGCCCGCCGATGATGACGACGATGAAGACCAGCACGATCATTTCCGAACCGAGCGCCGGCGTGATCAGGCCCTGGTAGCCGGCCCACATCGCGCCGCCCATGGCGGCCAGCGCCGAACCCGCCATGAAGACGGCGATGAACAGCCGCTCGATACGGAAGCCCAGCGCTTCCACCATCTCGCGGTTCTCGACGCCGGCCCGGATCAGCAGGCCGATGCGCGTGCGGTTCAGCACCAGGTGCATGGCGACATAGACCGCAACGCCCAGCGCGAAGGCGAATATGCGGTAGCTCTCCACCGCCACGTTGCCGAACAGGATGGAGCCCTCCAGCACCCTCGGCCGCGGCACCGCGATCGGCACGCCGCCCCAAATGGACAGGATGAGCTGTTCGGCGACTATGAGGGCGCCGATCGTGACCAGGATCTGGCGCAGATGGTCGCGATAGACGGGCCTCACAATGACCCGCTCGAAGAACCAACCCGCCGCCGCGCCAAATGCGGTGGCGGCCGCGATCGCGGCGAGCAGCGCGACGATGTTGAGTGCGGGGCTGTCGCCGCCCACCCAGCCGGCCAGCGCAGCCAGCACGGCGGCGGCGATGAAGGCGCCGAAAGAGACGAAGGCCGAATGGCCGAAATTGAGCACGTCCATGAGCCCGAAGATCAGCGACAGGCCGGACGCCATGAGGAAAATCATCATGCCCATCGCCAGTCCCGCGACCGTGAGCGTGAACCAGGTCGAGGTCGGGATGACGACCAGCGTCAGCAGGCCGATGGCGACGGGCAGCAGGTAGACACCGCCCAGGCGATCAAGGGTGGCGGAGAGCCTGTCCATCAGTGCGCCTCCAGAGAAAGGCTGAGCAGCCTGGTCTGCAGCGCCTCGTCGGCGGCGAGTTCCGCCATCGAGCCGGTATGCACGATGCGGCCGTCGTCGATCACTGCGACCGACGAGCCGAGGGCGCGGGCGAAGAGGAAATTCTGCTCGACCAGCAGGATGGTCGTGTCGCTCGCAATCTCGCGGAAGGCGTCGATCATCGCCCGGATGATCGAGGGCGCGAGCCCCTTGGTCGGCTCGTCGATCAGGATCAGGTCGCGATTCTCGATGATGGCTCGGGCAATCGCGAGCATCTGCTTCTGGCCGCCGGAAAGCGCGTAGGCCGGCCGGTCCCAGAACTTTTCGAGCGCGGGGAACAGCGCCAGCACCCGCTCCAGCCGGTCCTTGTCGAACGAGCCGCCGTGGGCGGCAAGGCGCAAGTTCTCCTCGACGGTCAAGCCGCCGAAGATGCCCATGTTCTCCGGCACGTAGGCGATCCCCAGCCGCGCGACGTCGGCCGTGTGCAGTGCGCTGATGTCGTGGTGGCGGAACACGATCGCGCCCCGGCGCGCACGCCACAGGCCCATGATCGTGCGCAGCGTGGTGGTCTTGCCCGCGCCGTTGCGGCCGAGCAAGACATGCACGCCGCCCTCCGGCACGTCGAGCGAGACGCCATGCAGAACATGGTACCGGCCGATGTCGGTATGGACGTCGTCGAGGCGAAGGATCGCGCCCATCACGCCACCTCCTCCGCGCCGACCCCGAGATAGATCTCGCGCACCACGGGCAGGTTCATCACCTCGCCGGGCCTGCCGTCGGCAATGAGTTCGCCGTTGTGCAGGACGACGATGCGGTCGGCGAGTGCGCGCACCACGTCCATCTTGTGCTCGACCAGCAGGATCGTCTTCGAGGAGTCACGCTTGATCTCCGCGATCAGCTCCAGGATGACCGGCGCCTCGTCGACCGACATGCCGGCGGTCGGCTCGTCGAACATGTAGATGTCGGGCTGCATCGCCATCAGCAGCGCGACCTCCAGCTTGCGCTGGTCACCGTGCGGCAGGGCGGATGCGGGAAGGTGCGCGACTTCGGCCAGCCGGGTGCGCTCGAGATAGGTTTGCGCCTCCTCTCGGATTTCCGAGAAGGCGGAAGCCGGCCGCAGCAGGCGCGGCCCGATCCCGTGCCTGGCCTGCACGGCGAGCCGCACGTTTTCCAGGACGCTCAGCCGGGGAAACAGATTGGTGAGCTGGAAGGCGCGTCCGATGCCCGCCTTGGCGCGGGCGGAGGGCGACAGGCCGGTGATGTCCGCCTCGCCCTTGAAGATGCGCCCGGATGTCGGCGCGAGCTGGCCCGAGACGAGGTTGAACCAGGTCGTCTTGCCGGCGCCGTTCGGCCCGACGACAACCGTGAGTTCGCCCGGCCGGAACGCGCAGTTGACGCCGTCCACCGCAGCATGGCCGCCGAAGCGTATCGTCAGGTTCTCGGTGCGCAGGGAGGGGTTCATTTGGCAACAGGGCAGTGAGGCAGCAGGGCAGCAAGGAACAGGTTCGACCTATTGCCCTGCTGCCCTATTCACCTATTGCCTTCCTATTCCTGGTTGTTGCGCCCGATCGGGATGTCCATCTCCTCGGCCTTGATCTCGCGCACCAGCTCGGGGATTGCCCACTCGACGTTCGGATCGACCTTGATCTTGAAGTGATACATCGCCTGGAGCGCCTGGTGGTCTTCCTTGCGGAAGGTCATTGGCCCCTTCGGCGTGTCGAAGGTCATGCCTTCCATGGTCGCGATCAGGGTTTCGGCGTCCCAGCTGTCGGCCGTTTCCAGCGCCTTGGCGACCGCCATCGCCGCGGCGAAGCCGCCGGCGGTGAAGAAGTCGGGCGGCGTGTTGAAGCGCTTCTGGTGCTCGGCCACCAGCCAGTCGTTCACCGGGTTCTTCGGCGCTTCGTAGTAGTAGTAGATCGCGCCCTCCATGCCCGGTACCTTCTTGTAGGAGACGAGGGCCGGCAGGATGTTGCCGCCGGTGGAAAGCTCGATGCCGTAGCGGTCGAGGCCAGCCGCGGCGAGCGGCGTCATCGCGTCGATGCCGGCCACATAGATGACGATCACCTTGCGGCCGGGCTGATCCTTCAGCGCGTTGACGAGGCGCTCGATCGTGGCGGTGAAGTCGGTCGTCTGCTGAGGCACGTATTCCTCGGCCACGACATGCGCGCCGGTGCCGTCGAGCGCGGACTTGAGCGCCGCGATACCGTCGCGGCCGAAGGCGTAATCCTGCGCGAGCGTCGCGACATAAAGCTTGTCGTCGGGGTTCAGCGCCAACGCCTGCGCCTGCATGTCCATCGACGAGTTGCGCGACGTCTTGAAGACGTAGCGGTTGGAGTCCGGTCCGGTCAGGCCATCCGCGACGGCCGGCTCGATGAGCAGTATCTTCTGGTATTCCGCGGCGACCGGCAGCATGGCGGTCGCAACACCCGACGAAGTCTCGCCCACGGCGAGGATCACATCCTCGTCGTCATAGGCTTCCGCAAGCAGCGCGCGGGCGATGTCGGCCTTGAACTGCGTGTCCTTCTTCACGATCTCGAGCTTGCGGCCCTTGATCTCCATCGTGCCCTTGGTGGCGTATTCGAGACCCATCTCGAAGCCGGTGTGGGTCTGCTTCGAATAGGCCTCCAGCGGCGAGCCGGAGAGGCCGTGAATCAGCGCGATCTTGGCCGGCCCATCCTGGGCCGCGGCCAGCGGCGCAGCCAGCATCGCGCCCGTCAGCGCGAGGGCAGCGAGCAGTTGTCTCATCGTGATTTCCTCCACTTGCTCGACGGACGCATCGAATGGCGGTTGGCCCCGTCGAACGGCCGCAGCGCCGGAATGGTCTTGGATGGAAAGGTGCAAACATGCGACGCGACGCGTCGCGGTGCACAAATCGCTCCTCCCCTAGCGCACCACATTGCGGCTTGGCGCTTGGTGCGGTGCAATCCGGCCGCTATTATCGGAGCCGGGCAAAAAATCCCGCAATATCGTAGAAATACGGAATGTCCGGACTGCCGATGACTCCAGCAGAGACCGAACTCGCCCTCACGGCCTTCGAGCATGCCCCGATCGGCATCGTGATGACCGAGAACCGGATCATCCGCGCCTGCAATCCGGCCTTCGCCAGAATGTTCGGCTACCGTCGCGAGGAGTTGCTCGATGGCTCCTTCGCCATTCTCTACCCCTCGATGGAAGAGTTCGTGCGCATCCGCAACGTCGGGGTTGAGCCGCTCAAGCGCTACAACAAGTATTCCGACGAGCGAATCATGGCGCGCAAGGACGGCTCGCTGTTCTGGTGCCGGGTGCGCGGCCACACGCTGACGCCGGACGACGACCCGCTGCGCAAGGCGGTGTGGAGCTTCGCCGACCTCTCCGACTTGCGCCCCGTCGGCATGCTGACCACGCGCGAGCGGCAGATCGTCATGCATCTGGGCGAAGGCCGCACGTCGAAGGAAATCGCCCGCACGCTCTCGATCTCGCCGCGCACGGTCGAGGCCTATCGCGCGCGGCTGCTGAAGAAGTACGGCGCCGGCAACGTCGCCGAGCTGCTCTCGCACCTCAGCACGATGCCGCAATAGAGCGGTCAGGCGGCAAGCAGCAGCTTCTCGATCTGGTCCACCGGGTGGCCGGTCAGGGTTTTCGGCACTTCGGCCGCAACGCGCTGCGCCACCTCCTTGTGCAGCTTCTGCCGCATCGCGCCGAGCACGGCGGGCGGCGCCACCAGCACGATCCTCTCGAAATCGCCACGATGGGCCATGCGATAGAGCCGGTCGGCGAGCTCGTCGGCAAAACGGTCCTTGGCGAGCCGGTGCCAGTCGGTTTCCTCCATGGCGCTGATGTGGGGGTTCATGCCACCCTGGCTGTACCGGCCGGGCGCATCAGTGCCCTGCTCCCTGTTCGGCGGGTTCTCCTCCTCCACCTTCCGCACGACCTGCAGATTCGGATATGCCGCGTCGCCCTCGTTGCGCAGGAACAGCGCCTTCTCGCCGTCGGCGATCAGCACCCAGATACCGTGCACCAGCTTGATCTCGGCCATGGAATTCCTCCGTTCGGGATTGTGAGAAGCCGCGCCCGTCTGATGGCACC
>Ga0182792_1002448_pt1 | contig 13063 bp, 12 predicted proteins | sample Passage237B_FD_130497 | JGI IMG/M metagenome (GOLD analysis project Ga0182792, IMG submission 130497) | Cellulose adapted compost microbial communities from Newby Island Compost Facility, Milpitas, CA, USA - Passage2 37B (version 2) (version 2) ...
CAACCCGGGAATGGGCGTAGGTATCAGCGCGAAAATCCCATCGGCTGAAGAACTGGGCGAAGCACCGGTTACCTATCACAAATCGCTCGATTACATGGGCTTCAAGGAACACGAGGATATGATTGGCAAACCGGTAGACTATGTATTCCTGGGAAGCTGTACCAACGGACGGATTGAAGACTTCAGACAATTTGCCAAAGTGGTGGCCGGCCGCAAAAAGGCGGACAACGTAACGGTTTGGCTGGTTCCGGGAAGCCGCACGGTAGAAGCCCAGATCAAGGAAGAAGGTATTTACGATATCCTGGTCAATGCAGGCTTTTCACTCAGACAACCCGGTTGCAGTGCCTGTCTGGCGATGAACGACGACAAGATCCCAGCCGGCAAACTGGCAGTAAGTACCAGCAACCGTAACTTCGAAGGAAGGCAGGGTCCAGGTGCCCGTACGCTTCTGGCCAGCCCGCTGACCGCTGCCGCAGCAGCTATTACCGGTGTGGTTACCGACCCACGGACACTGGCAGTTAGTGAATAATTTTTCCAATCCAATCAGCTGAATTACCCAAATGGCATACGATATATTTACGGTACTCGAAAGCTCAGCAGTACCTTTACCGATCGAAAACGTAGATACCGACCAGATCATCCCCGCCCGGTTCCTGAAGGCAACCGAAAGAAAGGGGTTCGGTGATAACCTTTTCCGTGACTGGCGTTACGACCGCGAAGGCAATCCGATTGCCGATTTCGTTCTGAATAACCCTATCTATTCCGGAAAGATCCTGGTTGCAGGTAAAAACTTCGGTAGCGGCAGCAGCCGTGAGCACGCAGCCTGGGCGGTGTATGACTATGGCTTCCGTTGCGTAGTGAGCAGCTTCTTTGCCGATATCTTCCGCAACAACTGTCTGAACGTCGGAATTCTGCCCGTACAGGTAAGTCCGGCTTTCCTCGATGAAATCTTCACTGCCATCGAAGCCGATCCCAACGCCGCTATCCGGGTAGATCTGCCGGAACAGACCATCACCATCCTGGCTACAGGCAAGTCCGAATCATTTGAAATCAATGGTTATAAAAAGAATAATCTGATGAACGGATTCGACGACATCGACTATCTCCAAAGTATCAAAAATGATATTCTGGAGTTCTCAGAAAAAGCAGTTTATTAATTTGTTGACGGCTTCTGAAAGCCTATAGCATGTTAAGTTCACTTGACCAACCACTGGTAACACCATCGGATAACGGGGAAACCGCGACGGGGAAACGTTATATTGAAGTAATGGACACCACCCTGCGCGACGGTGAGCAAACCAGTGGTATTTCTTTTAACAGCGCCGAAAAGCTGCATATAGCCCGGCTTTTGCTGACGGAACTCAATGTCGACCGGATCGAAATTGCGAGTGCACGCGTCAGCGAAGGCGAGCTCAATGCCGTAAAAAATATCACCGCCTGGGCAGCAAAGGAAAACCTGCTGCACCGGGTGGAGGTGCTCACCTTCGTGGATGGCGACATCAGTATACGCTGGATGGAAGAAGCCGGCGCCAGGGTAATGAACCTGCTCACCAAAGGCAGTCTTAATCACCTGGTACACCAGCTTCACAAAACGCCGGAAGAATTTTTCCAGGATGTTCAATATGTGATTGAACAGGCTCAGGCCCGGGATATCGACGTTAACGTTTATCTGGAAGACTGGAGCAACGGCATGCGTCACAGCCGCGATTATGTGTACCAGTTTGTCGACTTCCTGAAGACCCAGCCCGTCAAACGGATTCTCCTGCCTGATACCCTTGGTGTCCTGCAGCCGGGAGAAACCTACGAATACATCCGGGACATGGTAACCCGCTATCCGGAGGTACATTTCGATTTCCACGCCCACAACGATTACGATCTGGCCAATGCCAACGTCCTCGAAGCGTTAAGGGCGGGAGCAGCCGGGGTCCATCTCACCATCAACGGCATGGGCGAAAGAGCCGGTAATGCAGCCCTGGCCAGTGCCATAGCTGCCATTCACGACTTCATGCCCCAGGTGGTTACGGGGGTTTCGGAAAAATCACTCTACTCGGTAAGCAAGCTGGTGGAAACTTTCTCCGGCTTCCGTATTCCGGTCAATAAGCCGGTTGTGGGTGAAAACGTATTTACGCAGACAGCCGGCATACATGCCGATGGCGACAAAAAGAACAATCTTTACTTCAACGACCTTCTGCCCGAGCGTTTTGGAAGACAGCGCCAGTATGCCCTCGGAAAAACCAGCGGCAAAGCCAACATCGAAAACAATCTGAAGCAACTGGGCATTTCGCTGTCGGAAGAAGACCTGAAAAGGGTTACGCAGCGGATCATCCAGCTGGGAGACCGGAAAGAGTCAGTCACGCAGGCCGACCTTCCCTATATCATCAGTGACGTCATCGATCAGACCAAGGTAGAAGAGAAGGTGGTTCTCGAAAATTACCTGCTCAGTCACAGTAAGGACATGCGCCCCAGTGCAACCCTGAAAATCCGATTCGGATCGACGGTAATCGAAGAGCATGCGCAGGGCGATGGACAATATGACGCTTTTATGAATGCACTCAAAAGGGTGTACAAGCAGCGTAACCAGGAGTTACCGGTTCTGAGCGACTATATGGTTCGCATTCCTCCGGGTGGTAAAACCGACGCACTCTGTGAAACGGTCATTACCTGGAGACTGGAAAGCGGAAGGGAATTCAAAACCCGTGGTCTGGACAGCGACCAAACCGTCAGCGCCATCCTGGCGACCATCAAAATGCTCAACATGATTGAGAAATAGGATGTCAGGCTACCAGCCCATACAACACCAGAATCAGTAATGCCACGAGGGCAACCAGGTACCAGCGATAGTAGAGCAGCCTGATGCCCAGCATACGCAAGCGGGTCCTGAAAGACTCCATTTCCCTTACCTGCCCGATAGAGGAGCGGATTCTCCCCCAGAGAGAATGTACCTCTTCGCTGGTAAGGGAATTTTTAAATTGCCAGTCGGAAGACATTCTTACCAGTTCCCGGGCTTCCTCCACGGTTTCATACATCTCAGGGTATTTTTTCAACCATCCCTCCCAGTAACTTTTGAAGGGGGGATCGTCCGGGAATCGTACCCAGTGAATAAATAATCGCTCCATCGCCAACTCCTCAGCAGAATATTCGGAAAATGGTTTCATGGGTGTTGTTGGCAACGGTTTCAACAGTCAGAGCTTAGGATGTTTCACAAATAGGTACCGCGCAATTCAGATCCCTTTCATAACGCGAATTATACTAATAAAGGATTTTCAATACCGGATTTACTGATAGGGTTACGATTCTGAACGGGTACAATTAAAAAAGACTCCCCTGCATCAGGAGAGTCTTTCTATAAGTCACTGACTATAATACTATTCTTCACTTTGCTCCAGCTCGCGGTAGGCGAGAATGCCACCCAATACGTTCCGGACATTCTGGAAACCCTGTGAAAGGAGGAACTGCTTGGCTCTTTCACTTCTGGCACCCGAACGGCAGTGGATCAAAACTTCCTTGTCCTTAAGCCCTTCGAGTTCTTCCAGACGGTCGGGAAGTTCTCCCAGGGGAATCAGATAGGCGCCCAGATTATCGGCTTCATATTCGTGCTCTTCACGAACATCGATCAGGTTCAGCTCCTCCCCTGCTTCCAATCGATCTCTTAATTCTTCAACGGTTATATCCATTTATGTAAAAGTTTTCTGATGCTTAAATTTAAATGAATTCGGAGAAAACTAGAACTGGTTTTCCTCTCCTCCCCCGCTTTCCGGCTCAGTCACCCAGATATCGATCACTTCCCCTACTCTTACGCTGCTGCCTGCACCCGGATTCTGACGTGTAACCGTGCCCGGAGGATTATCCTCTGTAGCAGGCACTACCATCTTCTGTCCGATTTTCAGTCCTGCACCGACAATCTGGAATTCGGCTTCCTCTTCTGACATTCCCACGACCGAAGGCGCCGGGAAAGTGGTTGAACCCAGTCCGTTTCCGACTTCGAGGTCTATCCTCGACCCCTTGGGTACTTCCTCACCGGGAGCTATCTCCTTGCCATTATAAAATTGCTTCAACACCGACCCGTGCGCCAGATCAGGCACGTAGCGTATGGCCCCCAGCAAAAGGCCATTGCTCTTCAGCAACAGTTCGGCACTCTTGTGTGACATATCCGTCACTTTGGGCATCTTGATGACCGGGACCGTCTGCATGACGACCGTGACATAAATTTTCCGGCCTTCCTTCACCTTGGAACCCGGCTTCGGATGCTGACTGATAACCGACAAAGGCGGCAAACCTGTCACAAAAGTACAGTCACTCACCTGATAGTTCAGATCGCGTTCGGCCAGGAATTTTCCGATTTCCCTGACATCCATCTTCTGTACGTCAGGAACCGTCACAGACTCCCCGTGGTTGGTCGTAAAGGGCAGATAGACGAAGAAAAATGCCAAAAACAGGACCAATATCAACGCAACGATAATTCCGACATGAATCAGCAGGTCTCTGAGAGAATTGGTGCTTATTTTGGCCATCTATAATTATTACGCTTGGGTTTTAAACGGTAAAAATACTAGGAATATTTTATCCGCCAACAGAGGTTTTCCGCTCCCGGGCTAATATTCGGTCGATATACTTACCCAAAATGTCAAACTCGATGTTTACCGGGTCGCCAACAGCCAGCTGGTGAAAGTTCGTATGCTCGTATGTATACGGGATAATGGCTACCTGAAAGGACGTTTCCCGGGCGTTAACCACCGTCAGACTCACCCCGTTTACACAAACCGACCCTTTCTCCACCGTGATATTTCCCGGAATACCTTTATCCTCATAGGAGAAAGTAAACAGCCAGCTTCCGTTCTGATCCTCAATCTGCGTGCATACCGCCGTCTGGTCCACATGTCCCTGTACGATATGCCCGTCAAACCGGCCATTGGCCGGCATGCATCGCTCCAGATTCACCAGACTGCCAGGCTTTAGTAACCCCAGATTGGTTTTTTTGAGCGTTTCATCGACGGCTGTCACCCCATAGGTATCCCCCTCGACTCCCGTCACCGTCAGACATACCCCGTTATGGTTCAGGCTCTGATCAACCTTCAGTTCAGGAGCGATGGAAGCTCGCAGACGGAAATTCAGATTGGTTCCTTCCTGCTCGATCGACAGGACTTCCCCGACAGTTTCAACTATTCCGGTAAACATATTTTGCGGTTATAAGCCAACAAAGTTACGAAAAAAGCGGCCGAAAGTCAGGTGTTGTCGCTGAATGCCCTGTCATCCCGGGTGGATCGCTTATATTTGCATGCAAAGTAAAAATACCGGTTTACGACATGTTTAAAAACAAGATCATACGCTACAGTACCATTGCGATGGCAGTTGCCATTATCGCTTATTTTCTGGTGGAGACTTTTTCACCGGGAAAAGCCGTGGGAATAATCTATAACGAAGACCTCGATCCAGAAATTTACGCCATGACCCTGAAGGCCGACCGCCTTGATACCCAGAAATGGTTTTTAACGGACGACGAATCTCCGGTCGCGGACGCCGATTCTTTCCCGGGACTTGAGTTTTTCGAACCCGATCTGAACTACCGGTTTGTGGCTTCGGTTGAACCCTACCGGGGAGAGGATAAGTTTCTCGAAATTCAGAACACCGACGGCACCACCGACGCCTACGAAAAATACGCCTACGTTCATTTTGAACTGAATAATTCCCCCCGAAAACTGTTACTCCTGAAGCATGAGAATGTATTGTCACTCATGTTCAGAGACGCTACTTCGGGCAAAACAACCTATGGAGGCGGCCGGTATCTCGAATTTGCGACCTCGGATATAAAGTCGCAGAAACTTGTCGTCGACTTTAACAAGGCTTTTAATCCCTACTGTGCGTACAATCCGAACTACGCGTGTCCACTCCCGCCTGCTGAAAACACTTTGCAAGAATCCATCCCGGCGGGGGAAAAATTTACGAGGGAAAAATAGTAATATTGCATCTCTCAGTTCTGTAAACTGAATTTTTAGTACACTAAGCCCTGAATGATCCCTCCCAGGGACATTCGGCGCTAATTTTATCCGTATCAGAAAGTGAAAATATCCTATAATTGGCTGAAAGAGCTAATCGATTTTGAACAGTCGCCTGAAGAATTGGGAAAGATCCTTACCAGTACCGGTTTGGAAGTAGAGGGGATTGAGAAAAAGGAAAGTATCAAAGGAGGTCTGGCTGAGGTCGTAATCGGTAAGGTTCTGACCTGTGAGAAGCACCCGAATGCAGATAAATTGTCGGTGACGACGGTAGATGCCGGGCTGACCAGCCCCCTGCAGATCGTGTGCGGGGCACCTAACGTAGCCGCAGGCCAAACGGTAGTGGTCGCGAAGGTTGGTGCAGAATTATTCCCTTTCGGGCAGGAAGAGTCCTTCAGGATCAAGAAAGCGAAAATTAGGGGCGTAGAATCGGAAGGCATGATCTGTGCGGAGGACGAAATCGGACTCGGGCAGGGTCATGACGGCATCATGGTGCTGAATACGGATCTGGCTCCGGGAACACCCGCCGCGGAATATTTCCAGCGTAAACCGGATTACTGCATTGAAATCGGTTTAACCCCCAACCGGGCAGATGCGGCTTCTCATTACGGGGTTGCACGCGATATCAAGGCGGCTCTGAACAGACCCATCTCGCTTCCATCGATCGAGAATTTCAAGACCGGGGATCAGCAGCTCCCGATTGCAGTGGAAGTTCAGAACCACGAAGCAGCACCACGCTACTGCGGCGTAACGATTACCGGTGTAAAGGTTGCCGAATCACCTGACTGGCTGAAACAGCGGCTGGAAACCATCGGTGTCCGGCCAATCAACAACATCGTCGACATCACCAACTACATCTGCCATGAACTGGGTCAGCCCCTGCATGCTTTCGATTATCACCAGCTTGCAGGGCAAAAAATTGTAGTGCGTACCTTCCCTGAAGGCACCCCTTTTACGACACTCGACGGGGTAGAACGCAAACTGTACGGCAACGACCTGATAATTGCGGACGCGGAAAAACCCCTGTGTATCGCGGGGGTATTTGGGGGTGAAAATTCAGGTGTAACGGAAAGTACGACTGCCATTTTCCTGGAATCGGCCTATTTCTCCCCTGAGTGGGTCAGAAGATCGGCCCAGCATCACAGTCTGAAAACCGATGCTTCGTTCCGGTTTGAAAGAGGTACGGATCCGAACATGCCCGTCTTTGCGCTGAAAAGAGCGGCAATTCTGATAGCTGAAATCGCAGGCGGGACGGTGGCTTCGGAAATCATCGACATTTACCCCAACCCGATCCAGCACTTCCGGGTGCCGGTGAAGTACCGGAATGTCGACCGTCTGATCGGGAAAAAACTGGATCGTTACACGATTCAGAAAATCCTGTTTAACCTGGACATCCGCTTTGAGAAAGAGGATGAAGAAGGTTTCCTGGCCGTCGTACCGCCCTATCGCGTGGATGTACAACGGGAGGCCGATATCATCGAAGAGGTGCTGCGGATCTACGGGTTCGACAACGTGGAGCTTTCTGAAGATCTGAAAAGCGACTATCTGTCGCCTTTCCCTGTGAAAGATCCCGACGAACTTATGCTGCGAACCGGCTCCATGCTGGCCGCCAACGGCTTCTATGAGATCATCAACAACTCGCTGGTCAAACCCGGTTTGCAGAAAATGCTGGCAGATGAACTGCCCGGTGATGAGGTGAAAATCCTGAATTATTTCAGCGAGGACCTTTCCGTCTTGCGGAAGACCATGCTCTTCTCTGCGCTGGAAACGGTAGCCTACAACATCAACCGCAAGCAGAAAAACCTGAAACTGTTTGAATTCGGAAAGGTTTATTCTCACGAAGAAACAGGCTATCGGGAGCAGAATATCCTGTCGATCGTCATGACCGGACAGAACACGCATGAAAGCTGGTTTACGGCTTCACGGCCGCTGGCATTTCATGATCTGGCCATCGCGGTGACCAATGTGCTTACCTCGCTCCGTACGGGTGCTGTAACGACCAGACCTTACGAAGGAAAGATCTTCAGTCGTGGGGTGATCTGGTATTCCGGCCAGAAGGAAATCGCCCGGCTGGGTGTGGTAGCCCCTGAACCACTTAAGCTGGTCGACATCAAGGCGGAGGTATTCTATGCCGAGCTCAACTGGGATCTCCTGTTGAAAAAATACAACAACCAGGTAAATTACCGGGAGGTATCCCGATATCCGGAAGTACGCAGGGATCTTTCCCTGGTCATCGACAAATCGGTCACTTTCGACGCCCTAAAGGAACTGGCCGGAAAGGTGGAGAAAAAACTGATCAAGGAAATCAACGTATTCGACGTATACGAAGGTGAACGCCTGAACGGTAGAAAAGCCTATGCTATCAGCTTTATACTACAGGACGAGACGCACACCCTCACCGATCAGGAAATTGACCGGGTAATGCAGAAATTAATGACTGCATACGAATCTGAATTCAATGCAGTGATCAGAAAATAGAATAATATGACGGGCGGATCTCAAAAGGAACTGACAAGTGCCGCAGCGGTTTTCGACGAAAAACTGAGAATGCTGCTGAAGACACATGAACGTCTGGTATGGGATCTGAATAAGCTGAAGAAAAAAAACGAAGCACTGGTTGCAGAAAATCAGAACTTAAAAAAAGAGTACCAGGAATTAAAGAAAAAACACAGACTCCTGTTGGGAGATTTTAATAGATCTAGATTTTTTGCTAAACTTGTAACAAAAAAACTGACGAAAACAGGCGGTATTTCTGAATTGAAAGAAGATATTGATCATTATATAAACAACATAGATGCTGTCATTGCTAAACTCAAGCAAACATTATAGATGAAATGAACGTAGATGACCGGGTCACAGTCTTTATTCAGGTTAAAGACAGGGGGTTTCACCTACGTGTACCTGCTGATCAGGAGCAATACTATATCCGTGCCAGGGAATCCTTTAAAAGGAGTGTGGGGAAGTACAAAGAAAAAGGACACGACGACATAGAAGCCATCGCCCTGACCTCTATTGACAGCATTGTAAGTTTACAACGAAACTACGATCAATTGGAAAAACAAAGGCAACAACTCATCAAGATGATTGCGTCGTGGGACGGGAAACTGGATGATTTTCTGGATTCATAAACCAGTCCACAGGGCATCAGTTGCACTTTATTCTTCAAATACCCGCCTGTTTAAATCGGTGTTCATTATAAACACTTAAATTTTTACAGGTAAGAATATGTCAGAATACGTATTATTAACACTTGCCATTCCCATAGCACTTGTGGCCGGCATGTTTCTTGGAAAAATTGTTTTCAAGAAATCTTTCCAGGATAAGGAAGCTGAGGCCAACCGAAGAGCTGAAGAAATCATCCGAAACGCTGAAATTGTAGCAGAAAACACGAAGAAAGACCGTATCCTCGAAGCCAAGGAAAAGTTCCTCAAACTAAAGGCGGAATTTGAAGAGGAATCTAACCGGAAACGGAACCTGCTGCAGTCGAATGAGCAAAAGTTACGTCAGAAAGAACAGCTTCTTTCGCAATCCATAGAACAGAACAAACGTAAGGAAGCAGAGCTGGAAAACCTCCGGAATCAGCTTAACCAGCAGCTGGAAGTCGCCAATCTAAAGCGTGAGGAAGCCGACCGGAACCTGAAACTTCAGGTGGCCCAGCTGGAAAAAATCGCTAACCTGACAGCAGATCAGGCCCGCGAGCAGCTGATGGACGCACTGAAAGCAGAAGCGGATTCACGTGCCGCCTCCTACATCAAAAGTGTGATGGAGGAATCGCGCCTGACAGCTACCAAGGAGGCTAAGAAAATCGTTATTGAAACCATTCAGCGTACGGCCGCGGAAAATGCCATTGAAAACTGCGTCTCGGTATTCAACATCGAAAACGACGATATCAAAGGAAAAATCATCGGTCGGGAAGGACGCAATATACGTACCCTCGAAGCCGCCACGGGGGTCGAAATTATTGTGGACGATACCCCTGAGGCCATCGTGATCTCGGGCTTTGATCCTGTCCGCAGGGAAATAGCCCGATTGGCCATGCACCGCCTCGTTCAGGACGGCCGTATTCACCCTGCCCGCATTGAGGAGATCGTTGCGAAAACCAAGAAAAATATCGAAGACGAAATCGTCGAAATCGGCGAAAGAACTGTCATCGACCTCGGTATCCATGGCCTGCATCCCGAGCTGGTAAAAATGATAGGCCGGATGAGGTTCCGCTCGTCCTACGGACAGAACCTGCTCCAGCACTCCCGTGAGGTTGCCAAGCTGTGCGCCACCATGGCAGCAGAACTCGGCCTTAACGCGAAGCTGGCCAAACGGGCAGGACTCCTGCACGATATCGGTAAGGTTTGGCATGAAGAATCTGAAATGCCTCACGCCATCCTGGGAATGGAACTGGCCAAGAAATACAAGGAACACCCTGAGGTTTGCAATGCTATTGGAGCCCACCACGATGAAATCGAAAAAACCAGCATGATTTCACCGATCATCCAGGTTTGCGATGCCATTTCCGGATCCCGGCCGGGTGCCCGCCGCGAAATGATGGAATCCTATATCCGTCGTCTGAAAGACATGGAAGCCCTGGCACTTTCCTTCGAAGGCGTGGAAAAATGCTATGCCATCCAGGCCGGCCGCGAACTACGGGTGATCGTCAATTCGGAAAACATCAGCGACGAACAGGCGAGCCTGCTCTCGTTCGATATTTCGCAAAAAATCGAAAAGGAAATGCAGTATCCCGGCCAGATCAAGATCACGGTTATCCGTGAGATGAGATCGGTTGCGTACGCGAGATAATGAGCTGAATTGTGACTTACAGCAATCTTACATCCCAGGAAAAAACAGCGATCCGGACGCTGGGTGCCTTAAAGGCCACCGGTTACCGGCCTGTTTCGGTCAAACAGGAAATCCGCTCCAATCTCATCAGGAGAATACAGGCGGGCGAGCCTGTTTTTGAGGGGATCTGGGGCTATGAAAACACGGTTATTCCCGATGTGGAAAGAGCCCTGCTGTCGTGCCACAATATCAATTTCCTGGGCTTAAGAGGCCAGGCAAAAACACGTATGGCTCGTCTGATGGTGAATCTGTTGGATGAGTACATTCCGGTGCTGGAGGGCAGTGAACTGAACGAAGACCCGCTGCAACCCCTGACGCGTCAATCGCTGGCGCTGATAGAGGAAAAGGGGGACGACACTCCGATCTCCTGGCTGCACCGCGAAGAGCGTTATACCGAAAAACTGGCTACCCCCGACGTTTCCGTGGCTGATCTTATCGGCGATGTGGATCCGATCAGGGCAGCGACACTCAAACTCCCCTACTCAGACGAACGGGTTATCCATTTCGGACTGATCCCCCGCGCCAACAGGGGTATATTCGTCATCAATGAGCTACCCGACCTGCAGGCAAGGATTCAGGTAGCTCTGTTTAACATCCTTCAGGAAGGTGACATACAAATCCGGGGCTTCAAATTCAGACTCCCGCTGGATATACAGTTTGTTTTTACCGCCAATCCGGAAGACTATACCAACCGGGGAAGTATAGTCACACCGCTGAAAGACCGTATCGACAGCCAGATTGTCACGCATTATCCTTTAACGGTAGAGATGGGTAAGAAAATCACCCGTCAGGAGGTAAAGGTTAAGGAGGGACAGGAACAGGTGGCGGTCATTCCCGAGCTTGTTAAGGAACTGATCGAACAGATTGCTTTCGAAGCCCGTAACAGTGAGTACGTCGATCGTAAAAGTGGTGTATCGGCCCGGATGACCATCTCGGCCTATGAAAATCTGCTGAGTTCAATAGAAAGACGTTGTCTGATCAACGGAGAGACGCAAAGCCTGGCCCGAATTTCGGACTTGTACCATACCGTTCCTTCCATTTGCGGCAAGGTAGAACTGGTGTATGAGGGAGAAGTCGAAGGACCGGTCATTGTGGCTCAGAACCTGATCGGAAAGGCCATCCGTACGCAGTTTGCCTCTTATTTTCCTGATCCGGAAAAAGTACGGAAGGAAACGGATCCAGCCATGCGGAAAATCATCGACTGGTTTGGCTCCGGAAACCAGATTGCCATTCAGGACCATCTGAACAATCAGGAGTACCGGGCACGCTTAAAGTCCATTGATGGGCTGGATGAGTATGTGGAGAAACACCTGCCGGGCATCACCGACCCTGATGAACAGCTACTGATTATGGAATTTGCCCTCCACGGACTGGCAGAATTCTCCAAGATTGGCAGACAGATTCTCGACAATGGTGCCGACTTCAAGGATCTGCTCGACACGATGCTCCCCGGGGGCGGAAGCTTCGACGAGGACGATTTTGACGACGATGAGGACGACGACGATCGTTATTAAAGCTGATATTGTAGTATTACAAAGAGAAAAAGACCGGTTAAAGCCGGTCTTTTTCTTATGGGGGAAATATATTCTTATTCCGGACTTCCGTCGTCTTCGATGTTCGGTTCACTCAGATCAACCAGCGCATCGGCGTTCTGCCCTACCTTGGCGCGAATTAGCTTTTCAAGCTGATCGGCCAGTTCAGGATTGTCGCGGAGTACTTCTTTCACGGCATCGCGACCCTGTCCAAGGCGGTTACCTTCGAAACTGAACCAGGAACCAGATTTCTTCACAATTTCCAGTTCTACCGCCAGATCGAGGATCTCACCTACTTTGGAGATACCTTCTCCGTACATAATATCGAATTCGATCACTTTGAAAGGGGGTGCCAGTTTGTTTTTCACCACCTTCACACGGGTTCTGTTACCGGCAATTTCCCCATTACTTTCCTTGATCTGCCCCACTTTCCGGATATCCAGACGAACGGAAGCATAATATTTAAGGGCATTACCACCCGTAGTCGTTTCGGGATTCCCGAACATGACGCCTATCTTTTCCCGCAACTGGTTGATGAAGATACAGCAGCAACCGGTTTTGTTGATTACACCGGTCAGTTTACGCAGCGCCTGAGACATCAGACGGGCCTGAAGCCCCACCTTGCTGTCACCCATTTCTCCTTCGAGTTCGGCTCTTGGGACAAGGGCGGCGACCGAATCCACCACGATCACATCGATCGCGCCGCTG
>Ga0182792_1002449_pt1 | contig 13062 bp, 2 predicted proteins | sample Passage237B_FD_130497 | JGI IMG/M metagenome (GOLD analysis project Ga0182792, IMG submission 130497) | Cellulose adapted compost microbial communities from Newby Island Compost Facility, Milpitas, CA, USA - Passage2 37B (version 2) (version 2) ...
CCAACACAGAATCACATACAGGACGGAGATCTATTGAAATTGCTCCCAAAAGCAGTAAGGCAATAAATAAGGTTATTATTCAGTGCCCTTCCAGTATAGAACAGTAATTCTCATTTTATGTAAGTGTTATTATGAAGAAGATATTGAAATTTTTTTTCTTGCTATTGCTTAGCTATAGCGCAACAGCCCAACAGGAAACCTATCAAAATGAGTTAATTGCTGCAGAATCTGCAACGTATCCTTTTGGGACAACCGGGGGCCGGATAAGCGTAAGTATGCGCTATAATACCCATGTGTACGAGGACTATACACTTAAGCTAACCTTGCCTTCAGAGCTTTATACTCCTTCCATAGATGGTGGCTCGGAGCAGGTTCGGCTTACTAAAATAGCAACCACCCCTGTGGGGGATAATTATGAAATTACGTTTGCTGTAGAGGTTCGAAGTGTTACGCCTTGTACAGAGGATAATAAGGATATTTGCTATAATTCAATTAACATACCTTTTTACAACTTCGCTTACTACGAAGGTTGTAGTGTTCCTATTTATCGAGATGTTTTATTTGATCTGAAAGCCCGTAAAACTGATTCTCCCAACAGTCCTTTTGAAGATGTGCCTCAGGCCAAAACGACCGTAACCTTTCCTGGTGGGAACGTTAATAATCTTCAGCCCACGATTACACTTACCCATAATCCTGGAGACACAGACGCTCCGTTTTATTATCATCTGATATTAAATGGTGTACAGTCATTAAATAAGATAAGAGTAGCGATGTCCTATGATAAGGATGATTTTGATTTTATTAAACTGACCAGATATAATGATAATGCACCTTTTAACGAATCATTCGGTCTGTGGCATTGGGAAAACATCTCAACTACAATTGAAGACGATAGTCTTATTTTCGAGATAGATAATACAACAATTAAAGAAAATAGCTACCAATTTATGATCTATCTGCGACCTGAAAATAATGCATCAATAGATCCAGAGAATAAGATTAAGGTATCTATCCGAGAAAACGATCCAACTATCCCCCTGGAAAGCAACACAGAATGTGGCACAATAAAGAGATATCAGTCGCTGGTATATGAAGCGTATGGTCAAATCTCCTATATACCTGGCACCTATAAACCTGGAATTAAGGCGAAGTTACAAAATAATACTTATAATGTCTGTAACAGTTTGTGTAATAAGAAAAGAGGAAACAGCATTTTTGTAGAGGCCAATAATTCTTTTATCAATTCCAGTTCAACCAAAAGTATACGGATAAATATGAGACAGAATACAAAGGTTATTTCGCTTAGATTTTTTGATCAGTATTCAGTGCCGGCATCTGGATTTACCATAAAATATAAACCATGTGGACAGTCTCAGGAAATTGCTACCTCTTTTAACACCATCCACTCCAATGGTAATATTTTAAGCGTTAATGAAAGTGTTGAATACATACTGGTTGAAAACATGCCGTTAGCAGCATACTCTGCCAATGATTTTGAGGTACTTTTTGAAGATGATGTAATCCCAGCCTCCTGTGGTTATTCAGATAAATTTGAAATCGGCTATGTGGGAGAATCTATGAATATTTACGCCTCAACAGTTTCAGTCAGTGAACCATGTGAAGTGAATAAAAGAATAGAGGATCACTATCTGCCCGGGCTTCAATTCGATGGTGGACAGGAAGGTTTTGTACGAATTGCATTAAAACCTGCAACTTTGAATGGGAATATACCTGGCGTATATACCTTTAACAACATAGAATACAAACTCGACTCCAAAATGTCCTTTACTTCTGACGCCCTTAAATTTTATATAGGTACGAACAGCGATCCACAATTTGAAGACTTTAAACCACTCAATGAGTGGATCGGCAATGCAATGGTGGAACCTGGCTTTTCAGTTGTAAAACTTCCAATCACTTTAAATAACAAGGTTATTTTAATTAATAATGTTCAACTTAAAAATACCTGTGAAGAGGAAGTTAAGTTTTTTATCCTCGCAAAAGTAAAGACCTCTGCGAAGCTGCCATATAAAGCAGAAGGATACAAGTCCAGGCTTACAATGTCTGATCCTACTATAACAGAAGATCTAAAAACCTGGAATAACAGAGGATCTTTTATTCTTAAAACTAATACATACTTGTTTTGTAATAAGGAGAACAGTGGAAACTCCAATGTGAGACTGGGAGAAACTGTAGCAGTTAATTATGTTATGGAAAATGCAGGCCCTGAAAAAATGAAGGATTTTACTATAGTATTCCAAAAATTATCTATTAACTCACTTGAGCTCACCCCTGAACCTACCGGAAAACTGTATCTATTCAACGATAATAACGTCCGGACTTTGAGTAACGGCTCCATTGCCATAACAGATACCATTATTACCTTTGAGAATGAAGAACTTCCCGGTTACAGCAGATTAGAGTTAGTTTTATACTATCAAATTCCTTCAGGTTTACAATATGTCAATAAGACTGCAACAACCAGTTTTAAAGCTGGAGGAAAAGGAATGGATAATACGGCTTCTAACATAGTTAAGTCCAATGTACTTCAACTTACTATTACACAGAGCTACTCATTCTGTTCTCCAGTTTCCTGTTCGGAATGTATTACGTCCTTCTCACCACAGCCGGGGCACCGGTATTTATTATCTGCCTGGGTAAAAGAACCCTTGACAGATGTAACAAAAACTTTTAGGAATACAGGTATCAGAATTACCTTCAATAACGGAGAACTCTCTTCAGAAGAGGAGTTGTTCAGGCCATCTGGACCTATAATAGACGGATGGCAAAGAATTGAAAAAGCTTTTTGGGTGCCTGCTGATGCTACCAGCATTCAGATAGAGCTTGTGAACAATAGCGAACATAACAAGGCTTATTTTGACGACATCAGAATACATCCTTTTAAAAGCAATATGAAATCCTTTGTTTACGATCAGTATACTCAGAAGCTGGTGGCTGAGCTGGATGAAAATAATTACGCCACGTATTATGAGTACGATGACGAAGGGATACTGATAAGGGTAAAAAAGGAAACGGAAAGAGGTGTAATGACCATTAAGGAATCTAGAAACAATCAGAGTAAAATTTTTAAAGATAAATAAGATTATTTATGATCAGAATAATTTTTGGCTTGTTACTGGTTTGGCAAATCCATTCGCTTCAGGCTAAAGAAGTTGTAGACAGTAATGAATATACCAGAACGCAGATGGTTGTGTCTTCCACGAATAATCTTGAGAAGGAAAGCTCCTATTACTCACAGATACAAAGTACTTTGTCGAACCCTCTGGCAAGAACTTTTATTATTAATAAGTCTGTTGGAATTGTCCAGCTTTATTATCCTCTAACGTCCACTCCAGTTCCTCATTCAGGTTCTGCAGAGGTGAAACTGGATATTACTTACACGGTTGAAGATAAAAATGCTCTGGTAGAGCGGCATATGGTCTCAACACTTGCTATAAATATGGGAAGAGTGGATTATAAACCCTTAGCATTTATAAAACTTGACAATGCCATCAAAATTTCAGCTAGAATTATAGAAGAGCCATCTATACCCTCTGAGTTTAATGATATTAAGCTTCAGTTAAGAATAGAAACAGAAGTTTTTGATAAAATGCTTTATACCGACAAGGTTACAGGAATATCCAGCAGTGATCTGTTGCTTGCATCCGAAGGTAACCTGGTGGTTTCCTGGGATCCCTTTGAAAAAGCTGAAAGTTATGAGCTGGAGTGGACGTATGTTTCCAATCAGTCGCCAGACAATCCTAATCAGACTGTAGATTCTTCTAAAATCGTATTACGAGACGGACTTTTCAGAGGAAATAGTTCAAGGGTAGAGATAAAGGAAAATTACTTTAAAATTCCAATGATTTATGAGAAAGGGCTGATCTTTTACAGGGTAAGACCATTGGGCAAAAACATAGCAGATGGAGAGGTGGTAGTGATCAAAGGAACATGGAGCCTTGAACATAACTCAACAAGTGTTGCAGGAATTTCGCCCGAACATTTCTACACCTTTGAAGGACTGGAGGAAAAATTAAACTGGCAGTCATCCCTGAGCTTTGCTGAAGAAGGTAAAAACAAGGTCGTTATAAGCTATCACGATGGTAGTGCCAGAAACCGACAGGCTTTAACCAGAATTAATACAGATGAGCGTGTGATTGTCGGAGAAACCTTTTACGACTACAATGGAAGACCTGTTATTCAGGTATTACCTGTACCGGAAAAAGGGGCGAATTATCTTTCTTATCATCCCAGGTTTAACAGATTTGAATCTGTTTCAGGTGCCCCAATTGATATCACCAAAAACGCTTATGATATTGCCACCGAAGGTAACGGTTGTGAAATTAAAGTTCCGGGAATGGATGTACATTATGGAGCATCCCGTTATTATTCTCCGGAAAATAATTTTGAAATAAATGGCAACAAAGGAATTAATATTATCAACAAAGAATTAATTCCTGATGCCAAAAAGTATCCATATACTCAGACCCGATATACCAATGATAATACCGGTAGAATCCGTGCGCAATCAGGAGTTGGAGATGCACATCTGCTAAATTCATCACACGAAACAAGGTATTTTTATGGCACCCCTGATCAGGAAGAACTTGTGAGACTTTTTGGTACGAGGGTTGGTAACAATGGTCACTATAAAAAGAATGTTGTGATCGATCCCAATGGACAGGTAAGCGTTTCCTATCTGGATATGGACGGAAAGGTAATTGCTACTGCTCTTGCCGGAGACAGTCCAGACAATGTATCTGCTTTAACAGGAGAAAAAAACAGGACAATAAAAACACAGGTATTAAATGCTGTTACAAACATCTTATCTGAAGATCGTCTATCCAAAAACTATCTCAAAAAGCTGGTAGTAACAAACGATGGAACAACATATGACTTTTATTATAAATTTACAGCACAACCCTATACGATACAGTGTGTTTCTAAGTCGGGCAACAACCAGAATATGGTTAATCTGAATTTGTCAGCTGTTCTCGATGCAGAAATAGAACTGACTGGCTGCGGTGATAACCTGTTCAAAGCTGTATTGCCTGGCGGTTATCAATTTGGCAATGGAAGTGTTCAGACAGAAGATGTAAAAATAAGCAAAACCCTGAATGCCGGTGAATATACCCTTACTAAAAATATACGCATAAACGAGTCAAAGCTTAATGATTACCTTGACCAGTATTTAAGCAATGATTCCTATACATGTGTCATCTCTGTCGGAGATTACATAAAAGATTCCATTGATATTGTAGACTTATCTGGTTGCGGATATTCGTGCGAGACATGTAGAACCAATGTTGAAGCTACGATTTTAAGGCTGAGTGAAAAATATACCTTAACAGAGGGAGAGAAAGAGACCATGAGGTCAAAATGTTATGACTTGTGCAGGAGTAATATCACCTGTGCTTCGGCCTTAAATGGGATGCTTGGAGATGTGAGCATTGGAGGGCAGTATGGGGAAATAATGGATAAAAACCTCAAAAATCCACAAATTCCAGCAATTGACGCGAATGATTTTAATAATCAGGATGTCGCTAATAATCCAAAATTCGATGTTTCGCTGGGTACCGACCCGGATGGCTCAATCATGGGAACACCGATTAGACAGGTAAACCCTTCAAAGTTCAAGCTTTCTGTCTATAATACTGAAAATATCCTTCCTGTTCCCTCCAGCATTCGCAATGGAAAGGTTGACTTCCATAACCCTCTTCGCATTAAAATCACTGGAGATGAAGGATCTCAACAGCTAAATAGTTACAATCTTTGCTTATTCAAAGAAAATGTAAACTTTAAAGTAGCGGAATATATACCCACCGACTATTATGGAACCGATGGAAAAAAGGTCTATGCAAAAATTCGGAAATCAGGTGATAATAGTTATGTTCCGGAAATAATCAGCGAAGGGTATCCTCATGTAATAGTTGTCAACGAAGAAATCGGTGAATATAAGGTTCCTATCAAATATATAAAAGATGTGGCAGTTTTTAGAGATTACTGGCAACCTCATTTTGCCAATTACCTGGTTATGTACCATCCTGAATTCATGTACTTCGTCGAGTGTAACGCACAATACGATGAAAATGAATTTGAATATAAACTTGTTACTGCCGAAACGCCTTCAGATGATACCGATCATTTATTTACAGATGGAAACGGAAACGTTACAATTCTTGAAAATGATCCGCTGCTGTTAAACAATCCCAACATTGCCAAAACCTTTAAACTTAAGTTTAATAATTATAAATTTTTAAACGGTAACACTCCATTAACAATGGTGCAGGTTGCTAATCTTGGTTCAGGTTGCCCTGATTCATCCATTGCATGTCCAGGCTCAAACTGTCCGGCCACAACATTAAGTTTATCCAACAATACTGCATGGTCGCTCTTTAAATCACTGTATATTACAGAACGTCAGAATATTATAAGGATGCTGGAAACCAGAAAGGCAATAGAAGGTGGATATTACAATGGATGTATAGGGGATAAAAATTTCTATCAGACAGATGAAGCTTCTCTGTTTTTCCAGCAGTATAAAAATCAAACAGAAAAAGAAGTATTTGTAAAGGAATGTGAAGGCATGCTGTGGTGGAAGAAATGCAAAGAGGTAAAGCATATATACACAGAAAATACTTATTACCTTCCTTATCTTGATCCGTTTCAGGTATGTTATGCCTGGAGAGCTAATTTTTTTGAAGACAAGACAAGACTTTTCTATCCAAAAACCTATTCCGTTGTCGGAGACTTACAACAGGGGCGTTGTACAAGGCAGCTTCTGGATGAAGACGGCAATCCTGTACAGATTGTTATTAATTGCCCGGAAGACGAAGAAGACTATATCCAACAGGTCAATAGTGCTGTGGCAAGGAAAAAGTATGAAGAGTGCGGGCTTTGTCCGCTGGCATCGGATGTACAGGATTTTCTTGTTCAGACACAGCGAAAAAAACTGTTAAACAGTTCAACACCTGTTATTCTTTCATGCCCTCCCGGAGAAGCAGCTTTAATAATGGGAGGTGCCCTTACTCAGGAATTTAAGTCAGGAGGAACACTGCAAGAAGTGAACTGGAGTGGAACCTATAATGCAACCACCAGAACTTTTACAGGAAGATGGTTGTCGGATCTAAAAACAATAACAATAGACCTGGATTTTAATACCTTCCCTCAGGAAATTGGTGTTGACTTTAATAAGTTAAAAATTTGTTGCCTTAAACCTGTTGATGCTACACATTTTAAACTTAATGTTTACTATAGCGGCTATTACCACAAAATAACCAAAGAACTGATAGAAGACCTTAGTGGTGTTTCAGCAGCACAAGAAGCAAATTATCAGAAAGCAGAATTTGAGATTACCGGAACTATCAATGGAATAGACCTTATGACCTGTACAATGGCCCCTAATTGTGCAGTAACCTCTGCTGCACGGCATATTACCGGATTTTTAAATGCCCTTAACTATGAAATAGTTGATAAAAAGGCTAAACTCCTGGTGACTGCAGGAGAAAATTATATTGATCTTGATCCCAATCATTATGAGGTGGCTCTCAGAAACCTTCTAAATATAAATGCTGTGGATGAAAATGGTGATCTTAAAATTACCTACCAGGATATTAACCCTAAATGGAAAGCATCTGTGAATGCTGTCACAGGTAAGCTATTGGGCAAACTGATTTTTACTGATAAAGCGACTAATGATACTGTTTGTGTGGATATAATCATTAAGCAGCCTGAAGGTACTCCAGTCCTGGTCAATTTCACTGATGTGAAATATTTTACAAATCTAAAAGCGATAAATGATATCAGCGGGTGTCAGGACAACCGTTGTGGCATCAATAAATTCATGGCAGATGCAGTCACATTTGACGCATCGAATAATAAGATCTATACCAGAGTTGAAATCTGTGTTCCCAATAAGACAATGACGATTTGTGAAAAAGCAGTGTTAGGAAGCAATTAAGAAATTATAATTTTTTAGAGATGAAAAGCTTAAAGATATTTTTTGCACTCCTTTTCGTAAGTGCATCAATCTATGGACAAAACTGTAATATAACAGTAGTGCCTGCCCCTGTATCCTGTTTTGGAAGTAACGATGGAAAAGCAGAGGTACATAAAGACGGAAAGCTGATTGTGCTTGGTGGTGGGAATAATACGGGAAATCCTGCTACCTGTGTTACACCGGAGACATCGCCTTATTCCTGTGGCACTCCGGTACAAGGCGCAATAATTTCTACTGCTTCCAATGGTGTTGTGGAAATTCCTGACGGGAAAACGCTCTACCTCACAGCTTCTTCATTTAATGGAAGCATTCGCTTTCTGGGAACCAATACGCTGGTCGTATGTGGGGGGGCGACCATTCAGAATTTTGAAATGAATAATAATTCCAAACCAATCACCATCATCGTAAACGGTCAGGCTACTCTTACCAGTCAGAATATAAACCTCGATTACCAGAGTGTGGTAAGGAATTATGGAACCCTGACAATCACGAATAGTGTAGGCTTTAATGGAAAACTATTTAACCATGGTTATCTTACTGCGACTCAAAACCTTGATATCAACGGAGGAACAGGCCAGCTTTATAATGCAGGTAATGTAAAAGTACAGGGAACTTTCAACAATTATAACGCTGCTACCAATGGTGGTACTATGGAAGTATATGGTAGTTTTAATAACAATGGCGGATCGGGTTTTGTCAATTTATGTACTGTAACGATATTAAATAATTTTTATAATTCAACCACAGTAGAAAACTATGGCCGCATAACAGTCAACAATGTATCCGCTATAGGCGGTGGCAAGCACTATAAAGGCAGCAGCAATAGTTTGCTTACCACAAAAGATCTTACCCTGGATGGCACTATTGAAGGTGTGGGAACCAACTGTGCCTCTGTAAGAGTTTCTGGAAATACTATTATTAATGGTTCCGGCATTGTAAAAGGACTCATTGACTTATGTGATGCGACAGGCATAGAAGCGAGTAATGGCTCCATTCAGAGCCCTGCAACGACCGTCTGTAGCTGTAATGCGAATGGATCAGGATCAGGAATCTCTGGTACTGTTACCTGGAGCTCGGGAACATCCACACTTGGAGGCAGCACAGTGACAGGCCTTACTGCTGGTACCTATTCGGCTACCATCAGTTTAGAGGGATGTAATACGGTCAACCCTTCTTTTACCATTACTTCACCTTCAAAAATTACTGCCTCTGTTTCCGTTAATGGCTCTACAGCAACGGTGAGTACTCCATCCGGCGGGAATTCGGGTAGCTATACTTACGACTGGAAAGAAATTTCTTCTCCGGTGGTTACGACAACCACCTCAGGAACCAAATCATTTTCAACTCCTGGTAATTATACTGTAACCGTTAAAGATTCCAAAGGATGTTCTTCGGATGAACTTCCATTTACCATACTGGGCAACGGGGCTACCTGTAATTTTACAGTACAGACCACACCTGTTACCTGCTATGGTGGAAACGATGGAAAAGCCGTGATCTATAAAGATGGAATTCCTTTGGATTTGCCGGTGAATCCAGGAGGAGGAGGTTCCGGCACAGATTCAACAGGGATGCCTGAAGGAATGCCAGGAAGTTGTATAGCTCCATCAATATCACCTTATTCCTGTGTTTCTCTGTCAAACGAGGAACATAACTCAGGTACAGTGTCGGTTAATACGGGGGAGATAGTGTATATTAACAATCAGTATTTTTATGGCGATCTTTTAGTAGGAGGTGGAACCCTTGTAATATGTGGAAACGCTACTATTCAGAATTTCAATTATACCTCTAATCCGGGGGCATTTACGCTTATCGTAAATGGCACAGCTCAACTGAATGCTCCCAACCTTAACCTTCTTGCCAGTAGTACGGTAAAAAATTATGGATCGCTTACGACAAAAAGCATAGGCTTTAACGGAAGCCTTGAAAACCACGGTACAATGGTTGTAGAAGGAGATCTGAGTTTTAATACTTCAGCCAATTCTTACCTGAACACAGGTACCATTACAGTCAGGAGTAATTTTAATAATAAGTTTACTACCATCAATGGAGGTACCTTTCATGTAGAAGGTGTCTTTAATAACAACGAGCCTACATCGATGTTTATCAACCACTGTAAACTGACTGTAGATGGTAACTTTAATAATAATAAAGATATAGAAAACAGAGGATTTATTATTGTTCCTGCCTCTACGACTACGTTCAATCAAAATTCTGTATACACCGGGTATGCCGGAAGTATTCTTTATACGAATAACTTCATTAATAATGGAACGATTGATGGTATAGAAAGCTGCGCATCCATCAGAGTAAAGCAAAACACCAATCTTACAGGCTCCTCTCTTATAAAAGGTAATACCTCCCTGTGTGATGCGAATGGAGTAGAGACATCTTCCGGACAAATTATCAGTCCGGCAGGGTTGAACTGCAATTGTGGTGGAGTATCTACGTCTACCGGTAGTCCTGTTGTCTGGACAGGATTTCCGGGTGTTACCGGAAATACCAATAGCAATCTTTCAGCAGGTACCTATACAATAGTAATTAACTGGCCAGGTTGTCCTGCGACTACATTAACCTATACAATTGCTCAGCCGGCCTCACCTGTTTCCGCATCGGTATCCGTAAATGGAGGCACAGCAACTGTTTCTGCTCCGACCGGTGGAAATGGAGGGCCCTATAAGTATAGATGGTCTCCGGATAATGTTATTACCAATCTTGGATCGCGAAGTTATTCCAACAATGGAGACTATATGGTATGGGTGCAGGATTCAAAACTTTGTGAAGGACCCGGGCTTCCATTTACCATATCAGGTTTGAAAGAAACAATATGTAATGTACGTGTAGAGTATCTAAATGGGAATCAGGTACTGGTACTAGTTGAATGTCCTGATTCGACTTCCTGCAACTATCAGATTGTGAAGCAGGACGGAAGTAGCCTGGCTTATGGAAGCTTATTACCAAGACCTTGCAGAGACTCTGTTATAACTTCCGTTGATTGTAATGGAGATACTATATTAACAGGAATAAAAGGTTCGGGCAACTGTACTTCTGACCCATGTGACCCCGTAACGAATCCTTCCTGTCCCTGCAACCTGTCTGTTAACCCAGATTGTCAGGACTGTTTGCCGACTGTAGTCGCCAACTGTCCGTGTAAGAGAGGAGAGGACCCCAACTGTCCTTTCGGTTGCGACGAAGAAGATCCGGCAAATTGTCCCGGAAATCCTGTTGGCTGCAATCCTGCAACAGATCCTGGATGCCCGTATTTGACGGTAGATGCGGATATTATACCTGCAAGCTGTGGAGTAAACGCGAAAGTCGTACTGACCATTAGCAATGGAAGCGGTGATTACACCGTGTACAAAAAGCCGGGAGCAGGAGCCATAGGAATTGGAAGCTCTCCAATAACCCTATACGATATGGTAGAAGGAGAAGACATATACCTGGTAATTGTAGATAATCAGACGCATGAAAGCATAGAGAAAAAAGTAACAATACCGGAACAGGTTAAGGGGAATGTCTCTTTAACAACGTATGCAAGTGCAGGAAGCAGTTATAAAGATCAGCTAAACATTACTATTACCAACGCAGTGCACAGTCCTTATAAAATTGAAATGTCCTGCTGCACACCTGGTAGTATTGATGGACTGACTGCAACTAACGGGGTGCTGGAAGCCGGACCTTATACCATTGGAAATGATAAAGGGGATGGCCCGTTTGTTATAAAAGTTACGGATGCACACTGTAACACTTATGAAGAGCTGGTAACCAAATGTTCCTCTGAAAGCGGAACCTTTCAGCCTGTTCTGACCAAAGTGAACCCAAGTTATAAGGGTAAACAGGATGGAAGCATAACCCTTACCAATCTTCCTCCAGATATGACTGCTTACTGGATAGGAACCAAATTGCACGATATGGTGGAAGGACCTGTGTTGTCTGGTATTGGGAAAGGAGAATACACCTTATTAATTGTTAATTCCTCAAACTGTACTTATTACTCAGGGAAAGAAGAACTTGGTGACGGAGCTGTTTATGGCGTTAAATACCTCCTGGTAGCAGGTTGTAATTACGAAGCTGTATTGAGCAAAGTAAATGAAGATGGTACAGCCAGCTCCGACCCTGTTACCGGGCCAATTTCGTATAGCTGGATCAATCCAGCCAATGGAGCTCAGATCGGCACCGGACCTCAGATCAATGTTTCTGCCATAGCTTCTTCCTTATCATTAAGTTCCATTACACTTCGTGTCGTTGATGGTACTAATACTCTGGCATCTTTTCCTTTTGAAATACCGAAAAAATGTCTTGAAGAAGGCGACCTTTGTGTTTCCAAAATTACCTATAAGGCTACCAGCCCGGTTTGTAATGAAGGAACTAACGGAAGTATTTCCATCACAAATGTTTCTCCCGGTTCCTCCATTCGATGGATAACTCCGGAACTTCAGGAAACAGGTATCGACAATCCGATCAAGACGGGGCTGAAGGGTGGTAAATATAGTGTTTCAGTACTATCCAGTATCCCGGGATGCACTAACAAAACAATAGACATCTATCTCAAAAATCCGGCACCACTTAAAGTAAACAAAGAAGAACTTTCAACCGGAGGAGTAAAAATCAGTGTCACCAATGGTAAAAAAGATTACCACATCATATGGGCGGATAACAATGTAGATACGGATACCAGAACCGATCTGGTTCCAGGCACTACCTATATCGTATTGGTGACCGATGCTAATAACTGTTCTGTTGCAGATACTTTTGTTTATAACCCTTGCGCAGTTAGTAAACCTGAACCATTTGTACTCATCAGGGGAAATGAGACCCGAATTGTAAACAATACCGGAAAAGCTCCTTTTACCTATAACTGGAAGGGTGGAGATATCTTTGACAGAAGTATGCAGCAACAGACCAATCTTCCCAATGGGCTGTATGAAGTTGTTGTTACGGATGCAAGAGGTTGTAAAGACAGTGTGAGTTTTAATTCCAATAAATGTGGCAACAATCTATCGGTAGTAATAGATCAGCAAAGTTCAAGGTCGGATCTGTGTACAGGGCAGGCTACACTGCAA
>Ga0182792_1002453_pt1 | contig 13039 bp, 13 predicted proteins | sample Passage237B_FD_130497 | JGI IMG/M metagenome (GOLD analysis project Ga0182792, IMG submission 130497) | Cellulose adapted compost microbial communities from Newby Island Compost Facility, Milpitas, CA, USA - Passage2 37B (version 2) (version 2) ...
CGCTCGTGGTGGAAGCCGCCCGCGAGGTGGGCGGCCGCGAGCTGGTGAAGATCCCCTTCGCCTGGCCGGCGAAGGCGCCGCAGTCCGGCAAGGCCCAGGGCAGCACCGAGCTGGGCGCCGTGAGCCTCGCGGTCAGGCCCTGACCCTTCCACGGACATCATCGCCGCGCGGCCCCGCGCGGCCCGACCAGGAGACAACCCCGATGAAGCGTTCCCTGCTCCTCGCCGCCGCGGTCGCCCTCGCGCTGCCGTTCGCCGCCTCCGCCCACAAGGCCTGGCTGCAGCCCTCGCAGACCGTGCTGGCCGGCACCGACCCGTGGATCACGGTCGATGCGGCCGTGTCCAACGACCTGTTCTACTTCAACCACGTGCCGCTGCGCCTGGACAACCTGGTCATTACCGCGCCCGACGGCAGCCGCGTGCAGCCGCAGAACGCGGCCACCGGCAAGTACCGCAGCGTGTTCGACGTGCAGCTGGCCCAGCAGGGCACCTACCGCCTGGCGGTGGTCAACAGCGGCCTGTTCGCCAGCTGGGAGGAAGACGGCAAGCCGCGGCGCTGGCGCGGCACGCCGGCCACCTTCGCCGCCGAGGTGCCCAGGGACGCGAAGAACCTGCAGGTGTCGCAGAGCGTGGGCCGCATCGAGACCTTCGTGACCAACGGCTCGCCCGACGAGACCGCGCTCAAGCCCACCGGCGAAGGCATCGAGCTGGTGCCGCTGACCCACCCCAACGACCTCTATGCCGGCGAGCAGGCGCGCTTCCGCGTGCTGGTGGACGGCAAGCCGGCGCCGGGCCTGGAGTTCGAGATCGTGCGCGGCGGCACCCGCTACCGCAACGCGCAGGAAGAGATCAAGGTCGCCAGCGACGCGGCCGGCGAATTCGCCGTCACCTGGCCGCAGCCGGGCATGTACTGGCTCGAGGCCACCACCCAGGACGGGAAGACCAGCGTGCCGCAGGCCAGGCAGCGCCGCCTGAGCTACGTGGCCACCCTGGAAGTGCTGCCGCAGTAACGGGTAGCAGCGCGATGCAGACGCCGGCGGGCGCCGCGGGTCTGGCGACCCTCGGCGGCCACACCATGGGGACGAGCTGGAGCGTGCGCCTCGTGGCGGGCGCGCGCGCGGACCTGCACGCCCTGCACGCGGGGATCCAGGCGCAGCTGGACGGCGTGGTCGCGCAGATGAGCACGTGGGAGCCGGATTCGGACATCAGCCGCTTCCGGCGCGCGCCCGCGGGCAGCTGGCAGCGCCTGCCGGAGGCGTTCGCGCAGGTGCTGGACGCGGCGATCGAGGTGGCACGGGCCAGCGACGGCGCCTTCGACCCCACCGTCGGCCCGCTGGTGGAGCTGTGGGGCTTCGGCAGCGCCGCCACACCGCGGCGGGTGCCGACCCCCGCGGAAATCGAACGCGCGCGCGCGCGCACCGGCTGGCAGCGCCTGCAGCGCCGTGCCGGCGGACGCGAGCTGCTGCAGCCGGGCGGCCTGCAACTGGACCTCTCGGCCATCGCCAAGGGCCATGGCGCCGACGCGGTGGCCGCGCACCTGAAGGCGAGCGGCATCGCCGCCGCGCTGGTGGAAGTGGGCGGCGAGCTCCGCGGCTACGGGCGCCGCCCCGACGGCGGGCCGTGGCGCGTGCTGGTGGAGTCCGACGCCGACGAGGCCGCGCCGGTGGAGCACCTGCCGCCACGCGTGCTGCCGCTGGAGGACGCCGCCGTGGCGACGTCCGGCGACCGCTGGCATCACTTCGAACACGCCGGCACCCGCTATTCGCACACCTTCGACCCGCGCCGCGGGGCACCGGTGGCCGGCGCCGCCGTGGCCGTCACCGTCGTTGCCGGCGACGCGATGCGCGCCGACGCATGGGCCACGGCTCTGACCGTGATGGGCGAGGCCGAGGGCCTGGCCTTCGCGCAGGCGCACGGCCTCGCCGCACGTTTCCTGGTGCGCGACGCAGGCCGGCTGCGCGAGTCGATGACCGATCCCTTCCGCGCGCGCCTGGCCGCATGACCGTCGCCTCCTCCCGCAGCGGCGCCTGGGCGCTGGCCGGCAACCTGGCGGTGCTGGCCGTGCTGCTGCTGGCGGCCTGCGCGCTCCTGGCCCTGCATGGGGACGCCTGGTGGCTGGCCGCGCCGCGGCCGTCACGCTGGTGGCTGGCCGGCGTGGCCGTGGCCGCCTACCTCGGGGCCGCCCTCCCGTTCCTGTGGCGCGGGCGCGCCCGCCCCGCGCCCGCGCCCGCGGCCGTTGCCGGCGCGCAGGCGCCGCTGCTCGTGGCCTGGGCCAGCCAGACCGGGTTCGCCTGCGCGCTGGCCGAGCGCAGCGCGAACATGCTGCGCGCCGGCGGCCACGAAGTGCTGGTGCTGCCGCTGGACCAGATCGGGCCCGATCGCCTGGCAGCCACGCGCCGGGCGGTGTTCGTCGCCAGCACCACCGGCGAGGGCGACCCGCCCGACCACGCCCTGCGCTTCCTGCGCCAGGCCATGCACGATGCACCCCCGCTGCGGCTGGACTACGCGCTGCTGGCCCTCGGCGACCGCAGCTACCGCGACTTCTGCGCCTTCGGCCGCCAGCTCGACGAATGGCTGCGCGGCCGCGGCGCGCAGCCGCTGTTCGACCGCGTCGAGGTGGACAACGCCGACGAGGCCGCGCTGCGCCACTGGCAGTACGAACTGGGCCGCATCGGCGGCTGCGGCGACCTCCCGGACTGGGCCCCGGCAGCCTACGAGCCGTGGCGCCTGGTCGAACGCACGCTGCTCAACCCCGGCAGCCAGGGCGGGCCGGTCCACGACCTGGCGTTGCAGCCTGAAAGCGGCGCGCTGCCGCAATGGGACGCAGGCGACATCGCCGAGATCGGCCCGCGCCAGCCGCCGGCGCGCGTGCAGGCGCTGCTGCGCGCACTGGGGCTGTCGGGGGACGAGCCGGTCGAGGACGGCGGCCGGCCCCTGCCGCTGTCCGCGCTGCTGGCGCGTTCCCACCTGCCCGCGGCCGAAGCGCTGCACGGCCTGGGCCCGGCGGAGGTGGCGCAGCGCCTGCGCCCGCTGCCGCACCGGGAGTACTCGATCGCCTCCGTCCCCGCGGAAGGCCGGCTGCGCCTGCTCGTACGGGAGATGCGTCATCCCGATGGCAGCCTGGGCCTGGGCAGCGGCTGGCTGTGCCGCCACGCCGAGGTCGGCGGCACGGTGGACCTTCGCCTGCGCGCCAACCCGGGCTTCCATGCGCCGCCGCCGGAGGCGCCGCTGGTCCTCGTCGGCAACGGCACCGGCATCGCCGGCCTGCGCGCGCACCTGCGCGCGCGCATCGCCGCCGGCGCGCGGCGCAACTGGCTGCTGTTCGGCGAGCGCCATGCCGCGCACGACTTCTTCTACGGCGGGGAACTCCGCGAGTGGCAGGCCCAAGGCTGGCTGCAGCGGCTGGACCTGGCCTTCTCCCGCGACGGCGCCGCGCATGCCGACGGGCGCGGTGCGGCCGCCACGCGCGGACGCTACGTGCAGGACCGCCTGCTCGCCGCCGGCGACGAACTGCGCGCCTGGGTCGCGCAGGGCGCCCACGTGCTGGTCTGCGGCAACGCCAGCGGCATGGCGCCGGCGGTGGACGCGACGCTGGCCGAACTGCTGGGCGAGGACGCCCGCGACGCGCTGCGCATCCAGGGCCGTTACCGGCGCGACGTCTACTGAGCCGGGTTACGGCGCGGGCGACGCGTCCGGGCCGGTTCCCGCGCGGTCGAACCTCACCATCAGCGCCTCGCCCGCGCCCTCGATCACGTAGCGGCGCCGCATCCCGCCCGGGAGCCAGGCGGTGTCGCCTGCCTCCAGCCGGCAGTCGCCGCCGTCCTCCACGATCCGCGCCGATCCGCCGAGCAGGTATACCGCCCAGGCGGTGGCCTCGCCGCCGAAGCAGAGCATGCCGCCCACCAGCGGGCGATGCAGCAGCCGCGCCTCCAGCAGGGCCGGCCGCCACATCAGGTTGAACACCTGGACGGGCCCGTCCAGCGGCACGCCGGTCGGCGCGCAGGCGCCGGCGAACCGGCAGCGCTGGTAGGGCGGCAGCAGCGTGGTCGCCTCGCTTCCGCCGAACTCCAGGCGCAGGCCGTTGCCGGACAGCAGCACCTGTTCCCGTTCCACGCCGGGGAAGGAGGAAAAGGCCGTCGGGCTTTCGATCTCCGCCACGGACAGGCGCAAGGCCCAGTCGGACGCGTGCGGCAAGGCCAGGATCTCCCGCGTCCAGCCGGCACCGTTGCGCCAGCGCTCGCGGCGATACTCGTGGGCGGGAAGGTGGAGCAGCGGGCCGGGAAACATGCGGCGATTGTGCCGCACGTGGCACCCCGCAGGCCGTCGAAGGTTCCGGACCCGCCGCAGTTTGCAGGCGCGAGTGTGCCGGGGGCGCCGAATGGCGAAGGGCGAATGGCGAAGGGCGAATGGCGAATGGCGGATGCCGGATGCCGGATGCCGGATAAAACATCGCCCGGCTGCACTCCCTGTGCATCACCGGGCGATGGTCACATCCCTGTCGGCTCCCTGCCTCCCTCTCGCATCCCTGCCAGCAGGTGCCGGCCACGCCTCCATGCGTGCTGCCGGCGCCGAATAAGGGGGCCTTCCTGGCCCAGTCCAAGGCGTCCTTGCCCAACCTTGGCCGCCGCGGCGTTCATCGCCGCAGCCGCGACCGGGTCATCAGCGGCGCGCCACCGGCTTGGTCTGCGCGGTGGGCGCGGGCTTGGCCCGCTGGGCCGGAACGGCCCCGACCGTGATGAGGTCCCGGTTGCGTTCCACCGTCTTCAGTCCGATGCCCTTCACCAGCGCCAGCTCGTCGACGCTCTTGAAGGGCCCGTTGTCCTTGCGGTGCTGGACGATCGCCTCCGCCTTCGAGGGCCCGATACCGACCAGGACCTTCTCCAGCTGCGCGGCATCGGCGGTGTTGATGTTGACCTTGTCGGCCGCGATCGCGGACCCGGCCAGCAGCACCACGCACAGCACCAGCGACTTCAACAGAACCAGAAACGGCTTCATGGCAACACTCCTTGTGGCTTGGTTGGTGGAATTACCGGGACGGCTTCCTGCCGAGATCCCCGGTGGCCCCAGTCTCCCGCGCCACATGCCGCGAACGGTATCGCCGTGAATGCATCCAAACAGCCGGGCAACTACCCAATCCTCTGTAGGAACTTTCCTACAGGGCAGGACGTAGAATGGGCGTCAATTCCTTTTCCCGGAGCCTCCATGGACACCAACCGGCTCGATCCGGCCAGCGCCGAGAAGTACATCGCCGAGAAGTGGGACGACGACATCGTCCCGCAGCTGGTCGAGTACATCCGCATCCCCAACAAGTCGCCGATGTTCGACCGCGACTGGGAGGCCAACGGCCACATGGACGCCGCGGTGCGGCTGATGGAGTCGTGGGCGCGCGCGCAGTCCATCCCCGGCCTGCAGGTCGAGGTGGTGCGCCTGCCCGGCCGCACCCCGCTGATCTACGCCGAGATCCCGGCCACCGGGCCGGACTCGGGCGAGGACACCGTGCTGCTCTACGGCCACCTGGACAAGCAGCCGGAGATGACCGGCTGGGACCCGGACCTGGGCCCGTGGAAGCCGGTGCTGCGCGGGGACAAGCTGTTCGGCCGCGGCGGCGCCGACGACGGCTACGCGATCTACGGCTCGCTGGCCGCCATCCAGGCGCTGGAGCAGCAGGGCGTGCCGCACGCGCGCTGCGTGCTGCTGATCGAGGCCTGCGAGGAATCGGGCAGCTACGACCTGCCGGCCTACGTCGACCACCTGGCGCCGCGTATCGGCAAGCCCTCGCTGGTCGTGTGCCTGGACTCGGGCTGCGGCAACTACGAGCAGCTGTGGTGCACCACCTCGCTGCGCGGCCTGGCCGGCGGCAACCTCACGGTGAAGGTGCTGCACGAGGGCGTGCACTCGGGCGATGCCTCGGGCATCGTGCCGTCGAGCTTCCGGCTGCTGCGCCAGCTGCTCTCGCGCCTGGAGGACGAGGCCACCGGCCGCATCGTGGTCGAGGGCCTCCACGTCGAGATCCCGGCCGAGCGGCGGGAGCAGGCGCACAAGGTCGCCGGCGTGCTGGGCAAGGCGGTGTACGACAAGTTCCCGTTCCTGGACGGCATGAGCCCGATGTCGGGCGACCTGGCCGAGCTGGTGCTCAACCGCACCTGGCGGCCGGCGCTGTCGGTGACCGGCGTGGACGGCATGCCGCCGCTGTCCTCGGCGGGCAACGTGCTGCGCCCCTACACCTCGGTGAAGCTGTCGCTGCGCCTGCCCCCGACGCTGGACGGCAAGCGCGCCGGCGAGCTGCTCAGGGACGTGCTCCTGCGCGACCCGCCCAACGGCGCCCAGGTCGAGCTGGAGCTGGAGAAGGCTTCCACCGGCTGGAACGCGCCGGCGCAGTCGCCGTGGCTGACCACGGCCATCGAGGCGGCCTCGCAGGCCGCGTTCGGCAAGCCGGCCATGTACATGGGCGAAGGCGGCACCATCCCGTTCATGGGCATGCTGGGCGAGAAGTTCCCGGGCGCGCAGTTCATGATCACCGGCGTGCTGGGCCCGCACTCGAACGCGCACGGGCCCAACGAGTTCCTGCACATCCCGATGGGCAAGCGCGTCACGCAGTGCGTGTCGCACGTGCTGGCCGAGCACTACCTGGCCAGCGCGCGTGGCGAGACCACCGGCACGGCCGCCGTGGCCGGCGGCCAAGCCCGCGGCGACCACGGCTGCTGCTGACACGCGGCGCGGGCACCCGCCGCCGCGCGGCGGGCGTCCGACACGCCGCCAGGCCCCGGTGGCCTTCCCCGGCGCCGCCGAAGGAACGCGCCGGCCGCGCGTGCGGCCGGCCGTCGCGGCCAGCCCACGCGGCCGTGCCTATACTGCGGCCGTCCGTTCCGGAGGCACGCGCATGGAAGTCCTGTTCGGCAGCAGCAGCTGGCTCTACATCATTCTGGTCGGGCTGCTGGTCGGCCTGCTGGCCCGCTTCATCGTCCCCGGCAACGGCCGCATGGGCTGCCTGCTGACGATCCTGCTCGGCATCGGCGGCGCGCTGCTGGCGAGCTGGTTCGGGCAGCACATGGGCTGGTACCAGCGCGGCCAGCCGGTGGGCTTCCTCGGCGCCCTGCTGGGCGCGGTGGCCATCCTCGGCATCAGCCGCCTGTTCCGCGCGCGCTAAGCGCCGCCGCCGGGCACGGCGCGCACCGGGCCCGGGCGCGCCGCGGGCGGCTCAGGCGCTGCGGCCGTAGACGTCCTCGAAGCGGACGATGTCGTCCTCGCCCAGGTAGCTGCCGGACTGCACTTCGATCAGTTCCAGCGGCACCTTGCCCGGGTTCTCCAGCCGGTGCTTCACCCCCAGCGGGATGTAGGTGCTCTGGTTCTCGGACAGCAGCAGCACCTCCTCGCCGCGGGTGACCTTGGCCGTGCCCCGCACCACGATCCAGTGCTCGGCGCGGTGGTGGTGCATCTGCAGGCTGAGCGCCGCGCCCGGCTTGACGGTGATGCGCTTGACCTGGAAGCGGTCGCCCATGTCGATGGAGTCGTAGGCGCCCCACGGGCGGTACACCTTGCGGTGCAGGACCGCCTCGCCGCGGCCGTCGCGCTTGAGGCCGGCGACCACGTCCTTGACCTGCTGCACGCGGTCGCGGTGCGCGACCAGCACCGCGTCGTCGGTATCCACCACCACCGCGTCCTCCAGCCCGACCAGCGCGACCAGCCTGCGCTCGGTCCAGGCGTAGGTGTTGCGGCAGCCGAGGGCGACCACGTCGCCGTGGTGGGCGTTGCCGTCGGCGTCGCGTTCGGCCACCTCCCACAGCGCCGACCAGCTGCCCACGTCGTTCCAGCCCACGTCCACCGGCAGCACCGCGGCCGCGTCGGTCTTCTCCATCACCGCGTAGTCGATGGAGTCGGCGGGACAGGCGGCGAAGGCTTCGCGGTCCAGGCGCACGAAGTCGGCGTCGCGGCGCGCGCCGGCGAAGGCGCGGCGGCAGGCCTCGAGGATGTCGGGACGGTGCCGCCCCAGTTCCTCCAGGTAGCGCGAGGCGCGGAACAGGAACATGCCGCTGTTCCAGAAGTACTCGCCGGAGGCGACGTAGCCGCGCGCGGTCTCCGCGTCGGGCTTCTCCACGAAGCGCTCCACCGCGCGCACGCCCTCGCCCGCCGCGGCCCGGATGTAGCCGTAGCCGGTCTCCGGCCCCGTGGGCACGATGCCGAACGTCACCAGGCGCCCGGCCTCGGCGGCGGGACGTGCGGCCTGCACGGCGCGGCCGAACGCGGCCGCGTCGCGCACGGCGTGGTCGGACGGCAGCACCAGCAGCAGCGGGTCGCCGCCCGCGGCGGTGGCCTGCAGCGCCGCGGCGGCGATGGCGGGGGCGGTGTTGCGGCCCACAGGCTCGAGCAGGATCGCCGCCGGCTCGGCGCCGGCCTGGCGCAGCTGCTCGGCCACCATGAAGCGGTGCTCCTCGTTGGCCACCGCCAGCGGCGCGGCTCCGGCCAGGCCGGCCACCCGCCGCCAGGTTTCCTGCAGCATCGATTCCTCGCCGACCAGCGGCAGGAACTGCTTGGGATAGGCCTCGCGCGACAGCGGCCACAGCCGCGTGCCCGAGCCGCCGGAGAGCAGGACGGGAACCAGGGAAGGGGTCTGGGCCATGGAAGGATCCGGTGTGCAGGCTCGCCTGCGGGAGGGCCGCAAGTTTACCCTGTGCGTCCGCGCCTCCCTGACCGTTTCCTTTCCGCCCATGCCCGACACCGACCGCGCCGAGCAGCGCCTGTCCTGGACCCGCCAGGCCCTGTCCGACCCGGGGCTGTCGCTGCAGGTGGCCTCCGCCGACGCCAGCTTCCGCAGCTACTGGCGCGCGCACGGCGGCGGGCGCAGCTGGATCGTGATGGACGCGCCGCCCGGACGCGAGGACGTCGGCCCCTGGCTGGAGATCGGCGCGCGCCTGGCCGCGGCCGGGTTGCACACGCCGCAGGTGCACGCCGCCGACGTCGCGGCCGGCTTCGTGCTGATGGAAGACCTCGGCGACCGCCTCTACCTGCCCGAACTGCACGAGGCCAGCGCCGACACGCTGTACGCGCAGGCCATCGACGCCATCCTGGCCATGCAGGCGCGGGTCGACCCGGCCGGGCTGCCCGCGTTCGACGAGGCGTGGATGACCATGGAGATGGAACTGATGCCGGAGTGGTTCCTGCGCCGGCACCTGGGCCTGGCGCCGGCCTGCGGCGACTGGGACGCGATCGAGTCCGGCTTCCGCGCCATCCTCGACGCGGCCGGCGCGCAACCGCAGCGCTTCATGCACCGCGACTTCCACTCGCGCAACCTGCTGGTCGTGGCGGACAACCCGCCGGGCGTCATCGATTTCCAGGGCGCCATGCGCGGGCCGCTGGCCTACGACCTGGCCTCGCTGCTGCGCGACTGCTACATCGCCTGGCCCGACGAGCGCGTGGCCGCCTGGCGCGAGCGCTACCGCCGCCGCGCGGTGGAACTGGGCCTGACCGACGCCGACGAGGCGCGCTTCGCCCGCTGGTTCGACCTCGCCGGCCTGCAGCGCCACCTCAAGGTGCTGGGCCTGTTCTGCCGCCTGGCCTACCGCGACGGCAAGACGGCCTACCTCGGCGACCTGCCGCTGGTGTGGCGCTACGTGCGCGACGTCGGCCGCCGCCACGAACGCACCCGGCCGCTGGTGGACCTGCTCGAGCGCGCGATCGGCGACGCCGACCTCACCCGCCCGCGCGAGGCCTGAGTGCGCGCCCTGGTCTTCGCCGCCGGCCTGGGCGAGCGCATGCGTCCGCTCACCGACCACACACCCAAGCCGCTGCTGCTCGCCGGCGGCAAGCCGCTGCTGGCCTGGCACCTGGAAAAACTGGCGGCGATGGGCGTGCGCGAGGTGGTGGTCAACACCTCGTGGCTGGCGCCGCGGTTCCCGGAGGTGCTGGGCGACGGCGCCCGGTGGGGCCTGCGCCTGCACTACGCCCACGAGGGCCCGACGCCGTTGGAGACCGGTGGCGGCATGCTGCACGCGCTGCCGCTGCTGGCCGAGGGCGATGCCCCGTTCGTGGCGGTCAACGGCGACGTGTGGACCGACTACGACTTCGCCCGGCTGCCGCGCGAACCGCGCGGCGTCGCGCACCTGGTGCTGGTCGACAACCCCGCGCACCACCCGCAGGGCGACTTCGCCCTGGGCGCCGGCGGCCGGGTGGCGGGCGACGGCCCGGCGCGGCTCACCTTCGCCGGCGTCGGCGTCTACCGCCCGTCCCTGCTCGCCCCCTGGCGCCAGACCGTGGACGGCGACCCCGGCGACCCGCCGCGCTTCCGCCTGGCCCCGCTGCTGCGCCTGGCGATGGCCGCCGGGACCGTCAGCGGCGAACACCACCGCGGCCGCTGGACCGACGTGGGCACCCCGCAGCGCCTGGCCGAGCTGGACCGGGAACTGGCGGGCGCGGGCTGACGCACGCGCCGCGGATGCGCGGCATTAAGCCGCACCGGCGCATCCTGCTTGCGGATTTCCGGCGGGAATTCCGCCCACCGCCACGAGGGTTTCCCGATGCCACGAACGACCCTTCCCATCGCCTTCCTGCTGCTCGCATTCCAGTCCGCGGCGGCGCAGCCCGCGCCCGCGCCCGGCTGCGGCTACGTCTCCACCCGGCAGGGCGTGGTACCGGAAAGCCGCGACGTCTTCGCCGCGGAGATCACGCGCATCGACGGGCGCAGCACACCGCTGCACGACGTGAACCGGCACCGGGTCGCGGCCGGACCGCGGGTGCTGACGGTGGGCGACAGGATCGACCCGGACCGCCTGCCGGGCGCGGCCATCGCGCAGATAGAAAGGATGAAGAAGCTGGAACTGCAGCGGGCCTACAAGACGCTGACGGTCCAGGTCGAGCCCGGCGTCAGCTACGCCATCGGTGCCCGCCTGCTGCGCGACCGGCTGGATGCCGCGAGCATCCGCGCCAATGCCTACTGGGAGCCGGTGGTGTGGGAGCAGCGGCCGGCCGCCTGCCCCTGACGCGGAGGCGGCTCAGCCGGCGCCGAGCAGCCCGCGCAGGAACGGCACGGTGACCCGGCGCTGGGCGGCCAGCGATTCGCGGTCGATCCGCTCCAGCAGCGCCAGCAGTTGCACCAAGTCGCGCCCGGTGCGGGTCAGCAGCCAGTCGAGGGCCGCTTCCTCGAGCACCAGCCCGCGGCGGCGCGCGCGGTCGCGCAGCACGTCCCGGCGGGCGTCGTCGTCCAGCGGGCGCAGCACGATGCGCGTGCACTGGCCCAGGCGCGAGCGCAGGTCCGGCAACGCCAGCGGCAGGGCCAGCGGCGAGGCCGCCGCCAGGTAGAGCAGGCCGGTCCCCGCGGCGCGCGCGCGGTTGTGGAACTCGAACAGCGCCACCTCGTCGTCGCGGTCGCCCGCCACCGCCTCCAGCCCGTCCAGCACGACCAGGTCGCCGGCCAGCGCGTCCAGCGCCTCGCGCAGGCGGCCGGCGGCGGCGCGCAACGGCAGGTAGGCGGCGCTGCGCCCGGCATGGCCGGCCTCGGCGCAGGCGGCCAGGCCGAGGTGGGTCTTGCCCGAGCCGGGCGGACCCTCCAGGTACAGCCAGTCCGCGCCGGGGCCGCAGGCCAGCGCACGCAACTGTTCGAGCGCGCCGGGCGGCGCACCCACGTAGCTGTCCATGCGTTGCTCGGGCGGATGGCGCAGGGCCAGCGGCAGCTGCGGCGTGCCCCCGGGCGGGGGTGGCGACGCGGTCACGTGCGGTCGTGCTCCTGCGCGGCCGGGGCGGGAACGGCCGCGGCGCGGTCGGCATGGGCGTCGAGCACGATGTGCACGTGCTCGCCGGTGTACAGGTCGCTGTTGCGGTAGCGCTCGTGGGCGAAGCGCAGCAGCACGTTGGCCACCGCCGCCACCGGCAGCGCCAGCAGCATGCCCAGGAAGCCGAACAGCTGGCCGCCGGCCATGATGGCGAAGATCACCGCCATCGGATGCAGGCCGATGCGGTCGCCGACGATGCGCGGCGTCAGCACGTATCCTTCCAGCATCTGCCCGGCCACGAACACGCCGCCCACCATCAGCAGCAGGCCCAGGTCCAGGCCCTGCGCCTGCACCAGCGCGGCCAGCAGCCCCAGCACCACGCCGGTGGCCGTGCCCAGGTACGGCACGAAGCTGATCAGGCCGGCGATCAGGCCGATCAGCACGCCCAGCTTCAGCCCCACGAGCGACAGGCCGATGGCGTAGATCGCGCCCAGCGCCACCATCACCAGGAACTGCCCGCGCAGGAACGCGCCGAGCACGTCGTTGGACTCGCGCGCCAGCCGCGAGACGGTGTCCACGTGGTCGCGCGGCACCAGCGAGGCCACGCGCTCGACCAGCACGTCCCAGTCGCGCAGGAAATAGAAGGTCAGGATCGGCAGCAGCACGATGTTGGCGATCCAGGCCACCATCGCGAAGCCGGAGCGCGAGAGGTAGCCGAACAGCGTGGCGGCGGCGCCGCCGGCCTGCTGCCAGTGGTCGCGGATCCAGTCGAACAGCCGGTCCGGGTCCAGCCACACCAGCAGTTCCAGGCCGGTGCGCGCCTCGATCCACGGCAGCGCGGTCTGCACGAACCAGTCGCGGTAGGCGGGCAGCGAGCCGACCAGGGTGCGGACCTGCCGCTCGAGCACCGGCACCAGCACCAGCACCGCCAGCACCAGCAGCAGCAGCATCAGCACGAACACCAGGGTGACGGCGGTGTTGCGCGAGCGGCCGCGACGCTGCAGGCGGTCCACCAGCGGGGCGCCCAGCCAGCCCAGCAGCGCGGCCAGCACGAAGGGGGTGAGGATGGGGGCCAGCATCCACACCAGCCAGCCGGCCGCCAGGACGATCGCGATCCACTTCAGCTGGCGCAGGAAGCGCGCGATCTCGTACTCGGGCGTGTCGTTCATCGCACGCGGTACTCCCCGGGCACGCCCTCGACCGGCACGACCGGGGCGTCGGGCCAGAACATGCGCTCGAAGCCGGACAGCCCGGTCAGCAGGTCCAGGTCGAACTCCAGGCGCGCCGGGGTGGCGCGCACCGGCACCACCTTGCGCACCACCGGCGCGCGCTGCAGCA
>Ga0182792_1002454_pt1 | contig 13037 bp, 10 predicted proteins | sample Passage237B_FD_130497 | JGI IMG/M metagenome (GOLD analysis project Ga0182792, IMG submission 130497) | Cellulose adapted compost microbial communities from Newby Island Compost Facility, Milpitas, CA, USA - Passage2 37B (version 2) (version 2) ...
GCGCGACTTCACCGTTTCCGGGCGCGCCTGCACGATGAAGAGTTTGCCGCTGACGCCGTCCTTGGCCCACTCGATGTCCATCGGCCGGCCATAGTGCTGTTCGATCACCAGCGCCTGCTTGCTGAGTTCATGCACGTCGGCGTCGGACAGGGAGAACCTGGTGCGCAGTTCGGCCGGAGTCTCCTCGGTGCGCACGCGCTCGCCGGGCACGTCGGAATAGACCATGCGGATGGCCTTGGCGCCCAGCGTGCGGCGCAGGATCGCCGGCTTGCCGGCTTTCAGCGTGGGCTTGTACACGTAGAACTCGTCCGGGTTGACCGCGCCCTGCACCACCATTTCGCCCAGCCCGTAGCTGGCGGTGACGAAGACCACGTCGCGGAAGCCGGACTCGGTGTCCAGGGTGAACAGCACGCCCGAGGCGCCCACGTCCGAGCGCACCATCAGCTGCACGCCGGCGGACAGGAACACGTCCTCGTGCTTGAAACCGTGGTGCACGCGGTAGGCGATGGCGCGGTCGTTGTAGAGCGAGGCGAACACTTCCTTGACCTTGTGCACCACGTCGTCGGCGCCGGTCACGTTGAGGAAGGTTTCCTGCTGGCCGGCGAACGAGGCGTCGGGCAGGTCCTCGGCGGTCGCGGACGAACGCACGGCCACGGCGACGTCGCCGCCGCCGTTCTCCGCGCACAGCTTGGCGTAGGCCGTGCGGATTTCCGCGTCCAGCTCCGGTTGCAGCGGCGCGTCGATCACCCAGCCGCGGATCTCGCGGCCGGCCGCGGTCAGCGCCGGCACGTCCTCGACGTCGAGCGCGGCCAGGCGGTCGTAGATGCGCTGGTGCAGGTCGTTGTGCGCGATGAAGTCCCTGAAGGCGTCGGCGGTGGTGGCGAAGCCGCCGGGGACCGACACGCCGAGCCCGGCCAGGTTGCCGATCATCTCGCCGAGGGAAGAATTCTTGCCGCCGACGCGCGCCAGGTCGGACAGGCGCAGTTCGTGCAACCACAGGATGTTCTGGTTCAAGTGCGATGCTCCATGGAGCCATCGCCCGGCCGGGCGATGGCCGTGCCCCGAGGTATGTGGAGCCGTTATGATGCTTGCCGCGTTCACCGCATATCAAGCTGGAAAACGGCTTCCATTGGGCATCCAGTCGGAAAACAAACGATGACCAGCATCCGCCCGGTGTTCTACGTTTCCGATGGTACCGGTATCACCGCCGAGACCATCGGCCACAGCCTGCTGACGCAGTTCACCGGCTTCCGCTTCGTCACCGACCGCATCGCGTTCGTCGACGACGCCGACAAGGCGCGCGAGGCGTGCCTGCGCATCCGTGCCGCGGGCGAGAAGTACGGCGTGCGGCCGATCGTGGTGAATTCGTGCGTGGACCCGGCGCTGAGCATGATCCTGGCCGAGAGCGGGGCGATGCTGCTGGACGTGTTCGCGCCTTTCATCGAGCCGCTGGAGCGCGAACTCAACGAGCCGCGGCAGGCGCGCGTGGGCCAGGCGCACGGCATGGTCGACTTCGAGACATACCACCGCCGCATCGAGGCGATGAACTACGCCCTCAGCCACGACGACGGCGTCTCGCCGGACTACGACGAGGCCGACGTGGTGCTGGTCGGCGTGTCGCGCGCCGGCAAGACGCCCACCTGCGTCTACCTGGCGCTGCACTACGGGGTGAAGGCGGCCAACTACCCGCTGACCGACGCCGAGCTGGAGAGCGACCGCCTGCCGCCGCGGCTGCGGCCGCACCGGCGCAAGCTGTTCGGCCTGACCATCGACCCGGAGCGGCTGCACCAGATCCGCGCCGAGCGCCGGCCGGATTCGCGCTATGCGCGGCTGGAGACCTGCCGGCGCGAGGTGCAGGCGGCCGAGGCGATGTTCCGCATGGAGCGCATCCCGACCCTGAGCACCACCTACACCTCGATCGAGGAGATCTCCAGCAAGGTGCTCTCCACGCTGGGACTGCAGCGCGAGATGTACTGAACTGAACCGCGCCGCACCGCCGCGCGGACTTTTCCAAGGTAGGCGCGCGCGTGCGGGCGGTCAATGCTGCCGTGGACGCGCCGCAGCGTGTAGCATCGGTCCCATGCAGCAGGCCGCCTCGATCGACACCCGCATTCCCCGCCTGAGCCGCTTCGGCTGGCTGATGGCCCTCTACGCCGAGAACCACGCCCGCCTCACGCGCCTGTTCGCCCCGGCCGGCCTGCGCGCCGGCCGCTATGTGTCCTCGGTGGGCGATGGCCTGGACCTGCGGCTGGACGTGCTCGAGCGCCACCGCTACACCCTGGAGCTGCGCCTGACCTACGACCTGCGGGACCCGCTCACCGGCGAGCCGGACCCGTCGGCCTTCGTGCGGCTGTACAACGATGCGCGCCAGGTGGAGACCACGCACTGCTACGTCGGCCGCCGCTGGCAGGACGCGATCGGCCTGTACCCGCCGCCGGCCGAGCTGATCGGCCACCGCCTGCGCATGAACACCTTCCTGGGCAAGTGGCTGGAGTACCTGGCCGAGCGCGGCCACGGCGTGGCCACGCTGGCGCCGGCCACCGCGCCGGCAGGCGACCTGGTCGCGCTGCCGGGGCCGGCGCAGCACTAGCAGGGAGGCACGGATGTCGCGCATCCCGCTGTCGGTGCTGGACCTGGCCCCGGTGTGCGAGGGCAGCGACGTGTCCGCGGCGCTGGCCAACAGCCTGGACCTGGCCCGTCACGTCGAAGCCCTCGGCTACCGCCGCTACTGGCTGGCCGAACACCACAACATGCCCGGCATCGCCTCGGCCGCCACCGCGGTGCTGATGGCGCACATCGCCGCCGGCACCCGCAGCATCCGCGTCGGCGCCGGCGGCATCATGCTGCCCAACCACGCCCCGCTGCAGGTGGCCGAGCAGTTCGGCACGCTGGCGGCGCTGCACCCGGGACGCATCGACCTGGGCGTGGGCCGTGCGCCGGGCACCGACCAGCCGACGATGCGCGCGTTGCGGCGCTACGCCGACAGCGCCGACCGCTTTCCGCAGGACGTGCAGGAGCTGCTGCGCTACTTCGAGCCGGCCGAGCCGGGCCAGCTGGTGCGCGCGGTGCCGGGCGCCGGGCTCGAGGTGCCGGTGTGGATCCTCGGTTCCAGCCTGTTCGGCGCGCGCCTGGCCGCGTCCCTGGGCCTGCCGTACGCCTTCGCCTCCCATTTTGCGCCCGATGCCATGGACCAGGCGCTGGCGCTCTACCACCGCGACTTCCGGCCGTCGGCGCGGCTGCGGCAGCCGTACGCCATGCTCGGCGTGAACGTGGTGGCCGCCGCCAGCGACGACGAGGCGCGGCGGCTGTTCACCACGCCGCAGCAGGCCTTCGTGAACCTGCGCCGCGGCCAGCCCGGGCTGATCCCGCCGCCCGTGGACGACATCGAAGACTACTGGACGCCGGCGGAGAAGGTCGGCGTGGAGCGGGCGCTGGCGTGCAGCGTGGTCGGCGGACCGGACACCGTGGCGCGCGGGCTGGAGGCCCTCGTCCGCCGCCACCGGCCCGACGAGCTGATCGTGGTGGCCAACCTGCACGACCACGCCGCACGGCGCGAGTCGTACCGCATCGCCGCCGAGGTGTGGGGGCTGGGCGGTCCGGGCTGAATGCCGCGGCCGGCCCCGTTCATCCGCCCCTCGCTATTCAGCCCGATTCCGGGTATCGTGCGCGCACTGTGTTTGCATGGGTCACCGTGAATCGTGGCCTGGTGCAGTCGATCTGACGATCCGCTACATCGTTCCGCCCTGCCTAACGCCTGCAACCCCAGTACCGGCCCGGATCCACCGCGGCCGCGTTTCCATCTCTACAAAGTTGAGGAGTTAGCAAACATGTCCGATCGTCAGACCGGCACCGTCAAGTGGTTCAACGACGCCAAGGGCTTCGGCTTCATCACCCCCGAGAGCGGCGCCGACCTGTTCGTGCATTTCCGTTCGATCATGGGTTCGGGCTTCAAGTCGCTGCAGGAAGGCCAGAAGGTCTCCTTCATCGTCGTGCAGGGCCAGAAGGGCCTGCAGGCCGACCAGGTGCAGGCGCTGTAATCGCGCCGGCGGGTCCTCCGGGACCGGCCAGACGAACGCCGGGGGCGCGAGCCTCCGGCGTTTTTCGTTTCCGCGCCTTGAGCCGCCGCCGCGGCGGCCGCATGTGGCCTGCATGCACATCGAATTCGACAACGCCTTCCTGCGCGACCTGCCGGGCGACCCGGAGGCCGGCCCGCGCGTTCGCGAGGTGCGCGGCGCGGCGTGGTCGCGGGTGGACCCGACCCCGGTGGCCGCGCCGCGGCTGCTGGCCTGGTCGCCGGAAGCCGCGGCGCTGGTCGGGCTGGGCGCCGCCGACGCGGCCGACCCGGCCTTCGTCCGGGTGTTCGGGGGCAACGCGCTGCTGCCGGGAATGCAGCCCTGGGCGGCCAACTACGGCGGCCACCAGTTCGGCCACTGGGCCGGGCAGCTCGGCGACGGCCGCGCGATCTCGCTCGGCGAAGCGCGGGGACCGGGCGGCGGCCGCTGGGAGCTGCAGCTCAAGGGCGCCGGGCCGACGCCGTACTCGCGCTTCGCCGACGGCCGCGCCGTGCTGCGTTCGTCGATCCGCGAGTTCCTGTGCTCGGAGGCGATGCACCACCTGGGCATCCCGACCACGCGCGCGCTCAGCCTGGTCGCCACCGGCGAGGCGGTGGTGCGCGACATGTTCTACGACGGCCACCCGCGGCCCGAGCCCGGCGCGGTGGTGTGCCGCATGGCCCCCAGCTTCCTGCGGTTCGGCAGCTGGCAGCTGCCGGCCTCGCGCGGCGAGGCCGCGCTCGTGCGGCAGCTGGCCGACCACGCGCTGCGCCACCATTTCCCGGAGCTGGCCGGGCAGGGGCAGGGCGGCTACGCGGAGTGGTTCGCGCAGGTGTGCGAGCGCACCGCGCACACGGTCGCCGGCTGGATGCGCGTGGGCTTCGTCCACGGGGTGATGAACACCGACAACATGTCCATCCTCGGCCTGACCCTGGACTACGGTCCCTACGGCTGGATCGAGGACTACGACCCGGACTGGACGCCGAACACCACCGACGCGCAGGGACGCTGCTACCGCTTCGGCGCCCAGCCGCAGGTCGCCTACTGGAACGCGATCCAGCTGGCACAGGCGCTGGCGCCGCTGTTCGACGAGGCGGCGCCGCTGGAGGCGGGCCTGCAGCGCTTCCGCGACGCCTGGGCCCGGGCCGAGCGCGACACGGTGGCGCGCAAGCTCGGCCTGGCCACGTGCGGCGAGGACGACCTGCGGCTGTTCGAGGGACTGCGCGGGCTGCTGCAGGCCGGGCAGGTGGACATGACGCTGTTCTTCCGCGGCCTCGGCGCGCTGGATCCGGGCGCGCCGGACGTCGCGCCGCTGGACGAAGCGTTCTACGACCCCGCCGCCCGCGACGCGGTGCAGGGGCCGCTGCGCGACTGGCTGGCCCGCTACGCCGCGCGCCTGGCTGGCCGGCTACGCCACCCGCCTGCCCGAGTATCCGCTGGATGCCGCACAGCGCCGCGAACGCATGCGCCTGGCCAACCCGCGCTACGTGCTGCGCAACTGGCTGGCGCAGGAGGCCATCGACCGCGCCGAGCAGGGCGACCCCGGCGGCGTGCTGGAACTGCTGGAAGTGGTGCGCCGGCCCTACGACGACCAGCCGGGCCGCGAGCGCTACGCCGTCCGCCGCCCGGAGTGGGCGCGGCACCGCGCCGGCTGCTCGATGCTGTCGTGCAGCTCGTGACCCCTGCCGGCGGCCGCCCGTCGCGCTAGCATCGTCGCGAGCACCCACGGGGAGAAGCCGCATGCCATCGCCCGACGCACCGGCCTGGGCGCGCCTGGTCCGCGACGTGCCGGACTTCCCGGCGCCGGGCATCGTGTTCAAGGACATCGCGCCGCTGCTGGCCGACGCCGCCGGTTTCGCCGCCATGCTCGACGCGCTGGCCGCGCCCTGGCGCGACGCGGGCGTGGACGTGGTGGCCGGCATCGAATCCCGCGGCTTCATCCTCGGCGCGGCGCTGGCGCGCGGGCTCGGCGCCGGCTTCGTGCCGCTGCGCAAGCCGGGCAAGCTCCCCGGCCCGGTGCTCGAGGAAGCGTACGCGCTGGAATACGGCCACGACCGGTTGCAGGTGCAGGCCGACGCGCTCCGGCCGGGCGCGCGCGTGCTGCTGGTGGACGACGTGCTGGCCACCGGCGGTACCCTGGCGGCCGCGGCGCGGCTGCTGCGGCGGCAGGGCACGGAGCTGGCCGGTGCGTCGGTGCTGCTGGAACTGGCCGCGCTGCACGGCCGCGCGCGCTGGCCCGGGCCGGGTCCGCTGCACGCGCTGCTGGTGGCCTGAGCCCGCGCCTCAGAGCCGGGCGACGCGGAAGCGGCGGCCCTTGATGCGGCCGGCCTGCAGGCGCTCCAGTGCCCGGGCGGCCTGGTCGCGTGCCACGGCCACGTAGGAGCGCGTGGCGTGGATGGCGATGCGGCCGATCGCCGTGGCCGGCAGCCCGGCCTCGCCGGTCAGCGCGCCGAGGATGTCGCCGGGGCGCAGCTTGTCGGTCTTGCCGCCGTCGATGCGCAGCGTGGCCATCGGCGCCTGGGCCGGCTGCGCCGGCCGGCCGGTGGCCAGCGGCGCGCTCCCGCGCGGCGGCGGCGCGGGCTGCGCGGCGGCGATCATCTCCGCGCGCGCGTGCTCGCGCGGCGCCACCAGGCTCAGCGCCAGCCCGTGGCGGCCGGCGCGGCCGGTGCGGCCGATGCGGTGGCGGTAGGCGTCCGCGTCGGTCGGCAGCTCGTAGTTCACCACGGCGGCCAGGTCCTCCACATCGATGCCGCGGGCGGCCACGTCGCTGGCCACCAGCACGTTGCAGCTGCGGTTGGCCAGCTGCAGCAGTACCTCGTCGCGGTCGCACTGCTCCATGTCCCCGTGCAGGGCCAGGGCGGAGAAACCGAACTGGCGCAGCGACGCGGCCACTTCGTCCACTTCCCGGCGGGTGTTGCAGAACACCAGCGCCGACTCGGGCCGGTAGCGCAGCAGCAGGCCCGCCACCGCCTTCTGCCGGTGGGCCGGATCGACGTCGAAGAAGCGCTGCTCGATGGCCGGTGCCGCGTCGCGGCCCTCGTGCGCCACCTCGGCCGGGTCGCGCAGCAGCTGCCGCGCCAGCTCACGGATCGCATCGGGGAAGGTGGCCGAGAACAGCAGGGTCTGGCGCTGCGCGTGGCAGCGGCCGGCGATCTCGCGCACCGGCTCCTCGAAGCCCATGTCCAGCATGCGGTCGGCCTCGTCCAGCACCAGCGTGCGCACGCCGCCCAGGGGCAGCACCCGCTTGCGCGCCAGTTCCTGCACGCGGCCGGGCGTGCCCACCACCACCTGCGGCTCGTGGGCCTGCAGCGAGGCCACCTGCGGCTCCAGCGCCACGCCGCCGGTGAGCACGCTGAGCTTGAGGTTGGGGATCCCGGTGGCCAGGCGCCGCAGCTGGCGGCCGACCTGGTCGGCCAGCTCGCGCGTGGGGCAGAGCACCAGCGCCTGGGTGCGGCCGGCGGCCGGGTCCAGGCGATGCAGCAGCCCCAGGCCGAACGCGGCGGTCTTGCCGCTGCCGGTCGGCGCCTGCGCCAGCAGGTCGCGGCCCTGCAGCAGCGGCGGCAGCGCCAGCGCCTGGATCGGGGTGGGAGAGGCGTAGCCCAGCGCGTCCAGGCCGGGGCGCAGGGCCGGGGACAGCGGCAGCGAATCGAAATCGGTCATGGGCCATTGTCGCAGGTCGCGGCGGCGGGCGGGTGCGGACGGCCGACGCGCGTGCCCGCGTACAATGCGCGCATGCCCCTGATCACCTTGCAGAACGTCGACTACGGCGTCGGCGGCCCGCCGCTGCTGGAAAAGGCCGACCTGGCCATCGAACCGGGCGAGCGCATCGCGCTGATCGGCCGCAACGGCGCCGGCAAGTCGACCCTGCTCAAGCTCGTGGCCGGCGAGCTGCAGCCGGACGACGGCCAGGTGCGCGTGCAGGCCGGCGTGCGCATCGCCCGCCTGGAACAGGAGGTGCCGCAGGGTACCGACGGCAGCGTGTTCGACGTGGTCGCCGGCGGCCTGGGCGAAACCGGCGGCTGGCTGGCCGAGTTCCACCGCCTGAGCCACGCCGCGGCGCTGGACGCCCCCGCGCTGGCCGCGGTGCAGGCGCGCATCGACGCCGCCGACGGCTGGAGCCTGGACCGCCGCGTGGGCGAGACGCTCAGCCGGCTGGAGCTGGACGGCGAGGCCGCGTTCGCGCGCCTGTCCGGCGGCATGAAGCGGCGCGTGCTGCTGGCGCGGGCGCTGGTGTCCGCGCCGGACCTGCTGCTGCTGGACGAGCCGACCAACCACCTGGACATCGAGGCCATCGACTGGCTCGAATCGTTCCTGCGCGAGTGGAGCGGCAGCGTGATGTTCGTGACCCACGACCGCCGCTTCCTGCGCGCCCTGGCCACGCGCATCGTCGAGATCGACCGCGGCCGGGTCACCAGCTGGCCGGGCGACTGGGACAACTACCTGCGCCGGCGCGAGGAACGCCTGAACGCCGAGGCGCAGGAGAACGCCCGCTTCGACAAGCTGCTGGCGCAGGAGGAGGCGTGGATCCGACAGGGCATCAAGGCGCGGCGCACCCGCGACGAGGGCCGCGTGCGCCGGCTCAAGGCGATGCGCGCGGAGCGTGCCCGGCGCCGCGAGCTGTCCGGCAACGTGCGCATGGAGGCGGCCCAGGGCGAGTCTTCCGGCAGGAAGGTGATCGAGGTGCGCGACCTGTGCTTCGCCCATGGCGACCAGGCGCTGGTGCGCGGCTTCTCCACCACCGTGCTGCGCGGCGACCGCATCGGCCTGGTCGGCCCCAACGGCAGCGGCAAGACCACGCTGCTCAAGCTGCTGCTGGGCGAGCTGGCGCCGCAGCAGGGCGAGGTCAGGCTCGGCACCAACCTGCAGGTGGCCTACTTCGACCAGTACCGCGCCGCGCTGCGCGAGGACTGGAACGCGATGGAGAACGTGGCCGGCGGCCGCGACTTCGTGGAAGTCAACGGCTCGCGCAAGCACGTGCTGGCCTACCTGCAGGACTTCCTGTTCACGCCCGAACGCGCGCGCGCGCCGATCACCCGGCTGTCCGGCGGCGAGCGCAACCGCCTGCTGCTGGCGCGGCTGTTCGCCCAGCCCTCCAACCTGCTGGTGATGGACGAGCCGACCAACGACCTGGACGTGGAGACGCTGGAACTGCTCGAGGACCTGCTGGCCGACTATGCGGGCACGCTGCTGCTGGTCAGCCACGACCGCGACTTCCTCGACAACGTGGTCACCTCCACCCTGGTGATGGAAGGCGGCGGCCGGGTGGGCGAGTACGTCGGCGGCTACAGCGACTGGGTGCGGCAGGCCGGTCCGGCGGGGCCGCGGCCGCGGGCGTCCGCGGCGGCCGCGCCAACGCCAACGCCCACGCCTGCGCCGACGCCGGCGCAGGCCCCGGCGCCCGCGTCGCAGCCCGGCACCGGCAGGCGCAAGCTCAGCTACAAGGACGCGCGCGAGCTGGAACAGCTGCCGGCGCGCATCGAGGCGCTGGAGGCCGAACTGTCGGCGCTGGCCGCGGCCATGTCCGAGCCGGGCTTCTACCAGCAGGACGCCGGCGCGGTGGCCGCGCACGCCCAGCGCATGGCGGCCACCCAGGAGGCGCTGGACCAGGCCTACGCCCGCTGGGCGGAACTGGACGGCTGAGCCGGCACTTGCCGGCCGGGCCGCGGGAGCGTACACCGTGGCGTCCCACTGCCGGAGATCGCAATGCACCGTCCGCCCGCGCCGCGCCGCTGGTTCGCCTGGCCGCTGCTGCTGGCCGCCTTTCCCGCGGCCGCCGAAGTCCGGGACGCGGCGGCGGCCGGCTTCACCGTCGAGAACGCGCGCACCGTGGCCGGGCCGCCGGACGCGGTGTGGCAGGCGCTGGTGGGCGAGGTCGACCGCTGGTGGTCCAAGGACCACAGCTGGTGGGGCGCGGCCTCGAGGCTGACGCTGGACGCCCGCGCCGGCGGCTGCTTCTGCGAGACCGGCGCCGACGGCCGGCAGGCCATGCACATGCAGGTCGTCTTCGTCGATCCCGGCCGCACGCTGCGGCTGACCGGCGGCCTGGGCCCACTGCAGGGCATGGGCCTGCACGGGGCGATGGAGTGGCGGCTGGAGCCGGCCGAAGGCGGCACCCGCGTGACGCTGCATTACCGCGCCGGCGGCTACGTGCCGGGCGGGCTGGAGAAGCTGGCGCCGGCGGTGGACGGGGTGCTGGCCCTGCAGCTGGAGCGGCTGGCCGCGCACCTCGCGCCGCGCTGAGCGGCGGTTTCACGCGGGACGAACCGCGCGGCGCGCACGCTGCACGTCCCGGCGGCGCATCCGCGCCCGTATCGCGCGCGCACTTGGTAATGCGCGCGGGCGTCCCTACACTGTTTCCCGCAGCGCCCGGGCCCGCCGGGCCGAGACTCACAAGGAGACACGCAGTGGCCTATACCCTCCCCGAACTGCCTTACGCCTACGATGCGCTCGAGCCGCACATCGATGCGGAGACGATGAAGATCCACCACACCAAGCACCACCAGACGTACATCAACAACGTCAACGCCGCCCTGGAAGGCACCGAGTACGCCGACCTGCCGGTGGAGGAGCTGGTGTCCAGGCTCAAGACGCTGCCGGAGAACCTGCAGGGCCCGGTGCGCAACAACGGCGGCGGCCACGCCAACCACAGCCTGTTCTGGACGGTCATGGCGCCCAACGGCGGCGGCGAGCCCAAGGGCGGCGTGGCGCAGGCCATCGAGCAGCACCTGGGCGGCTTCGAGAAGTTCAAGGAAGCCTTCACCAAGGCCGCGTTGACCCGCTTCGGCAGCGGCTGGGCCTGGCTGAGCGTCACCCCGGACAAGAAGGTGGTGGTCGAGAGCACCGCCAACCAGGACAGCCCGCTGATGGAGGGCAACACCCCCATCCTCGGCCTGGACGTGTGGGAGCACGCCTACTACCTGAAGTACCAGAACCGTCGCCCCGACTACATCGGCGCGTTCTACAACGTCATCGACTGGAACGAGGTCGAGCGCCGCTACCAGGCGGCCATCGCCTGACCGGCGCCGGCCTGGGCCGGCCGTCGCAACCGGGGGCCCGCCGCGAACCGGCGGGCCTTTTTCCTGCCCGCGTCGCCGGGCAGGGCGGAAAGGGAACGGCCCCGGCAGTGGCTGCCGGGGCCGTTCGCGTTCCACACCGGGCGCTCAGTGCGCGGCGGGGGTGCCGCCCTCCCGCCGGCGTGCCAGCCACTCCCGGGACGGCTCGTCCATGCGGTCGCCGAGCACGCGGCGCACGGCCACAAAGAACACCGGGATCAGCAGCAGGCCGAGGAAGGTGGCGAACATCATGCCGCCGATCACGCCGGTGCCGATCGCGTGGCGCGAGTTGGCGCCGGCGCCCGTGGAAATGGCCAGCGGGACCACGCCCATGATGAACGCGAAGGAGGTCATCAGGATCGGGCGGAAGCGCAGGCGCGCGGCCTCGACCACCGCCTCGCGCAGGGTCTTGCCGTTCTGCCGCTCGAGCACCGCGAACTCGACGATCAGGATCGCGTTCTTGGCCGCCAGGCCGATGATGGTGATCAGGCCGATCTTGAAGAAGATGTCGTTGGGCAGGCCGCGCAGCATGCTGAAGATCACCGCGCCCAGCGCGCCCAGCGGCACCACCAGCAGCACCGCCACCGGAATGGACCAGCTCTCGTACAGCGCCGCCAGGCACAGGAACACCACCACGATGGACAGCACCAGCAGCAGCGTGGCCGCGTTGCCCGCCAGGATCTCCTGGTAGGACATGCCGCTCCAGTCGAAGCCGAAGCCCGGCGGCAGGTCGTTGGCGACGATCTCCTCCATCGCGCGCATCGCCTCGCCCGAGCTGTGGCCCGGGGCCTGCGAGCCGACGATGTTGACCGACGAGTAGCCGTTGAAGCGGGTCAGCGCAGGCGGCTGGGTGACCAGGTCGTCGTGGTCGACGACGGCGCTGAGCGGAATCATGGCCGGGTTGCCGTCCGCGCCGGCCTCCTGCGCGCTGGGCGTGTAGAAGCGCGACAGCGCCTCCGGGCCGGTGCGGTAGGGGGCGTCGGCGCGCATGTTCACGCGCTTGATGCGGCCTTCGTAGAAGAAGTCGTTGACGTACACCGGGGCCAGCATCAGCTGCACCGCGCTGTAGATGTCGTTGACCGACAGCCCCATCGCCTGGGCCTGCACGCGGTCCACGTGCAGGCGCAGCTGCGGCGCGTCCTCTAGGGTGTTGGGGCGCACGCCGGTCAGCGCCGGGTTCTCCGCCGCCCGGCCCAGCAGGATGTTGCGCGCCTCGGTGAGGGCGGCGTGCCCGGCGCCGGAACGGTCCTGCAGGTACATGTCGAAGCCGCCGAACTGGCCCAGGCCCTGCACGGTCGGCAGGTTGACCACGAAGATGCTGGCCTCCTTGATGCCGAACAGCGCGCCGTTGGCCTGCTGCAGGAACTCGGTCACCGTGGAATCGCGCTCGTCCCAGTGCTTGAGGCGGATGAAGGCCATGCCCACGTTCTCGCCCTGGCCGACGAAGCTGAAGCCGGCGACCTGCATCATGCTGTCGAAACCCTCCAGGCCCTGCAGCCGCTCGCGCACCTGGTCGAACACCGCGTTGGTGCGCTGCAGGGTGGCGCCGGGCGGCAGCTGCACGATCGCCAGCGCGTAGCCCTGGTCCTCCTCGGGCAGGAAGCTGCCGGGCATGCGGGTGAACAGCACGCCGCACAGCACCGCCAGCACCGCGAACACCGCCATCCAGCGCGGCGCGTGGCGGATGGCGCTGCCGATGTGGCCGACGTAGGTGCGGCTGATGCGGTCGTAGTACTTGTCGAACACGCGGAAGACCACGTTCTTCCTGCGCTCCTGGCCGTGCGGCGGGTGCTGCTTGAGCATGGTGGCGCACAGCGCCGGGGTGAAGCCCAGCGCCAGGAACGCGGAGAAGCCCATGGCGATGGCGATGGTCAGCGCGAACTGCTTGTAGATCTCGCCGGCCGCGCCGCCCTGCAGCGCGCTGGGGATGAAC
>Ga0182792_1002456_pt1 | contig 13032 bp, 11 predicted proteins | sample Passage237B_FD_130497 | JGI IMG/M metagenome (GOLD analysis project Ga0182792, IMG submission 130497) | Cellulose adapted compost microbial communities from Newby Island Compost Facility, Milpitas, CA, USA - Passage2 37B (version 2) (version 2) ...
CGCCCGCGCCGACCAGCGCGATCAGCAGGCCGAGGCCGACCAGAATAGCCTGCACTGGACCCATCTCGGGAAACGGCGAAATCCCAACCAGTTCTGCAAGGCCAATCAACACCCCGAGCGCGCCCAAGCCCACGCCGGCGAGAGCCAACCATGTGCCGGCGCCCTTGCCCGGCGCCGACCCGAACAGCGCGCTGCGCACCACGTTGAGGAAGGAATCCGGGTCGGGCGGCGACGGCGGCACGTGCACGTACTTGCGGCGCCCGGCCCAGAAGATCGCGGTGGCGACGAACATCAGCACGCCCGGGATGCCGAAGGCCACGCTGGGCCCGTGCTCGCGGAGGAAGATCGGCATCAGCAGCGAGGCGAAGAAGCTGCCGAAGTTGATCGACCAGTAGAAGGCGTCGTAGACGACCTTGGCCTTGTCCTTGTTGCTCTGGTCGAACTGGTCGCCGACGAAGGCCGAGACCAGCGGCTTGATGCCGCCGCTGCCCAGCGCGATCAGGAACAGGCCGGTGTAGAAGCCGGTACGGTTCTCCTCGAACAGGGCAAGGCAGGCGTGGCCGGCGCAGTACACCAGCGACAGCCACAGGATGGTGTTGTACTTGCCGAAGAAGCGGTCCGACAGCCAGCCGCCGAGCAGCGGGAAGAAGTACACGCCGATGACGAAGGTGTGGAAGATGTCCTTCGCCGCGCCCTCGCGGTCCGCCTCGGGCAGGTAGGCCAGCAGCACGCTGCTGACCAGGAACGGCACCAGGATGTTGCGCATCCCGTAGAAGCTGAAGCGCTCGCAGGCCTCGTTGCCGATGATGTAGGGAATCTGGCGCGGCATCGCGCCTGCGCGGGTCGTGCTCATGCGGGGTCCGGCTGCAAAAGAAGGCGAGGTTACCCCATCGGCCCGCCGAATCGAACCGCCCCGCCCTCGCCCGCGCCGGGCTGGCATCATGTGCCGGTTTCCACCCGGTACCGCCGATGACCTCCCGCTTCCTGTTTCCGTCCTGCCTGTTGCTGGCCTGCCTGGCCGCGCATCCCGCGGGCCTGCGCGCGCAGGCGCCCGACCTGTCCACCGTGGCCGAGCGCTCCGGCTTCCAGCGCACCGGCCGCTACGACGAAGTGCCGGCCCTGGCCGCGGCGTTCCAGGCCCGGTACCCGGACCGGGTCGCCGTCCGCAGCTTCGGCACCACGCCCGAGGGCCGGCCGATGCAGCTGCTGGTGGCCACCGCCACCGGTGCCTTCGAGCCGGCCGAGGCACGCCGCCGCGGCCTGCCCGTGGTGCTGGTGCAGGGCGGCATCCACGCCGGCGAGATCGACGGCAAGGACGCCGGCTTCCTGGCGCTGCGCGAGGTGCTGGAGGGGCGCGCCGCGCCCGGCGTGCTGGAGAAGGTGGTCTGGCTGTTCGTGCCGGTGTTCAACGTGGACGGCCACGAGCGGTTCGGGCGCTGGAACCGCCCCAACCAGCGCGGCCCGGAGGAAATGGGCTGGCGCACCACCGCGCAGGGCTACAACCTCAACCGCGACTACGCCAAGGCCGACTCGGCGGAGATGCGCGCGATGCTGGCGCTGGTGCGCGAGTGGGACCCGCTGCTGATGGTGGACCTCCACGCCACCAACGGCGCCCAGTTCGAGCACGACATTTCCATCCAGGTCGAGCCGCTGCACGCCGGCGACGCCGCGCTTCGCGAGGCGGGCCGGGCCTGGCGCGACGCGGTGATGGCCGACCTGGAGCGCCAGGGCTCGCTGCCGCTGCCGTTCTATCCCTCGTTCGTGATCGAGGACGACCCGGCCTCCGGCTTCGCCGACGACGTGGCGCCGCCGCGCTTCTCGCACGGCTACTTCCTGCTGCGCAACCGCCTGGGCATGCTGGTGGAGACGCATTCGTGGAAGCCGTACCCCGAGCGCGTGCGCATCACCCGCAACGCGGTGGTCTCGGTACTGGAGCAGGCCGCGCGCCACGGTGCGCGCTGGAAGCGCCTGGCGGAGGCGGCCGACGCCCGCGCCGCGAGCCTGGCCGGCACCGAGGTGCCACTGGAATACGAGGCCGGCCCGGAAGCGCGCACGATCGCCTTCCGCGGCTATGCCTACACCCGCACGCCGTCGGAGGTTTCCGGCGCGCTGATGACCCGCTACGACGAGTCGACGCCGCAGGTGTGGCGCGTGCCGCTGCGCGACCGCATCGCGCCGTCGCTGGCGGTGGTCGCGCCGCGCGCCGGCTACCTGGTGCCGCCGGCCTGGGCCGGCATGGTGCAGCCCCTGCTGGAGACGCACGGCATCGCCTTCCGGCGCCTTTCGCGGTCCTGGCCGCAGGCCCCGGTGCGGACGTTCCGCGCCACCCGCACGGACTTCGCGCCCCGACCGTCGGAGGGCCGCCAGCGGGTGGCGCTGTCCGGCCAGTGGCAGGACGAGCCGCGCGACGTGGCCGCCGGCGCGCTGTACGTCCCGCTGGCCCAGCCGCTGGCGCGGCTGGCGATGGCGCTGCTCGAACCGCAGGCGCCCGACTCGCTGGCCGCCTGGGGCGCCTTCGGCAACGCCTTCGAGCGCAAGGAGTACATGGAGCCGTACGTGGCCGAGGGCGTGGCCCGCGCGATGCTGGCCGAGGACCCGGCCTTGCGCGCGGCGTTCGAGCGCCGCCTGGCGGAGGACCCGGCCTTCGCCGCCGACCCCGCCGCGCGCCTGGAGTTCTTCTACCGCCGCCATGCGTCCTGGGACGAACGCTTCGGCCTGTATCCGGTGCTGCGCCTGGACCAGCCGCCCCCGGAGGTGGCCGCGCCGTGAAGCGCACGCTGCGCCTGCTCGCCTGCCTTGCGCTCGCCGCGGTGCTGCCGGCCGTGGCGGCGCGCGCCGCGGCGCCGGTGCCGCCCGCGCCTGCCGCCGCGGCGGAGGTGCCGGAGTTCACCCTGGTCACGCTCAACCTCTACCACGACCGCGACGACTGGCCGCGGCGCCGCGCGCAGATCGTCGACGAGCTGCGCCGCCTGCGGCCCGACGCCATCGCCCTGCAGGAAGTGCTGCAGCACGAGCGGCTGCCCAACCAGGCGGCATGGCTGGCGCGCGAGCTGGGTTACGACTGGCACTTCGTCACCACCGACCCGCCCAGCAGCGCGCGCCGCTACGGCAACGCCCTGCTCGTCCGGGGCACCGCGCTCGAGCGCGGGGAGACGCTGCTGCATCCGCTGGAAGACCACCGCAGTGCGGGCCTGGTGCGCGTGCTCGCCGGCGGGCGCCCGCTCAACCTGTACGTCACCCACCTCCACTGGAAACCCGCAGGTGGCGCGCTGCGCGCGCAGCAGGTGCACGACCTGCTGGCCTGGGTGGAGGCGACCGCCGACGGGCTCCCCAGCGTGATCGCCGGCGACTTCAACGCGGCGGCCGACGCGCCCGAGCTGGCCGCGCTGCGCGAAGGCTACGAGGACGCCTGGGCCGCGCTGCATCCGCACGCCGGGCCGGAGGAAGCCAGCACCCTCAACCCGCACTATTTCCCGCAGCCGGCGCGCATCGATCACGTCTTCCTGGAGCGCGGTCGGCTGCAGCCGCTGAAAGCGCGGCTGCTGTTCGCGCAACCGGACGCCCACGGGACCTGGGCCTCCGACCACCGCGGCCTCTACGTCCGCCTGCGGCTGTCGCCGGAGCCGGCCTCCTGAGCCCCGCCCTCGCGCGGATTTAATGGATCGTACACGCGGCCTTCGCATCGGCGATGCACGGGCCGGTCTAGCCTGCGGGTTCCCCGAAACCACCCGAGCCACCAAGGAGTAGCTGCAATGAGCCACCTGAGCGGAAAACGCGTCGCCATCCTCGCCAGCAACGGCTTCGAGGAATCCGAGCTGCTGGAGCCGATGCGCGCCCTGCGCGAGCATGGCGCCGAGGTCGAGGTGGTCTCGCCCGAGGGCGGCTCGATCCAGGGCCTGCGCCATTTCGACAAGGGCCGCTCGGTCGAGGTGGACCGCCCCGTCGCCGAGGCGAACCCCGCCGACTACGACGCGCTGGTCATTCCCGGCGGCCTGTTCAACCCCGACGCGCTGCGCCACGACCAGAACGCCATCCGCTTCACCCGCGGTTTCTTCGAGGCCGGCAAGCCGGTCGGCGCGATCTGCCACGGGCCGTGGGTGCTGGTGGACGCCGGCGTGGCCGCCGACCGCGAGCTGACCCCGGTGCCCAACATCCAGCGCGACCTGGAGAACGCCGGCGCCCGCTGGGTGGACCGCGAGGTGGTGGTGGACCAGGGCCTGGTCACCAGCCGCACCCCGGACGACCTGCCGGCCTTCTGCGCCAAGCTGGTGGAGGAGATCGCCGAGGGCCGCCACGCCGAGCAGGCGCGTTCGGCATGAGCCGGGGTTATCTCCCGACGGGCGCGGCCGCCGTCCTGCCGCTGGCTGTCGCGCTGCTGGCCCTGGCCGCGTGCCGGCCGGCCGAACCGGTGGCCGCAGGCCCCGGCGCGGGCGCGGGTCTGGACACGCCTGCCGCGGCGGCTGCGACTGCTTCCGACGCCGTCGCCTCGGCCGAGGGCATGCGCGAGACCCAATGGCAATGCGGCGACCAGCGCGTGGCCGCGCGTTTCGATCCGCAGGCCGACGCCCTGACCCTGACCCACGACCGCGGACAGCTGCTGCTGCCGCGCGCCAGCGCCGCGTCCGGCGCCCGCTACGCCGACGCCAACGGCAACGAGTTCTGGGACCACGGCAACGAAGCCATGCTCACCCTGTCGGGCACGCCCGCGCGCGATTGCGTGGGCCCGTCCGGCGCCGGGCCCGGCTGACGCGGGAAACGGCAACGCCCGCCAGGTGACCCGGCGGGCGTTGCGGGGCGCGACGGGCGGTGGATTACGCCGCCGCCGTGGCGCGCAGCGCGGCGATGCGCTCGGACAGCGGCGGGTGGCTCATGAACAGGCGCCGCAGGCCCTGACCGATGCCGCCGGAGATGCCGAAGGCCTGGACCTGCGCCGGCAGCGTGCTGTGCCCCTGGTTGAGGGATAGCCGCTCCAGCGCCGCGATCATCTTGCCGCGGCCTGCCAGCTGCGCGCCGCCGGCGTCGGCGCGGAACTCGCGCCGGCGCGAGAACCACATCGCGATCATGGTGGCGAACAGGCCGAACACGATCTCCAGCACCATCACGATCGCGAAATAGGCCAGGCCGGGGCCGCGATCCTCGCGGTTGCCGGACAGGTAGCTGTCCACCACGCCGCCGACCACGCGCGCCAGCACGATCACGAAGGTGTTCAGCACGCCCTGCAGCAGGGCCATGGTCACCATGTCGCCGTTGGCGATGTGCGCCACCTCGTGGCCGAGCACGGCCTCGGCCTCGTCGGCGTTCATGTTGCGCAGCAGGCCGGTGGAGACCGCGACCAGGGCATTGTTGCGGTTGGCGCCGGTGGCGAAAGCGTTGATCTCCGGCGCTTCGTACACGGCCACCTCCGGCATGCCGATGCCCGCGGCCTGGGCCTGGCGGCGCACGGTCTCCAGCAGCCAGCGCTCGGTCTGGTTGCGAGGCTCGGTGATCACCTGGGCGCCGGTGGAGCGCTTGGCCAGCCACTTGGACATCAGCAGGGAAATGAACGAGCCGCCGAAGCCGAACACCGCGGCCATCACCAGCAGCCCGCCCATCTGCCCCGGATGCACCCCGAGGATGGACATGACGATGCCGGCCAGCACCAGCACGGCAAGGTTGGTGGCCAGGAACAGGGCGATGCGACTGAACACGAACGTGGCTCCGTAGGGCTTGGCTTTGTGGAGGCAGATGGTGCCGGCCCGGCTTGAAATCAAGCCGGGCCTGCCGCGACCATCCGGCGATGCCGCAGCCCCCCTCTCCGCCCGCGCCCTACCGCGGCCGCTTCGCGCCCTCGCCCACCGGACCGCTGCATTTCGGCTCCCTGCTGGCGGCGCTCGGCAGCTGGCTGCTGGCACGCCACGCCGGCGGCCAGTGGCTGGTGCGCATCGAGGACCTGGACCCGCCACGCGAGGTCCCGGGCGCGGCCGAAGCCCAACTGGCCACGCTCGCCGCCTTCGGCCTGGAGCCGGACCTGCCGCCGGTGCGGCAGAGCCAGCGCCATGCCCTTTACCGCGCCGCGCTCGACCGCCTGCTGGGCGCCGGCCTGGCCTTTCCCTGCCCGTGCAGCCGCAGCGAACTGGCCGCGCAGGGGGGCATCCACAGCCACTGCGTGGCCACCGCGCCGCGGCCCGATCCGGCCTACCGCCTGCGCGTGGCCGACGGCACGGTGGTCGTCTTCTCCGACGGCCTGCAGGGCGCGCAGCGCCAGGACGTGGCCGCCGAAGTGGGCGACTTCGTCCTCCTGCGCGCCGACGGCTACTGGGCCTACCAGCTGGCGGTGGTGGTGGACGATGCCGCGCAGGGCATCACCGACGTGGTCCGCGGCGCCGACCTGCTCGATTCCACGCCGCGGCAGATCCTCCTGCAACGCGCCCTCGGCCTGCCCACCCCGCGCTACCTGCACCTGCCTCTGGTGCTGGACCAGGCGGGCCGCAAGCTGTCCAAGTCCAGCGCCGCGCTGCCGGTGGACGCGGCCGACCCGTTGCCGGCGCTGCGCCGGTGCTGGGCGCTGCTGGGCCAGGACCCGGCCGCGCTCGGCGGGGCCGGCAGCGCGCAGGCGCTGCTGGTGCGAGCCAGCGCACGGTTCGACCCTTCGCGCATGCCCGCACGCTTGCACTTTCATGAAGCGGCCACTACAACTGGCGCATACCATCCTGAATAGCGGACCCACCGGAGGGCCAGCATGAGCAGTCGCGTCGCACTCGTCACCGGTGGCACCGGTGGCATCGGCACCGCCATCTGCAGGCGGCTGGCGGACATGGGCCACCGCGTGGCGACCAACTACCGCAACGAGGACAAGGCGCTGGCCTGGCAGCGGAGCATGGCCGCGGACGGCTACCAGGTGACCCTGGTGCCCGGCGACGTGGGTTCCCCGGACGGCGCGCAGGCGCTGGTGCGCGGCGTCGAGGAGAAGCTGGGCCCGGTGGAGATCCTGGTCAACAACGCCGGCATCACCCGCGACACCACCTTCCACCGCATGACCGCCGAGCAGTGGCACGAGGTCATCAACACCAACCTCAACTCGGTGTTCAACGTGACCCGCGCGGTGATCGAGGGCATGCGCGAGCGCAAGTGGGGCCGGGTGATCCAGATCAGCTCGATCAACGGCCTCAAGGGCCAGTACGGCCAGGCCAACTACGCGGCGGCCAAGGCCGGCATGCACGGCTTCACCATTTCCCTGGCACGCGAGAACGCCAGGCTCGGCATCACCGTCAATACCGTCTCCCCCGGCTACGTCGCCACCGACATGGTGATGGCGGTGCCCGAGGAAGTGCGCGCCAAGATCGTCGCCGACATCCCCACCGGGCGGCTGGGCCGGCCGGAAGAAATCGCCTATGCGGTGGGCTTCCTGGTGGCCGACGAGGCGGCCTGGATCACCGGTTCCAACCTGGACATCAACGGCGGCCACCACATGGGCTGGTGAGCCGCCACCCCGGCGACCGGCAGTTGCGCCGGCTGCTGCGGTGCGCCATGCTCGGCCCCACATGAAGTCCGCCAGCGAGCGCCAGATGGCTGCCACCCGCATCATCAAGAAATATCCGAACCGCCGGCTCTACGACACCGAAATTTCCAGCTACATCACCATCGAGGACGTGCGCCAGCTCATCCTCGACGGCGAGTCCTTCGAGGTCCGCGACGCCAAGACCGGCGAGGACCTGACCCGCTCGGTGCTGCTGCAGATCATCGCCGAGCAGGAGCAGGACGGCGAGCCGATGCTGTCCACCCAGCTGCTGAGCCAGATCATCCGCTTCTACGGCGATTCGCTGCAGGGCTTCATGGGCAACTACCTGGAGCGCAGCATGCAGCTGTTCCTGGAGCAGCAGCAGACCTTCCGCCAGCAGATGGGCAACCTGCTGGGCCAGACGCCATGGACGGCGATGAACCAGCTCACCGAGCGCAACCTGGAGATCTGGCAGGAGTTCCAGCGCGGCCTCACCGGCAGCCTGGGCCGCCCCGCCGGCCGTCCGGGGGGCGAACCCGAGCGCGGCGGCAGCGCCGGCAAGACCCGGCGCTGAGGCCCGGGCGCCGCGACGCGGACGTCCCCTTCACCTCCCCGCCGGGCCCGCTGCCCGCTACATCCGGCAGAACCGCTGGCGGTATTCCATCGCCCTGGGGACGAGGGCCTGCAGGTTCTGGATGCGCGTGCCCGGGTTGGGATGGGTCGAGGCGAACTCCGGCGGCGACTGCCCGCCGGAGGCCTCGCCCATCCGCTGCCACAGGCCGATCGCCTCGTTGGGGTCGTAGCAGGCCGCCGCCGCCAGCAGCAGGCCGACCTCGTCGGCCTGGGTCTCGTGCGTGCGCGCATACGGCAGCAGGTAGCCGTAGCCGAACGCGGCCATGATCATCTGTTGCTGCTGCGGGTCCATGCCGCTGGCCGCGCCCGCCATCTGCCCGATCTGCGCCAGCTTCTGCTGGCTCATGCGCTGGGCGCCGTGGCGCAGCAGGGCATGGGCGATCTCGTGGCCCATCACCACCGCCATCGCGTCCTCGGTCCGCGCCACCGGGATCAGGCCCGTGTACACGGCCATCTTGCCGCCGGGCAGGCAGAAGGCGTTGGCCTGGTCGGACGGGATCACGTTGACGTCCCATTCGAACTGCCGCCAGTGGTCCGGCGCCTGGGTGCCGCGCTCGGCGGCGATGGCGGCCGAGACCTCGTCCACCTTGTCGATCAGGCGGCTCGCGATGGCGCGCACCTGTTGCGCGGTGGGATCGGACGGGTCCAGGGGTCGCTCCTGCGCCAGGATCTCCTGGTAGGCCTGAAGACCCAGCGCACGCTCCTCCTCCGGGCCGAGGCCGCTGTCGATCAGCACCGTCTCGCCGGTGTACGGGTCCTGGGTGCGGCTGGACAGGTAGTAGCAGCCGCCGTAGGCGGCAAAACCCAGCAGGATCAGCCAGCGCAGGCCGCCGAACAGCCCGCCGCCACGACGGCCCGGCGCCGCGCGGCGCGCCCCTGCGAACGGATCGTTGCGCATGCCTTCCTCCTGCCTGGCGCCCTGGTCAGATCCCGCGCACCAGGCGGAAGCCGATGCGCCCGCTAGTCATATCCGAATCCATCGGCGCGCGCCACGCCGAGCGAGTCTGCGCGGGGGAGCCGGCCCAGGACCCGCCGCGCACCACGCGCGTGCGGCAGCCGGGGTTGAACCACGCCGCGCCGTCGGCCGGCGCGCGCCGGTAGCTGGCGTGCCAGCAGTCGGCCACCCACTCGCTGGCGTTGCCCGCCAGGTCGTGCAGCCCCCAGGCGTTGGGCGCGAACCGGCCCACCGGGGCGATGCCCCAGTAGCCGTCGCCGTAGCCGGCGAAGGCGTTGTTCCAGCGGCGGCCGCCGGGCGAGGCGTCGTTGCCGCCGGTGAAGTTGCCGGCGCGCGGCGGGGGCACGCCGCGGTCGCCCCACGGGAAACGGCCGGGGTTGCCGGCACGCAGCGCGTACTCGAACTCGGCCTCGCTCGGCAGCCGGTAGTGGCGGCCGGTCTGTTCCGACAGCCAGGCGGCGTAGGCCTCGGCATCGTGCACGCTGACGTGCAGCACCGGGTCGTTGGGGCGGGCGGGCCGGCCGTCGTAGCCGGAACGCCAGTCCACGCCGCTGCGGCGGACGAAGTTGCCGCTGCGCTCGTCGTAGACGATGGAGTTGCCGCGCCGGGTAGCGCGGGGGCGCGCGCCGGCCATGGCCACGAAGCGGCCGAACTCGGCCACGGTGACCTCGGTCAGCGACATGGCGAAGCCGCGGTCGAAGCGCACGTAATGCGCCGGCTTCTCCGCGTCGACCGCCAGCGGGTCGGCCTCCTCCGAGCCCATGCGGAACGCGCCATGCGGCACCACCACCATCTGCGGCCCGCGGCTGCCGTCGGACAGCGCGTCGGTGAACACCTGCCCGGGCCGGAACACGCCGTAGTGGGTCACCAGGTCGATGCGCTCGCGCAGCTGCGCGGCGACCGGGTCGCCGGGCAGCGCGATGCGGAGGGCCTCGGCCAGGCGGCCGCGCGCGTCGCGCAGGCCGTCCGGGCGCAGCAGGTCGCGCAGGGCGGCGTCGCGCAGCGCCATCACATGCGCGGTGCGTACCTCGTCCATGCGCCGGCGCGCGTCGCGCACCGCGCCGGCCTCGTCCTCGCGCACCGCCTGCGCGTGGCCGAGCCAGCGCTCGGCCGTGTCGAAATCGGCGGCATTGGCGGCCGCCATGGCGCGGTCGATGGCCGCGCTCTCCACTGCCGCGCGGCCCTGGCGGGCGCGCGGATCCTCCGGCGCGAGCGCGAGCGCGTCGCGGAAATAGGCCAGCGCGCCGTTGCCCTGCTCGCCCAGGCGGCCGGCGCGCAGGTCCTCCTCGCCGGCGCGGTTGAGCGCGGCCAGGCGCCGCGCGCGCTCGACCTCCCGCTGCAGCGCCTGCACCTCCGCATCCCCGGCGGCGACCGCGCGCGCCACCGCGGCCAGTTCCGCCGCGCGCGCCAGCTGCGCCTGGTCGGCGTCGCGCTCGGCGGCCGCCAGCGCCGCGCGGCCGGCCTCCACCAGCGGGACCCGCGCACGCGCCAGGCCGCGCAGGGCCGCCGCGTCCTCTGGGTCGACCTGCAGCAGGGCCAGGTACAGCGGCACGGCCGCGCCGGCGTCCTCGTACAGCCGCCCGTCTTCCAGCGCCGCCTCGGCCTGGCGACGCACGGCGCGAAGGTCCGCGTCCGCGGGCAGATCGACCGGTGGCGGCGTCCAGACCTCCACCACGGCGTGGCGTTCGTCGCCGCTGACCGTGACCTGCGGCGCCGGGGGCCGCTCCGCGGTGCCGGCCGCGGCCGGCGCGGGGGCGGCATCCCCGCGCGGCGGTTCCGGCGCGCGGGAACAGGCGCAGGCCAGCAGCGCCACCGTCCACAGCAATGCCTGGCCGCTCGCGCGCAAACCGCTTCTCCCGTCGTGTCCCGTCCGCATCCGTCTGTTTGACGTTAGGCTATCGGGGCCCGCACGGGCAACCGCGAAGCCACCGGAACCACCGTGTCACAAGCCCTCTGGATCGACAGCCCCGCCGACCTCCTGCGCCGCCTGGCGTCGGCCCCGTCCCGCATCGGCCTGGACACCGAGTTCATCCGCGAGCGCACCTACTGGCCGCGCCTGGCGCTGGTGCAGATGGCGGTGGATGACGAGATCCTGCTGGTGGACCCGCTGGTGCCGGGCATGCCGGCCGCGCTGGCCGCCTGGCTGGAGGCACCGGGCGTGCTGAAGGTGATGCACAGCGCCAGCGAGGACCTGATCGCCTTCCGCTGCGCCTGCGGCACGCTGCCGCGGCCGCTCTACGACACCCAGATCGCCGCGGCGCTGGCCGGCATCGGCGGCGGCCTGGGCTACCAGAAGCTGGTCGAGCAGGTGGTCGGCACCACCCTGCCCAAGGGCGAGACCCGCTCGGACTGGCTGCGCCGCCCGCTGAGCCCGTCGCAGCTGGAGTACGCCGCGGACGACGTGCGCCACCTGGCCGCGCTGCACGATGCCACCGCCGCGCGGCTGCAGGCGCTGGGCCGCCAGGCGTGGCTGGCCGAGGACGTCGAGCGCCTGCTGGGCACCGCCGCGCGCGACGAGGGCGAGGCCTGGCCGCACCTGTCGCTGCGGGCCGCGCAGTTCCTCGGCGCGGACGGCCAGCGCCGCCTGCTGCGCCTGCTGCGCTGGCGCGACCGCCACGCCCGCGAGCACGACCACCCGCGCAGCTGGGTGCTGGACAACGAACTGGCGGTGGCGCTGGCCCGCGATCCGCCCGCCGACGCGCAGGAATTGCAGCAGCGCCTGGAGGCGGTGCCGAAGTCGCCGCGCCGCCTGGGCCCGGCGATCTGGCAGGCCCTGTCCACTCCGCTGCCCGACGAGGCGCAGATGCCCGCCCCCGCCGGCGAACCGGACCGCAACGCGCTCAGGCGCCTGCAGGACGCAGTGGCGCGCCGCAGCGCCGAGCTGGCGCTGCCGGACGGCGTGCTCGCCTCGCGCCGCTACCTCGAGGCGCTGCTCGAGGGCGGCGACTGGCCGCCAGCCCTGCAGGGCTGGCGCCGGCACGAGCTCGAACCGGTGCTGGCCCCCCTGTTGGCAGGCGCGCCCGCGCCGGGCTAGAATTCGCGTCCTCGTGGGGCGGTAGCTCAGCTGGGAGAGCGTCGCGTTCGCAATGCGAAGGTCGGGAGTTCGATCCTCCTCCGCTCCACCACTTTCCAGCGCCCAACCCTCTCCGGTTGGGCGTTCTCGTTTCCGGGTTCCCCGACATCGCGCGGGGTTCCGGGCCATTCTGCCTGCGCTGCGCCCCACTGCCGGGGACGCCTGAATGGGGCAGGTTCGACTCCGATCCGCCCTCTCTTCTCTCGAAACCTGCGCCAACTTCTTTGCGGAAGCGCACGCAAGCGGCCTTGCGCCACCGTGACTTACACCTGCGTCACGCAGAGCAGTTGCCCATGGCGCTTGCTCGGGCGATCCATCAGGCCAACGCACTCACCTCGGCGGCCGCGCAGGGCATCCAGTACAAGCCTTCGCGCCGTCGCGTCTCCACAAGTTCGCGGTAGGCAACCAGCGGCCCTTCTGCTTCCGGCTTGCTCCTGTCGCGCGCCTTCACCTTGAAGACATCGATAGGCTTGCCACTCTCCAGCCCGGCGCGCCGCATGATCGTTTCACCATCGCGCGGTTCGCCTTTGAACGACCACAGTGCCTGGAACACTGCCGCCTGAGCCTTGGTCAGGCGGAGCGGCCCATGCGGCCAAACCTCGGGCAAGGTCACCCAGCGGAAGTCGGCGGAGAACGGGCCGTGCACCGGTGTCGTTGGATCGTGGGCCTGCGGTGCCGGCGGCTCTCCCGTCGCGCCGATGAACGAGATGCCGCCTCCGTAGAAGGCGAAGCGATCCTCCAGCGCCAGCCATTCCACGCCCGCCCCGAAGGGCGCGCCCCGCGTCTCGCGTGGCGTCGGCGTGATGACGCGGATCGCCCCTCCTGCGACCCGCGCCCGCTCCAGCAGGGCCGGCTCGCGCCATAGCCGGATCAGATCGCGCGCCAGCAGGACCG
>Ga0182792_1002457_pt1 | contig 13032 bp, 15 predicted proteins | sample Passage237B_FD_130497 | JGI IMG/M metagenome (GOLD analysis project Ga0182792, IMG submission 130497) | Cellulose adapted compost microbial communities from Newby Island Compost Facility, Milpitas, CA, USA - Passage2 37B (version 2) (version 2) ...
ACAGGCATCTGAAGGTCCTGCTGTGGGCAAAAGGGTAGAAGCAGCATTTCAAAAAGAATTTGCCGGCGCCCGTGCGGTAAAATGGGAGTTGATCAAAAAAGAAAATATTTATCACGCCCAGTTTCGTTTAAACAACGAACGCCTGAATGCGTTTTTCGGGGAAGACGGCACCTTGCTGGCAACCGGTCGCTTTATAAGTGTTTCAAGCCTGCCGCTGCTGATCCGCAAGAACGTGAATAGTAAGTACGACGAGTACCAGGTTCAGGAAGTAATAGAGTATACAGCCGGTAATGAAACTACTTACCTGATTGCGATAGAAAATGAAAAAGCCCGCATGTTGTTGCAGGGTTATAATAGTGGCTCCCTGTATGTTTTCAAAAAGGAAAAAAAGAATGATGTAGCAAAGCTGTAACATTTTTAGGCGATCTGCGTCAAATTGAATGTTGATACAGTATAGCCATTAAAACGTTTTTAAATTTTGTTTCACCCTCGTAAAATTTTAGTCATGAAAAAGAAAATGATGGTATGGGCAATGATGCTGATGGTTAGTGTTACCACTTTTGCGCATACCATGGAAGGTGTCAGCGAGCGCATTATCAGAGAATTCAAAAAAGAGTTTGCAGAAGCAAAAGATGTACAATGGGAAACCGGTAAGGCTTTTGTAAAAGCCACCTTTACCCTGCACGGACAGGTGATGTTTGCCTATTATTCCAATGATGCTGCGTTGCTGGCAGTTACACGCAACATTACCACCCACCAGTTGCCAATGGGATTGCTTACAGAAGTAAAGAAGCACTATGCCGGCTACTGGATCAGCGATCTGTTTGAGATGGTGTCCGTCAACGAGACTTCCTACTACATTACCCTGGAAAACGGCGATGCAAAGCTGATCCTGAAATCAACAGATTCACTCAACTGGCAGGTGTACAAAAAAGAAAAGAAGGGTACAATATAATAGTTTTCTCTAGTTGGTTTTAGTTGGAAAGAAAAGGCCTTGCCTTCTGGCAGGGCTTTTTTTTATTGGAAGCAGCAGAAAAAAACAACATTCAGAAAAGCAATACAGTGAATGTTGCCGCTTACTTCACCTTGAACGCTACAAAATAGTAGTTATTGGCAGCAGCAATCAGTTGCAGGTTGGCGTAGTAGGATTGTACAAAATGTTCATAGGCTTTGAACTCGTGCGTGGGCACTGCAAATTCATCAAAGAACACGATATCATTTTCTTTCAAATAAGGCGCCATACTGGTAAGTGCATAAAGCGTAGCCGAAAACAGGTCGGCGTCCAGCATAATGATGTTTCTTTTGCTGTTGTCCAGTTGCTTTAAAAAACCGGGTACGGTTTGCTGAAAAAGCCCCTTGTAAAATTGCACGCGTACATCATTGATTTCGGGTATCTGGTTATTGGTGCCGAAAGCACCCTTCTTAAAAGGTCCCCAGTCTTCCGGCAAACCCGTAAAGGTGTCAAATCCATAAAAACGGCTGCCGGCCTGTTTGTTTTTTTCAGAAAACCAGCGGATGGATTCTCCTCCCGCCACACCAAATTCAATGTAATTGACAGGCTCGTTCAGCAACCCTTCACTGGTAAGTACGTGCTGGTATAACTGGTACCTTTTGTGATAGTCCCATTTGCACGGAAAATCGTTATAGGCAACCTTCCGGTTCCTGGCCGCCCAGGCGGACAATCTGATCATATAGTACAGGTTGTGGCAGAATCCCGATAAAAGTCCAAACAGTTTGTATAAGCGCAGATATATAAAAACCAGTTTGGTATACCTGTAAATGAAAAGTTTCATAGCGGGGAAAGGTACAAAAATTAGCCTGAGATTGATTGTTGCGTCACTGCAGGAAAGCAGTGCAACTGCCGTTTAGAGGTAGTGCCGGGGCAATGTTCTTTCCAGCTGCCATCTGTGTCAATTATGTTACCTTTGCGGCCAAAAATTGACATCATGAATAAGGGACCCGTTTCGCAATTCATACTTCATCATTACCGCCATTTTAATGCAGCTGCCCTGGTAGATGCAGCCAAAGGATATGAGCAGCACATGCTGGAAGGAGGTAAAATGATGATCACGCTGGCAGGCGCCATGAGTACGGCAGAACTGGGTGTTTCGCTGGCAGAAATGATCCGCCAGGACAAAGTGCAGATCATTAGTTGCACCGGCGCCAACCTCGAAGAGGATATAATGAACCTGGTGGCGCATAACCATTACAAACGCATTCCCGATTACCGTGATCTTACTCCCCAGCAGGAATGGGAGTTGCTGGAGCAGGGACTGAACAGGGTAACCGATACCTGTATTCCTGAAGAAGAAGCCTTCCGCAAGATCCAGCAACACATTGTCAAAATATGGAAAGATGCCGGCGCCAAAGGCGAACGCTATTTTCCGCATGAATACATGTACAAGCTGTTGCTGAGTAAAATATTGGAAAAAGACTACCAGATTGATCCGAAGGACAGCTGGATGATTGCAGCAGCAGAGAAGAACCTTCCCATAGTGGTAGGCGGATGGGAAGACAGCACCATGGGAAATATTTTTGCTTCCTACGTAATCAAGAATGAAATAAAAGCCAGCACCATGAAGAGTGGAATTGAGTATATGGTATACCTGGCAGACTGGTATAAAAAGAACAGTGGCGGTAAAGGGGTAGGATTTTTCCAGATAGGCGGAGGCATTGCCGGCGATTTCCCCATTTGCGTGGTGCCCATGATGTACCAGGACCTCGAATGGCATGATGTTCCGTTCTGGAGCTATTTCTGCCAGATATCCGATTCCACTACTTCCTACGGATCGTATTCCGGTGCAGTGCCCAATGAAAAAATTACCTGGGGTAAACTGGATATCAACACACCCAAATTTATTGTTGAAAGCGATGCCACCATTGTAGCTCCGCTGATATTTGCGTATGTTCTTGACTGGTAATAGGAGAAAAGAAAATGCCTGCGGACACAGGTATAGCATGCATGTCCGCAGGCATACAAAATTTATTTACCTGCATAAGGTTGTGCAATCTTATTGACCCGCGCCTGGTGACGGCCGCCTTCAAAAGCGGTTTCCATAAAGATTTCAATCATTTCTTTGGCGGCATCCAATGCAACAAAACGGGCAGGAATACCGATGATGTTGGCATCGTTGTGCAGACGTACCAGCCTGGCCACCTCTGCATTGAATGCCAGTCCTGCGCGAATGCCGGGGTATTTATTGGCCGTCATGCAAACGCCGTTGGCGCTGCCGCACAACAGAATGCCAAAAGCGGCGCTTCCTTCCTGCACCAGTTGCGCTACCGGATGGGCATAATCAGGATAATCTACCGATTTGTTTTCATTCACGCCCACATCTTGTACGGTGTATCCCTTATGAGTGAGCCATTGCACCAGGGCCACACGGTATTCATACCCTGCATGATCACTGCCTATGGCAACCGGTTTGGAAAGATCAAATGACATATGCTGGATAAAAAATTGATTGGTTACAAAACATCAGCTGTCCATTGCTTTCTGGTCTCTGCGGTATACACGGCCGCTTACAATCACTGCAAATTCATACAACATCACCAGGGGTACAAACACAATCATCTGGCTGGTCCAGTCAGGCGATGGCGTAATGATGGCCGCAATTACCAGGATAGATACATAAGCATATTTCCGGTAAGTAGTCAGAAAGCGCGGTGTAATAAGCCCGATCTTGGTGAGCACGTACGCCAGTACCGGCAATTCGAAAGCAATACCACAGCCCAGCACCAGGTTGATCAGGTTGTCCATATAGTCGCTCAGCGACGGCATATAGGTATAATGCCCTTCTTTACCAAGCGTAAAATTGGCCAGGAAATTAAACGTGAAAGGACCAAGTATAAAATAGCCAAACGCGGCGCCCAGGAAAAAGAAAAACGACACCCAGAAGATGGCGTTGCGGCTGTACTTCAGTTCTTTTGGAGAAAGTGCGGGCTTAATGAATCTCCAGAATTCCCAGAAAATGTAAGGGAAGGCCGCTATAAATCCGCCAACAATACCGATCTGGATGGCTCCCATCAAAGGACCGCTTACCGTGTTGCCCAGCAATTTGTATCCGTCGGGTATGGGCGGCAGGCACAGTGAATCGCCCAGTTTGAGCCAATGACTGAAATCGCACAGCAACCTGTATGAAACAAAATCATTGCTCACAGGGCCCATGATCACCTTGTCGAATATGTCATCAATGAATAAAAAAATGCAGATGGCCGCTACAAGGATGGCCAGAATAGAACGGACAATATGCCAACGTAACTCTTCGAGATGCTCTATGAAGCTCATCTCAGCATTCGCACTGCCCCGGGATCGCTTATTAAAAAATGATATTGCCATTCGTCAAATCCAGACTGAGACTGTAAAAAAGTGGGGGCAAAGTTAAGGGGAATAGGGTTATGAACTCACTTCAATATCTTCAGCCGCACCATTTCTATCCTGGTATCGCTTACGTTGATCACCTCAAATTCATAATTACCGATGATAATACGTTCCCGCGGGCGCGGAATGGTCTCGTGCTGGTGAATGATAAAGCCTGAAAGCGTTTCAGAGTCGTTTTCAGGGAATTCGAGACCATATTTCTCATTGAGATAATCCAGCTCAAGACGGCCCGAAAAAATATATTCGTCCTCACCCACTTGTTTTTCCTCAAATTCTTCCACGTCGTATTCATCCCTGATCTCTCCAAAGATCTCTTCCAGCAGGTCTTCCATGGTCACAATGCCTGCTGTGCCTCCAAACTCGTCTACCACCCAGGCAATGCTCTTTCTTTCCTTGCTGAACTTGTTGATCAGGTCAGTGGCGCTCATACTTTCCGGAACGGCCGGTATAGGCAACAGAATTTCGCGGATGCTTGCCGGGCCTTTAAACAGGTCCAGTTGATGGATATAGCCCTCAATATTGTCTATGTTACCATTATATACCACCAGTTTGGTAAGCCGGGTCTCCACCAGTTTTTGCCGCAGTTCTTCAATGGAGATATTGATATCTACCGCTTCAATTTCTTTACGGGGAACGAGGCATTCACGCACTTTTACCTTGGGCAGCGACAAAGCGTTCTCAAACAACTCGGTATTGAGATCGGGGTTTTCATTATGACTTTCGCTGGTTTGCTGAAAGTACAGGTCCGGGTCGGCACGGGTGAGCGGCTCCTTGCGCTTGTCGTACCGCATATCGAAGATGATATTGAGGATGAAAACGCTCAGTTGAATGAATGAACCGGATATCCAGCTAAAGGCGCGGTCAAACAGGCCCAGCAGACCAGAGCGGGCTGCGAAAGACAGGAAGCTGTCGCTTTTGGCTTTGAAAATGGCCCGGGGAACAAATTGCGCCACTACCACGATAATGATCCAGTATAAGATAATTTCTACCAGCTGCCGGGTAGGCAATGCCCAGGTAAGCACGCTGTCGTCAATCTGTTTCCAGTTCAGCACCATATTGAAAAAGGCAGTGAGGAACAGAATGGTAATTACCTGGAACAATGTATAGCCAACTGTATTGACTCCTATAAAGCGGGATGGATGGTCGAAAAGGAAAGACAGAAATATACCACTGCTTCTGCCCTGCTTCTTCTTCAATTCAATATTCAGGCGGTTAGCGGTGTTGAAGGCTACTTCAATACCGGAAAAATAAGCCATCAGTAATAAACCCAATCCTATGGCGGACCCGATAATGGCGGTTTCATTCATAGCTTCTACGAATATAATCGAATAACGAACACGGAACGCGGATTATTGAACCGCAGGGGCCGGGTGGGTGCAAATGGCTGATAAACAGAGCGCTTTTTACCGCGGGTGCCTGCCTGCTATCAATTTTTCAAAAACTGCTCCACATAACTTTTCGCCAGGGCACAGGCTTTTTCGAGGTGGTCGTTTACGATGATTTTGTGAAAATGTTCTTTGAAGGAAATTTCGTAGGAAGCCTTGTTTACCCGCGCCTGCAGGCTTTCGGCCGTTTCGGTTCCCCTCGATTCCAGTCTTTTCCGGAGTTCATCCACCGATGGCGGTTCTATGAATATAGACAAGGTGGTATTGGGATATTGTTGCTGCACATGTATGGCGCCTTTCACATCAATGTCCAGTACGGGAACCCGGCCGCTGTTCCAGATGCGTTCCAGTTCCGAACGTAGGGTGCCATAGTATTTCCCTTCGTATACCATTTCCCATTCTACAAATTCATTGTGACGGATCTTTTCATTAAACTCTTCCACCGACATGAAATAATAATCTCTTCCATTTTTTTCGTTGCCGCGGGCCCGGCGTGTGGCGGCAGATACCGAAAAATCAAGTTGCGGAAAGGTGTTCAGCAAATACTTCGTAATAGAAGTCTTCCCCGCACCAGATGGGGCAGTAATGATAATAATCTTGTGTTGGGGGTTATTAGGCATGTGCAAAGAAAGCAAAAATTCTTTCCTTTCTATATTCTTGTAATCTGCGCACCCAATTGTTGCAGCCTTTTATCTATATGCTGATAACCGCGGTCAATTTGTTCAATATTCTGGATGACGCTCTTGCCTTCGGCGCTGAGGGCTGCTATCAACAGCGATACGCCGGCGCGGATATCAGGACTGCTCATCTGTATACCCCTGAGATTTTGTTCTCTGCCCAGCCCGATCACAGTGGCACGATGCGGATCGCACAGGATGATGCGGGCGCCCATATCAATCAGCTTGTCAACAAAGAACAGGCGGCTCTCGAACATTTTCTGATGGATCAATACACTGCCGCGTGCCTGCGTGGCTACCACCAGCACAATGCTCAGCAGGTCAGGCGTAAATCCAGGCCATGGATGATCGTAGATGGTGAGCACGGAGCCGTCGAGGAAATTTTTAATCTCGTATACTTCCTGCGCGGGCACATGAATATCATCTCCTTTAAAGTGCAGTTCAATGCCCAGTTGCCTGAACTTATCGGGGATGAGGCCAAGGTCTTTGATGCTGGCATTCTTGATGGTAATGTCGCTTTGCGTCATGGCAGCAAGACCAATAAAGGAACCTACTTCAATCATATCGGGCAGCATACGATGGGTAGTGCCGCCCAGGCGCGAAACGCCGGTGATGGTAAGCAGGTTGCTGCCAATGCCACTGATCTGTGCACCCATACTGTTCAGCATTTTGCATAATTGCTGAATATAGGGTTCGCAGGCTGCATTGTAAATAGTGGTGGTGCCTTCGGCCATGGAGGCGGCCATAATGATGTTTGCCGTGCCGGTTACAGAAGGCTCATCCAGCAACAGGTAACTGCCATGCAGGTTGGGCGCCTTTAAATGGAAAAAATTATCGCCGGTGTCGTACGCAAACTCTACGCCCAGTTTTTCAAAACCCATAATATGGGTATCCAGGCGCCGGCGTCCTATTTTATCACCGCCAGGTTTGCTGATGTAAGCTTTACGGAATCTTGCCAGCATGGGACCGGCAAGCATTACTGAACCACGCAAACGACCACTCTTTTTGCGGTAGGTATCACTGCGCAAATAGTCAACATCCACATCATCGGCCTGGAAAATACAGGTGTCGCGTTGCGGCCGCTCGATCTTTACGTTCATTTCGGCCAGTAATTCAATCAGCAGGTTAACATCCAGAATATCGGGAATATTGGTAATGGTAACTTTTTCTGATGTGAGCAGTACGGCACTGATCACCTGCAATGCTTCGTTTTTTGCGCCCTGTGGTGTTATTGCTCCGGACAATCGTTTTCCGCCGATTACTTCAAAAGAATGCATAGCTATAGGTTTGCGTGTTTTTGCTGGCAAATGTAAAACCCTGACGGCAATTGAATACCATCAGGGTTTTTTAAATAATTACAAAAGACATTTCCAATTGCTGTTCTGAAACTGCTATGTCTTTTGCTATTTGATTGTGATATTTCTACTTGTACCGTTTCTTATACTTTCCACCGCCGCGGTCATTGCGGTCGCGATCAGAGCGGCCACCGCCACTCCCTCTTTGCTGAAATTTCTGGCTGCGTTTACCGCGATAATCGCCATAACCTCCTCTTCCTTCCCTGTCGCGGTTGTCGCTTGCCCGGTGCTGCCGCACATACGGGGTATTGGTAAACGTTAGCTGTCCGTTGGTGATGCTGCTCAGTTCACTTTGAATAGCGTCATCGTGAACAGTTTCTTTATGCCAGTTGTTGTAAGCAAGCTTCATGTAGTAAGCCACAGCATTGGCAAAACCCTGGCGCTTCTCGGGATTTTCTTCTTTCAGCGCTTTATTGATCACCAGTTCCAGGTTCTTACCCAGGTGCGAATATTTCGGGTAACGCTTGGGGTAAGGAAGCGGATCCGGCTTTGCTTTCAATGTTTCGCGTGTAGGAATGGGGTAGGGCGAATCTACCTCCAGTTTAAAATCAGAAATGAGGAAAAGATGGTCCCACAGTTTATGCCGGAAGTCTTCCACATTTTTAAGATGAGGGTTCAGAAAACCCATGAGTTCTATCACTGCGTAGGCATTGCGTTGTCTTACTTCTTTATCTTCAATCGTCAGCAGGTACTCGATCATTTTCTGTATATGCCGCCCGTATTCTCTCATTACCAGGTGATTTCTGGTAGTATTGTATTCCATATTCTCGGTTTTGTGCATTGTACAAAAGTAGCAAAGTAAGTTTACAAAAAGAAAGGGTAATAATTAAGGCTGTTTGAGGAGCATGTAACGGAACGGCTGCTATATCAGGCGGGGAAAGGAAGAAGGCAGGCCTCCTTTTTACAGGAAAAACCTGCCCTCAGTGCTGTTAACCATCAGCCCTGCCTTTGTAAAATGACCGGGAAGGACAACTGTGCATTTTGAAGGTTATTGTTGAATGATCAGTTTGCTGGAATAGGCGTCGTCGCCTGCGGTGTTCGTGGCACGGAAATAATAGATACCGGGCCGTGCGCCAGGAACTTCAAAAAGCAGGCTGTTGGTGTTTTTGATGCGGAACATATTGCTGTAAACGACCTGTCCGGCCATATTTATCAATTCCACTTTGTAATTGCCGGATAGTGGCCGCGCAAATTGCACGGATACCTGGCTTCCCTTCAGCGGATTGGGGTAAATAGTGATCTTGTCCTGCCCGCTTTGATTTTCGCCATAAACGAATCGTACCACAGAATAAGTGACCTGACCATCGGCGCCGATCTGTTTGATGCGGAAATACAGCTTCCCGTTGATGGCCTGGTTGGGCACATAGGCGTAATCGTAACTGGCTTGTCCGTGATGACCGCCGCCGGCCGATAGCCGGGTAACGGGTTTAAATACCTTGCCATTGCTGCTCACCTGCAATTCGTATATATTGGAGGGTTCCTCATTCACTACCTCCCATAACAGGTTCACGCGGTTATTGGCGTGTACTGCTGAAAAACTTTTGATGTTGGACGACAGTACAATATTGGGGCACCAGTAATAGGTGAGTTTGAATACCCCCCAGGTGCGGGTCCGTATGGAAGAATTGAAATTGATGCCGCCCGCCAGCGAGGTGACCCCGCCGCCGATTTCATACAGCAGGTTCACCGTGCCTGCCCCCATAAAGCCGGTTACGTCGGAGGCAAAAGTTTCAGATGCCCGGTTATTGTACAGGGTGTCTGGTCCGTACACGGTGGAGTCGGTACCCGAGCCGGATGCGCCAAGCAGGTCAGGACCGTAATACTCTTCTGCCAGGGTGTTGCGCGAAAGGCCGGCGCCTGTTACGCCCGTGGTTACCGTAAGACGGAATTCATAGACTTTGTCGGTAGGATCGAGGTTGCGGATACCCAGCGTGCTCACAATGGAAATGGTATCGTGCAGCGACACGCAGGTAAGGATGCCGATAGAAGGATCAAACTTCGGGAAAGTAAGCAGGGTGGAGGAAGAATTGGTGGTATCAAGCACCACCACATGTTCAATAGGCGTGGGCGCTTCACCTTCTGAACAGGTACATTGAGAAAATCCCTGATTTGGTAATAATAGCGTTGCCAGCAGTATAATGGAAACTGCTGAATTGCGTACAATTCGTTTCATAGGTACTGAATTAATTCACAAATACGGATTACATCACTTTTCAAAAATACCTTATAATATTGGTTGCAATAAAGGGTTATTACCCGATTTTCGTGCATCGTATTTTCCGCAACCGGCTGCATAATTGTGTACATGCGCAAAATGCAGGAAGAACAGGGGTTTGAGCCGGTTGAGCGGGCGCGGGCAGGGCCTGAACTAAAGATTCCACTTATCCCCGTAAACGGTAATTTACGCGGGCAGGCATGTATAAAAGTACCAGCTAATCGGCGTACTTTTGTCGCGGGCTTTTATCACAAAAAATTGGCAACCAAAGGTTTTTATGACAAAATCCACTATTACAATTGACGTAGTGCTCGATGAGAAGCGTTTGCCCGAACAAATAGAATGGCAGGCAACGGAAAGTACAGCTGATTCCGCAAGAAAAGCCAAGGCGATGATGCTGGCTTTCTGGGATGGTGCAGAAAAAACTGCCCTGCGGGTAGATCTGTGGACAAAGGATATGATGATTGATGAAATGGGTGACTTCTTTTACCAGACTTTTATGACCATGGCCGATACGTTGGACCGGTCTACCCACCAGCATGAGCTCACCAAAGACATTAAAGACTTTGCAGTGAATTTTTATAAGAAATTCCGGCAGGCAGAGCTCAACCGCGTTAAATCGTAACTATAGTTTAAATCCAAATTGAGAAGTTATGAGCCTGGAACAAAAAATCAATGAGGAATTAAAGACCGCCATGAAGGCAAAGGACGAAAAAGCATTGCGCGGTCTTCGTGCAATCAAGTCTGCCATTCTGCTGGCCAAAACTTCAGAAGGTGCATCCGGAACATTGGGGGAAGAGGAAGAGATCAGGATTTTACAAAAACTGGTAAAACAGCGCAAGGATTCCCTGGACATTTACCGGCAACAGAACAGAGCTGATCTGGCCCAAAAAGAGGAAGAAGAAATTACGGTAATTGAAAAATTCCTGCCAAAGCAACTGTCGGCAGATGAGCTGAAAGCAGTATTGCAGGAAATTATTACACAAACAGGTGCTTCCTCGCCTGCAGATATGGGAAAAGTAATGGGCATTGCCACCAAACAACTGGCAGGCAAAGCCGATGGGAAGGCCATCAGTGCAGTGGTAAAAGAGCTACTTGCCAGATAGCAGATGTGAAAACCGGAAAATGTGAAAATCCGCCATGGCCGGATAACTTAACTAAGTTTTGCACTTTCACATTTCCCCTTTTGCTAATTTTCACATTTGCACGTTTCCATGATCATTGATATAGCAACAGCAGTATTGTTGGTAAGTGCCATTATAAAAGGATTGCGGCGCGGCCTGGTGGTTGCGTTGTTTTCTGTAATTGCTTTTATAGTGGGCATTGCCGCGGCATTAAAACTGTCTGTGGTGGTGACCCATTACCTGGAAAGTTCTTCCGGAGTTTCCGCAAGATGGCTGCCCGTATTGTCGTTTATGCTTGTGTTTGTGGGCGTAGTGCTGTTGATCCGTTTAATAGCAGGCCTTATTGACAAAGCGGTGGAATGGTCTTTATTGGGATGGGTCAACAAACTGGGCGGCGTGTTGCTATATGTGTTTCTGTACATTGTTGTGTTGAGCGTATTGCTGTTTTTTGCAGTTCAGGTCAACCTTATAGGTGAACACACCATCAAAAATTCTGTTACCTGGGAGTGGGTACAGCCCTGGGGTCCCCGCGCCATCAACGCGTTTGGAGCTTTGGTGCCGTTGTTTAAGGATATGTTCACCGAGCTGGAACAATTTTTTGATCGTGTAGCACAGCATGCCGCACCATGAAATCTTGTCTGGATAAGGGTTATACACTATAGTACGTACCGCAAAAAATCAGTAGCTTACAGTGAATTTTTCCTGCAATACGCAGAACAATGTAATATTTGCTGTAAATGATTATTTTAGCGATTAATTGAACTGACCAGAACCGATCAGAGTGATGAATTACGAGATCAAACAAGCGGACAAATTCAGGTTTATTGAAGAGGGCGAGGGAGAACCGTTGATTTTGTTACACGGTTTATTCGGTGCGCTAAGCAACTTCAATGAATTGATAGGCTATTTCCGCCATCATAATAAGGTGGTGGTGCCTATGCTGCCCCTGCTTGACCTTGATCTGCTCCATACATCTGTAATGGGCCTGCAAAAGTTCGTGCACAAATTCATTGAGCACCGGGATTATCAGAATGTGCACCTGCTGGGCAACTCGCTCGGTGGTCATGTAGCCATACTCCATGTGCTGAAACAGCCGCAGCGCATCAAATCGCTGATCCTTACGGGCAGTTCCGGCCTGTTTGAAAACGGTATGGGTGACACGTATCCCAAGCGCGGCGATTATGACTACATCAAGAAGAAAACGGAAATGACGTTTTATGACCCCAGGATCGCTACCAAGGAACTGGTAGATGAAGTGTATGAAACCGTCAACAACCGTTTGAAAGCCATCAAAATAATATCCCTGGCCAAAAGCGCCATAAGAAATAATCTTGGCGAAGAACTCAATCAGATCAAACAGCCGACGTTATTAATCTGGGGTAACAATGACGCCATTACCCCACCGTTCGTAGGTCGGGAATTTCAACGGCTCATCCCGAACAGTGAACTGCATTTTATTGACAAATGTGGTCATGCTCCCATGATGGAAGTGCCGGACGAATTCAACCGGGTTCTTCATAAATTTCTGACAAAATTAAACACGCCTGCAGCGGTGGCCTGAATCGCGTCGTCTAATCATTATTGAACCCTTAAAGCAATACCGGATTTTTGCAACTACCTGCCCGGGATGTGAACGGTGCCTGATTAAAATATGCAGGTTACTTTCCCGGATGGTTTAACGTATTATCAGATATAAACCGGCAACAGTGCTGAACAAACAATTAATATCAGGTTCTATTCCTACACTCAGTCTGGAAGACTCTGTTTCCCAGGCCCTCGAACTATTGTCGGAATACCACCTGGGTCAGTTGCCGGTTGTGAGCGACGACAAATACCTGGGCCTCGTATTTGAAGAAGATCTGATGAATGTTGATGAAAACGTACTGTTGAAAACA
>Ga0182792_1002465_pt1 | contig 12977 bp, 12 predicted proteins | sample Passage237B_FD_130497 | JGI IMG/M metagenome (GOLD analysis project Ga0182792, IMG submission 130497) | Cellulose adapted compost microbial communities from Newby Island Compost Facility, Milpitas, CA, USA - Passage2 37B (version 2) (version 2) ...
CCGCCAGCGGGTACCGGCGGTTCCTTCTGGCGCAGGCGGGCGGCTTCCTTCCGATCGAAAGCGCGCTCGACGAGGCGGGCGCGGCCGACGTGCTCGACGATTGGCCGCAGCGCCGCCGCGGCACGCTTCTGCGCGCCGACCTCGAAGAGCTCGAAGTCACGCCCCCGGAACTTTTTTTCCGCCCGGACTTTTTTTCCGGGGAGGCGTCGATACTCGGCGCGATCTACGTGCTGGAGGGATCGAGGCTGGGGGGTGCGGTGCTGAAGCAGGCCGTGCCCGGCCACTTTCCCCGGCGATTCCTGGAGGCCCGGCACGTGGCCGGCGGCTGGCGCAAGCTCCTCCAGGCGCTCGACGACTTGCTGATCCGGCCCGATGATCTCGAGGCCGCCGTGCGGGCGGCGAAGGAGGTTTTTGCGCGCTTCGAGGCGGAGGCGGGAGCGCAGTTGGAGAACAAGGCCGCGTGAGTGACGTCCATCCACAGGTCGATCTGACCAATTGCGACCGCGAGCCCATCCACATCCTGGGCGCCATCCAGCCGATCGGCTTTCTGATCGCCCTGTCCTCGGACTGGATGATCGCCCGGGTGTCCGCCAATGCGGGCGCCTTCCTCGGCACGGGCGACAGCGAGGCATTGCTGGGACGCCCCCTCGCCGGGCTGCTTCCGGCGGGCACGATCCATGCCCTGCGCAACCGCGTCGCCATGCTGCGGGGCCCCGACGCGGTGGAACGGCTGTTCGGATGCCCGATCCGCCAGGGCGGCGATCCGTTCGACATCGCCGTCCATGTGTCCGGTGGCCAGATCGTCATCGAGGCGGAGCCCGGATCGACCGACACCGGCGATGCGACCGGGACCGTGCGATCGATGATCGCGCGCCTGGACCAGACAGGGTCCATTCCCGATTTCCTGCACGAGGGCGCGCGGCAGGTTCGCGCGCTGACCGGCTACGACCGGGTGATGGTATACCGCTTCGCCGCGGACGGCTCGGGCGAGGTTGCCGCCGAATCCTGCCGGCGCGGAATCGGCTCGTTCCTCGGGCTGCACTATCCAGCGACGGATATCCCCGTGCAGGCGCGCGCGCTCTACAAGCGCAACCTGCTCAGGATCATCACCGACGTGAACGCCGAGCCGGTCGGGATCGTGCCGGCGCTGGACGAGAACGGCGCGCCGCTCGATCTCTCGCTCTCGGTGCTGCGCGCCGTGTCGCCGATCCACATCGAATATCTGAAGAACATGGGCGTCCAGGCCTCGATGTCGATCTCGATCGTCGTCGAGGGACGGCTGTGGGGTCTCTTCGCCTGCCACCATTATTCGCCGCGCGTCATCCCATTCGAGCGGCGATCGGTGGCGGAATTGTTCGCGCAGATGTTCGCGATGCGGCTCGAAAGCCGGGAGCGCCAGCTGATCGTCGAGTTCGAGCGCCGGGCGCGCGACATTTCGGACCAGCTGCTGGGCGCCGTCGCCCCCGACGAGACGCTGCTGAAGGACCCGGACTGGCTGAGCAACATCCTGACCCACGCCATTCCGGCGGACGGCGTCGGCGTGTGGATCAACGGCAGCCATGCCTTTTCCGGGACGACCCCGGACACCGACCAGTTCGCGCGGATCATCAAGGCGCTGAACGGAACCGCCGCCGGCAAGGTCTACGCGACCGACCGGATCGCGAGCATCGTCGCCGGCGCCGAGGATTTCGCCGATACGGTCGCCGGGATGCTCGCCATCCCGATCAGCCGGGCCCCGCGCGACTATGTCGTGCTGTTTCGCTCCGAGCTGGTCCGCTCGGTGCGGTGGGGCGGCGATCCCCACAAGCCGGTCGAATATGGCCCCAACGGACCGCGCCTCACGCCGCGCGAGAGCTTCGAGGAGTGGAAGGAGACGGTGGTCGGCCGCTCCCGCCCCTTCACGACTTCCGAATGCCGTGTCGCGGAAACCCTGCGCGCGACCCTGATCGAAGTCGTGCTGCGGCTCGCCGACGAGGCGAGCGCCGAGCGGCAGGCGGCGAACGAGCGCCAGGAATTGCTGATCGCCGAGCTCAACCACCGGGTCCGCAACATCCTTGCCGTGATCCGCGGCCTGATCCGGCAATCGCAGCCCAAATCGGGATCGAGCATCGAGGATTTCGTCCGGCTCGTCGACGGCCGGATCCATGCGCTCGCCCGCGCACATAACCAGATCACCGACGACCACTGGGGCCCGGCGCCGATCCGCGCGCTGATCGACGCCGAGGCAGCCGCCTTCCTCGCCGACCAGACCGAACGCATCATCGTCGACGGGCCGGAGTTCCTGCTCAACCCGCAGGCCTATTCGACCATGGCGCTGGTGATCCACGAGCTGGTGACCAATTCGGCCAAATATGGCGGGCTTTCCGACAGCGGAAAGGCGCACATCTCCTGGCGTCTCAACGAGGCTGGAGACCTGCTGCTCGAATGGCGCGAAAGCGGCGGCCCGCCGGTCAAGCCACCCTCGCGCAAGGGCTTCGGCTCGACGATCATCGACCGCTCGGTGCCCTATGACCTGGGCGGCGACTCCAGCATCGATTACAAGCGCGAGGGCGTGGAGGCGCGATTCCGGATCCCCGCGCGCCATGTTTCCGCTCCGAAGGACCATAGCGGACCGGCGATCCGCTTCCCGCGGCCGGCGCCCGCCAAAAATGGGCCCGTCCCCGACCAGGTGATCAAGGGCGCGAACGTGCTCCTGGTCGAGGACAGCCTGATCATCGCGCTCGACGCCGAGGACATATTGAAGCGCCTCGGCGCCGCCCATGTCGCCACCGGCGCGACCGTCGAAGGGGCGCTGGATATGATCCGCGCGGCCCGGCCGACGCTGGCGCTGCTCGACATCAATCTCGGCGACCAGACCAGCTACGCCGTGGCCGACCGGCTCGCCGAGCTCGGCATCCCCTTCCTCTTCGCCACCGGTTATGGCGAGCAGGCCGATCTGCCGGCCGACCACAAGCACCGCCGGGTGGTGCAGAAACCCTATACGATCGAGAATGTGGCCCGCGCCCTCGCCGAGCTGATCGGCACGGCGCAAGCCTGACCTGCCGCGCGGTTCGAAATGCGGGCGCCGAAGGGGCTTTCAAGCGCCGGACTTCCCCCTATCTTGCCTGTGACCCCCCGGAGGATCCTAGCATGACCGATTTGTCCACTTTCCCGATCACCACACGCTGGCCCGCGCAGCACCCGGATCGCATCCAGCTCTATTCGCTGCCGACGCCCAACGGCGTGAAGGTATCGATCATGCTGGAGGAGACCGGCCTTCCCTATGAGCCGCACCTCGTCGACATCATGAAGAACGAGAGCTGGACGCCGGAATTCCTGTCGCTCAACCCCAATGGGAAGATCCCGGCGATCCTCGATCCCGACGGGCCCGGCGGCAAGCCGATGGGGTTGTGGGAATCGGGCGCGATCCTGATCTACCTCGCCGAAAAGAGCGGCAAGTTCCTGCCCGCCGATCCGGCGCGGCGCTACGAGACGATCCAGTGGGTGATGTGGCAGATGGGCGGCCTTGGGCCGATGTTCGGCCAATTGGGCTTCTTCCACAAATTCGCCGGCCGCGACTATGAGGACAAGCGCCCTCGCGATCGCTATGCCAATGAAAGCAAGCGGTTGCTCGGCGTCCTTGAAAGCCGGTTGGCGGATCGGACGTGGATCATGGGCGACGATTATACGATCGCCGACATTTCGATGCTCGGCTGGGTCCGCAACCTCATCGGCTTCTACGAGGCCGCCGAGCTGGTCGATTATGCGAGCCTGAGGCACGTGCCCGCCTGGCTGGAGCGCGGCCTTGCGCGTCCCGCCGTCCAGCGCGGGATCACGATTCCGGCGCGGACCTAGACGTTCGCGCCGGGGGGCGCGGCCGCCGTCAGCCGGTGATGGCGTCCTTCAGTTTCTGGAAGAAGGTGCGCGAATTGGGGCATTCGTCCCCGGTCTCGGTCTCGCGGAAGGCTTCGAGCAACTCGCGTTGCCTTGCGCTGAGCCTGGTCGGGGTCTCGACCTCGATCTCGATCACCATGTCGCCGCGGCCACGGGCGTTCAACGCGGGCATCCCCGCGCCGCGCAGGCGCAGCTGCTTGCCCGACTGGATCCCGGCCGGGATACGGACTTCGTTCGGCGCGCGATCGAGCCCCGGCACCTCGATGCAGCCGCCGAGCGCCGCCGTCGTGAAGCTGATCGGCGCGCGGCAGAACAGGGTCGTGCCGTCACGCTGGAAGATGGCGTGCCGGGCGAGGTGGACGAAGATGTAGAGATCGCCCGCCGGCCCGCCGCGCACGCCCGCCTCGCCTTCGCCGGCCAGGCGGATGCGGGTGCCCTCGTCGACGCCCGCGGGAATGTTGACGGTCAGCGTCTTGCGCTTCTCCACACGGCCCTCGCCCCGGCAGGAGCGGCAGGGATCGGCGATCAGCTCGCCGACGCCCCGGCAGACCGGGCAGGTCTGCGCGACCACGAAGAAACCCTGGCGCGCACGGACCTGGCCGTGACCGCCGCAGGTGTTGCAGGTCCGGGCGGAGGTGCCCGGCTTGGCGCCCGAACCGCCGCATGGCTCGCACGTCGCGGTGGTGTCGATCGAAAGCTCGACCTCGCGGCCCTCGAACGCGTCCTCGAGCCGGATTTCGAGATCGTAGCGCAGGTCCGATCCGCGCCGGACGTCGCGCTGGCGGCCCTGGGCGCCGCCCATGAACTCGCCGAAGATATTGTCGAAAATGTCGGCGAAGGACCCGAAATCCTGGGCGCCACCCGCGGGACCACCGCCGAAGCCGCCATTCTGGAAGGCGGCATGGCCGAACCGATCATAGGCGGCGCGCTTCTGCGGATCCTTCAAGCAGTCATAGGCCTGGCTGATCGCCTTGAACCGCGCCTCGGCATCCGGGCACCCGCCATTGCGGTCGGGATGGCATTCCATCGCGAGCCGGCGATAGGCGGATTTGATCGTCTTGTCGTCCGCGCTCCGATCGACCTGGAGCAGCTCGTAATAATCGGTTTCAACCATTTTTCCCTCGCCCCTTCAGGGGAGAGGGTAGAGCCGCGAAGCGGCGAAGGGAGAGGGGCAGTGCCGGACTCTCTACCATCTGCTCATCCTCTCGGGCTCCCCCTCTCCCCAGCCCTCTCCCCCGGAGGGGAGAGGGAGGGTCCGTCCGTTCAGCCCTTATTGTCTTCGTCGACCTCGGAGAATTCGGCGTCGACGACCTCCTCGCCGCCGGCGTCGCCACCAGCGGAGGACGCATCGGCGCCCGGCGAGGCGGCCGCCTGCTGCTCCTTCTCGTAGATCGCCTGGCCGAGCTTCATCGCGACCTGCGCGAGCGCCTCCGCCTTGGCCTTGATCGTATCGGTATCGCCGCCCTCAAGCGCGGTACGCGCCTCGGCGATCGCCGTCTCGATCTCTGACTTGAGGCCGGCATCGACCTTGTCGCCATGCTCCTTGAGCTGCTGCTCGGTCGAATGGACGAGGCTGTCGGCCTGGTTGCGGGCCTCCGCGCCCTCGCGGCGCTTCTTGTCCTCGTCGGCGAACTGCTCGGCTTCCTGGACCATCTTCTCGATGTCGGAATCGGACAGGCCGCCGGAGGCCTGGATGCGGATCTGCTGCTCCTTGCCGGTGCCCTTGTCCTTGGCCGAGACGTTGACGATGCCGTTGGCGTCGATGTCGAACGTGACCTCGATCTGCGGCACGCCGCGCGGCGCCGGCGGGATGCCGACCAGATCGAACTGGCCGAGCAGCTTGTTGTCCGCGGCCATCTCGCGCTCGCCCTGGAAGACGCGGATCGTCACCGCATTCTGATTGTCCTCGGCGGTCGAGAATGTCTGCGCCTTCTTGGTCGGGATCGTCGTGTTGCGATCGATCATCCGGGTGAAGACGCCGCCGAGCGTCTCGATGCCGAGGCTGAGCGGGGTGACGTCGAGCAGCAGGACGTCCTTGACCTCGCCCTGCAGCACGCCGGCCTGGATCGCGGCGCCCATCGCGACGACCTCGTCCGGGTTGACGCCGGTGTGCGGCTCCTTGCCGAAGAAGTCCTTCACGGTCTCGCGGACCTTGGGCATGCGGGTCATGCCGCCGACGAGGACGACCTCGTCAATGTCCTTGGCCTCGACGCCCGCATCCTTGAGCGCCTTCTTGCAGGGCTCGAGCGTGCGCTTGATGAGGTCGCCGACGATCTTTTCCAGATCGGCGCGGCTGATCGTCTCGACGAGATGGAGCGGGGTCGAAGCGCCGCCCTCCATGCGCGCGGTGATGAACGGCAGGTTCACCTCGGTGGTCTGCGCGGACGACAGCTCGATCTTCGCCTTCTCGGCGGCTTCCTTGAGGCGCTGGAGCGCGAGGCGATCGGTGCGAAGGTCGATATTCTCCTTCGCCTTGAACTTGTCGGCCAGCGTGTCGACCAGCTTGGCGTCGAAATCCTCGCCGCCGAGGAAGGTGTCGCCGTTCGTGGACTTCACCTCGAACACGCCGTCGCCGATCTCGAGGATCGAGATGTCGAACGTGCCGCCGCCAAGGTCATAGACGGCGATCGTCTTGCCGTCCTGCTTCTCGAGCCCGTAGGCGAGCGCGGCCGCGGTCGGCTCGTTGATGATGCGAAGCCCCTCGAGCCCCGCGATCTGGCCGGCATCCTTGGTCGCCTGGCGCTGCGCGTCGTTGAAATAAGCGGGAACGGTGATCACCGCCTGGGTGACTGTCTCGCCGAGATAGGCCTCGGCGGTTTCCTTCATCTTCTGGAGGATGAAGGCGGAAATCTGCGAGGGGGAATAATCCTTGCCGCCGGCCTGGACCCAGGCGTCGCCATTGGCGCCCTTGACGATGTGATAGGGGACGAGTTCGGTGTCCTTCTTGGTCACCGGATCGTCGAAGCGGCGGCCGATCAGGCGCTTCACCGCGAAGATGGTGTTGTCGGGATTGGTGACCGCCTGGCGCTTGGCCGGCTGGCCGATCAGGCGCTCGCCGTCCTTGGTGAATGCGATGACGCTCGGCGTCGTGCGCGCGCCTTCCGCATTCTCGATGACCTTGGGCTTGCCCCCCTCCATCACGGCAACCGCGCTGTTGGTGGTGCCGAGATCGATGCCGATCACTCTTGCCATGCTTTTTTCCTCTTGCCTCTCAATAGACTGCCGGCCCACGGCCCTTCCAAAGCGACGCGCAGGTCCTGTCGTGACCGGGATATAGGGGGCGATTCTGTTGCGACAAGAAGCTTGCTTGTCCTAAGGGCAGGCCATGCGCTCGCTTGTCCCGGCCCTGGCCGTTTCCCTCGCCCTCGCCGCCTGCCACGGGGCGCCCGAAACCCCGCATGCCACCGTGACCGGCGCGGTCGTCACCCTGCCGCCGATTCCGGACCGGCCGGGCGTCGCCTATTTCATGGCCGAGACGACGCAGCCGACCCGACTGACGGGCATCGCGAGCCCCGCGATCGGCCGCATCGAGCTCCACGAATCGATGATGCAGGGGAACATGTCGACGATGCGCCCGCTCGCCGCCGTGCCGGTGACGCCCGGGACGCCGACCGCTTTCGCACCGGGGGGCAAGCACGCCATGCTCTACGACATCGCGCCCAGCGTCCGCGCCGGGGGCACAGTGCGCCTCACCTTCACGTTCGAGGGGCTGCCCCCGGTCAGCGTCGATGCCGAGGTTCGCGATTTCGGCGCGGGCCATGCCGGGCACTGATCCGACGCTCCCCCCGTTCCGGGGGACGAGGTGACAGGGCGTCCCCTCACCCAGGGCGAGATCAAGATCGCCCGCTCCGTCTTCGGCGAGTCGATCGACTATGCGCCGGTGCGGATCGCAAGGCGCAAATGGTGGCCATTCCAGCCGCGCGAGACGCTGATGAGCCCGTGCGGCCATGTCCACGTCCACCCGGCGAGCACGCTGTGGAGCGAGGATTATTCGGCCGAGAGGATCGAGCTCCAGGGCCTGCTGATGCACGAGCTCACCCATGTCCTCCAGGCGCAGGAGCGCGGGCGCTTCTACCTGCCGCTGATGCGCCATCCCTTCTGCCGCTACGGCTACCGGATCGTGCCGGGACGCCCGTTCGACCGCTACGGGATCGAGCAGCAGGGCGAGCTCGTCCGCCACCTCTTCTTCGCCCGCAACGGCCGGACGCTTCCCGGCATGGCGAGCCGCGAGGAATTGGAGCGGATCGTGCGGCCACGCTTCGGCGGGCCTTAGGGCGGACGAAATTCACAACTTCGCTCCCTCTCCCCGGCGGGGAGAGGGCTGGGGTGAGGGGGCCCGGCGGTCGAGAACAATCCCAAACGCCCGACACCCTCACCCTGCCCTCTCCCTTGAGGGAGAGGAGAAAAAACCGACTGTCGATCCGCCCTGGACCGCCCCGTCCGCTTCGCCGCCGGCGAGCTATCGAACGGGGTGTGGGGATTCTACGTCCCGGACTGCGAATAAAGCGTCGCGATCCGCGCCGCCGAGGCGCGGAGCTCCGCCCGCAATTCATCCGGAGCGAGCACTTCGATCCGGTCTCGAAAGCCGAGCAGGAGCCCGGCGGCGTGGGCGATGCTCTCGATCGGGATCGTCGCGCGGCGGCGGCCCCGATCGTCGGGAGTCGCGGCGTGGATGGCCTCCGCGGCATCGGCGCCCAGGCGATCGATCGTCGACATCGCCTCGGGATGGACGATCAGGTCCGCCGTCCCTTGCTGGAGGCTGCGCTCGAAGCGGGCGACCTCGGCGGTCCAGTGCGCGGCGAGATCGAAACCGGCCGGCCGATCGAACGTCTCATCGAGCAGCTCGAAATCGCGAATGCCGGCGAGGCGATAGGTGCGAAGCGCTTCGCCCGCCCCCGCCACCAGATACCAGCGCCCGCCCTTCAGGACGAGGCCGAGCGGATCGAGCGTCCGCCGCCGCTCGCCGGCCCAGCTTTCGTAGCGGATCGCGATCCGCCGCTGCGCCCAGACCGCCGAGGCGACCTCGCCGAGCCGCTCCGCCGGCATCGGCCGGCGATACCAGTCGGCCGGATCGAGATGGAAGCGATCGGCGACCCGCAGCGCCGCATCGCCCGCGCCCGGCGGCAGCGCGGCGAGCAGCTTCAGCCGCGCCGCCGACGCTGCCTCGCCGATCCCCAATTCCTCCATCGGCCCGCCGAGCCCCATCAGCAGCACCGCCTCGGCCTCGGCGGCGGTCAGCCCGGTGAGCCGCGTGCGATAGCCGTCGAGCAGAGCGAAGCCGCCGCCCGGCCCGCGATCGGCATAGACCGGCACGCCCGCTGCGCTCAGCGCGTCGACATCGCGGTAGATGGTCCGCTGCGACACCTCGAACCGCTCGGCCAGCGCCGCGGCGGTGACGCGCCCGTGGGTCTGCAGCGTGATCAGGATTGAAAGCAGGCGGGACGCGCGCATTTTTCTCCCATAGCGCAATATAACTGACAAAGGATGTCAGTTTATCGGCTTTAGAAGGTCTCCCGAATCGAGGGAGGACAATGAGCGATCCGCTGATCCTGTGGGCCTTCGCCGCGGCGGCGGTGGCGATCGTCATCGTGCCCGGCGCCGACATGGCGATCATCCTCACGAGCGCGCTCGGCGGCGGCCGCGCGGCGGGCCTCGCCGCGGTCGGCGGGATCTGCATGGGCGCGGCGACGCACATCGCCTTCAGCGCGATCGGGATCAGCGCGCTGGTCGCCGCCAGCCCGGTCGCGCTGGCGCTGCTCGGCTGGGCCGGCGCGGCCTATATCGTCTGGCTCGGCGCCGGCTTTCTGAGGAGCAGCGGCGCGGCGCTCCCGCTCGCGGCCGCCGGCCGAATCGCCCCGGCCGAGGCGTGGCGCCGCGGGGTCACGACCAACCTGCTCAATCCCAAGGCCTATCTCTTCATGCTGGTCGTCTTTCCGCAGTTCATCCGCGCGGGCGGCTGGCCGGCGGGCGTGCAGGCGCTGGTGCTCGGCGCGCTGCTGCTTGCCATCGCGGTGCCGATCTACAGCGGCCTCGCCCTCGCCGCCGCGCAGGCCGGACAGGCGCTGGTCCGCCGGCCCGAGACCGGACGGATCATCAATCGCGGTGCCGGGCTGGTGCTCGTCGCGCTCGGCCTCGCGCTCGCCGCGGGGCAGGCCATCGAAACTCTGGAGGGACTGAAATGAAGGCGTTCGCGCGCAGCTTCCGCATCGCAATGATCGGCCTCGCTCTCGGCATCGGCCTCGCCGGTGCCGCCGCGGCGAGCATCGTCGAGCTGCGACAGTACAAGATCAATCACGGCCAGCGCGACGCCTTCGTCGCCTTGTTCGATCGCGAATTCGTCGAGCCGCAGGAGGCGGATGGGATGCGAATCGTCGGCCAGTTCCGCGATCTCGACGATCCGGACCGCTTCGTGTGGATCCGCAGCTTCCCCGACATGGACTCCCGCGCCCGATCGCTCAACGCCTTCTATTTCGGCCCGGTGTGGCAGGCGCATCGGGACGAGGCGAACCCGATGCTGTTCGACAATGACAATGTCCTGCTCCTCCACCCCTCCTCCCCAACCGGCGATTTCCCGCCGGCGGCGGCGCGCTCTGCCCACCGCGCGCCGCCAACCCCGCACGGCCTCGTCGTCGCCACCATCTACTATCTCTGGAAGGCGCCCGACGAGGATTTCAGCCGCTTCTTCGACGAGACGATGCGCCCCGCGATCGCCGCCGCCGGCATTCCCGTCCTCGCGAGCCTGGCGCCGGAAAGCGCACAGAACAATTTCCCGCGCCTTCCCGTCCGCCGGGGCGAGAAGCTCTTCGTCTGGATCACCCGCTTCGACAGCGAGGCCGACCGCGCCGCCGCCATGCGCCGGCTGGACGCCTCGCCGGCGTGGCGCCGGCTCGCCCCCGGCCTTGCCGACAGGATCGAGCGCGCGCCGCAGGTGCTTCGACTCGAGCCGACGCCGCGATCCGCGCTTCGCTGAGTCTTTCCTTCCCCGACGCGCATGCTAGCGTCGCGCGCTCTTGGGGTTGGGAGAGACTCATGGATGCGCCGATCGACACGTTTCGCTCCTCGACGGTCGGCTGGCTGAGGGGATCGCTCGCCGGCTGGGGGACGGTGATCCTGGCGCTCGCCGGCCTCATCCTCACCGCCGCCGGCATCGGCGCCGCCCAGACCGGGATGCGCTGGCTGCCGCTGCTGCCCACCGTCATCGCGCTCGCGATCATCGCCAGCGTGTGGCTGCGCTATCTCGCCGCGACCTACGAGATCACCGAGGAGCGGCTGATCATCCGCCGCGGCATCTTCATGAAAAGCATCGACGAGATCGAGCTCTACCGGATCAAGGACATCCGCCTCAATTTCAGCCTGGTGAACCAGATCGCGGACATCGGCACGCTTGGCATCGCGTCGAGCGACGAGACCACCCGGAGCGGCGACCTCGTCATCCCCGACGTCGCCCAGGCCCGCGAGCGCCGCGAGACGCTGCGCCGCCTCGTCGACACGGCGAGACAAAGGCGGCGGGTGCGCGAATTCGACATGCACGACGACAGGTGAGCATCATGGCCCAGTTCCTCCAGGTCACGCCATTCATGCACGTGCCGGACATCGAGGCCGCGATCGCCTTCTTCGAGGATCCGCTCGGCTTCAAGACGCTCTTCCGGCAGGCCGACTATGCTTATGTCGAGCGCGAGGGCTGCGGAGTCAGAATGCTTCAGAATCGGGGCGGGGACGGCGCCCCGCCCGGCAACCGCCGCTTCGCATATTATTTCGATGTCCGCGACGTCGATGCGCTCTACGCCGAATTGAAGCCGAAGCTCGACGCGCTGCCGCCCGAGGACGTCCATGGCCCCGCGGACAAGCATTACGGCCAGCGCGAGCTGCTCGTGCTCGCACCCGACGGCAACCTCATCGCCTTTGGCCAGGCGATCGGACGGGACAAACCGTACCCCTCCCTTTGAAGCGAAGCTCCATCGGGAGAGTGTTGACGAGCGGCGGAGACGCTTTCGGCGCCCAATGCCCCTCCACCATGCCTGGCATGGTCCCCCTCCCCATCGCCTTCGGCGACAGGGAGGACGTGAAGGCTAGGGCTTCTTCGCCACACCCACCAGCGCTGGCCTGAGCAGCCGGTCCTTGATCGTGTAGCCGGCCTGCATCTCCTGGACGATGGTGCCGGGCTCGGCGGTGTCGCTCGGCACCTCGATCATCGCCTGGTGGAGATGCGGGTCGAGCTTCTCGCCCATGGCGGGGACGCGGGCGATGCCGTGGCGCTGGAAGACATTGTCGATCTCGCGGCCGGTCGCCTCGAGGCCCGCGACGAGGCCCTTCAGCTTGTCGTCCTCGCGAAGCTCGGCGGGGATCGCGGACAAAGCGCGCTCCAGATTGTCCTTCACCGAAAGCACGTCGCGCGCGAAGGCGGTGGCGGCATAGGCGGCCGCGTTGACCTTCTCCTGCTCCAGCCGCCGGCGGACGTTCTGCGTCTCGGCCTGGGCATAAAGGACGTTCTGGCGGACCTCCTCCAGTTCGGCCTCCAGTGCGCTCAGCCGATCGAGGCTGCTTTCCGCGGCCGCCTCGGGCGCCTCTTCGGCGCCGGTTTCTTCGATGTTCGTTTCGTTCTCGCTCATGCCATCAATCTCGAAAGTGCCTTGGCGGTGAAATCCACGATGGGAACCACCCGCGCATAGTTCAACCGGGTGGGCCCGATCACGCCGACGACGCCGACCAGCCGGCCGTCCGCACCGCGATAGGGCGCGGCAATAACCGACGAGCCGGACAAAGCGAACAATTCATTCTCCGATCCGATGAAGATCTTCATCGCCTCGCCGTCGCGGGCGCGATCGAGCAGGCGGGCGATCTCCTCCTTGCCCTCCAGTTCTTCGAGCAGCTGGCGCACCCGTTCGAGATCGGCCGCGGCGCTGTCGTCGATCAGGTTCGCCTGGCCGCGCACGATCAGCACCGGGCGGCGCGCCATATCCTCGGACCAGAGCGCGAGGCCGCGGGCGATCAGCGCCTGCGCCGCCTTGTCGAGCGCGGCCTTGCCCTCCCTGATCTCGCCCGCGAGCCGCGCCTGCGCCTCGCGCAGGGTGAGGCCGGAAAGCCGCGCGCTCACATAATTGCCG
>Ga0182792_1002468_pt1 | contig 12967 bp, 10 predicted proteins | sample Passage237B_FD_130497 | JGI IMG/M metagenome (GOLD analysis project Ga0182792, IMG submission 130497) | Cellulose adapted compost microbial communities from Newby Island Compost Facility, Milpitas, CA, USA - Passage2 37B (version 2) (version 2) ...
CATGATAGGTGTGGAAAGTATATTGGATGCTTGGTGGACACTGTCCGGTATTTTTGCGGGGGGTATGCTGGGATTGTTCTTACTCGGTCTGATCAGCAAAAAAGTAAAAAACAATGATGCGCTGATCGGAACAATAATTGGTATCTGTGTGATATTGTGGATGACATTCTCTTATCTGATACCCGATCAATATGCTTATCTGAGAAATCCACTGCATGCGAATATGATTATTGTGGTAGGGACTTTGTCGATTTTCCTGGCGGGAAATTTAAGCAGGAAGTTGAGGGAGAAAGCGAAGGAGCAAGGATAAGGGAACAAAGATCAAGGACAAAGGAGTAAGAGGCACAAGCTACAAGCTTGCGCCAGCAGGAAATAAGGTAAGGGCGAAAAATCTTTCGCCCGTACATATGATGATAGATTTAAAATAAACTAAACATATAAAATTTACAATGATTCAGAAGGATAAAAAATTTGTTCCTGTGATGCTTATGCCTTTTCAGGAAGATGGAAGTATTGATTATAATACGTTGGATAATCTGGTAGATTTCTATTTAGAGGCGGGTGCAGGGGGATTGTTTGCCAACTGCTTGTCCAGTGAGATGTACCAATTGTCGCAGGAAGAAAGGCTAGAGTCCGTATCGTTCATCGTGAAGAAAGTAAACGGACGCGTACCTATCGTAGCGACAGGGACTTTTGAGGATACTATTGAAAATCAGGCAGAGTTTGTTAAAGCGATGTATGCCACCGGCGTCGATGCTGTTATTGTGATAACCGGTTTGCTGGCCAAAGAAGACGACAGCGAAGAGACTTTCCGTGCAAACGTAGAGAAGTTGCTCGCGCTAACAGACGATGTACCTCTAGGATTTTACGAATGTCCGGTTCCTTATAAAAGGGTTCTATCGGCAGATTTCTTAGGCCAACTGGTGAAAACAGGCCGTATCAAATACCATAAAGATACGTCATTGGATATCAACAGTGTCCGTGCAAAAATTGTTGCGACAAAAGATGATGAGAGTTTCGGCTTGTATGATGCGTATATGGCTCACGCTGTAGAAACATTGAAAGCTGGCTCTGCCGGTCTATCGTGTATACAGGGAAACTATTTTCCGGAGATGGTCGTCTGGTTGTGCGACAATTTTGATAATTTAGAAAAGAAAGATGAGGTAGATCAAGTACAGCAGTTCCTGATCGACAATATGGATGTGATGCATGATACCTATCCTGTATCGGCTAAGTATGTGTTGCAGAAGCGAGGAATTGCTATCGGTACCTTTAGCCGTACGCCGTCTAAACTTCCAGACGAGAATGCCAAAAAGCAACTGGATATCTTGCTTGAAGATTACCAGGTGCTTAGCGAGAAAATTGGCGTGTTGGCAAGTTGATCATTCTTCATCTATAAGATCCGACGGATTGATTTTCTGAATAGTAAGCCGAGATGAACATGACGAATAATTTTGATACAATCTAACAATGGATAATTTTAATATAATCAATAGGATATTAGACTTGAGGTGGATACTCGTTCTTTTGACTAGTGGGCTGTTCGCTTCTTTTCAAGTGCAGGCACAAAGTAAAAAAATGAACGTGCTATTTATAATCGCTGATGATTTGAATTGTAATCTCGGAACTTACGATCATTATTTAGTTAAAACACCTAATATTGATCAGCTTGCAAAAGATGGCATGCAGTTCAATAATGCTTTTTGCAACTTTCCTGTATGCGGACCTTGTTTTAGCGGCGTTGAACAGTTTAGGGTTGCGTGATAATACCATCATTGTATTTACTTCAGATAACGGCTATCACATGGGCGAACACGGACACTACCAAAAAAGCACTTTGTTTGAAGATTCCGACAGAATCCCCCTGATTATTTCTTATCCTGGTATGAAAAGCAGAGGAAAGACCAGCAATTCTATCGTTGAAATGATTGATTTATATCCAACACTGAGCCAGCTCGCAGGCATAAAGACACCGGGATATATTTCCGGTAGAAGTTTTAAGAAAGTATTGGATGACCCAAATTATAAAACAAGGGAGAGTGCACTTAGCCAAGTCAGAGGAGGATACACATTAAGGACAGAAAAGTATCGGTATACGCGGTGGAGAAAAGATGGGCCAAATATGACTGAATTGTATGACAGACTTTCCGATCCACAAGAAATGAACAATCTTTCAGGGGCACAGCAGTATGGGGATCTGATAAAAAAATTAGATAAACAACTAACGGATAGAATTGAAGAATCAGCAGTTGCTCCTAAAGGCCTAACCGTTATAAAATAGTTAGCCTATTTTGTGAAAAGACTTATGATCTCCGTTACGAAGATGTGTAACTTTAAAATGACATCAGCGAAACGACTAAAATTAAAAAAAAAATGAGAAAGGTTTACTTTTTATTAATAGTATTTATCTTGAGTGGGATGTGTGACACTTTCGCTCAAAAGTTTGCTCATGTACCAGGCACTGTGGTCACGTATCAACCTACAGCGACACAAAAGTATATCGGCTCTCCGAGTTTGGTCATACTTCCTAATGGCGATTATGTCGCTTCACATGATTTTTTCGGTCCGCAGAGTTCGGAATGGCAACAGGCAGAAACAGTCGTATACCACTCGAAAAACAAAGGAAAAACGTGGAAAAAGATCAGCACGGTCCATGGTGCATTCTGGAGTTCGCTCTTTGTCCACAAAGGAGACCTTTACCTATTAGGGCCGGATAGGCACCATGGTACAGTATTGATCCGTAAATCGCAAGACGGGGGGAAAACCTGGACCCAACCTACCAATAGGCAAAATGGAATAGTACTCGCTGGCCAATACCATTGTGCGCCTATGCCGATCATTGAGCATAATGGACGTCTGTGGCGTCCTATGGAAACTGCACATGGCCCTTCTCTCAAATGGGGTGAACGTTATGGTGCTATGGTAATGTCGGCTTCTGTAGATTCAGACCTCATGGATGCGAAATCCTGGCGGACGAGCAGTACGTTGTTTTTTGACTCGACTTACCTCGATGGAAACTTTACTGGTTGGTTGGAAGGCAATTTTGTGGTAGGGAAGGACAATCGGTTGTGGAATATCCTGCGTGTAGATGATAAAACGACGCATCAGGAAAAAGCAGCGATGGTCGAGATCTCCAAGGATGGCAAAAAACTGTCATTTGACCCCAAAAAAGGTTTTATTCCATTTGATGGGGGTAGTAAAAAATTTGTCATCAAATATGATGCTACATCGGATTATTACTACACATTAACGAACTCTATACTCGAAAAATATAGTAAACAATATCCGCAACGTAACCCTGCAGGTTTCCGAAATGTGCTGATGCTTCGGAAATCAAAAGATTTGGTCAATTGGCAGGACGTAAAAGTTATTTTGGAACATGAAGATGTCATTAATCACGGTTTTCAGTATGTCGATTGGCTATTTGAAGGAAATGATATGATCGTACTTTGCCGGACAGCATATAACGATGGTAAAGTAGACGCAAAGAACTACCATGATGCGAACTTTTTAACCTTTCACAGAATAGAGGGGTTTCGCGAATTGTAATATTCTTTAACTCCGGGTGCTTAAACCCCGGGTTAAGAATATGGATAATAAAGGAAAGGAGATCGTTATGACATACATTCCTTCATTAGATGAACTGTACACCCTTGTAAAGAAAGGTGATAAGGATGCCTTTGATTTGATCTATGACAAATCCTGAAGATCTAGAAACGCTAAACCTACAATGGAGCTATAAAGGGCAACCAAAAGAGAAGATACCTGACCGTGTATTCTATCATTAGAAAAAATGGTAAAATAATTGTTGGAACGTAGCTAACCTTCTACCTGTTTTAGTCATGGTATAATTGAATGTATTATGAAATATCTATTTATTCACAATTTTTTTTTGATAATTCTATTTTTTTTATTGCAGAACTGTATGTATAATCCAGAAAAAAACACCAATTCCGGTATCACGATCAAAACCTTGACAACGTCTGATACAGGTCACACGATGCACCACAACAACGCTTTTTCGAAGGACGACGAGTGGATCGTCTTCGATGGGCGAAATGATGATACCAAAATAGGGGAGACCTCAACGATCGGTATCGTGAATGTCCGTACAGGAGAAGAAAAAATCATCTATCAAACCCAAAACCAGACCATTTATGGTCCGGGGGTCGGTGCCGTGTCGTTTAGTCCTATCTCAGATCGTGTGATCTTTATACATGGATTGACGAATGCAGATTCGGTCAAGCCTTATGACATGAGTAGAAGAATAGGGGTAGGTATAGATATTGATTCACCTCTGCAAGCATTTCATTATGATCCCCGGGACGTAGTCGCTCCATATACTCCGGGATCGTTGCGGGGAGGGACACATTCGCATTGTTGGAGTGCGGATGGCAGATTGATCAGTTTCACGTACAACGATGAGTTTGTCGACCCAGACTTGCGAACGGTCGGTGTCATGGTGCCTGTAGATCGACCTGTGGTCGTGGAGAAGAATGCTGCAAATAATGACGGTGAAATGTATGCAGCTATAGTTTCGGACGTCATACGTGAGCCTAAGTGGGGTTCGGATGAAATCTCCAAAGCCTTTGATGAGTGTTGGGTAGGGGCCACGCATACGATAGCTTTTCAGGGTCATACACGAAATGAAAAGGGTGAATTGATTACAGAAATTTATCTGGTCGATATCGATGAGGATTTGGTTAAGACGGATGTAGAGGCTGTCGGTCGGGAAGGAGAGCGCCCTCATGTTCCGAGAGGTATACAGCAGAGACGTTTGTCCAGAACAGGGAAGGGATTGTCTGATCTGAGGCATTGGCTTCGGTCCAGTGCAGATGGAAAATATATCTATGCGTTGGCAAAGGACGATCAGCAGAGAAATCAAATCGTACAGTGTAGTGTAGAAACAGGTGAATTTCAATATATCTCGGAATTTGGTTTTTCTATTGAATCTCCGATCAATATCAGTTATCAAGGAGGCAAAATTACTTTTATTGCCGGGAATAATGTGTATATATTTGATATAGCGGCCAAAACCTTGCAACAGTTGACCGATCATAAAGATAGTGAATTGAAAATAGTGGGAGCACCTGTCTTTTCAAGAAAGGGGGATAAGATTGCATTCAATCAGTTTGTCCGTAAGGATGGTCAGGAGAATGTACAAATTAAGCTGATAGAGGTGGAATAAGGCTTGGTAAGTTGTGTAGGCTCTAAATAGAAGATGCGAAGTTTAAAAAAGCTTCGCATTTTTTGTTTTGTTTCGGGGGGGAGGTTACCGCCTGTATCTATGATAAAATGTTGGATGTTTTTGATAAATCTTATGACTTTTCATCTTTGGGGAACCCCTATCTTTGAATTAACCAAAGAACTTATGTTTCTTATTTTTTAGTTCACAAAATAAATCTAATCGTTATGAGGTCAATTTTAATTATTTTATTAAGCGTTTTTGCACAAGTTTCTTATGGGCAATTGATAACCTGGAATCTCGCTGGTCCTTCCCCTACAACAGGAAAAGAAGCATCCGTTGCGCCGGCTTTTGTTAAAGAAGGGCTAAAATCCAGCGATTTGTCCAAAGGGCCATTGATACGTAGTAAGCAGGGCAATTTAAGAGGATTTAGTGGACATTTGGCCAAAAACGTCCGGACGTTTGAAGAAGCTGTCAAAGAGGGAGCTTATTTCGAATTTTCCGTAGATGTTGAAAAGGGCTATACGGCATCATTTTCCCTTTTGAAAGCTAAATTACGTGTTCAAGAATTTTCCGCTAAAAACTTCCAATGGACATATAGCATCAATGGAGGTGATTTTAAGAAATTGCACGACGAACCTATCTATATGAGTGATCTCAATAATTCCGGAAAAAATCAACCTAATTTGGATCTGAAGAAAGCAGCGGATTTGCAAAATATAAAACCGAATAAAAAGGTGACATTTAGGGTGTATGTTTGGGGCAATGATAATTCGCAAGACAAAGGAAAGATTTCGGTAGGATTTGGTAAATCTAGTGTGAAAGATAATAGCCCTGTCTTGAAATTAGAAGGTAGTGTTGTAAAAAACTAAAAAGTTCATTATGATGAATAAACAATTGTTATTGGTGGTGTTCTTCACACTGGCCATAACGTTTTCGTATGCGCAGCGACGACAATACACTGGAGTAGTCGTGGATTCAAGTACGAATGAAGTTTTGGTGGGAGTTCTAGTCCAGAATACGAATACACCTAATTTCAATACCAGAACTAATGCGTCTGGTGAATTTAACATTCAAGCCTATCGGAGGGATATTATTTCTTTTTCATTTGTAGGATATGAGACAGTCAATTTTTTGGCCCAATCCATACCCAAGCAAGTTATCATGAAACCTTCTGCAACGAGTATTGATGAGGTGGTCGTAATCGGATATGGTACCGTAAATAAGAAAGACTTTACAGGCTCACTTTCAGAAGTGAATGTAGAGGATATCAACCGTGCGCCTGTACCCAATATTGCACAGGCTTTGGCAGGCCGAGTAGCTGGGTTGCAGGTCAATTCGCTTTCGGGCCAGCCGGGCGAGGAGTCAGATATTATCATTCGAGGGGGCAATTCGATCACACAGGACAATTCTCCTTTATATGTTGTGGACGGTTTTCCGATTGAAGGATTTAGTCTATCATCTATCAATCCGGAGGAAATAGCAGAGTTAAGGGTATTGAAAGATGCCTCGGCAACATCCATCTACGGTAGTAGAGGGGCGAACGGGGTGGTCATTATCGAAACCAAGAAAGGTAGTGAGGGGGCACCTGCGATTACGTATAACCTGGATTTAAGCGCGCAAAAGCCCGTGAAGCTCATGGATATGATGGATCCTTATGAATTCGTGAAGTATCAGATCGAGATGGACCCGGATGAAGCGACACGGGTGTACCTTACACAGGAGAACCGAACTTTGGACGATTACAAAAATATTCAAGGATACGACTGGCAGGACCTGTTGTTCAGGACAGCCTTGATGCACAACCACAACCTTTCGATAAGAGGAGGTACACGAGGAACAAAGTATTCTTTTTCCGGCAATGTGATTGATCAGGATGGCGTGATTATCGAATCGGGTTTTAGTCGATATCAAGGCCGTGCCAGAATAGATCAGGAAATCAATAAGAACCTGAACATTAACTTCAATATCAGTTACTCCAAGGATAAGAACTACGGACAACTGACTAATCAGCAGGCTGCGGGCAACAACTCTTATGCGACTTATATCATGTACCGGACATGGGGGTATAGGCCAGTATCTACCGGAGCAAATCTATTGGACGTATTGTTTGACGACGATGGTGATGACAGTGAGACTTTGTTGGTTATGAATCCGATCATATCGACACAGAACGAGTTCAGGGAGCAGAACCGTACTTTCTTTACTGGAAATGTCGGTCTTGATTATAACCTGCCATGGGATTTGAAGCTGAATGTCCGGGGAGGATATCGGTGGCGGATGTACAGAGATGAGGCGTTCAACAATTCCAAGACCTACCGCGGATTTCCACATGCCAATAATGCCAATGGAATAAATGGGAGTTACTCGGAGAATACGTATACAGACTGGATGAACGAAAATACGCTGGCTTACAAAAAGCAGTGGAACAAAGTCCATCGTTTTGACGCATTGATAGGGATGACCATGCAAGGAGCCCTTACCGACAGATATGGGTTTACTTCGGTACAAATTCCCAACGAAGAGTTAGGTATGCGCTCGCTGGAGTACGGTAATATCAAATCGCCGGTCTCTACGGCTTCGGCCAATACCTTAATGTCGTATTTGGGACGGGTCAACTACAATTACAGAAGTAAGTATTACCTGACCGGAAGTTTTCGGATAGATGGATCGTCAAAATTCTCCCCGCAGCATCGTTGGGGATATTTCCCCGCTGTTGCAGTATCCTGGCGATTGGGGCGGGAAGAGTTTTTCAAGAATATTTCATTTATTAGCGACTCGAAGCTGAGAGCGAGCTGGGGCGCAACGGGCAATAACCGTGTCAATGATTTTGCCACGGCCAATATCGTTACGCTGGATGACCGATATGGCATAGGTACAGGTGGGGCCATTCCCGATTATGCTATGATTGTGAATAGCTTCGGTAACAAGGATCTGCGCTGGGAAACCACTTACCAATTGGATATCGGATACGAACTCTCCTTGTTCAAGAACCGTTTGAATTTCGTCGTGGATTATTACAACAAGGACACCAAGGATCTCCTGCTGAATGCCAATGTGCCATATGCAGTAGGATTGCAGCGTATTTACCGTAATATCGGCTCTATCCGCAACAGAGGCTTTGAAATTGAGATCAGTTCGGCCAATATCCGTAAGAAGAACTTTAAATGGAATTCGAGCTTCAATATTTCCTTTAACCAAAATAAAGTACTCGGGCTGACGGATGACGAGAAAACCATGTTTAATAACGCAAGGTTTACTGCCAGCTGGAATGCTTCCAATCTGTACGTGACTAAGGTAGGCATGCCGGTATCTTCTTTCTATGGTTTGCTATGGGATGGTGTGTACCAACTGTCGGATTTCGATCAGCTTTCCAATGGTTCTTACGTACTCAAAGACGATGTAGTCTCCTTATACGATGACAGGAGTCTGACACAGCCCGGGGATATCAAATATCAGGATGTCAATGGTGATCTGATCATCGACGACAACGATAAGGTCATCATGGGGCGTACCCTGGCCAAACACTATGGTGGACTGAACAACAATTTTCAGTATAAGAATTTGAGCCTCAATATATTTTTCCAGTGGAATTACGGCAACCAGATCATGAACGCAAACCGCTTGATGTTTGAAGGGAATGGGACAAACAGACGTGCATTGAACCAGTTTGCTACGTATGTGGACAGATGGACACCCGATAATCCTTCCAACGAATACTTCAGGACGAGAGGTGCCGGCCCGGTCGGCTACTATTCGACGAAGGATCTGGAAGATGGGTCCTATATCCGTTTGAAAACCGTTGAACTGGCTTATATGTTGCCAAAAAGATGGATACCACAGGTCTCCCGTGTCGATGTCAGTTTTGCTGCACAAAATTTATACACCTGGTCCAACTATTCCGGTTTGGATCCTGAGGTTTCGACCGTGAATTCTATTTTGACACCCGGTTTTGACTATTCAGCGTACGCACAGAACCTAACGCTATCCTTTGGGGCAAAGGTGACCTTTTAAAACGATATTGTTATGAAAAGTATTTTTAAGAAAATAGCGATGGTAGGTGTTGTTTATCTCATAACATCTTGCCATGATTTGTTGGATATCGATCCAGCCAAATATACGATGGTCAAGGACGATTATTACTCGACAGCAGCGGAGTTGAACTATGCCCTGAATGGTGTATATGCCGCATTGGCTGACGGCAATCTCTATGGTAATAATATGTTGGGCAGGATGGGGCTAGAAGCTGATGAAGCCTATGAGGACTACAGTTCGGATGAAAATTCGGTAGGAGACTATAATGTCACGCCTACCGATCCCAAAATCCAGAATTATTGGCGGTCGTGCTATGTGGGGATCGATCGAGCGAACAATCTCTTGGCAAATGTAGACAATGCTGATATAGATATCAGCGTCGATGAACGCAATGATATCCGTGGTCAGGCACTGTTTCTGCGGGCGTATTATTATTTTATGTTGGTCACACGTTTTCAAGGTGTTCCCTTGATCCTCAATCCGATCAAAAATGCCAGTGCGGAGGAATTGCAACATCCGCGGGCTACGGGCAGAGAGGTGTATGCACAGATCCTGCAGGATATGGAAAAGGCCGCGGCCTGGGTAAAGCCGGCCAGTGAAGTCGGTACCGGTGGCCGGGTATCCAAATCTGCCGTATGGGGCATATTGGCTCGGGTCAATCTGTATCTGGCCGGATATCCTTATTATGAGGAAGAACGGTACGAAGATGCCTTGGTCTATGCTGGGCGTGTCATCAATGAGGGCTTTCACGCATTGAACCCGTCCTATCAGCAAGTGTTTATCAATTATGCACAGGACAAATACGATCTGCAAGAGAGCATTTTTGAGGTTGAGTTTCATAGCGATGGTACAGCCGTATACCCTACCTCAGGTATGGTCGGTAGAAATAACGGTATCCGTAATCCTGTGATAGACAACGTGATCGGGCTTTCGATCGGTGTCTTACGATCTACCGATTATTTGCATGGTCTATATGAGACCGGAGACAAACGTCAGAACTGGAACGTCGCTCCATATTATTATGTAAACGATGGTGGAGTAGCGATGAAAGTTGAATGGGGTGTTAATGATTCCAAATACCAACGTTTTTGCGGCAAGTTCAGACGAGAATACGAAACCGTTCTCCCAAAGTTAAATAGCCAGACTCCCCAGAATTTTCCCATTTTACGCTATTCGGATGTACTATTGATGTATGCCGAAGCATACAACGAAGTCTATCAAGGGGCCAATGACGATGCGATCGAATACCTCAACATGGTTCAACGAAGAGGGTTGGGGTTGGATCCCACGTTAGCAAGCCCGACGACGGATTTTACAGATCGAGGCTATGCCGATTTTAAGAAAGAAGTTCGGGATGAAAGACCACGGGAATTATGTTTTGAAATGTTGCGCAAAAATGATGTAGTACGTTGGGGCGTATTCTATGATAATATGGTGGCTCGGGAAGCTGAAACACCGCAGACCTATACCTCATCGTATTATGTGCGTGCCCGACGATATTTCAGAAGTGTAGAGCGCAGAGATGCATGGTGGCCGATCCCGTCATACGAAATGGGCGTAAATAAAAAATTAGTTCAAAACCCAGGATGGTAATTATGAAAAGTAGTCCAATGAAAAAGTATTTAATTTTAATGAGCGTTCTGTTTGTCGTCATGTCCTGTCGTGACTCTTATGAAATCACTGAACCTCACTTAGACGTCTGGACAGACAAGGTCGTGTATAAGGTGGGCGATACCATTATCTTCCATATCGAAGGGAGCCCGGATATGATCAACTTCTATCCTGGCCATTATGGAAAGGAATATCGGTACCAGGACGTCGAACGTATTTATGAATATATGCCGACGTTAGGTTTCCGGGCGGCAAAATTTGCAGGTAATAATGAAGACTGTGCAGAGCTGTTGTATACCACGGAATTCAACGAAAATTACGATTATACCAATGTGAGTGCGGTAAACTGGATTAATATATCGGATCGATTTGATATCCCGCCTATTGATGGTACATCGGCCAACTTTTCCGATGCAGGAACTGTCGATGTCACGGACATATTTGAAGAAGGTAAGCCGGTATATTTCGCTTGGTATTGTAAGACAAACGAAGCTTCACAACGGACGCGGTTTCAGGTAGCAGATTTCAATCTTAAAGGAATTGCTACGAATGAACCTGATATTTCGGGAATATTAGTTTCACAAGCAGCTATGGGCTTTCAATGGTCATTAAATCCAGAGGCTGCAGCACAGACTTCGAATCTACCGAGCATTACCAATTCTCTAATCTATTGGAATGGTATTTTCGATAATACTGCTGGCCTCTTGAAAGAAGGATATGCTGTTAGCGGTCCGATCACTTTGCCTGATCAGATGAATTTGGGTAAAGATTATCCCATTGTGGTCAAGGGCATGCAAATGGAAAATATGACGGAGTACACGTACGCATTTGAGGAAGCCGGTGAGTTTGAAGTTACGTTTGTAGGTTTCAATGTGAATTTTGAGGGGAAGAAAGAAGTCGTAAAGACAATAAAGCTGACGATCGAGGAATAATAATATTCAGTAATGAATAATAAATGATATACAGATGAAAGGTATAATAAAATATTGGATGGCACTGAGTATGGGTGTTATCTTGGCATGTAATGCCGACAGTGTAGAAGTTATCGAGTTGGCGAAGATCGATGTCGAAGATCCTACGCAGAAAGGTGCATTGGAGTTTGACGTAGAAGTAACCGAAATCGTGAAGGACACCGTGCGATTCCAACTGTCCGGTAACCCCGATTTAATTGACTTTTATTCGGGTACATTTGGTAATGCGTATGCGTACAAGGATCAAGACCGGTTTTATGATGTGTTGGCTAATTTAAGTTTTCAAACGGGAAAGTCTCCTGACAATGATACTGAGGTCAATTGGGACTGTGCGCATTTGCTGTACTCGACCGATTTTAATGGCGAGCGTGAAGGAGTGAATGCTTATACCAATGCTTTAGCAGCGACATGGAAGCCTATTCCTCACGAATTTGTGATAAAGGACAAGCCGGGCGATATTGCTGATTATCAAGATTCAGGTATGGGGGATATTACTGCAATTTTTGCGGAAGAAAAACCGGTTTATTTAGCATGGCATTGTACGACACAAGCCGAATCGAAGCGAGTTGTATTCAGGGTAGTAAATTCAAGTCTCCGGAGCGTTGTGGTTGATGACGAGAGCAGATCTGCGGAGCTGTATAATCAAAACCAGCTTGATTTTAAATGGGCTTTGAATCCTGCGGCAGCGGATCAGATAGGTCATATGACTACAGTACCTACAGTTACCTCTACTACGCTCAATTGGCATGGTGCATTCAATAATCTCAGTTCGCGATCGGATCACCCGCTTGTTGGGCAGTTCAAAGAAGGCTACGCCATTAGCAAAGCCCTTGAACTTCCTCAATTTAATGCCGGGAAGGACAAACCCATGCTATTAACACCGAAGAATGATGGTACTTGGGGGGAATACGAATTTATTTACGATAAAGCAGGCGTATATGAAGTCGTGTTTGTCGCGTCGAATGTTAGGGATGGCGGTGAACCTGTTATGAAGACCTTTACCGTAACGATTACGAAGTAAAGTTTGCGGATGAAGAGCTGGCATACCAAGATCGTAGTTGTTTTATTTGTTGCACTGCTATTCGGATGCAAAAAGGTAATACCTATATCCCACCACGAGGGAAAAGGGGGACCCGCGAAAAAACAACTTAATACACATATCCGG
>Ga0182792_1002473_pt1 | contig 12959 bp, 10 predicted proteins | sample Passage237B_FD_130497 | JGI IMG/M metagenome (GOLD analysis project Ga0182792, IMG submission 130497) | Cellulose adapted compost microbial communities from Newby Island Compost Facility, Milpitas, CA, USA - Passage2 37B (version 2) (version 2) ...
CTCGATCGCCGCCTCCATGCAGGACGGATCGAAGGTCAGGCCGAAATAGTTGTTGGTGCCGACCAGCAGCGTCCGGCGGCCGTTGATGATGGCCTCGGTCGGCGACAGCACCCGCTCCATGCGGATCTGGAACGGGTCGAAGCCCGTCGTGCGCACGTCACGATAGGCTTCGAGCAGGCCGGCGTGGCGGTCGAACAGGCCCATGGGAAAGGCTCCCCGATAAACGAAACGGCGACGCGGACGGATCCGGTCGGGACCGTCAGCGGCGGGCGCCGAGATCCCGGATCGTGTCGGCGAGCTGGTCGACCGTATGGATCTCCGCGATGACATTCATCGGAATCGAGACGTCGAAACGGTCCTCGAGCTCCATGACCATGTCCATGATGGCCAGCGAATCGATGGTCAGGTCCTTGGCGATCACCGTCGCGCCCGTGATCGGCTGCTCGCCGGCCTGATAGGGCTCCAGATGACGGCAGATCTCACGGATGACTTCCCCCCGCGAGAAATCGCGCGTCAGGGTCATCGTGTCCAACATGCCGCCGTTTTCGACGGTCAGTTCGTGGGCAGTGCTCAAAGCGGCCTCTTCTCGGTCCCGGGGTAAAGACAACGCCCATGTGCCAGAAAGGGCGATTCCTTGTGAAATGACAATTTGTTACGCAGTGTTTCACAACCACTAGAGCCACTCGCGGGCCCGGTACCACGAGATGGTATGGGCGAAGCCAGTGGCCAGGTCGTAACGCGGGGTGAAGGCCAGCGCTGCCGCCAGCCGGCGGTCATGGACCGTCCAGTCCGGGTGGAAGATCTCGCGGACCTTGGCCGGTGTCAGGATCTGCACCGGCCCGCCCATCGCGTGCCCCAGCGCGTTCAGCCGCCCCAGCCCGGCCATGACGAACCGCGGCACCCGCAGCATCCGGGCGGACGGCCGCCCCAGCGCCCGTGCCGCCGCCACCGCCATTTCACCATAAGTGTAGCCATCCTCCTGGCCATCATCTATTTCGTATAGCGAATTTTCCGGCGCTCGCTCAACGGTGAGCGCCAAGGCCTCCGCCAGGTCGGCGACATGGATCAGGGACAGCCGCGCGCCGGCGACCCGGGGCTGCGGCGCTATTCCCCGCGCCACGGCGCGGAAATAGGCCAGGGTCTCGCGATCGCCCGGTCCGTACACTGCCGGCGCCCGCACCGTCAGCCCGGGGCCGGCCCGGCCGGCCACCGCCTCCTCCGCCGCCCGCTTGCTGGCGCCGTAGGGCGACAGGCCCGGCTCGCGCGCCGCCAGCGACGACAGCAGCAGGAAGGTCGCCTGCGGCGCCAGCCCGGCGGCCACCTCCGACAGCCGGGCCGTGGCGTCGCGGTTGACCGCGAAGAAGGCCTCCGGCCGCCGCGCCTTGATCAGCCCGGCGGCGTGCACCACGGCGTCGGCACCCGCGACCAGCCGGCGGCAGGCGGCCGCGTCGGACAGGTCGCCCAGCACCAGCTCGGCCTCGACCCCGGCCAACGAGGGCAGCGGCGACCACCGCCGTACCAAAAGCCGCAGGCGAAAGCCGCGGCGCGCCAGGGCGGCCACCAGATGCGGCCCGACGAAGCCGGTGGCGCCGGTGACGGCGACCAGCCGCTGTCCGTTCCCGCCGCGCTCAGGCGGCGGCATGCTTCGGCGCGTAGAGGCCGGCGAGATAGTTGGCCTTGACGCGCGAGCGCGCGAGCTTGCCCGACGAGGTCGTGGGCAGGCCCATCGTCGGCGGCACCAGCACGACCTCGCAGTCGACCGCCACCGATTCGCGCACCGCGCCGGCCACGTCGCGCGCCAGCGCCGCGCGCGCCTCCTCGCCCGAGACGCGCGCCAGCACGGCCACGATCACGCGCTCGCCCTCGCCGGAATCGACGGAGAAGGCCGCCGCATCGCCGGTCTTCACGACCCGCCGCGCCTCGATCGCCCATTCGATGTCCTGCGGCCACACGTTGCGGCCGTTGACGATGATCAGGTCCTTGGCGCGGCCGGTGACGACCACCTGGCCGGCCAGCATGTAGCCCAGGTCGCCGGTATCGAGCCAGCCGTCGGCCAGCACCGCGGCCGACGCCTCGGGCTCGGCATAGTAGCCCGGCATGACGCTGGGGCCGGACACGAAGATGCGGCCCACCGCGCGGTCGCCCAGCACGGCGCCGTCCTCGCCGCGCACCTCCAGGCGGTGGCCGGGCAGCACGCGGCCGCACAGCACGAAGCGCCGCGCGCGGCGGTCGTCGCCCGGGGTGCCGTCCAGATTGGCCGCCGGCTCGGCGCGCTGGCGCTCGGCCAGGGCCACGCGGTCGACCGTGTCGGTCGCCACTCCCGTGCCGTGGGGGCTGAAGGTGATGGCGAGGCACACCTCGGCCATGCCGTAGCTCGGGATGAAGGCGCGGGCATCGAAGCCCACGCCGGCGAAGGCGCGCGCGAAGCGCTCGAGCACGTCGGGCCGGATCATGTCGCCGCCGATGCCGGCATGGCGCCAGCACGACAGGTCGAGATCGGCGGGAACCTGGGTGGCGGCGCGGCGGGTGGCGAGGTCGTAGCCGAAGCTCGGGCTGTAGGCGATGGTGCCGCGGTTGCGCGAGATCACGTTCAGCCACTGCAGCGGCCGGCGCGCGAAGTCGCGCGGCGTCAGGTAATCGATCGAGAGCTGGCAGGAGAGCGGCGACATCAGGAAGCCGATCAGCCCCATGTCGTGATAGAGCGGCAGCCAGCTCGCGGCCCGATCGCCCGGGACCACCTCGAGCCCGGCCGGACCGGTGATGCCGGCCAGGTTGGCCATCAGGGCCGCCTGGGTGATCTGCACGCCGTGCGGATGGCGGGTGCTGCCCGACGAGAACTGGATGTAGCACTGATCGGCCGGCCCGAGCGGCCGCAGGTCGACGGGACGGTCCTCCAGCGCCTCGACGGCATCCATGCCGCCGACCAGCCGCACCGCCGGGAAGTCCCGCGCCGCCTCGGCGAGATAGCCGACCAGCTCGTCGATGCCGATCGCCGCGACGGCGCCGGACGCGGCGAGCTGGCGGCGGAGCTGGTCGACATAGGCGTCCTTGCCGCCGATGCCGACGGGGATCGAGACCGGGACCGGCAGCAGCCCGGCATACTGGCAGCCGAAGAAGAGGTCGAAGAAGCCGGGCCAGGTGTCGGCGGTCAGCAGCAGCCGGTCGCCCGGGGCGAACCCCGCCCCGATCAGCCGGCGGGCCGTCGCCTGCGCGCGCCGGCGGATCTCGGTCCAGGCCAGCGCCGCCTGCACCTCGCCGCGCACGGTATAGAAGGTGACGCCGGTCTGGCCCTCGGCCGCATAGTCCAGCATGTCGGGGACCGTGCGGAAATCCGCGCGGCGCAGCGCGAGCCGGTCGTTACGGGTTGGCAATGGGGAAGTCATGGGAGAGCGGGTCTCCTAGCAGACGCGCGGCAGCCAATACAACGCCTCATCCCCTCCCGAGCGAAGCTCGGGCGGCCGGCATGGTGGGCCACGTTGACACACCCGGGGTCGGATAAGATAGTGCCCGGACCCGCTCCGGCCAGGAGCGGGTTATTTCTTCCAGGAGGTGCCTCGTGGTTACGGCTGTGATGCCGACGTACGGTCGCAAGGACGTCGTGTTCGAACGCGGAGAGGGCAACTATCTCTACGCGACGGACGGCCGACGTTACCTGGACTTCACCTCGGGCATCGCCGTCAACGCGCTGGGCCACTGCCATCCGACCCTGGTCAAGGCGCTGACCGAGCAGGGCCAGAAGCTCTGGCACACCTCGAACCTGTTCCGCATCGGCAACGGCGAGAAGCTGGCGAAGCGGCTCGCCGAGGTGTCGTTCGCCGACACGATGTTCTTCTGCAACTCCGGCGCCGAGGCGATCGAGGGCGGCATCAAGCTGATCCGCAAGTACCAGTACATCAACGGCCGGCCGAAGCGGTACAAGATCGTCTGCTTCCAGGCGGCGTTCCACGGCCGCCTGCTGAACGCGCTGGCCGCCACAGGCAACGAGAAGTACCTGGAGGGCTTCGGCCCGCCGGCCCCCGGCTACAAGCACGCGCCGCTGAACAACACCAACGTCGTGCGCGACATGATCGACGACGAGACGGCCGGCATCCTGGTCGAGCCGATCCAGGGCGAGGGCGGCATCCGCGCCACGACCCCGCAGTTCCTCAAGGACCTGCGCGCGATCTGCGACGAGTTCGGCCTGCTGCTGTTCTACGACGAGATCCATACCGGCTTCGGCCGCACTGGCAAGATGTGGGGCTACGAATGGTCGGGCGTGAAGCCCGACGTCGCGGCCATCGCCAAGGGCATGGGCGGCGGCTTCCCGATCGGCGCCTTCATGGCGACCGAGAAGGCCGCGGCCGGCATGGTGCCCGGCACGCACGGCTCGACCTACGGCGGCAACCCGCTGGCGACCGGCGTGGCCAACGCCGTGCTCGACGAGCTGCTGAAGCCCGGCTTCATCGATTCCGTGCGCGAGAAGGGCGAGTACCTGAAGGGCCGGCTCGAAGGGCTGGTCGAGAAGCATCCGAAGGTCTTCGCCGGGCAGCGCGGCATGGGCTTCCTGCAGGGCCTGCAGTGTACCCCGGAGGTGCCGGCCGGCGACATGGTGAACCGCCTGCAGTCGCTCGGGCTGCTGGTGCCGCCCGCCGGCGAGAACGTGATCCGCGTCTTCCCGGCGCTGATCGCCGACAAGGCGGCGCTCGACGAGGGCATCGGCCTGCTGGAGAAGGCGGCGGTGTCGTTCGAGGCCGAGCTGGGTGCGCCCAAGGCCGCCGAGTAGGCCATGGCGACCCCCAAACATTTCCTCGACCTCGACCAGGTCGATCCCAAGGCGCTTCGCCAGATCCTCGATCACGGCAAGGCCATGAAGAAGGCGCGCGCCAACGGCGCGAACGGCGACGGCCACGACAGGCCGCTGGCCGGCAAGACGCTCGCGATGATCTTCGAGAAGCCCTCGACGCGCACGCGTGTGTCGTTCGAGGTCGGCATGCGCGAGCTGGGCGGCCAGACGATCATGCTGGGCCGCACCGACACGCAGCTGGGGCGCGGCGAGACCATCGCCGACACCGCGCGCGTGCTCAGCCGCTACGTCGACATCATCATGATGCGCACGACGGTCGAGGAGAAGCTCCTCGAGATGGCGAAGCACGCCACGGTGCCGGTGATCAACGGCCTGACCGACAAGACGCATCCCTGCCAGCTGATGGCCGACGTGATGACCTACGAGGAGCATCGCGGCCCCATCCAGGGCAAGGCGATCGCCTGGTCGGGCGACGGCAACAACATGGCGACCAGCTGGATCCATGCCGCCGTGCAGTTCGACTTCGAGCTGCGCGTGGCCTGCCCGCCCGAGCTGAAGCCGCCGGCCGACGTGGTGGCGTGGGCCGAGAAGTCGAAGGGCCGCATCTCGATCGGCCACGACCCCGAGGCGATGGTGAAGGGCGCCGACTGCGTCGTCACCGACACCTGGGTGTCGATGGGCGACGAGGACCCGCACAGCCCCAGCGCGGCGCGCCGCCACAACCTGCTGCGCGGCTACCAGGTCGACGCGCGGCTGATGAAGCAGGCCAAGGCCGACGCCATCTTCATGCACTGCCTGCCGGCGCATCGCGGTGAGGAGGTCACCGCCGAGGTGATCGACGGGCCGCAGTCGGTGGTGTTCGACGAGGCCGAGAACCGCCTGCACGCGCAGAAGTCCATCCTCGCCTGGTGCCTGTCCTGATGGGCCGGTCGGAAGGCTTCCACGCTTCCGATCCGAAAAAGACCGATGGGCACGGCGACGGGCCGGAGGGCGGCTGGGACGCCGCCCTGCCCTTCCAGCTCGACGCGCTGGGCGTGCGCGGCCGGCTGGTGCGGCTGTCGGCGTCATTGGACGCGGTGATCGAGCGCCACGGCTATCCGCTGGCCGTGGCGCGGCCGCTGGCCGAGGCGATGGTGCTGTGCGCGACCCTGGCGACCTCGCTGAAATACGACGGCATCTTCACGCTGCAGATCTCGGGCGACGGGCCGATCCGCCTGCTGGTCACCGACCTCACCTCCGACGGCGCGCTGCGCGGCTACGCCCAGTTCGATTCCTGGAAGCTCGCCGTGGCGCTGGGCGCGGGCAGCGACGGGACGCTGATCAGCGGCGAGGCGCCGGAGGGCTACGTGCCCAAGCTGTTCGGCCGCGGCCGGCTCGCCTTCACGGTCGACCAGGGCCAGCATACCGAGCGTTACCAGGGCGTGGTGCCGCTGGAGGGCGCGACGCTGGCCGACTGCGCGCACACCTATTTCCGGCAGTCCGAGCAGCTGCCGACCGGCATCAAGATCGCCGCGCGGCGCGAGAGCGGCGGCGACGGCCCCGAGGGCGCCGGCAAGGGACACTGGCGGGCGGCGGCGCTGATGGTGCAGCAGATGCCGGAGTTCGATGCCGGCCGGGTCGACATCGACCAGGAGCAGCGCGAGGACGACTGGCGCAAGGCGGTGATCCTCATGGCCTCGGCGACGGAGGCCGAGATGCTGGATCCGAACCTGGCGGGCGAGCGGCTGCTGCACCGGCTGTTCCATGACGAGCGGCCGCGCCGCTTCGCCGACCGCCCCTTCGCGGCGCGCTGCCGCTGCAGCCGGGAGCGCATCGACCGCGTGCTGCGGGCTATCCGCCGCGAGGAGCTCGACGACCTGCGCGACCAGAGCGGCCGCGTCGCGGTGAAGTGCGAGTTCTGCTCGACCGAATACGCCTACGACGACGGCGACCTCGACCGGCTCTACGCCTCGGCGGCCTGACGCGCAGGCAGTGCCTGCAGCGGCGGCCGCGGGGACTTTTTGCGCTCCGTATAGGGGCCCGGAAAACAGCATCTTATCGACCTCTGGCCCTGATGAATGGCCGACAGGGACAGGGCACAAGTTCCGGTCACGGAAGCAAGGGGAATCGCGACGACGGAGTCGGGAACATCGTCGCCCCGAGCGAAGCGGCGGGTCGTGGAAGCAAGGTTCCTCCGCTCCGCTGCGCTCCGGTCGGAACGACGAATTAGGAGCACCGTCGCCCCGAGCGGAGCGAAGCGCAGTCGAGGGGCCTTGCTTCAACGATCCGGCGGCCTGTTGTAGAGAGTAGGTCTCTCCCCTTCGCATCGCTACGCGAGGCTCCGGTCGAGACGACGAAAGTGACTCCGCATGATCCGCAAAGCCACCCTCGCCGACCAGGCCCGCATCACCGAGGTGCGTGCCGCCGTACGTGAGAACCGGCTGTCGCCGGCCGGCGTGGTGCGCGTGGCCGAGACGGCGCGCTGGATCTACGAGAACGGCACCTTCTGGGTATGGGAGGAGGACGGCGCGGTGCAGGGCTTCGCCGTGGCCGACGTGCGCGACGGCACGATCTTCGGCCTGTTCGTGCATCCCGACTACGAGGGCCGCGGCATCGGCCAGGCCCTGCTACCGCTCGCCTGCGAGGACCTGAGGCTGGCGGGCCATACGACGGCGACGCTCACGACAGAGCCGGGCAGCCGCGCCGAACGCTTCTATCTGCGCAACGGCTGGACCGACACCGGCCGGCGCGAGAAGGGCGAGATCGTGTTCGAGCGGGCGCTGGTAGACGGGTAGCGGGCGGCACCGATCCATCTCAAAGATCGTGCTCGATACCGCGCCAAATGCAAAGGGCCGCCCGTAGGCGGCCCTGCATTTTGTGTCCCAGTCATCTTGCGATGAAGGACTTGTTAACGGATGGTCCACGATCACTCGGTAGGTAGGCCTTCTAGTCGTTGATCAGCCGTGTCGCAATAGTTGCAAAAAATCTCTTCGAAAGTCAATCTGGATTGCATCCCAGCCACAACTATCAAGAATTGAATGAAAAATGACTGCGCTCTCTTCCCGTAAGTCGCGCCCTTGGCGCCTCGGTCTGGATCTCGGCACCAACTCCATTGGCTGGTGTGCGTTCGATCTCAAGCTCGACCAAAGTGGACGCCAGCATCCCGCTGGGATCCGGCGCTCGGGCGTCCGCATCTTCACCGACGGACGCGATCCGCAATCGGGGGCATCGCTCGCGCAGGAGCGGCGAGGGCCGCGCGGCGCACGCCGCCGGCGTGACCGCTATCTCGACCGCCGTGCCGATCTCCTCAAGGCCCTGATCCATCATGGCCTGATGCCGGGCGACCCAGTCGCTCGCAAGAAGCTGGAAGACCTCGAGCCATGGCAGATCCGCAGCGAAGGCCTCGATCGCCCGCTGACGCTGCACGAGCTCGGCCGCGCGCTTTTCCATCTCAACCAGCGCCGCGGCTTCAAGAGCAACCGCCGCGCCGACCGCAGCCGCGACGAGAAGGAGGCCAAGGACGCGCAGGACATGAAGGCCGCCGCCAAGAAGCTCGACGCCGTGATCGGTCCCAGCCACGAGAACGCGCGCACCCTCGGCGAGTACCTCTACAAGAAGCATCGTGCCGTTCGCGACGGCGACGCATGGCTTCCCTTGACGCCGGCCAAGGCCGAGACGGTGCGGGCCCGCCCAACGACGGTGAAGGGACGCAACACCTACGAGTTCTACCCGTTGCGTTCGATGATCGAAGCCGAGTTCGACGCGCTCTGGTCCGCTCAGTCTCCGCATCATGCTGGCCTGACCGACGCTGCGCGCGACGAGATCAGGGACATCATCTTCTACCAGCGGCCCCTGCGCCCGGTCGATCCCGGCCCCTGCATCCTCGATCCGGAGCAGGACCTCGACAAGCGGGACCGGCGGGCGCCGCTCGCCCTGCCCATCCAGCAGGATTTCCGCATCCTGCAGGAACTCGCGAACCTCGAGCTGTTCCACAAGACGAATCCGTCGATCCGCCGCCGGCTCACCCTAGCGGAACGCGATGCGCTGTTCTCGGCGCTCAAGCGCAGCGAGAAGGTGACCTTCAAGCGCATCCAGATCCTGCTCAAGATCGACGACATCTGGAGCTTCAACCTGGAGAGCGAGAAGCGCGACCACCTGAAAGGTGACGTCGTCGCCGTCCGGTTCGGCAAGGACAGCGCTTTCGGCCGGCACTGGCTCGACGGGCTGAGCGACATCGAGCGCCAGAACATCGTGCTCAAGCTTCTCGATGAGGAAGATCCCGACGAGATCGTGCGCATCGGTGTCGAGATCTGGAACCTTACGCCGGAGGAAGCGCAGACGGTCGCCGATACGCCGCTTCCCGTCGGCTACGGCAGTCTCGGTCTCACGGCCCTGTCGCGCATCGTCCCCATCCTGCGCGAGCGCGCCGACAGGAACGGCAACCCGATCCGCTACGCCGAAGCGGTCGTCGCGGCCGGCTACGAGCATCATTCGGACTTCCGGGACGGCGAGCTGCTGGACGAGCTGCCCTACTATGGCGAGGCTGTCCGGCGCTACACTGCCCCCGTCCGCAGCGAATCGGCACCGGCCTGGGAACGCGAGTTCGGCCGGCTGGCCAATCCGACCGTCCATATCGGGCTCAATCAGCTTCGCAAGGTCGTCAATGCGCTGATCGAGAAGTACGGTCCGCCGGAGGAGATCGTCGTCGAGCTGGCCCGCGACCTCAAACGCACGCAGGAAGAGCGCGAAACCGTCCAGAAGCAGCAGAGCGAGAACCAGAAGAAGAACGACCTGCGCCGCGCGCTTCTCGATGATATGCAGAAGAGCCATCCCGGCTGGAAGCCGCCACGCGACGCCATGCTGCGCCTTAGGCTATGGGAGGAACTGGACGCCGCCAACGTCGCCAACCGCTGCTGCCTCTATACGGGCAAGGCAATCTCGAAGCGGATGCTGTTCTCCAACGAAGTCGAGATCGAGCACATCCTCCCCTTCACGCTGTCCCTGGACGACAGCCCGGCCAACCTCACCGTGTCGCTGCGCGCCGCCAATCGCATCAAGGAGAATCGGACGCCGTTCGATGCCTTCGGCCACAGCCCGGCCGGATACGATTGGGACGCGATCATGCTTCGCGTATCGGCCCTGCCGCGCAACAAGCAGTGGCGCTTCCGGCAGGATGCGATGGACCTCGTGAAGGATCGCATCGTGCGGGAGAATGCGCGGCTCGAAGGGTCGCTGCCGAAGGATGCGCTCGACGACATCGAGAAGACGGGGGGATTCCTGGCGAGGCAGCTCGTCGATACCGCCTATCTGGCGAGGGTGACACGACAATATCTGTGGAAGATCTGCGATCCGAACAAGACCTGGGTCATCCCTGGCCAGATGACGGCCCTGCTACGCCGCAAATGGGGACTCAACGGCCTACTGGGCGACCACAACCGCAAGAACCGGGCGGACCATCGCCATCATGCCATCGATGCCTTCGTGGTCGGGCTGACCGACCGCTCGATGCTGCAGGAGATCCAGAAGGCGCATGGCGTCAATCGCGACCGCATCATCGACGACATGCCCGACCCATGGGACGGCTACCGAGACGAATTGAAGACCGTCCTGGAGCGCATCGTCGTCTCGCACCGGCCCGACCATGGCATCGATCCCAACGCCAGCGGCAAACGCACCTCGACCAGCGGCAAGCTCCATGAAGAGACCGCCTATGGGCTGATCGCGGATCCCGAACGCGAAGGCGGCAATGTCGTGGCGCGCAAGTCCCTCACCTCGCTATCGGAAGCCGACATCGACCGCATCCGCGATCCGCTGCTGCGCGAGAAGCTTCGCCAGCATCTCTCGCCCTACCTTCCCGACGGCAAGACATTGGAGAATGCCAAAAGCCGCCTGACGGCGGCGCGCAGGGCCAAGGACGCGAAAGCAATCGAGTACGCCAAGGCCGAGATCGGCCGATTGAAGATGGAGAACAAGACTCGCAGGAAGGCCGGGGCCAAGGATTTCGCTGCAGCGCTGGCGGCATTCGGCCAAGCCAACGGTATCCGCCGCGTTCGCCTGGTCAGGCCGGAAGGCGCAATCGTGACGATCAACGACCGCACGGGCCGGCCATATAAGGCCTACAGCGCCGGCGACAATCTCCGGGTCGAAATCTTCGAACGGCCCGACGGTTCCCTGGGGCGCGAGATCATCACGGTATTCGATGGCAACCGGCCCGATTTCCAGCCACGCTGGCACGGCGACTCCCCGCAATCACGGCTTTTGTGGCGTGTACACAAGAACGACCTCGTCAAGCTCGACGTCGATGGCGAGGAACGCGTAATGCGCGTGGTATCGATCTGGGCTGACTTGTTACGCTTGGCCGGTCATGCGGAGACGAATCTCATCGCACGTGAACGCGACGGCGAGTTCAAGTCGACGTTCAAGATGTACGACAAACTCAAGGAAGCCAAGTTCCGGCGGGTGACCGTCAGTCCTAGCGGCGAATTGAGAGACCCCGCGAAGACTCCGTGAGGACGCCATGCCTGGCCGCATCGTCGAGATCGCCGAAGACGGCCGCCATCTTGCGGTGGATCGCGGATTCCTGACGGTCAGTGCCGAGGGACAGGAGATCGGCCGCGTGCCGCTCGACGACATCGGCGGCCTGATCGTGAACGCCCATGGCTGCACCTATTCCAACAACCTGGTCGTGCGGCTGGCCGAACGCGGCGCCGCCGTCCTGGTTTGCGGCGCGAACCACAATCCAGTTGCCTGGGTGTGGCCAGTGGTCATGCATCATCAGCAGCGATCGAGGATCGAATCGCAGATCGAGGCGACCAGGCCCCTCGCCAAGCGGCTCTGGCAGGCCGTCGTGCAGGCAAAGATCCGACAGCAAGGCGCGGCCCTGGCCGCGCTGGGACGCGAAGGCGCGGAGGGCTTCGACCTTATGGCGCGAAGGGTCGGCTCGGGCGATCCAGACAACATGGAAGCCCAGGCGGCACGGCGGTACTGGCCGCTGCTGTTCGGCAAGGACTTCCGTCGGGACCGGGATTCTCCCGGTACGAACGCCATGCTGAACTACGGCTATGCCGTTCTACGCGCGGCGACCGCCCGCGCCGTGTGCGGTGCCGGCTTGCACCCCGCCATCGGCCTGAACCACAAGAGCGAGGACATGGCGCTGATCGACGATCTGATGGAGCCCTTCCGCCCGATGATCGACCTGATGGTCACACGGGCGATCGATGCAGGGCATGGTGGCGTCACTCGGGAAACCAAGCGCTACCTCGCGAGCATCGCCAGCGTCGATATGCAGACCGAACGAGGCCGCACACCTATCTTCACCTGCCTGGAGCGCCTGGCGCAGTCGCTGGCGAAGTCGTGCGAACAGGGCAAGTGCGAGCTGGATTTCCCGCTCGCGCCTCTTCCCCTGGAGCTGCCGGCTCCGCCCGACGTGGCAACGTAACCGGCGGCATGCTGAGCGGCTATCGCCTCATGTGGATGGTGGTCCTGTTCGATCTGCCGGTCGGCACCAAGAAGGAGCGCAAGGCCGCGACCAAATTCCGCAAGTTCCTGCTCGATCAGGGGTTCGAGATGTCGCAGTATTCGGTCTACATGCGATTCTGCGCCGGCAAGGAGCAGGCCGAGGCGTACACCAGGAAGGTGGAAGGGGCAGTTCCCGTCACCGGGAAGGTGCACATCGTCTATATTACCGACAAACAGTACGAGAACATCGTCTCCTTCGATGGCCGCACCAAGGAGCCAGCGCGCAAGAATCCCGAGCAGTATGTTTTGTTCTAGAGGCAGCAAGCATGAACAAAATGGCAGCCCTTCAAAGAAAAAGGCCCTGTTTCCAGGGCCTTAGAGGTGTATCGAGCCTACCTACCGAGTGATCGAGGGCCAACCGCAACATCGTGGGGGCTCTTACCGTCTGCACGCACAGCCTACCTACCGAGTGATCGAGGGCCAACCGCAACTCTCGCACGAAACGGGCGACGATCTCGTGCAGCCTACCTACCGAGTGATCGAGGGCCAACCGCAACCCCCCTGACGCTCTCGTGTCGGCGTCAGGCAGCCTACCTACCGAGTGATCGAGGGCCAACCGCAACGAAATAATGCCACGTCGAGCGAGACGGTATAGCCTACCTACCGAGTGATCGAGGGCCAACCGCAACGCCACGTCGTGCAGCCCGCGCGCGGTGTCGAGCCTACCTACCGAGTGATC
>Ga0182792_1002474_pt1 | contig 12958 bp, 14 predicted proteins | sample Passage237B_FD_130497 | JGI IMG/M metagenome (GOLD analysis project Ga0182792, IMG submission 130497) | Cellulose adapted compost microbial communities from Newby Island Compost Facility, Milpitas, CA, USA - Passage2 37B (version 2) (version 2) ...
ATAGTTTTTCCCGAAGATTCGAGTGTCAAATCCGGACTTGAACGTCCAATCGGCCGCCTTGGTGGTGGATGGAAAGCGGACCGTCGTCACTCGGCAATCAAATTCAGGGGCGTTGTAGTAAGGAAGATCCTGATTCTGTTCGGGCGGGCGTACACGCTTCTCGGGCGGATTGAAGCCTCCGCCCGGCAGCGCAAGCGACCGGGCCCCGCCGCCGTCATTTTCCCAGTCGACCTCCCAGGTACCCACGATCTTCAACACGCTCGCCCGGGCCTTTTGATCATAATGCCATTCGGCTTCGTCGACCGTTTGCCAGGTGCTGCCGACCATTTCCCGGCGTAACACCCCGAGCAACTGGTCTGCGGTCAGGCTCGACATCTGCACTTGCTGCTGCAGACCCGCGATGCCCCGGCTGATGACGGTGTTCGTCACACGCGCTGGCTTGTCGAAGCCCGCTCGCGCGTCGATTTCGTAGAGCGTGAGCTCATCCGGTGTGCCGGCGGGCCGCCATTCACGTTTCTCGAGCGTACCGCCGCGCGCGTTCAGAGGCAGAACCCAACGATAATCAATGACCGGTTCGGTCGACGGAGTCGCCACCGGCGGCATCGTTCCGTCCAGCCAATAGGACGCACCTTCGATTCGCGCGCGCACGAGGACATGATCGAAGAGACTGGGGTTCGGCAGCCGTTCGTCGAAACCATCATCATTCCCCTGATTGTTCACGACGACCGCCTCTGCCTCGATCCCGAGTTCCGCGAGCAGGCCCAGCAAGAGCGCGGTCTTGCCTTTGCAATCGCCATAGCGGCGCTTCCAGGTTTCGTCCGCGGCGGCGGGGGTCAGATTACCGTTTCCCAGCCCCACATAGATATAACGCACATCCTGCTGAACCAGCTTGAGCGCCGCGGCCGCCCGGTCGAGCGGGCGCGCGTGCGCGTGGGCGATTCGGCGCGCCTCGGCCTTGAGCGGCGAGCCCTCGGGAATGTGCGCGGCTTTGGCGTAAAGCGGGGCGAAATGACGCGATACGGTCGCCCAATCCGGGAAATCGCTATACTCGACCACCCGTTGCCACTGATAGCGCGCAGGCGCATCCTTCGGCGGAACCAGCGTTTCCGGATTGTCAAAAAGGAAATCGATGCTGCGGTCACCGTTCCGCGCAGCCGCCGCCATGTAGGGGGTCATCCGGATACCGGGCTTCTGGCCCTCGTCCCAGCTCACACCCATCCGGATACGGCCAGGCTGTGGATTGGGAAGAAGGACAAGGAGACCTGAATCCTGCTTGGCGAGCGTGGGATCGCTTGTCCGTGTGGTGAGGCCGACTTCAAGCTCGTCGCCGACGCGCAGGTCTGGCACACGCAATACGGCGGTCAACTCGCCGTCGAGCATGGCCGCCTCGAGCTGATCCTCGCGGCGCAGGATCTCAAAGGATGCGTCCTTGAGCACGTCGATCGTCTCGCCGTCGCGGTGCACGTTGATCATGTGTACGACGGGCGGGCCCGAGGCGGGGTTCCAGGCGATCGAGATATTGCCCAGTTGGAGCGCATTGGGATGCAGAATCCGCATCCGGTAACCCAGATAGTGCGCCTGCCCCTCATCGTCGAGATGCGCCAGAATATCTTGGCGACGAACGAAAAGCATCCCGCTCACCCCATCAGGGACGGGCATCAGCTCCGACGGGACCACCCAGTCCGGCGCGGGTCCCCGTTTAACCTGGTCGTCCTCAGCGTTCGCCCCATTTGCTAGCGCAAGCGCGAGCGCGAGCCCTATCCAACCCCTCATGCCCAACTCGGTCCCCCCGTAATTTCCTGACATCATGTCGAAAATCTGCCCGAGCGCAAGGGGAGGCTAAAAATGGGTCCTAGCGCTCGTTCAGATAATAGCGCTCGCGGGCGCTCAGATCGTCATGGAGCTCATAAACGATCGGTTGACCTGTCGGGATTTCGAGACCCGTGATGTCGGCGTCCGAAATGCCCGAGAGATGCTTGACCAGCGCGCGCAGGCTATTGCCGTGCGCCGAGATCAGCACTGTCTTTCCCGCCCGCAGTTCGGGCGCAATCGCCCTTTCATAATAAGGGAGGACGCGGGCAATCGTGTCCTTCAGGCTTTCGGTCGCGGGGACCTCGATGCCCGCATAGCGCGGGTCGCCAGCGAGGTCATAGGGCGAACCCGCGTCGAGGGGCGGCGGCGGCGTATCGAAGCTGCGGCGCCAGATCTTCACCTGCTCGTCGCCGTGCTTCGCCGCGGTCTCGGCCTTGTCGAGGCCGGTGAGGCCGCCATAGTGACGTTCGTTGAGATGCCAGTCCTTCGTCACGGGCAACCACAACCGCCCCATCGCCTCAAGCGCGAGGTTCAGCGTCTTGATCGCGCGCGTCTGAACCGAAGTGAAACAGGTCGCCGGGGCGATCCCCTTCGCCTTCATCAACTCGCCCGCGGTCCATGCCTCTGCGGCACCCTTTTCGGTAACGTCGACGTCCCACCAGCCGGTGAAGCGATTTTCGAGATTCCATTGCGACTGACCGTGACGGATGAGGATGAGCTGCGGCATGAGCGGTCCTTTGGCAGGAGGGGATTCGCCGCCCTTTAGCCGGGCTTTCTCCCGAAGGCCAACACCCCTCTTGAAATGGTTTCTGTGGTTACCAGATTGGCGTCATCCGGCCGCCGCTACGGGGCCGGAGGAGGCTGCGGCACGGTGCTGCTGCCCCATGACTTCGCTTTTTGAAGGAAGGAATGAACCATGCGTAACAGTTTTGACTGGACCCCCTATCGCCGCTCCACTGTCGGCTTCGACCGGTTGTTCGACTTTCTCGAAAACACGGGCTCGGCGGACAATTACCCCCCGTTCGATATTGAGAAGATCGCCGACGACCACTTCCGCATCACGGTCGCGGTCGCGGGCTTCAAGAATGACGAGATCGATATCACCGCCCAGCAGAACATGCTGACCGTCAGCGGCCGCAAGGCGGCAGCGAAGGAAGGTGAAGAGCGCAAGCTGCTCTATAGCGGCATCGCGACGCGCGCATTCGAGCGCCGCTTCCAGCTCGCCGATTTCGTGCGCGTCGAAGGCGCCGACCTCGCCGACGGGCTCCTCACAATCGACCTGGTGCGCGAAGTGCCCGAGGCGATGAAGCCGCACAAGATTGCCATCGGCGGCACGCAGCCTGTGCTCGAGGACAAGAAGAAGGCCGCCTGACGCGCCTCCCTTCGGGCAGTCTGATGATGAACGGGGTCCGGTTAGCTGCCGGATCCCGTTTGTGCCTCTAGAGCGGCCGCGTCATGAAGCGACTGAACGGGTCGGGGCGGTAGTCGGCAAAAGGCTCGCATTCAACGAAGCCGTGACGGCGGTAAAGCGCATGTGCGGGCTCGAAGGCGGCGCCTGACCCTGTCTCGAGACTCAACCGCTCGAGTCCCCGCGCTTTGGCCTCCGTCATGATGTGGGCCAGCATGCGGGCTGCAACGCCGCGGCGCAGGAAGGCATCGGCGGTGCGCATCGACTTGACCTCGCCGTGGCGCGCATCGAGCATCTTGAGCGCGCCGCAGCCTGCAAGCTTCTCGTCCAGATGAATCGACCAGAAGGTCACGCCCGGCGTCTTCAACCCCTCGAAATCGAGGAAATGACAGCTTCCAGCTGGCGAATTCGCGAGCATCCCCGCGAAATGCCGCTCGAGGAGCGCACGGATCGCAGCGCCCGACAGATCGTCCTCGACGATCCGCCAGGCGGCGCTCACAGCATCTGGTCCAGCGTCTGAAGGCAGGCGTGCGCGAGCAGCTTGGAGCGTTCGGGCGACCAGCCCGCAACAGGATCCGGCAAGTCGCGATTGTCCTTGAACGGCATTTCGAGCGTCATCGACACCGCGCCGAAGCGTTCGGCGAGCTGAGTGGTCGACATCGTCAAATTCGCCTGGCCGGGCGCCGACTGTTCATAGCCGAGCTCAATCTGGAAATCGGGGCTGTTCTTCGCGAGTGCGGCCTGGAAGGCGAGAAACTTTGCCATCTGCTCGCCTTTCAGCGATGGAATCCCCTCGAACCCTGCAAGAAAGACCGCGGGAATCGCTTCGTCGCCGTGGACGTCCATCGCCCAGTCGACCCCGCTCTCGTCCATTGCGCCTCGCACGCACAGAACCTCCGGACTGCGCTCCGCCGAAGGATCGTGCCACTCGCGGTTGAGGTTCACGCCCGCATAGTTGGTGCGCAGATGGCCGCGGCGCGAGCCATCGGGATTCATGTTCGGGACAATGTGCAACCGGCACTTCTGCCGCAGCGAGCGAGCATGCGGATCGGCAGGATCGGTCAGCTTCTCAAGCGCGCCTTCCATCCACCATTCTGCCATGCTTTCGCCGGGGTGCTGGCGCGCATAGAGCCAGACCTGAACCGGCCCCGTACCCATTTCGAGGCAGTCGATCGGCTGGCCTTCAAGGCTGGTGCCGAGACAGCGATGGGTAACGCCTTCGCATTCGGCGACCGAGGCGACGAGATCATGATGCCGCTCCATCGAATAGGGCGCAAAATAGGCGATCCACAAAAGCGGACTTTCGGCGGTGTGCCGGATGGTGAGTGTGCCGTCAGCATATTCGGTGTCGAGACGGAACCAGTTTTCGCGGTCGGTACTTGCGCAGGCAGCATAGCCCGGCCAGCCATCGGGATAGGCCGAACCCGCAAGGCCTGTGATGGCAAGTTCAAGTTCATCGCCGACCGCGCAGGCCACGCGAAAGTGAAACCATTGATAGAAGTCGGATTCGCGATCCTTGCGGATCGAAAGGCGGGCGGCCGTCCCGTCGAGCGACTCCACGACGATGTTGCCGCTATCGAAGGCGGCGTTGATGCTGATTGTCATGGTACGCTGATAGTGCGTCCGGATTCGCCGGGGAAGTCCTTGAATAAGGCTTCGGCCAATTTGGCGGCGGCGAGCGACGGTTGCGCGGCCGGGGCCTTTACCGGCACCGCGGAAATCGCACGGCCTTCCCACAAGGCGCGGCCCGTTGCAGCATCGTCGAGCCGCACGGTCAGCTGCAGATCCTGCATCTGGCGCGGCCCGCCGCCCAGATTGAAGCCGATACCAAGCCCGACGCCCGAGCCGTAGCTGCCGGTAGAACCGCCGACGCCGACCGAAACAGGCGAACGCTTTCCAAGCGCCGCGTGATCACTGCGCTCAAATCCGATGCGGACCTTGATTGGGGCGGTGCTTTCACCCGCGCCTTCGGCAGCGACGAGGCCCTGCAGCTGCAATTGGCGCTCAACCGCCATGCGATAACTGTTCCATTCAAGCGACGGCTGGCCGCCGGGGCTCATGGCCGCCGGATCGGCGAGCGGCGCGCTGTCGACGACATAGCGCGTCCCCGGCGCCCAGCCCGCTGGCGCAGCGGTGTGGAAGCGCGTGACCTCGACAGGCGGAACGGGGGTGGCGCAGGCTCCGAGAGCGAGCGTGGCGGGGCCGAGCAAAACGGCGGAAAGATGGCGCATCATGAGTTCATGATGCGCCAGAGAAGCTGGCTTGGCAATGAACGGGGCGCACTGCCGCAGCGGCAGCGCCGGGCCGGTCCAGCTCGGCACGCAGGCCGGTTCCACAGCCGTGAACCCGGCAACTCAGCGATAGAAGATATGGTTGTCGATCTGCGCGACGCGCGTCTTGCGCCAGCCCGGCGAGACATAGCGCGCGTGGAAGAAAAGCGCACCGGGCGCCCTGGTCTTCCAGCGGTCGTCGCGCGCGATCTGTGCGATCGCTAGCGCATTGCGCCACTGGAGGCTCGATTCGCGGATCTTCGGCATCTTGCCCTGCCGCACGAAGCTGAATTGGCTGCGCTGATGGACCACGCCGCAATAGCTTGCAGGGAAGCGGCCCGACTCGGCCCGATTGATGATCACATGCGCGACAGCGAGCTGGCCGGCGAGCGATTCGCCACGCGATTCAAAATAGACCGCTCCGGCAAGACAGCGCAGTTCGCGGTCAATGGTCGCGGGGGGCGGGGTCGCATCGACGAGCGCCGCAAGCGTTGCGGCGGTAACCGGCTTGTCCGCCGCATCGCTGTGTGCTGCGGGCTGCTCGGGGGTCTTGGCATTCACGTCGAGCGGGATTTCGGTCGGGGTCGACGGGTCGGCGGTTTCAGCCGATGGGCGCGTCTCGGCGCCCGGAAGGATGATGGTCGGGGTGTTGGCGTCGGCGCCAAGGCCGGTTGCGAAACCGGGTTCGGCCAGCAGCAGCAGGGGAACCACGGTCAGGCCCACGGCAGCCATGCTGGCGGCGTTCAAAATGCGACTCATATTTTCCGTCAAAAGGGCGGCTGATGGACCGGAACTTTCAAGACAGGCGGGAGCTATGCTGTATGCCGCCTGCGGTCATCATCCGACTGCGTGTCCGAACCGTTGAGCCGGAATTTCAGGGCAAAGCCCGAAAATCCGCGGGACGACCTACGCGTTACTGAGGTGCGCGCCAGCTATTGTGCGGCGCAGCAATGTCAAGCAAGTGCGCCCCATTCAGCGACGAGTCGTGGCGCATCCGCGATATCCAGTTCAATGACCCACAGGTCGGGATCGGCCCTGCGGCGCCGCTCGACATAGGCAGACTGCGCTTGCGAATTCGCGGGATCTTCGGGCCCGACCGCATCCCAGATATAGTCGCCACCTGGCGTGAAGCGCCGCTCGAGAAGGGGTCCCGCGGCGCTGCGGTCTCGGCACTGAACAAGAATATTTCCGGCCCGCTCATCGCCCGCCGCGAGCACGGCGGCGAATCCCCCCGCGGCCTCCGCCCGGCGGAGGAGCAAGTCGACGAGGAAACGGCTCGTCAGCCGGCTCACGGGCGAATCGCAGGCGCGGCGTCAGGCCGCGTCACGCGTTTCGGAATCGGCAAGCAGCGCATAGAGCGCCTCGTCGCTCTTCGCGCCGCGCAGCCGCTCGGCCACGGCTTCGTTACGCAGCATCCGAGACACGCCCGCGAGTGCCTTCAGATGATCCGCCCCCGCATCGAGCGGCGACAGGATCACGAAGAGGAGGTCGACAGGGAGCCCGTCAACAGCCTGGAAATCGATGGGCTTTGCAAGCTGCAGAAACAGGCCGCGTACTCCCGTGAGATCGGCGAGCTTTGCGTGGGGCAGCGCGATGCCGCGCCCGAATCCCGTCGAGCCGAGCCGCTCGCGTTCGAGCAGCGCTTCGGCAACTTCGCCAGCGTCAAGGCCGAGCGAGCGGCTCGCGAGATCGCCGACGAACGGGAAAAGCGCCTTCTTCGAATCGAGCTGCACATGCGCACGCACGGTCGCAGGATAGAGGAGAGAGGATAGGTTCATGGGTCTGGTCAAATCTGTCAAAGCGTCGGGACGAGCCGCCCGATTCATCGGTTGGCGATCGGTCGCGGATCGGTCGTGGCAGGCCCGCCATCCAGGCATTGGGCGTCAATGGGCGCGGCCCTTAGGACGGATGGCGGAGAAAATCCAGCCCCCTATTGCGGTTCGACCCAGCCGATCGTGCCGTCGCGGCGCCGATACACCATATTATGAGCGCCGGTCCGGCCGTTGACGAACAGCAGTGCATTGGTATCGCGCAGGTCGAGCATCATCACCGCATCCGATACGCTTGCCGTGGGAATATCGACGCGCGTTTCTGCGACAATCGCCGGCGCGTCGCCCGGTTCCTCATCCTCGCTGCCGACGTCGAAGACGGTATAGCTTGCATTATCCTGAATCTCGTCGAGGGTCGCGGACGGCTGGCTGGGACTGCTCTTGTCCTTGAGCCGTCGCATATAGCGGCGCAGCTGTTTCTCGATGCGCTCGGCCGCACCCTCGAACGCGACGTGCGCGTCCTGCGCCTGGCCGTGCCCCTTGAGGACAAGCCCCTGCATCACGTGCGCGACAATGTCGCACTGGAAGCTGTCATGCGGGCCTTTCCCAAAGATCGCGTGCGCCCCAATCGCCCGCGAGAAATATTTGTCGGCAATCGCGTTCATCCGGTCCGACACATGCGCCTGCAGCGCTTCGCCGGTTTCGATCTGGTGGCCAGAGACGCGGATTTCCATTGCTCTTCTCCTTCGAGGGTCTCAGCGGCCGCCGCCGGAGGCGGCCGTCACGGACTATCGTGCCACAATGGCTGGTGCAGTGTGGCCACGAATTCTGCATGAAGCGCGAGCTCGGCGGGGGGTGCGGGGTGGGGGCGGGGGCCACCGAAGGGACGGGGGGGGGGGCGGCGGGTGGCGGCGGGCGCCCCGGCCCACGGGAAGGGGCGGGGCGGGGCGGCCGCCCCGCCGGGCACCCTCCGGGGTGGGCCCCCCTTTCACCCCCTCCCCCGCCGAAAGCCCCAGGCCGATCTGCCGGCCGCCGGTCATTTCGATGTAGAGATGTGCAAGCAGCTCGGCGTCGAGCAGCGCGCCATGCTTGACGCGATGACTGCGATCGATCCCGTAGCGGGTGCAGAGTGCGTCAAGGCTGTGCTTTGCCCCGGGATGCAGCTTGCGCGCCATCTGCACCGTGCAGCACATACGCGTCATATCGAGCAGGGGCCGGCCTGCGCGTTCGAGCTCGGCGTTGATAAATCCGAAGTCGAACGCGGCATTGTGAGCGACCATCGGCGCATCGCCCAAAAACGCAAGCAGCTCGTCGGCGCGTTCCGCGAACAGCGGCTTGTCGGAAAGAAACTGGATCGACAGGCCGTGGACGGCTTCGGCTTCCGCCGGCATGTCGCGTTCGGGGTGGAAATAGGCGTGGAAGGTCCGCCCCGATTCGCGGCGGTCGATCAGTTCGACACATCCGATTTCGACCAACCGGTGTCCGGATCGAGGATCGAGTCCCGTCGTTTCGGTATCGAAAATAATCTCACGCATCGAAGCTTCAATCTGGACCTTATCGGGCGCGGAAACAAGAGGTGATGGCGCGAATCTGGCGATGCGTCTCGCTTTTGGGGCGCCCGGTTTCGATCACGAAATCGGCGCGCGCACGCTTGACACGGTCGGGCACCTGAAGCGAGCGGATTGCCTTGAACTTTGCCTTGCTCATACCGGGTCGGCGCAGGACGCGGCGACGTTGAACCCAGAGCGGCGCCGAGACCACGGCGACCGCCCCGACGCGGCGAAAACCGCCTTTTTCGAAGAGCAGGGGAATGTCGAGAACGACAACGTCGCGCGCGCGGTGACGCGAGAGAAAGCGCTTCTGCGCGCGCGCGACCGCTGGATGAATGATCGCCTCAAGCGCGGCGAGTTCGTGGCGGTTTCCCAGTACGCGCGCGCCGAGCTTTTGCCGATCGACGCCCTGTGCCCCGGTGGTGCCGGGAAAGCGCGCCTCGATCGCGCCAACGAGCGCGCCGCCCGGTCCCTGCAGCCGATGGACCTCGGCATCGGCGTCAAAGACGGGCACGCCTTCGCGCTCGAACATGGCCGCAGCCGCGGACTTTCCCATGCCGATCGATCCGGTGAGCCCGAGAATGAAGGGGCGGCGAAGCCGCGATGCGGGCCGCTTATAGTGGGTCACGCGCTGAGCAACGCGCGCAGTTCATCGTCGCGCCCTTCGGGCGGCGACTGGCCGAAAAACAGCTCGAAGGCGAGCGCGGCCTGGCCGATCAGCATGTCGAGCCCGTCAACATGATCGAGACCCCGCGCTTCGGCCGCCTGGAGCAGCCCTGTGCGCAGCGGGGAATAGACAAGGTCGTACACGATTGCCCCCTCGGGCAATGGCGCAAGGTCGAGATTCAGCGCCGGCTGGCCCGTCATGCCCAGACTGCTCGCATTGACCAGAAGCGCCGCGGGGGGCAGCGGTGCATCGAGCGCCGCGGCTTGGCCCTTGAGGCCGAAGGCCGAAAGCAGGCCCATCGCCTTGAGCGGGCTGCGTGCGAGCATGGTAACCGGACCGACGCCCGCACGCGCGAGCGCAAAGAGGACCGCGCGCGCGGCGCCTCCCGCTCCGACCACCACGACGGGTGCACCGGCAAGGTCGACTTCAGCGAGGGGCGCGAAGAATCCCGCAGCGTCGGTGTTGGTGCCGATCAGCGACCCGTCACTTTGGTGCACGACCGTGTTCATCGCGCCGATCGTACCCCGGATATTGCCGGGGTCATCGACCAGATCCATGATTGCCTGCTTGTGCGGCATGGTGACGTTGCAGCCGCGCCAGACGGGATCGGCGCGGCGGTCGTCGATATAGGCGGCGAGGTCCTCAGGTTTCACATGTGCGCGGTCGTAATGCCCGGCCAGGCCGAGAGCATCGAGCCAGAAGCCATGGATCAGCGGCGATTTCGACTGGGCGATCGGGTCGCCTATCACTTCGGCATAGGGGAGGCTGTTCATGAGCGGGCGAGTCCGGTCGCGCGCAGCCAGGCGAGCAGCGGAAGCATCGGCATGCCGACGATGGTCCAAGGGTCGCCCTCGACCCGATCGAACAATTGCACGCCCGCTCCCTCGATCTCATAACAGCCGACGGTCCAGCGGATGCTGTCCCATTCGCGGTTCACATAGTCCGCGATGAAGGCGTCCGACAAGGGGCGCATCCACAGCCTCGCCTCGCCAATCGCGCGCCACACCGGCGCGCCGTCGCGCGCGACCACTGCGGCGCTGAACAGGCGGTGGCGCGCCCCTGCCATTCGCCGCAGATGCTGCGCGGCTTCGTCGGGGCTTTCAGGCTTCGTGAGCATGGTCCCGTCGTCGAGCGCGAGCGTCGAATCGGCGCCGATCACGGTAACGCCCGGAAGCCGCGAGGAAATCTTGACGGCCTTCGCTTCGGCGAGCGCGTCGGCAATATTGCGGGGAGTGTGGCGGGCGGCGAGCAGCGCCGCCGTCATTGCCTCCTCGTCGACATGCGCGGCCGTCGTTTCGAAATCAAGCCCGGCGGCCCGGAGCATCGCGGCGCGGCCGCTGCTTTGCGAGGCGAGGACGAGCGCGCTCATCCCGCGGTCCGATCCTCGACCAGCTTGATGACCGCGGCGGCGGTTTCCTCGATTGATCGGCGCGTCACATCGATTACGGGCCAGCCATTGTCGGCGAACATGCGCCGCGCGTACGCGAGCTCGGCCTTGACGCGCTCTTCGTCGACATAGGCGGTCTCGGGTGCCTGGTTGAGCGACAGGAGGCGGTTGCGCCGCACCTGCACAAGCCGATCGATTCCCGTCGTCAGCCCGACGACGAGGGGACGCTTCAGCGTAAAGAGCGTGTCGGGGGGCGGTGACTCCGGGACGATCGGGATGTTTGCGGTCTTGAAGCCGCGATTGGCGAGATAGATGCTCGTCGGCGTCTTCGATGTACGCGACACCCCCGCAAGAACAATGTCGGCCTGCTCCCAATTTTCCCAGCCGATACCGTCATCGTGCGCGACGGTGAACTGGATAGCCTCCACGCGGGCGAAGTAGGCGGCGTCGAGCACATGCTGCCGCCCCGGCCGCGCCTTCGCCTCCTGTCCGAGCATGCGCGAAAGCGCATCGGTGACAGCGTCGAGCGCCGGAACGGTCGGCAGGTTGAGAGTTGCAGCGCGCCGCTCAAGGCTCGCGCGCAGCTCGCCGTTGACGAGCGTGAAGAGGATCATGCCCGGGCTCGCCTGCACCTCGGCCATGATGCGATCGAGATGGGATTCGGATCGCACCATCGGCCAGAAATGACGCACCACCTCGACATCGTCGAACTGCGCAATCGCCGCCTTGGCAATATTTTCCAGCGTCTCGCCGGTGGAATCGGATATGAGGTGCAGGTGAAGGCGGCTCATCCTCCGAGCTTTCCGATGCACTGCATAAAAAGGCAAGCGGAGACGCGGGCCAAGCGCTGTGGATAAAACTTGGCACAAGCCGCGGGACAGGACCGGCAATCATGAATCATCCCGGCCGCTGCCGATTCCGTTCCACCCTTTGTCCACAGCAGGCAAATTTTATCCACAGGCTGTGAATTAGGCGAACGAAAGGGAGCGACTCTGTAGCAAGGGGCAGCCGATCGAAGAGTCAAGCTGTTGGCAAAGGCGGCGTGCGTGCCTAAAGCCGCGCTGTTCGACCGCCAACAACTACCGCAATCATTTTCTATATATGATTATGAAGATAGAAAGAGGGTCCGCGTGAAGGCGTCACCGAAGACTTTGCTGGCAACGCTGCGCGGCGTCCGGCACGAGCGGCCCGCGCTATGGCTGATGCGTCAGGCAGGACGCTATCTTCCTGAATATCGCGCGCTGCGGGAAACCAAGGGAGGTTTCCTCGAGCTCTGCTACGATTCCGAGGCGGCGGCCGAGGTGACGCTGCAGCCGATCCGGCGCTTCGGCTTCGATGGTGCGATCCTCTTTTCGGATATTCTCGTTGTCCCGCATGCGCTGGGGCAGAATCTTTGGTTCGAAGCGGGCGAGGGGCCCAGGCTCGCCCCGCCGCTGGTCGATGGCATTCTCGAAGCGCTCGAGGCAGCACCGCAACGGCTTGAACCCGTCTATGCCACCGTCGCGCGCGTCGCGGCGGCGCTGCCGCCCGAAACCAGCTTCCTTGGTTTTGCGGGAAGTCCCTGGACCGTTGCCACCTATATGGTCGCCGGCGCGGGATCGAAGGACCAGGCGGCCGCCCGGCGGCTCGCTTATGCCAACCCGTCCGCTTTCGACGCACTGATCAACGCGATCGTCGATGTTTCGGTGACTTACCTGTCCGGGCAGATCGAAAACGGTGTTGAGGCAGTTCAACTTTTCGACAGCTGGGCCGGGAGCCTCAGTCCAGCGCAGTTCGAACGCTGGGTGATCGCGCCGAACGCTCTTATCGTTCGCAGGCTGAAGGCGCTCCACCCCGACACGCCGGTCATCGGCTTTCCGAAAGGTGCGGGTGGCAAGCTGGCGGCCTATGCAAACGAAACGGGGGTCGATGCGATCGGGCTTGACGAGACGGTCGATCCCGGCTGGGCCGACGCAGTGCTGCCGCCGCACCTGCCCGTGCAGGGCAATCTAGATCCCTTGGCGCTCGTCGCCGGTGGCGCGGCGCTCGATGCAGCGATCGATCGCATCCTTGCAGCTTTCCCCGCGCGCCCCCATATCTTCAACCTGGGGCACGG
>Ga0182792_1002475_pt1 | contig 12953 bp, 10 predicted proteins | sample Passage237B_FD_130497 | JGI IMG/M metagenome (GOLD analysis project Ga0182792, IMG submission 130497) | Cellulose adapted compost microbial communities from Newby Island Compost Facility, Milpitas, CA, USA - Passage2 37B (version 2) (version 2) ...
GCGGAAGTCGATCCAGACATGGCTGTACTGGTGGCCGAACAGCGGGCCGAAGCTCAGGTACTCCTGGCCGTAGTACACGCCCCAGTCGTTGTTGTAGGTGCGGGTCCAGACCGTCCAGGCATCCGGGCTGACCGGATGGGTCGGCGACCCCAGGGCCAGGATGTACAGCAGCATGGCCTCGTTGTAGCCCATCCAGTCATGGACGATGAAGCCGCTCTCGGGGAACCAGCCCATCGAGATCAGCGGCGGGCGCTGCTGCAGCCAGGTCCACTCCACCCTGCGGTAGAGCTGGTCGGCGATCCTGCGGATCTCCACCTCGCGCGGGTCGTCGCCCTCGTAATAGGACTGGGCGAACAGCACGCCCATCATCAGCAGCGCGGTGTCCACGCTGGACAGCTCCACCCAGCTGTCGTAGCGGTGGCCGTTCTGCATGTCCAGGAAGTGGTAGAAGAAGCCCTTGTAGCCGGCCCGCCCGGTACGCTGCGGGCCCTGCGGGGCGTCGCGCAGGAAACGCAGGGTGGTCAGGGTACGGTCCACCGCCTGGGTGCGGCTGACCCAGCCGTTCTCGATCCCGATCGGATAGGCGGTCAGGGCGTAGCCGATGGAAGCGACGCTGGCGAACGGGCGCGAGGGGTAGCGGTCCGGGGTCAGGCCATTCTGTTCGTTGGTGGTGTCCCAGAAGAACTGGAAGGTGCGCTTTTCGATGTCGCGGAACAGCGGCGGCAGCTCCGGGCGCGGCGGGCGCTCGGGCAGCACCGGCTCGATCAGGATCACGTCCGGCTTGGGTGGTGGCGGGGGTGGCGGCGGCGGCGCCTGCTCCCGCCCACAGCCTGCCAGCAGCACGACCATCGCACCCAGCGCCACCCCCCATCGCCTGCACGACCTCACGCCAGTCCTCCCGCGCTCCCCGGACCCGGTGCGCGGCGTCGCCGCGCACCGGTCCATGCCCTGATGCGTACGCCCCGGCACCACTTACCAGTCCAGGGCCAGGGACAGTTTAAACGTGCGGGTGGCGAACTGGTCCCAGGTATTGATGTTGCCGGTGTTCCAGTCCTTGCCGTAGCCGCCCCAGTTGTTCCAGTTGAACACGTTGAGCACGTCGGCGCGGATCCGCAGCTTCAGGTCGGTGCCGGTGTCCCAGGTCCGGGCCAGGGACAGGTCCAGCTGCTTGTAGCCCAGGGTGCCATCGGGTTCGAAGCTGAGGATGTCGATGCTGCTGCCGGAGGCCGGCGGCCACACGTCGGCCCAGCGCCGTACCTGCGAGGCCAGGGTCAGCTTGCCGGACAGGCTGAAGTTGTATGGCAGGTCGGTGAAGCCGCTGACCACCAGGCGATGGCGCGGGGTCCAGGCGCCGCCGTACCAGCTGCCCAGCGGGTAGTACCAGCCGTACTCGGGATCCCTCTCGTGGATGTTCTGCTCGGCGCTGGTGAAGGTATAGGCCAGGTTGAGGTTCCACGGGCTGGCGGCGCTGTAGGGCTTGTCCGCGCTCAGCAGCAGCTGGGTCGAGCGCGACTCCTTGCCGTTGATGCCCAGGATCAGCCCGCCCATGCCCGGCAGGTTGCCACCGGTCCAGGGGCTGCCCATGGAGTCGAAGTAGCTGCCGTCGCCGCGGCGGTTGCCGCGGATCAGCAGCAGGCCGTCGGAGTAGCGGATGTGCTGGATGGTGGCCGAGGTGTTCCAGTCATGCCCCCACAGGCCCACGGTGTTGCGCATGCCCAGCGAGAACTGGTCCGAATACGGCACCTTGAGGTCGTTCTGGAACATCCACACCTCGCGCCCTGCCTGGCTGGAGCTGACCAGCGCCATCAGCGCGTCGCGGTTGTACAGCGCCGGGTCCCAGGCGATGCAGTTGCCGCCGCCGGGGGTGCAGGGATGGGCCACGGTGTCGATCCGCAGCTCGCGGGTCGGGAAGGTGGCCTTGGTCTGCTCCAGCTGCAGGTAGTCGAACAGGTTGCGGTCGTAGGCCCGGCCGGCGCCGCCGAAGATCACGTGGCGGTCCTCGCCGGTGAGGTCGTAGGAGAAGCCCAGGCGCGGCTGCCAGGCCTTCTTGAACGGGTCGCGGTTGCTGCCGGTGCTGATGAAGCGGCCGATGTCGATCCCGCCCATGGCCAGGGTCTGGGCATAGGTCTGGCCGGGCGCGGCCCCGTCCTGCGGGTCCTGGCTGCCCAGCGCCGCCAGCACCTCCGGGCCGGTGACGTAGTCCTGGAACGCCGGGGTCTCCTCGTAGTCCCAGCGCAGGCCCAGGTTGAGGGTGAAGCGCTCGGTCACCTCCCAGTCGTCCTGGATGTAGATGCCGAACTGCTTGTTGCCCGAGGAGACCTTGCCGCCGGTGGTGCCCGCGGCCGGGCTGCCGAAGCGGACGAAGTACGGCACGCCGGCGCCGGCGGCCATTTCGTTGATGTCGTAGTAGAACTGCGGGTTGTAGGGCTGCTGCTCGATGGTGTTGAGCTGGACCTTCTTGTACTTCACGCCCATCTTCAGGGTGTGGCCTTCCCAGCCGAAGAAGGTCAGGTCGTCCTGCAGCGACCAGCCGTCCTGGCCCTTGTCCTGCAGGCCGCCGTTGCCGGCGCCGAAGCGCAGGATCTGGGCGCCGTCGTTGGACACGCCGGTGGTCAGGACCGAGCCGTTGCCGAAGTTGGCCGGCTCCATCTTCCAGTAGGCGTCCTCGTAGGTCAGGTGGGCGTCGTTGAGCCAGTTCTCGCTGCTGTACTGCCAGCGCAGGTCCCAGCGGTCCTCCACCACCCGGGTATTGGTGCCGTAGGTCAGCGCGCTCTGGCCGCCGACGTTGCCCAGGCCGGTCTCGTCGCGCTTCTTGAAGGTCAGCTCGAGCAGATGGGCGTCACCGATGGCCCAGTCCAGCTTGCCGAAGTACAGGTCCTCCTTGAACGGCACCGAGGTGTTGCCGAACAGCGGGCGCAGCTCCGGCGGCAGGCTGTCGATGAGCAGGCCCTCGCCGGGGGTCACGTCCTGCGGCGCGTTGTACTCCTTGGCCTCGTAGGAGACGAAGAAGTGGGCCACGTCGGGGATGATCGGGCCGCCCAGCGCGGCGCCGTACTGCTTCTCCGATGAGCGGGTCTTGCCGCTGTCCTCCTCGGCCACCCGCGCCTTGCGCCAGTCCTGGTTGGTGTAGTCCCAGAAGAAGCTGCCGGAGAACTCGTTGCTGCCCGAGCGGGTCACCGCGGTCACCGCGGCGCTGCTGATCTGGTCGTACTCGGCCTTGTAGTTGGAGGTGATGACCTTGTACTCGCCGATGGCCAGCTGCGGGAACGGGTTGCCGCGGCTGGAATCCTGGCCGGTGATGCCGCCCTTGATGACGTAGTTCTTCTGGCCCACGCCATCGATGTAGACGTTGATGTTGTTGGCGCTCTGCACGCCGCCGCGCAGGCGGGTGGAGCCGTCGCCCGGGTTCTGCTCGAAGGCCATGCCCGGAACGGTGTCGGCGAAGGCCAGGAAGTTGCGGGTGCCCTGCGGCAGGCGCTCGATCTGGCGGTTGCTGACGTAGGTGGCCACCTCGGGGGTGCGCTTCTCGACCGCGGTGCCGACCACCTGCACCGTCTGCATGGTGGTGGCCGCGCCGGCGGTGGCGGTCTCGGCCACCCCGCCCACGCCCAGGTTGAGGGTGGCGGTCTGGCCGACCTGCACGGTCAGGTCACGGCTGCTGGTCTGGCCATTGGCCTGGACCTCGATCCGGTAGGTGCCCGGCGGCAGGCCCGGCACCGCGTAGGCGCCATTGGCCGAGGACTGCACCGTGCGGCTCAGGCCGGTGGCGGTATTGGTCACGGTGACGGTGGCGCCGGCGGCCGGGCTGGAGTCGGCCATGACCTGGCCGCGGATGGTGGCGCCGGTGCTCTGGGCCATGGCCGGTGCCGCCATGGCCAGGCAGCTGGCCAGGGCCAGGGTCAGGACCCGGCGCGAGGAACGTACGGGGAACTGGTACTGCATCGGTGGGCCTCCCAAGGGGATCGATCAGGGGTATCCGGTTCTGGTTTTCGAATGCGGCTTGCGCCGTGCCTGCTCCTGCGCCCCCCCCTGCGGACCGCCACTGGATGCCCGCACCACCAGTTCGGGTGCCAGCACGTGCCGGTCCGGCGCCACCACGCCGTCCCCCCTGGCCGCGACGTCATCGATCACGGACAGCAGGCGTGTCATCGCACTTCCGCCAAGCTCGGCGATACTCACCCGCATCGTTGTCAAAGCCGGGTGAACAAAGCGCGCCAGTGGAATGTCGTCAAAGCCGGCCAGGGCCAACTGGTCCGGCACCTTGATCCCGGCCTCGGCCAACGCGTACAGGCAGCCGAGGGCCATCATGTCGTTGGCCGCGAATACCGCCTCCGGCAGCGCGCCGTCGCGCAGGATGCGCTGCCCGGCCTGGTGCCCGGAAGCTTCGCCGAAATCGCCCGGATACTCGATGCCCTCGGCACCGGGACAGGCGGCGATGGCATCGCGGAAGCCGCGCAGGCGCTCGCGTGCGTCGTAGTTGCGCTCCGGCCCGGCGATGAAGGCGATCCGGCGCCGGCCCTGGCCCAGCAGGTGTTCCGTCATCTCCCGCGCGCCGGAGTGGTTGTCCACCTCGAACGAAGGCCAGGCGGTGTTGGCCGGGTCGGTGTTGAGCAGCACCGCCGGCAGCGGGCGCGGCAGGTTCTCGGCCAGGAAGCCGGGCTGGTCGGCGAAGGGCGACATCACCAGCAGGCCGTCCACCCGCCCGCGCATGGCGCGCAGGGCCGCGCCCTGCTCGTCCGGGTCGCCGTGGTAGCTGGACAGCAGCAGGTGGCGGCCGCGGGCGCGAGCCACCGCGTCGATGCCGCGGATCAGCTCGGAGAAGAATTCGCCATGCAGGTCCGGCAGGACCACGCCCAGGGTCTGGGTGCTGCGGCTGCTGAGGCTGCGCGCGGCGCCGTGCGGGCTGTAGCGCAGGCGCTGGGCAACCTCGTGGACCAGGCGGCGGACCGGCTCGGCCACGTTGCTGTGGCCGTTGAGGGCGCGCGAGACGGTGGCCACCGAGACCCCCGCCTCGCGGGCGACATCGCGTATGGTGACCGCGTCCCGTCCCATGCCTTCCTCCGCCTGCAGGCTGAAAGCAATGTAAACGTTTTCAGGGGCCACGCCAAGCCCGGCCCCGACGGGCGGAAGCCTTGGCTTTCAGTCACATGCGCGGCAAAGCCTTGGCGCGGCGCAACATGGATTCAGGGCAGGACCCGGCGGAACGGGCGCACCTGGACCTGGGCGTACACCCCGGCGGCGACATAGGGATCGTCCTGGGCCCAGGCCCGCGCCTGCTCCAGCGATTCGAAGGCGGCGATGACCACGCTGCCGCTGAAACCGGCCGGACCGGGATCCTCGGCATCCACCGCCGGGCAGGGCCCGGCCACCAGCAGCCGGCCCTCGTCCGCCAGTGCCTGCAGCCGGGCCAGGTGGGCCGCACGCGAGGCCAGGCGCCGCTCCAGGCTGCCGTCCGCGTCATGGCCCTCGATCACATACCACATCGCCGCGCTCCACCTCCGGTACAGGAACCGGATTGTAGGCTGTGCCCCTGCCTTGCGCTCCCGCTGGACAGCTTCACGGCCAGCGCTTACCCTTGGCAGCACATGCGGCCGTAGAACAGCGGCCCGTCGGCAAGGCCCCCCGCCCCGGGCAGCCCGGATGCGCACCGGGCCAACCAGGCCTCCCGACGACCGAACCGCTGCCCACGCACCCGCCCCAGACAGATGACGACCTCCCGGCTGTCGGCCACCGCACCGCGGTGCCAGGCCTGTATTGACGCATCAGCGGCGCCCGTCCCGGTCCAAGGCGACGGCCGTCCTTCGCAGGTGGCACCCGGAATGCCGGCAACGGCGTGACCCGGCGCACCCCGTTCCGGGCATGGCTTTCGAGCAGATGAGTTCGCAACCCGCGCAAGACGCGATTCCGACAACCCAGGCGCCGTCCCACCCGCAGCAGCAGGAAATGCCGCTGGCGGTGGTGCATGGGCAGCCGCTGCTGCAGATCCCGCAGGACCTGTACATCCCGCCGGATGCGCTGGAAGTCATCCTTGACGCCTTCGAAGGCCCGCTGGACCTGCTGCTGTACCTGATCCGCCGCCAGAACCTGGACATCCTGGACATCCCGGTGGCGGAGATCACCCGGCAGTACGTCGACTACATCAACGTGATGCAGGACCTGCGCTTCGAGCTGGCCGCCGAGTACCTGGTGATGGCCGCGATCCTGGCCGAGGTCAAGTCGCGGATGCTGCTGCCACGGCCGGTCAACGAGGAAGGCGAGGAAGCCGACCCGCGCGCCGAGCTGGTGCGCCGGCTGCAGGAGTACGAGCGTTTCAAGCAGGCCGCCGAGGATATCGACGCCCTGCCCCGTCTGGACCGCGACACCACCGTGGCCCAGGCCCATGTCCCGGACCGCCAGGCCGTGCGCGTGCCGCCGCCGGTGGACCTGCGCGAGATGCTGCTGGCCCTGCGCGACGTGCTCAAGCGCGCCGAGCTGTTCAGCGGCCACCAGATCAAGCGCGAGGCGCTGAGCGTGCGCCAGCGCATGGGCGAGGTTCTGGGCCGGCTCGACGACGGCATGTTCCACCGCTTCGAGTCGCTGTTCGCCCCCGAGGAAGGCCGCCTGGGCGTTCTGGTGACCTTCCTGGCCATGCTCGAGCTGGCCAAGGAGCAGCTGCTGGACATCGTCCAGGAGGCGCCGCTGGCCCCGATCTACGTCAAGTCGCTGGCCATCGGCAACACCAACGCCCCGCTGCAGTTCCACAGCGAATTCGACGATGGCGACGCCGGCGAAGCCGCCACCGACTGAACCCGACCACCAAGCACCGAAACCCATGGACCAGGCGCTGATCAACCGCATCGTGGAAGCCGCCCTGCTGGCGGCCAACCAGCCGCTGCCGCTGGCCCAGCTGCACGGACTGTTCCCCGAGGAGCAGCCCGCGCCCCCGGGCAGCGTCGAGGCGGCGCTGGAACACCTGCGCCAGTCCTGCGCCGACCGCGGCATCGAGCTGGTCGAGGTGGCCTCCGGCTTCCGCTTCCAGGTCAAATCCGAGGTCCATCCCTGGGTTTCGCGGCTGTGGACCGACCGCAAGACCCGCTACACCCGCGCCACCCTGGAAACCCTGGCCCTGATCGCCTACCGCCAGCCCATCACCCGCGGCGAGATCGAGCAGGTCCGCGGCGTGGCGGTGAGCAGCAACATCATCCAGGCCCTGGAGGAGCGCGAGTGGATCCGCGTGGTCGGCCACCGCGACGTGCCCGGGCGCCCGGCGCTGTACGGCACCACCAAGCAGTTTCTGGACTACTTCGGGCTCAAGCGCCTGGACGAACTGCCGCCATTGTCCGAACTGAAGGACATCGGCGAGCTGGAGCCGGAGCTGCCGCTGGACCCGGACCAGGCCCCGGCCGCGGCCGGCCTGGGCGGCGGCCAGGACGCCGGCCCGGCGGCCGGCGAAGACAGCCCGGCCGCCAGTGGCCAAGCCGCCGCCGACACCACCACCCCGCCTTCCGGCGCCACCGGCAATGACGCCGGCGACGCCACCCCCACACCGCCGCAGGCCGATGACGCCTCCGGCCCTTCCGAACACAGCCAGGCCGAAGAACCGACCGGCCGGAGCAATACCGATGACTGATGCCCCCCCCCGCAAGACCCTTGGCAAGCTCTCGCTCAAGCGTGGCGAGGACGCCGCCCCGGCGGCCAAGCCCGAAGAGCGCCTGCACAAGGTCCTGGCCCAGGCCGGGCTCGGCTCGCGCCGCGCGCTGGAGCAGCGCATCGCCGAAGGCCTGGTCAAGGTCAATGGCGAGGTCGCCCAGGTCGGCCAGAGCATCCGCAGCGGCGACCGCGTGGAGCTGGACGGCAAGACCTTCGTCGCCTCGGCACTGACCGAGCCGCCTCGGGTGCTGATCTACAACAAGCCCGAGGGCGAGGTCACCACCCGCGAGGATCCCGAGGGCCGCCCGACCATCTTCGAGGCCCTGCCGCGGCTCAAGGGCGCGCGCTGGATCGCGATCGGCCGCCTGGACATCAACACCACCGGCCTGCTGCTGCTGACCACCGACGGCGAGATCGCCAACGCGATGATGCACCCGTCCTCGGAGATCGAGCGCGAGTACGTGGTGCGCGTGCGTGCCCCGGAAGGCGAGGACAAGGTCCCGGACAACATCGTCGACCGCCTGGCCCGCGGCGTGGCCCTGGAGGACGGCCCGGCCAAGTTCGACACGATCGAGCGCATCGGCGGCACCGACTCCCACGACTGGTTCACCGTCACCGTCAAGGAAGGCCGCAACCGCGAGGTGCGTCGCCTGTGGGAATCCCAGGGCTGCCAGGTCAGCCGCCTCAAGCGCGTGCGCTACGGCTCCATCACCCTGCCGCGCGAACTGCTGCGCGGCCAGTGCCAGGAACTGAGCCCGCTGCAGGTCCAGGCCCTGCGCAAGGAACTGGGCGTGGAGGACAGCGCCGAGTCCACCCTGACCCTGCAGCCGGTGATCGGCCAGCGCCGCGCCGCCAAGTCCACCCTGCAGCTGGGCCGCGAGCGCGGCCAGGGCCAGGCCTACGTCAACGGCCACAACACCGCCGACGAGGGCCGCGAGCTGCGCCGCTTCGACCACGTGCGCGAGGACCGCCGCGGCGGCCGCGGCAAGAAGGCCAGCGGCGGCCTGACCGTGACCGGCGAGATGGCGGCCAAGCAGGCGCAGAAGCCGTTCAAGCAGCGCAAGGAAAAGGGTCCCAAGCCGCTGCCGGATGGCAATCCGGCCGCGTTCCGCACCTGGTACGTGCCCGAGGGCGTGAGCACCGGCCCCAGCGGCCACCGCAACGCCGGCCCGGGTGGCAAGCGTGGCGGCGGCAAGCAGGCCCGCGGCGGCGCCGGTGGCGGCCAGGGCCAGGCGGCGCGCAAGGCATCCCGCCCCTATGGCCACCCGGCCAATGCCCTGCACTTCCCTTCCGACCACGCCACTCCGGGCGCCTACGCCGCCACGCCGGCCGGCAACCGCGGCCCACGCGGCAACAATCGTGGTGGCCGTCCCGGTGGCGGCGGCCGTCCGGGCGGCGGCGGCCGTCCGGGGGGTGGTGGCCGCGGCGGCAACCGCGGCCCGCGTGCCTGAGGCGCGCAGCCAACGGCTTCAAGCAGAACGGGCGCCGCAAGGCGCCCGTTCCGTTCGTGCCGCAGGCCGCGCCCGGCCTCAGCGCGGTTCGATCACGAAATTGCCGAAGGCCACGCCCAGGTCCCAGCCCTTGCCGGTGCCGGCCAGGGCCAGCGAGACCTCGCCCTTGGTCACCACCTGGGCCTTGCTCGAGCGCACCGCGCCGGCATGGGCCTCGGCCGCGACATAGGTGCCAGGCAGCTCGCCGATGCTCGATACCGCGGAGAACTCGCCCACCCCGTTTTCAATGCGCGACTTGCCAAAGCTCAGCCCGCCACCCTTGGAGGTGATCCTGACCGCCATCGAGCTGCCGTTGTCGCAGTAGATGTTCCCGGTGCCGGAGGCGGTCTTGTAGAACACCGACCAGCCGGACATGGTGAAACGCAGCTTGCAGCGGGTGTCGGCGGCCTGCGCGGCGGGAACGGCGACCAGGCCCAGCAGGCCGGCCAGGGCAATCCGTGCGATGGGGGTCATGGGCTACTCCTGGGTAAAGACGTGGCGGGAGCATACGCGAGGGCGGCGGCGCTGCCGCGTAAAACCCGGGTGCGCCGCACCGCGGGCCACGGTTCCATTCAGGCGGCCGCCAGCTTCGGTCGCCGCGGCGCTAGTCTTGGGCCAGCTCGAAGCGGTCGGCGTCGAGCATGGCCGGGAAACGCTGGCGGTGTTCGGCCAGGGCCCCGGCGCTGAGCAGGGTGGTCAGCACCTGCTCGCCGCCGTGCGCCTCGACCCGGGCCTGGCCGAGGAAGTCGATCACCGCGCTGTCGCCGCTGTAGTCCAGGCCATTGCCATCGCGCCCGCAGCGGTTGACCGCGGCCACGTAGCACAGGTTCTCGATCGCCCGCGCCCGCGCCAGGGTCTTCCAGGCATGGGCGCGCGCCGCCGGCCAGTTGGCCACGAACAGCTGCAGGTCGAAGTCCAGCTGGCCCGGACGCTCCACGTCATAGCGATTGCGGCAGAACACGGGGAAGCGCAGGTCGTAGCAGATCTGCGGATTGATCCTCCAGCCCTTCCACTCCACCACCAGGCGCTGGCGGCCGGCGGCGTAGCGCTCGTGCTCGCCCGCGTAGCGGAACAGGTGGCGCTTGTCGTACCAGGCCAGGCCGCCATCGGGCGTGGCCCACAGCAGGCGGTTGAACACACCCTCGGCCGTGCGCAGCTGCACGCTGCCGGTCACCGCCGCGCCCAGCGCACGCGCCTGCCCGAGGATCCAGGCCACGGTCGGCCCGTCCATGCCTTCGGCCTTGCCGATGGCCTCGTTGGAGAAGCCGCTGGTGAAGGTCTCCGGCAGGATCACCAGGTCGGTGGTGCCGGCCAGCGGCGCGATCAGCGCGGCGTAGTACTCGCGGTTGGCCGCCGGGTCGTGCCAGCGGGTATCGCCCTGGACCAGGGAAAGACGCAGATCCTGCATATGCCTTCAGCCATGCACCGGTGGGAGCGGGATAGGCTACCCGGCCAGGCGCCGCGCGCGCGAGCGCCGGCCGGGCGAGCCGCCTCAGAGCGCGCGCAGCCGCTCGATCGCCGCGTCCAGGGTGGCCTCGTTCTTGGCAAAGCACAGCCGCGCCAGGCGCTGGCCCGGCGGCGGGTTCTCGTAGAACGGGGACAGCGGGATCGCGGCCACGCCCTTCTCGATGGTCAGCCACTTCACGAACTCGTGGTCCGGCAGGTCGCTGACCTCGGAATAGTCCACCAGCTGGAAATAGCCGCCCGGCACCGGCAGCGGCTTGAGCCGGGTGCCCAGCAGCTGCCCGCGGAAGCGGTCACGCTTGGCCTGGTAGAAGGCGCCCAGCTGCTGGTCATGCTCCGGCTCGCCGCGGATCATCGCCGCGAACGCGTGCTGGGCCGGGGCGAAGCTGCAGAACACGTTGTACTGGTGGACCTTGCGGAACTCGGCGCTCAACCCCGGCGGGGCGATGCAGTAGCCGATCTTCCAGCCGGTGCAGTGGTAGGTCTTGCCGAAGCTGGAGACCACGAAGGCGCGCTCGCGCAGTTGCGGCCAGCGCAGCACCGACTCGTGGCGGCGGCCGTCGAACACGATGTGTTCGTACACCTCGTCGGAGACCAGCAGGATGCCGGTGCCGTCCAGCAGCGCGGCCAGCTCGCGCATGTCGTCGGCGCTGAACATGGCGCCGGACGGGTTGTGCGGGCTGTTGATCATCAGCAGCCGGGTCCTTGGCGTGACCGCCGCGCGCACCCGGTCCCAGTCCACGGCGAAGCTCGCCGGGTCCAGCGGCACATGCACGGCGCGCGCGCCGGCCAGCTCGATTGCCGGCTCGTAGCAGTCATAGGCCGGGTCGAGCACGATCACCTCCTCGCCCGGACGCACCACCGCGTGGATGGCGTTGAAGATCGCCTCGGTCGCACCGCTGGTGACGGTGACCTCGCTGTCCGCATCGACCCGGGCGCCATAGCAGCGCTGCACCTTGCCGGCGATGGCCTGGCGCAGCACCGGCACCCCGGTCATCGGCGCGTACTGGTTGTGGCCCTCGCGCATGGCCCGGTCCAGCTCGTCCACCAGCCGCTGCGGCACCGCGAAGTCGGGGAAGCCCTGGCCCAGGTTGACCGCGCCGTGCTCGGCCGCCAGCTGCGACATCACGGTGAAGATGGTGGTGCCCACCCTGGGCAGCTTGGTGGACGGGATCTGCACGGGCATCGCGGGGACGGTCCTTCGGGGGGGGAAGCGGCGCAAAGTGTACGCAATGGCGATGGTTGGCGAAGATACGGTCATGCCCGCCCCCCGCCTTCGCTCCGGCCCGGTCGATCCCGGCCTCCTGCAGGCCTATGTCGGCGCCTGTTACGAGGTGCGCCTGCACGACGGCTGGTGCCGGCTGCGCGTGGGCGAACCGGCCGCGCGGCTGGAAGCCGCCCTGCCCGCGCCCGCCTATGCCGTGATCAGCGCCTGGAATCCGGGTTCGCAGCGCCGCAGCGGTGCCGGCAACCGGCGCGCCGACGCCGACCTGCGCGCGCGGCTGGGCGAGCTCGGACTGGCCTGCCTGCGCAGCCGCAGCCGCGACGCCTACGGCCGCTGGCAGGAGGAAGGCTGGATGGCCGCCGCGCCCACGCCCGTCCAGGCCGACCGGCTGGCGGCGCGCTTTGGCCAGGCGGCGATCCTGTACTGGCAGGCGCAGGCACCGGTGGGCCTGCGCCTGTACCGGCCCCCGCCAGCGCTGGCGGCGCTTCCGCCCTGGGTGGTGGTGGCTTGATCTGGCACAGCCGGCCGCCATGGCGCGCCCGCTACAATGCGCGCCAATGAACGCCCCGAACCCGTCTCCCCTGCTGGCCGCGCATGGCCTGGCCTTCGCCCGCAACGAGGAACCGGTGTTCGGTCCGCTGGACTTTGCCGTCGATGCCGGCGAGGCGCTGCTGGTGCAGGGGGGCAATGGTTCGGGCAAGACCACCCTGCTGCGGGTCCTGGCCGGCCTGTTGCGCGCCGATGCCGGCCGCATCGAGATCCAGGGCCGCAGCCCGGATCCGACGCTGCGCGCCCAGGCCATTGCCTACCTGGGCCACCTGCCCGCGCTCAAGGGCGAGCTGAGCGTGCTGGAGAACCTGCGCTTCCTGTGCGGCCTGCACGGGCGCCGCCCGGGACCGTCGATCGAGGACGCCCTGGCCATCACCGGCATGGCCGGCTACGAGGACGCCCCGGCCCGGCAGCTGTCGGCCGGGCAGAAAAAGCGCGTGGGCCTGGCCCGGATGTGGCTGGCGCCGGCGCCGCTGTGGCTGCTGGACGAGCCCTACGCCAATCTGGACCTGGACGGCATCAACCTGGTCAACCGCATGATCACCGCCCACCTGGAGGCCGGTGGCTGCGCCCTGGTCACCACCCACGGCGCCTAC
>Ga0182792_1002476_pt1 | contig 12945 bp, 11 predicted proteins | sample Passage237B_FD_130497 | JGI IMG/M metagenome (GOLD analysis project Ga0182792, IMG submission 130497) | Cellulose adapted compost microbial communities from Newby Island Compost Facility, Milpitas, CA, USA - Passage2 37B (version 2) (version 2) ...
CGCGCGAGCACCACGAACTGGCTGAAGTTGGTCGCCGGCAGCTGCTGGTCCAGCGGCAGGTAGAAGCGCGGCGAGCCGGTGCCGACGTAGGCCACGTAGTTGCGCACGTCCTCGCGCTGCTGCAGCAGCGCCTCCAGTTTCTTCGCCTGCGCCTCGGTGGCGCGCAGCGACGCGCCCTCGGCCAGTTCCAGGTCCACCATCAGCTCCGGCCGGGTCGAATCCGGGAAGAACTGCTGCGGCACGAAGCGGAACATCGCCAGCGACAGCACGAACAGGCCGACGGTGGCGCCGATCACCCACCAGCGCCGGCGCAGGCAGGCATCGAGCAGGCGGCGGAAGCGCTGGTAGAACGGGCGCTGGTACGGGTCGTGGTGGTGGCCGTCGAGCGGCGCCGGGGCCAGCAGCGCGGCGTACTGCGGCCAGCGGTCGGCCAGCCGCTCGCGGAAGGCACGCCGGCGCGCGGCCAGGCTGCCCGGCTTCGGCGGCCGGGGATGCGCCAGGTCCGGCAGCATCTTGTCGCCCAGGTAGGGGATGAACAGCACCGCGGCGATCCACGACACCAGCAGGGCGATGGTCACCACCTGGAACAGCGAGCGGGTGTACTCGCCGGTGCTGGAGGCGGCGGTGGCGATCGGCAGGAAGCCGGCCGCGGTGATCAGGGTGCCGGTGAGCATCGGGAACGCGGTCGATTCCCAGGCGAAGCTGGCCGCGCGCAGGCGGTCGAAGCCCTGCTCCATCTTGATGGCCATCATCTCCACCGCGATGATCGCGTCGTCCACCAGCAGGCCCAGGGCCAGCACCAGCGCGCCCAGCGAGATCTTGTGCAGGCCGATGCCGAAGTAGTTCATCACCGCGAAGGTCATCGCCAGCACCAGCGGGATGGACACGGCCACCACCAGGCCGGTGCGGAAGCCCAGCGAGAAGAAGCTGACCAGCAGCACGATGGTCACCGCCTCGGCCAGCACCCGCACGAACTCGCCCACCGAGTCACGCACCGCCTCGGGCTGGTCGGAGACCTTGCGCAGCTCCATGCCCGCCGGCAGGCGTTGCTGCAGTTCGGCAAAGCGCGCTTCCAGGGTCTCGCCCAGGCGCAGGATATGGCCGCCGTCGCGCATGGCCACGGCAATGCCGATCGCGTCCTGGCCCATGAAGCGCATCCGCGGCGAGGCCGGGTCGGCGAAGCCGCGGCTGATGCTGGCCACGTCGGCCAGGCGCACGGTGCGCTCGCCGGCCCGGACCGGGAAGGCGCGGATCTCCTCCAGCGAGCGGAACGGCCCTTCCACCCGCAGCTGCACCCGCTCGCTGGGGGTCTCGTAGAAGCCGGCCGGGACCACCGCGTTCTGGCCTTCGAGGGCCTGCTGCACAGCCGCCAGGGGGATGCCCAGGGTGGCCAGCTTGGTGTTGTCGATCTGGATCCAGATCTTCTCGTCCTGCAGGCCGACCAGCTCCACCTTGCCCACGTCCGGCAGACGCTGCAGCTCCAGCTGGATGCGCTCGGCGTAGTCCTTGAGGATGGCGTAGTCGAAGCCCTCGCCGGTCAGGGCGTAGATGTTGCCGAAGGTGTCGCCGAACTCGTCGTTGAAGAACGGCCCAACCACGCCCTCGGGCAGGGTGTGGCGGATGTCGCCGACCTTCTTGCGGATCTGGTACCACAGGTCCGGCACGTCGCGGGACTTCATCGAGTCCTTGGCCATGAAGATCACCTGCGACTCGCCCGGGCGCGAATAGCTGCGCACGAACTCGTACCTGCCGGTGTTCATCACCGCCTTCTCGATCCGCTCGGTGACCTGGCGCGAAACCTCCTCGGCGGTGGCACCGGGCCACAGGGTCTGCACCACCATGGCCTTGAAGGTGAACGGCGGGTCCTCGCTCTGGCCCAGGCGCAGGTAGGACCAGGCGCCGATCAGGGCCATGGCGATCATTGCGTAGAGCACCAGCCCGCGGTTGTGCAGGGCCCACTCGGAGACATTGAAGCGGCGCATGGCTCAGGGCTTCCCGGCGGCGGGGGCGGCCTGCACCGGCCGGTTCTCGCGGTCCACCGCCAGCACCGGCTGTCCTTCCTCCAGCAGGTGGCCGCCAGCAGCCACCACCCAGTCGGCGGCCGCCAGGGCGCCGCGCACGCGGACCTGCTCGCTGCCGAACTCCTCGGCCTGCACCGGCACCGCCCGCGCCTGGCCCTCGCGCACCACCCAGACCACGGCCTGGCCGCCGGCATCGCGCTGCAGCGCCGCCAGCGGCACCACCAGGCCATCGCCGGAGGCCGGCGGCTGCAGGTAGACCCGTGCACTCTGGCCCAGCGCCGCCTGCAGCGGCGCCGGGTCCTCCAGCGCGATCCGCGCCGCGTAGGTCCGGGTGGCCGGGTCGGCGGCGGCGGCAAGCTCGCGGATCCTGGCCGGCAGGCGCCTGCCCGGCGCGTTCCACAGCTCGACCTCGGCCGCGTCGCCCACCTTGTACTGCCCGGCGCGATCCTCCGGCAGGGCGATGGCCACCTCGCGGCCGCCATCGGCGGCCAGCATGAACACGGTCTGCCCGGCGGCCACCACCTGCCCGGCCTCGGCCGCGCGCGAGGCGATCACCCCGTCGCGCGGGGCACGCAGCTCGGTGTAGCCGGCCTGGTTGCGGGTCACCTGCCACTGCGCGCGCGCCGCCCGGGCCTGGCCGGCGGCCGCCTCGTAGGCCGCTTTCTGCGCCTCGTAGGCCGAGCGGCTGACCAGCTGCTGCTCGACCAGGGCCGCGTAGCGGTCCAGGTCGCCCTTGGCGCGCTGCGCCTCGGCCTCGGCCGCGGCCAGCTGGGCCTGGGCCGCCTGCGCCTGCAAGGCCTGGTCACCGGGGTCCAACTCGGCCAGGACCTGGTCCTTGCGCACCTGGGCGCCGGCATCGACCAGGCGCCGCACCAGCTTGCCGCCTACCCGGAACGAGAGCGGGCTTTCCTCGCGCGCGTGCACTTCGCCCGGATAGGCGAAACCGGCACCGGCACCGGCGCCGGCCGGCTGCGGCTGCACCACCCAGACCGGGCGCGCCGGGGCCGGGGCCTGCTCCTGGCTGGCGCAGGCGCCCAGCGCCAGCAGCGCGGCAATCAGGAAAGGGCGACCGCGGCCGAATCGGTGATCCATGGGACAACACTCCGTTGCCAAACTGGTCAATAATGAACTGGCCGGTATCGTATAAATACAGAACCAAATAGTCTAGTATTTGGCCATGGCCCAGAAGTCCGCCAGCAAAGTCAGCCGTCCCGCCCCCGGGCGGGCCGCAGGGCCCGGTCGCCCCAAGGACCTGGGCAAGCGTGCCGCGATCCTGGAGGCCGCCAAGCGCCTGTTCCTGGGCCAGGGCTACCAGGGCGTGAGCATGGACCAGATCGCGGCGGCGGCAGGTGTATCCAAGCTGACCGTGTACAGCCACTTCGGCGACAAGGAGACCCTGTTCTCCGAGGCCATCGCCGCCCAGTGCCGGGAAGTGCTGCCCGACGAGCTGTTCGTCAATCCCCCGGAAGGCCCGCTGCGCGAGCAGCTGCGGGCCATCGGCCACGCCTTCTTCGCCCTGATCACCAGCGAGGAGGCGATCAACGTCCAGCGGATGATGAACACCCCCGGCAGCGCCGAGCACTCCCTGCGCGAGCTGTTCTGGAACGCCGGCCCGCGCCGGGTCCAGGAGGTCTTCGCCGGCTACCTGCAGGCCCGGGTGGCCGAGGGCCAGCTGGACATCGCCGACGTCCCCCTGGCCGCCTCCCAGTTCTTTTCACTGCTCAAGGGCGAGCTGCACCCGATGATGGTCTGCGGCCTGTGCACCGCCCACGGGCCGGGTGAGATCGCCCGCCACATCGACGCCACGGTGGACTTCTTCCTCCGCGCCTATGCCCGCTGAGCACCCCCTGAATCCCGCCCCCACCCCGCCGGTGGGGCCGATGACTTCCGGCACTGCGGCCGGGACCCGGCTTGCCCCCATGCTTCAGGCGTGGGCTGAGGCCGCCCCGGTAGTAGAATGCCCGGCTTCCCGCGCCCGATGAACACGCCATGACGATCGATTACGCCCGTGCCCGCGAACTGATGGTTGAGCAGCAGGTCCGCCCCTGGGAGGTGCTGGACATGTCCGTGCTGGACGTGATCGGCCGCCTGCCGCGCGAGGCCTTCGTGCCGGAGGCGCACCGCGCCCTGGCCTATGCCGACCTGGAACTGCCGCTGGGCCACGGCGCCCGGATGATGAAGCCGGTGGTCGAGGGCCGCATGCTCCAGGCCCTGGCGCTCAAGCCCGGCGACAGCGTGCTGGAGATCGGCACCGGCAGCGGCTACATCGCCGCCTGCCTGGGCGCGCTGGCGCGCGAGGTGGTCAGCATCGAGATCAACCCGGAACTGGCCGCCGCCGCGCGCGCGCGCCTGGACGCCACCGCCCTGGGCGTGAACGTGCGGGTCGAGACCGCCGACGCCCTGGCCTGGGAGCCGGGCCGGCAGTTCGACGCGATCTGCGTCACCGCCGCGGTGGACCAGATCCCGGAGCGTTTCCTGGCGTGGCTGCGCCCCGGCGGCCGCCTGTTCGCCGTGCGCGGTCGCGCCCCGGTGATGGAGGCGGTGCTGGTCAACGGCGGCGCCACCGAATCGTTGTTTGAAACCGAACTGGAATACCTGCATGGCGCCGAACCGGCGCCGCAGTTCCGCTTCTGAGCCGTGCCGAGCGCGCGGCTCCTGCCTGTTAGTCCAATGCCGGCCCGCGAAGGCGCGGGCCCCAACTGAAACCAGAAGGATGCCGCTGATGATCCGCCACTCCCTCGCCCTGGCCCTGGCGGCCGCCCTGCTCCCCGCCTCGGCGGGTGCTGCCGACCTGCTGCAGACCTACGAGATGGCGCGCAACGGCGACCCGCAGCTGGCCATTTCCGAGTCCAACGCGGCCTACACCAAGGAAAACCGCGTGCAGGCCCGCGCCGCGCTGCTGCCGCAGCTGTCCGGCGACGCCAGCCTGCGCCGCAGCCGCACCGAGTACGAACGCCTGCCCGGCTCGCGCACCAGCAGCACGCGTGGCTACGGCCTGAGCGCCAGCCAGACCCTGTTCAACTGGGGCCAGATCTCGCAGCTGCGCGCCCAGCGCTCGCTGAGCGAGGCCGCCGACTTCACCCTGGAAGCGGCCAACGACGACCTGATCGTGCGCACCGCCACCGCCTACTTCAACGTGCTGGTGGCGATGGAATCGCTGGCCGCGGCCGAGACCAACGAAGCGGCGGCCAAGCGCCAGTTCGACTACGCCGACAAGCGCCTGGAAGTGGGCCTGGCCCCGATCACCGACGTGCACGAGGCCCGCGCCCAGTACGACGAGGCCCGCGCCAACGCCATCCTCGCCCGCAACGCGCTGGAGGATGCGTTCCAGGCCCTGGCCGAGCTGACCGGCCAGCCGGTCACCGACCTGCGCGCCCTGCCGGCCGACTTCCGCCCGGAACTGCCGGCCCTGCGCACCAGCGCCGAGGAGTGGGTGAACGCTGCCATCCAGAACAACCCCTCCCTGCGCGCCGCCCAGCTGCAGGCCGAGGCCGCCGAGACCAGCATCCAGACCGCCCGCGCCGGCCACCTGCCCACCCTGTCGCTGTCCGGCAGCTGGGGCAAGGACACCGCCTGGGGCGACACCGTGGCCACGGTCGGCGGCAACAACGGCACCAGCACCGGCTCCAGCGTCGGCCTGACCCTGAGCGTGCCGATCTTCGCCGGCGGCGCCACCCAGTCGCGGGTTCGCCAGGCCGTGGCCCAGCGTGACATCGCCCAGGACCAGTACGAGCAGCAGCGCCGCGCCCTGGAACGCAACACCCGCAACCTGTACCAGACCCTGGTGGCGGGCGTGAGCGAGGTCGAGGCGCGCCGCCTGGCGGTGGTCTCGGCGCAAAGCGCCTACGACGCCTCCCAGGTCGGCCTGGAAGTCGGCACCCGCACCGTGCTGGACGTGGTCCAGAACCAGCGCACCCTGTTCCAGGCCCAGGTCGAGTACGCTCGCGCGCGCTACAACTTCCTGCTCAACCGCCTGCTGCTGGCCGAATCCACCGGCGAGCTGGACGTGAACACCCTGCGCGAGATCAACGGCCTGCTGACCGTGGAGGCCACCGCGCCGCTGCCGGCCTCCAGCCTGCAGCGCTGAGCGCCAGCAGGCCGGCCCCGCGCCGGCACTGCCCGCCCGCGACAAGGCCGCCGCAAGGCGGCCTTGTCGTTTTCCGGGGCCGGCCCCTAGCCGGCGTGCGCGGCCACCGGCGGCGGCAGGTCGGGGCCGAGCAGTTCCAGGGTGCGTTGCAGGGCGCCGCGCCCCTGGTCGACCAGGGCGCTGGCGGCGGCGGCCATGGCCGCGCGCCGGCCCGGATCGGCCAGCAGCGCTTCCAGCGCATCGCCCACCGCATCCACGTCCGCGCCCACCGCCAGGGCCCCGGCCTCGGCCAGCTGGCGCGAGATTTCGGCGAAGTTGTGCAGGTGCGGGCCGGTGACCACCGGGGTCCCCACCGCCGCCGGCTCGAGCAGGTTGTGCCCGCCCACCGGCTGCAGGCTGCCGCCGACGAAGGCCACGTCGGCGCAGCCGTAGAAGGCCATCAGCTCGCCCAGGGTGTCGAGCACGAACACCGCATCGCCGGCCCGCGGCCAGCGCTCGCGCTGGCGCGTGCCCACCTGCCAGCCGGCGTCGTGGGCCAGGGCCTGGACCTTGGCGAAGCGCTCGGGATGGCGCGGCGCCCACAGCAGCAGCAGGTCCGGCCAGCGCTGGCGCAGGCGCCGGTGCAGGGCGATGACTTCGGCCTCCTCGCCCTCGTGGGTGCTGGCAGCGATCCATACCGGACGCGGCTGGCCCAGCGCCTGGACGAATCCGGCGCGCAGCGCCTGCAGCCCCGGCGGCACGCTGACGTCGTACTTGAGATTGCCCAGCACCCGCACCTGCTCGGCGCGCGCGCCCAGGACCTGGAAGCGCTGGCCGTCGGCGCGCGACTGCGCGGCCACGCAGGCCACGGTGCGCAACGCGCGCCCGATCAGCGGCCGCAACAGGCGGTAGCCACGCAGCGAGCGCGCCGACAGGCGGGCGTTGAGGATGTACACGGGGATGCCCAGATCGCGGCAGCCGAACAGCATGTTCGGCCACAGCTCGGTCTCCATGATCAGGGCCAGGCTGGGGCGGAAATGCTGCAGGAAGCGGGCCACGCTGCCGGGCAGGTCGTAGGGCAGGTAGACGTGGCGCACCTTCTCGCCCCACAGCGCACGCACCCGCTCCGAACCGGTCGGGGTGATGGTGGTGATCACCCAGGTGATGTCCGGGCGCTGCTTCATCAGCGCGTTGACCAGCGGCGCGGCGGCATTGACCTCGCCCACCGAGACCGCGTGCAGCCACACGCAGGGCTGGCCGGACTGGGTGCCGTAGGCGGCGTAGCGCTCGTCCCAGCGGCGGAAGTACTCGCGCACGCGGAAACCGCGTGAAACCAGGTGGTACAGCGTGAACGGGGACAGCAGGTACAGGACCAGCGAATACAGCGCGCGCACCGGCGCTTCGCCGCGTTCGCTCCGGTTGGGGGGCGTGTGCATCGCGCGAGCATAGCCGAGGCGGCCGTCAACGGCAGGGCCAGGGGCGTAGAATCGGCACATGAGCTCGCCCGATACGCCACCGCCCCGCCCGCCGTTCAGCCCGCGCCTGTGGCCGATGTGGGCAGGCCTGGGGGTGATGCTGCTGGCCGCGCGCCTGCCCTGGGTGTGGCAGCGCGCCCTGGGCCGCGGCGTGGGCTGGCTGGCCCTGCGCCTGGCCCGCACCCGGCGCAATGCCGCCGAGGTCAACCTGGCCCTGTGCTTCCCGGACAAGTCACCGGAGTGGCGCGCGCAGATGCTGCGCGACAGCTTCGAGGCGCTGGGCATCGGCCTGTTCGAGTTCGCCCGCGCCTGGTGGGGCAGCCTGGAGCCGGTCAAGCGCGGGCTCCAGGTCGAGGGCCTGGAGCACCTGCAGCGGCTGCAGGCCGAGGGACGCGGCGTGCTGCTGGTGTCCGGCCACTTCATGACCCTGGAAATGTGCGGGCGGCTGATGTGCCAGTTCGTGCCGCTGGCCGGCATGTACCGCCGCCACCGCAACCCGGTGATGGAATGGGCGGTCAAGCGCGGGCGCCTGCGCTACGCCACCGCGATGTTCGCCAACACCGACATCCGCGCCGCGGTGCGGCACCTGAAGAAGGGCGGCTTCCTGTGGTACGCCCCGGACCAGGACATGCGTGGCAAGGATTCGGTGTTCGCCCCGTTCTTCGGCATGCCGGCTTCGACCATCACCGCCACGCACCAGCTGGCGCGGCTGACCGGCTGCGCGGTGGTCCCCTACTTCCACCGCCGCGAAGGCGGGCGCTACATCCTGCGCGTGGCCCCGCCGCTGGCCGATTTCCCCAGCGAGGACGTGGTCGCCGACACCACCCGGGTCAACCAGGCCATCGAGGACATGGTGCGCCAGGCCCCGACCCAGTACCTGTGGATCCACCGCCGCTTCAAGCGCCAGCCGCAGGGCCGCAGCGGCTACTACGACCGCGTGCCGCCGTCGGCCTGAGCCGGCGTGCCGGGCGGGACGTGCAGCGCCCCGGCATAGAGTCCGCACAGCAGCACCAGCACCCCGCCCCAGAAGGTCGAGTAGAAGGCCAGGTGGGTATTGAGCGGGAACAGCGTCACCGCCAGGGCCAGCATCGGCGCCTGCGCCTGGCGGCGCTGGGCCGGCCCGGCCTGGCGCCAGGCCTGCCAGCCCAGCCAGGCCCCGCCCAGCCAGCACAGCAGGCCCAGGATCCCGGTTTCGCTGAGCACTTCCAGCAGCAGCTGGTGGGCGTGGTAAGCCTCGCCCGAACCCCAGGCCGGTGCCTGCTCCGGGGCCGGGTCGCAGTCCGGCCAGGCCTGGCGGAAACCGCGCACGCCCACGCCGTTGAGCGGATGGGTGCGCGCCATGCACGCGGCCGCGCGCCAGATCCGCTCGCGCCCGGACAGGGCCGCGTCCAGCCCGGAACGGTCGCCCTGCAGCACCTGGGCGGTGCGCGCCACCCGCTCCTGCAGCGGCGGCGCGGCCAGGTACAGCCCGGCCAGGCCCAGCCCGGCGACCAGGGCAAAGCCCAGCAGGCGGCGCCCGCCCAGCACCCGCAGGCCGCTGGCCAGCACGACCAGGGCATAGACCAGCCAGGCCGCACGCGCCCCGCCCAGGGCCACGGCCAGGCCCAGCAGCGCTGCCGCCGCCACCCACCCGGCGGCGCCCAGCCTGCGCGCCGCCAGGGCCAGGGCAAACGGCGAGAGGCTGGCCAGGACCAGGCCGAGCTTGAGGTTGCAAGGACCGAACACCCCGCCCAGGCGGTCGGCGGCCAGGGTCTCGGCCGCCGTGCAGAAGCCCTCGCCACTGGCCAGCCGCTTTAGGCTGTCCAGGCTCCAGAACAGCGGGCTGGCGCCGACCACGGCCTGCACCGCCGCGTCGGCCGCCCACAGCAGGCCCAGCAGGCCCAACCCGGACAGTACCCGGCGCGCGCCCCGCGGCACCTGGAAGGCGATGCCCACGCCCCACAGCACCGGCAGGTAGCGCAGATCGGCCACGGTCTCGCGCAGGGCGCGGCCGCGGTCCAGGGCATCGGGCAGGGACAGCAGCTCGGGCAGCCAGTAGGCCAGGAACAGTACCGCCAGCAGGCGCGAGGCGGCGGCCGGCAGCGGCCAGGGCCGGCCTCGCAGGCGCGCCTCCAGGCGCAGGCCGGCCAGGACCAGCGCGCCCAGGGCCAGCAGGGCCTCGGCCGGGCCGGGCAGCGGCCACAGCGCGACCATGCCCAGCAGCCACCACGGGGTCCAGGCGTAGCGCCGCGCGCCCGCCTCAGCCGGCCAGTTCGGCATAGACCTCCAGGGTGGCGCGCTGCATCGCCTGCAAGGTGTAGGGAATGGCCGCGGGCGGCAGCGGCGGCGCCTGCAGCAGGCCCAGCGCGGCGGCCAGCAGGGCCTGGGCGTCGAACGGTGCCACCGCGCCCTGCGGCTGCAGCTCGCGCAGCAGTTCGCCCACCCCGCCATGGGCCCAGCCCAGCACCGGACGGCCCACCGCCAGCGCCTCGACCACGGTGCGGCCGAAGGCCTCGGGCTTGCGCGAGAGCTGCAGGACCAGGTCGCTGGCGGCATAGGCCTGGGCAATGTGCGAGGTCGGCGCGCTGAACAGCACGGCCTGGGCCACGCCCAGCGCCGCGGCCCGGGCCTCCAGCTCGGCCACATAGGCCTCGCGCCCGGACTCGAGCGCGCCGGGCAGCCACAGCCGGGCCGTGCCCAGGCCGGCCGCATGCAGGCCGGCCAGCAGCTCCAGGCCATCGGCATGGCCCTTGAGCCGGGTGCCGCGTCCAGGCAGCAGCAGCAGCGGCCCGGGGCCGGCCAGGGCCGGGTAGCGGGCGGCCACCGCCGCGCGCGCCTGCGGGTCGGGCAGCGGGCTGCGCGGGAACTGCGCCGGCTCGATCCCGCGCGGGATCACCCGCAGCCGCGCCGGGTCGATGGCCGGGTAATGGGCCAGGACGTAGTCACGCACCGTGCGCGATACGCAGATGACGCGCTCGCCGCTGGCCATCACCGCGCTGTAGCGGCCGGGCGAGTTGAGCCCGTGCACGGTGGTCATCCAGCGCGGGCGGCGCGCCGCCGGCAGCCAGGCCAGGGCCATCCGTCCCAGCCAGGCCGGCAGGCGCGAGCGGGCATGGACCACGTCCACCTGTTCGCGCGCCAACAGGCGCGCCAGCGCCGGGACATGGCGCAGCACGACCGGCGACTTGCGGCCGATGTCCAGGGTGATGTGCTCGGCGCCGCTGGCCTGCAGCGCCGGTACCAGGCGGCCTCCGGCGGAAATCACGATGGCGCGGTGCCCGGCGCCGGCCAGGGCCGCGGAAATCTCCAGGGTGGAACGCTCGACCCCGCCCGAGTGCAGGGCCGGCAGCAGCTGGACCACGGTCAGCCGGCGCATCGCCCCGCTCCGGACCGGCCGCCGGGTGCGGCCGCGCTCAGTCGACCAGCTGGTAGACCGCGCCGCAGTACGGGCACTGGGCCTGGTGGTCGGGCTCGTCCTGGATCGGCAGGTACACGCGCGGGTGCGAGTTCCACAGCGCCATCTCCGGGGTCGGGCAGCTCAGCGGCAGGTCGCTGCGCTGCACGGTGTAGCGCTTCTCGGCATTGGCGGGCGCGGCGGCGTTGGTGGTCATGGCGTGGGTGGTGCTGGCGGAATCAGGATGCCAATTCTAGCAGCGTGCCCGCGCGGCGGGGCCGGCGCGGGACGCGGCCGCGGCGTCCCGGCAGGCGGGCCGCCGCGGCGGGCGCAGAGGACCGGCTTACTTGGCCTTGGCCGCGTGCGCTTCGGTGGTGATGCGCAGGGTCACCTCGTCGCCCACGTTGGGGGCGTAGGCGCCGACGCCGAAATCGCTGCGCTTGATGGTGGTGGTGGCGTCGAAGCCGATGGTGGGCACCTTCATCATCGGGTGGTCGGCGGACTTGTTCAGGGTCACGTCCAGCACCACCGGGTGGGTGTTGTCCTTGATGGTCAGGTCGCCGGTGACCTTGAGCTTGCCCTCGCCGGCCGCCTCGACCCTGGTGCTCTTGAAGCTGGCGGTCGGGAAGTTGGCCGCGTCGAAGAAATCGGCGCTGCGCAGGTGCTCGTTGAACTTGGCGCTGAAGGCCTCCAGGCCCGACAGCGGCAGCACCACCTCGACGCTGGAGCCGGCCACGTCCTCGGCGTCGTAGACCAGGGTGCCTTCCACGTCGCCGAAGTTGGCGAAGGGATGGGAGAAGCCGAAGTGGCTCCACTGGGCCAGCACGTTGGTGTGGGCCGGATCGAGCTTGTAGCTGACCGGGGCGGCGAAGGCCGGGGCGGCCAGGGCCAGCAGGGCGGCGGCGAGCAGGGTCTTGCGCATGGCATTCACTCCTTGATGAGGGCCGGCCGGAGCCGGGTGACACACGTTAGCCCGGATCAGAGGATCCGGGCGGCTTCGTCGAAAGGCAGGCGCGGCGAGCGCGGATACACGCTGGCGGGGTCGCCGACGCCGAGGTTGACGATGATGTCCGAGCGGATCGAGGTGCCGGCGAAGAACTCGGCATCGACCCTGGCATTGTCGAAGCCGGTCATCGGCCCGGCGTCCAGGCCCAGGGCGCGCGCGGCCAGGATCAGGTACGCCGCCTGCAGCGCGCTGTTGCGCAGCGAAGGCACCTGGCGGCCCTCCTGCGGACCGTCGAACCAGGCCTTGGCGTCGGTGTGCGGGAACAGGTAGGGCAGCTTCTGGTGGAACTCCAGGTCGCGGCCGATGATCACGCTGACCGGCGCGGACTGGGTCTTGGCGCGGTTGCCCTCGGCCATGGCCGGGACCAGCCGGGCCTTGGCCTCGGCCGACTTCACGAACACGAAACGCGCCGGCGTGGTGTTGGCCTGGGTCGGGCCCCACTTGAGCAGGTCGTAGAGCTTGTGCAGGGTTTCGTCGCTGACCTCCCCGCCAAAGGCGTTGTAGGTGCGGGCGGTGCGGAACAGCTGGTCCAGGGCGGCGTCGTTCAGGGCAGGATGCATGGCACTCGTGTCTACGGGGTGGTCGGGCGGCTCCCGGTCGGCGGCGCCTTCGCGGGAGCGTGAGGCCCGGGAGTGTAGAGTGTTGCAGTCATGGTTTTCCAAAACCGCCCCGGAACGGATTGATGCCGTTGGCGCAACGACTTGAGCCCTGGCAGGCCTGGCTGCTGACCGACGGCCACGCCGGCAACCTGCGCCAGGCCGCCGCCCTGGCCCTGGCCCTGGGCGTGGCCGCGAGCGCCCCGCCCCTGCAGCCGCGCGCGCCCTGGCGCTGGCTGGCGCCGCGCCGCCTGGCCGGCGACGCCCACGCCTTCGGCCCCGCCTTTGCCCGCCAGCTGGCCACCGGCCCGCTGCCCCGGCTGGCCATCGGCTGCGGGCGCCCGGGCGCGCCGGCCACCCCCCCGCTGGCCGCCCCCGGCGGGCCGGGGGGGGGGGGGCCCGTCCCCG
>Ga0182792_1002477_pt1 | contig 12938 bp, 5 predicted proteins | sample Passage237B_FD_130497 | JGI IMG/M metagenome (GOLD analysis project Ga0182792, IMG submission 130497) | Cellulose adapted compost microbial communities from Newby Island Compost Facility, Milpitas, CA, USA - Passage2 37B (version 2) (version 2) ...
CCCCGTTTTGCAGGCTGATCTGGATCACCGCGCGTTCTTCAGGACTCAAGTGGTTGTATCGTTTTCCCATCGCAACACCTTACCGAAGTCGGAGTGTTGCACTTGGAAGTTGAGACTAAGGGCTGTTCGGACTGTCTATTGGCCAACGGCCGGGCTTCTCGGCACGATCGGACTTGGAGGGTGATAAAGACCGAATCGGCCTTGCATCAACCCTCATCTTGGAAAGCATCGGAGTGGAGATAGAACCACCGGGTGAGACATGGCTTGACATCATGCTCGAACGGTTTGAAGGCAAGTTCCCAAAGACGCTTGAATTTTCCTTGTTCGCCCGGGAAACGCTGCCTGATGTCGACCCCCGCGATGACCCTGACTTCGCTCTCATGGCGTGGATGGAGCGCGAGGAAATCCTATTCCGAACCTTCGAACGCCATCTGATCGCGGACCGTCTTTCAAAAGGCTTTGGCTCCGGCACCGCGGTGGATGTAGACGACTTCCTTAGCTTTTCACTCTCGGTCCAAAACCGCCGTAAAAGCCGTGTAGGACTGGCCCTTGAAAACCATCTGGCCCACCTTTTCGACACTCTGGACATCCGATACAGCCGTGGCGCAGTCACAGAGCGTCGCTCCAAACCCGATTTCCTTTTCCCGGGGGCTGAGCACTATCACAACCCAGCATTCGAAGTTACACGGCTCACGATGCTGGGAGTCAAAAGCACATGCAAGGACCGCTGGAGACAGATCCTTTCCGAAGCCAACAAGGTTGAGCAGAAACACCTCTTGACCCTTGAGCCGGGGATCAGCGAACCCCAGACTGAAGAAATGCGTAGCCATAGGGTACAACTGGTCCTACCCCGCCCCCTGCACGACAGCTATTCCTTTTCACAAAGAGCGTGGCTACAGGATGTGCGCTCGTTTTCCAAACAGCTGTTAGAACGTCAAAATTGAACATGGACCAATCCTGTCGCCAAGCCAAGCGCAAGGCTGCAATCGCATCGACATCGTCAGTGGCCCCAAGGATGGGACGAAGATTGCTCGCCGTATGACCACGGACTGCCACCACGTCAACATTCTTGTCATCAGAAGACCATCGCAACCCATCATCTTGCCATTTGACAACACCCATGTATCTTCCCCCTCAGGGGAAATCCAAACAGGGGATAGCAATGACCGGGCAAGCGGATTGGCGCTTTCCAAAAAACGAACTGGATGAAGACCGCGGCCTGGCGGATGCGGGGATCGAAACATATCGAAGCACCCCCTTCCAAGCACTCGCTCGGGAATGTGGTCAAAACAGCTTGGACGCTGCAGATCAATCAACAGGGCAATCTGGAGTTCTGCTCGGGTTCAACAGGATCTCCGTCAAGACCATGTCCGTTCCCGGCCTTAAAAGGCTACGCAGCACGATGCGAGCATGTCTTGCTCGTGCTCAAGAGCGCGACTCCACGAAGGAGATCGAATTCTTCAAAGAAGCCGAACAGATCCTCTCAAAAGACGAGATCGATGTACTTCAGGTTGTCGACTCGGGCACAAAAGGATTGCGTGGGCCTCCGACATCAGGCAGTCCTTTCCATGCTTTGGTGAAGGGCAGCGGTGTTAGCAAGAAAGCAGAAGACGCCGGCGGTTCATTCGGCATCGGGAAAAGTGCTGTTTACGTCGTATCAAAGCTCAGGACTGTCTTCTATTCGACCTTCTATCTCGACAGCTGTAAGGACGTCTTCTACGCACAAGGAAAAACGCTTGTCACAAGTCACGTCGATGATGATCGAATCCCTCGCTTGAACATTGGCTACTGGGGTGTCGACGGGGCAAATCCAATCGAATCACAAGATTGCGTACCGGACTGGCTCAGACGTTCAAAACAAGGAACCACTGTCAGCTCACTTGGCTTCACAGCCGAACCAGATTGGTGCCACGAAGTTACGGAGTCCCTGATCCGGAACTTCTTCCCCGCACTTGCCCGTGGACGAATGAGCTTCCGTGTTGGACAACAAGCGATCGATTCCAAAAATTTCGTAGACCTTTTCGACGACAAACAGGTTCGCGATGCTGCAGACCAGCGGGGAACCCTGGAAAACCTGGATTTTTCGAAGGCACTCCATCGCTGCATGACTTCGGCGGATGCCGATCACATCGAGACCGAAATACCCGCCTTGGGCCGGGTACGTCTCCATCTTCTTGTCGAAGTCGGCATGCCAAAACGGATCGGCATTCTTCGCAACGACATGTACATCACCGACAACCTCCAGCACTTCAAGAACGGGAAGTTCTCACGATTTCCGCTCCAGAAGGATTTTGTCGCCGCACTCGAGCCCGCCGACCCGTCAGCCACAAAATTGATGCGCGAGCTCGAGAATCCGGCTCACGACGACCTGTCTCCCGAGCGGATCGACGACCTAAAACGACGAAAGGAAGTCATTCAAGCCTTCAGCAAACTGGTCAACTGGATTCGTGATTCGATCAGAGCCAAGACACAAAGCGTCACTTCAGCAGAAGTCACTCTCGACGAGCTCAACCCTTTCTTTGCATCCCCGGAGAAGCAGGAACGTGTATCGGGAGACGGAAACACCGAGGAGCATCCGGAAACCACCCTCATCACCATGAAAACCAGTCACCGCAAGAAGGCACAAAGCGGTATAGGCAGCGCAGGTGAACTTGGTGGCGGCGGCGGCAAGCACCCCAACAACAAGGATGGAGGCCGTACTTCCGGCGGCGGAGAAGGATCTGGTTCACAAGGTACCGGCACACAGGGCGGCCACAGGATTCCTGTCGGCGAACTCCGGAATGTTGTTGTACCCACCACCTCGGGACATGTCAGGCGTCTGAGCTTTACCCCACTCGGCGATGGCCGGGTACGCCTCCAGATCGTAACCAGCGGTCTTGCCACATCGACGATCGTTCCGTTCGTACGCATGGACTGCAGTGCCGACACTTTCGAAGTCGTGTCTGGACAGCGAATGACCGTCGAGGTGGATCTCTCCATACCATTTCCAGGGCCGGTTGAAGTGGCTCTGATTCCATTGGAGAGCGCAAATGAGGCTGAGTGACGAGGCACGCTTTCCCCACCCCGTCTTGACGGCGGATCCCATCGACTACATCGGCGCAACAATCAAGTGGTCGCTATCCGGCAAGGAAGCCCTTCCTTCCGGCACCGTCGAACTAGCCGGTGAGGTCGAGATCGAACACTCCGACTTCGTCGCACTGATCGCTGATGGAGTGCTCATTCTCGGACTCTTGGTGGTCTGTCTTGACACCTATTACAACCGCTTCATCCCTCTCACCGGCCCGGGAATCTTCAGCGTGACAATCGAGGCCGGTCAGCTGCTGGGGAGCGTGACCGTACGTCCAGTGATCTATGCAAAATCAAGGACATTGATGCCATGGACCGGTGTCCACGCCGAGTTCGGCAGTTCTCCCGTCTGGATCCATCCCGGAGATGTGGCCGGCTTCGGAGAGGAAGCCCGATTCTTCGTTGGACTCGAGAAACTTGCGCCGCTCGAATCCATTTTCGTCCTGAAGCGAAACGACGAGATGCAAGAGCCAAGGTTCGTCATCGACACTCAAGGGCAGGTTGTCGAAATCAACGTGCCCGCCGAGCTCTTCGAGACGATTGAAACGATACGCGGCTCTACCACCCGCGACCTTCTTCTGCCCTCTCTGTATACGGCCGCGATCATGGAACTCTTGGCAGCCGCTCACGATGAGCCCCAAGAAGACAAACGATGGTTCCGCGTCCTCAAGACCCGATGCGAGCACATGAACATCCCTCTGGATGGACGTGATCTAGCCAATGCAGCACAGAAACTGCTTGGGAACCCCATGGGGGTCATCCGCAGTGTGTTCGAGAGGCTCCAGAAATGAAGCACCCAATCCTCTATGTCAGCCAGCACGTCGCCGACGACCTCTGGAATCGTGTTCCCCAAAATCTCAACCGCTATCTGGAAGGGAACTTCGAAGACTTGGTGATCGATTCCTCTTGGCGATTCCAACTCACAACCACTTACGATCCTGCACCGCTTATGCAGCTCGACCCTACGGAGGGACCGGAATTCGAGGTGGCGAATTCACTGCGCGTGTGGCAATCACTTTCGGATCTGACTCCCGCCTTGGCCCGAGAGGACAGGATGTGGATTCGCCTAAGTCACGTGGAATGCCTGAAATTCGCTCGCGCTCGCTGGCTCAAGAATGTGGGCAACATGGATGAAACAAAGCTAATCCGATCAATCCGCAAACACTTTTTTGCCGGAACACTTACAGGTTGCCGCGATGACCACGCAATCAGCAGGCTCTGGTGGAACGCAAAACTCGCCTCGATTGCATTGCCAGAAAACACTGAACGCGCCCTGCAGGCAATTCTCCAGAGGGCCGACACCCGCCTCAACCTCATTGAACGGCCATGGCTGTTCAATCGACCAGTTTTGGCCAAAGCAATCGTGCAATTCCTGACAACCAATCAATGGGTCAGGACCGACGCCTCTCATTTCCGAGAGTTCATGAAAGCACTCAACCTGTTGGGCGCAGGGATTGGTTACGAAGTAATCTCAGAGGACCAAACCAAAGCTCTGCTTGAAAAAGCCTCCCGATTTGCGCAGTCATCCATGTGACCTGGCTCCCATATTTCAGCTTTCACGGAAACCTCTTTGCGATGTTTCTTTCCCCGGAGCAGAACAGCGAACCTGCCCACAACAAAACCCAAGGCACACCTGAATGCACACCCCAGTTGTCGTCGGGGCAATGGAAGCCGCCATACAGGATGGATTACAGCAAATCGTGATCTTGGAAGCCGAACAAATGTCGTTTGGACGTAGCGGCTGATGAAAAGATTGCTCAGCGCATTTTGATGCTGCGGCGAATTCATGCCTGCACCAGCGGGACTTGCATCAATATTGGTCACATTCGGCTTGGTATTCAACGGGAAAGACAATCCGCGCCCAAAGATCGCCGAGGCGCCCCCAATCTCCTGCTCATCGAACACAGCAGCCGCCTCAACCGGATGCATCGAACGATGGCACTTCGCCCACAACATCTTTACCCGCCACCCCAATCCCTCCATCCTCCCCACCAAGCACTATTGGTATGTCCGTTTGAACCGAGTCGAGCTGTCCCGCTTCCTCCCGAAGCGCCGTTTCCGTGTTGCCGCCGTGTTGGCGCTTGCGTTGCTGCAAGCGGGTCTTGGCGTGGCCGGCGATGCATGGGGCGCGGGTGGCGGGCCGCGTTGGGTGTCGCAGCACTTCGGGTCGGTGGATGGCTTGCCGGTGGGCAGCGCGAGTTCGGCGCGGATCGATACCAACGGGTTCCTGTGGATCGCCACGCATGACGGGCTGGCGCGCTTCGATGGGCAACGCTTCGAAGTGCACGATTCGATGCGCTTTCCGGCGATGTCGGGCAATCGCGTGCAGTCGATCCACCGGGATGCGGAAGGCCGATTGTTCGCACACACCGCGCATGGCGATTGGCTGTCGATCCGTTCGGGCCGGATCGAGCGCGCGCCGATGGACGGCGATGCCATCCAGGCTGTACTGCATGTCGATCCGGCCAGCCTGTGCCTGACCACGCGTCAGGCCTTGCACTGCCCGGATGGCAAAGGTGGCTTTCCCCAGCGCATTGCCTTGCCGCAGCTTGCCTTGGGTGGATGGGCGCTGCCGGGGCGCGACGAGTCGTTCTGGTTCCGCAGCCACGATGGTGAGATCTGGCTGCATCGCGACGGGCAATGGGAACCGCTTTGGCGCGACCCGAATCCGTCGTCGCATCGCGTGGCCAGCAATCCGGCCTTGGTGGCTTCGGACGGAACCTTGTGGACCAGTTCGCCGCAAGGAAGCCTGCTGCGCATCACGCTGGACGGCGAAGTCACCTACTGGCGCGATGCGGGCGATCCGCAAATGGTCCTCCAGATCCGCGAAGACCAGCAGGGAACGCTGTGGATCGGCGCGATGGAAGGCCTTTACCGGATCGACGATGCGCAGCCGCGACGCGTGTCGCTCGGCCTGGATGCCGAAGGCATCAGCGCCTTCACCAGTTGGCAGTCGCCGGATGGCGCGCTGTGGCTGCGTACCGGCCCGCACCTGTGGCGCCTCGACGACGACGCGCCGCTGGATCTGCGCAAGGCATCGCCGGTGCTCACCAGCGGTGGCCAGGTCCTCGACCTGCTGTTCGAACCGGACGGCATCATCTGGGCGATGACGCTGCGCGACGGCATCTACCGCATCAACCGGGCGCGCGTGGAACTGCTCGATGCGCAGGCGGGATTGGGCGATGGCAACGTCTACGGCGTGAGCCGGGATCGCGACGGCACGCTGTGGCTCGGCACGCTCGGCGATGGCCTCAAGTCCATCGCCGCGGATGGAACGATGCGCCGCTACGGTCGCGAGGACGGCCTGCCGGGCGAGAACCCGTGGCTGGTCGCGGCCGCGCCGGACGGCAGCGTGTACGCCGGCACCTATGCGCCGGGATTGTGGCGTCGCGCTCCCGATGCTTCGCGCTTCGAGCCCGTGGCCTTGCCGGACGAACTGCTTGGCGAACAGGTGCTGGCGATCGCCTTCGACGACAGGCAACGCATGTGGATCGGCACCACGGCGGGCGCGTGGCGTCGCAACGACGAAACTTGGGAACGGCAATGGCCGGAGGTGCAGCGTCGCGTGCGCGTCAACGCACTGGCATTCTCGCCTTCCGGCGATGTCTGGTTCGGCGGCAGCGAAGGTGTCTGGCGCCGACAGGACGACAGCGCCAGCCACGCGGTCGCGGAACGGATGCTGGCCAACACCTCGGTGCGCGACCTGTTCCGTTCCTCCGACGGCGCCTTGTGGATCAGCACCGATGGCCGCGGCCTGGTGCGCGTGTCTGGCGATGATCCGCTCGGCACCAACGCCATACGGCTCGGTCGCGCCCAGGGCTTGCCGAGCAACAGCCCGCACGCGGTGCGCGAGGACGCCAACGGCCACTACTGGGTCAACAGCAACCAGGGCATTTTCCGCATCGCGCGGAACAATCTGGCGGTCCATCTGGCCCATCCGGGCCAGCGCCTGTCGCCGCTGGTGCTGGGGTTGGCCGACGGCCTGACCGAACTGGAAGGCAATGGCGGCGTGCAACCGGCGGCGGATTTCGATGCCGAAGGCCGGCTCTGGTTTCCATCACAGCGCGGTGTGGTGCGCTTCGATCCGCTCGCCATGCCGTTGCGCGAACAGCCACCGCAAGCTGTGATCGATGCGCTGGAAAGCGAAGGCAGCGTGCTCGATCCCGGCCCGGACGGACAATTGCCGATCGGCGCGCGCAGCCTGCTGATCCGCTACGGCGCCGCCGACCTGCACGCCGGCGCGCAGGCGCGATTCCGTTATCGCCTGCTGCCGCAGGACCAGGGCTGGACCGACGCCACCAACGGCCGCGCCGCCGGCTACGCGCGATTGGCGCCCGGCGATTACCGTTTCGAACTGCTGGCCGGCAACAGCGATGGCGTCTGGGCCACCACGCCCGTCGGGCTCGATTTCCACGTTCCGCCCTACTGGTACGAAACCAGCGCGTTCCGATGGATGCTGGCGTTGGCGTCGGTGCTGCTGGTCGCCGGTGCGATGCGCTGGCGCATCCACAGCCTGCGCCAGCGTGCCGCCGCGTTGAACCGCGAAGTCCACCAGCGCACCAGCGAACTGCAGACCGAAAAGGCCCGCGTCGAAAGCACGCTGTCCGATCTTTCGCGCGCCCACACCGAACTGGCGCAGACCCACGCCCAGATCGAGGACCGCAACCAGCAGCTGGCCGAACAGGCGCGCCGGCTGGAAGCGATGGACCGCTTCCGCACGCGCGTGCTGGCCGACGTCAGCCATGAACTGCGCACGCCGGTGATGCTGGTCTCGCTGCCGCTGCGCGAACTCCAGGCCCAGTCCAGCGCGCTCGGCGAAACCGAACGCCGACGCTTGCAGTTGTCGCTGACGCAGCTGGATCGCCTGGGCGGCCTGATCGAACAACTGGTCGGCCTCGTGCAAGCCGAATCCGGCCAGTTGCAGCTGCGACTGCGGCGGCTCGACCTGCGCGCCCTGCTGCAGGAAATCATCGCCGGCTACCAACCTTCGGCCGCCCGCAATGGCGTCAGCCTGAGCCTGCAGGCGCCCGACGAGCCGCTGCTGCTGTTCGCCGACCGCGACCATCTGCTCACGATCTTCGGCAATCTGGCCGACAACGCCATCAAATATGCACCGACTGGCGGGCACGTGGTTTTGCGTCTCGTCCGCGATGGCGAACTGGCCTGCGTCGAAGTGCAGGACAACGGGCCGGGCTTCGATCCGGCCGTCACCGCGCACCTGTTCGAGCGCTTCTATCGGGTCGATGGCCCGCCCCGCCACGGCCGCGAAGGGCTGGGCATCGGCCTGGCGCTGGCACGCGAGCTGGTCGAAATGCACGGCGGCCGCATCGGTGCCAGCAGCGTTCCAGGCGCCGGCGCCACCTTCCGCGTCGAACTGCCGCTGGGCGCCGCGCATATCGCCATCGACGAACTGGCCATCGACGACCGCGCCGTTGCCGCGCCGGTCAACGTGGCCCAGATCCAGCAACGCGGTGAAGGTCGCGTGCTGCTGGTCGAGGACCATCCCGATCTGGCCGCGTATCTGGCCGAGCGCATCGGCGATTACCTGCCCGTGACCTGGGTGGACAGCGCCGAACGCGCGGCCGAACTGCTCGCCGAGGATCCCGATATCCAGCTGCTCATCAGCGACGTGGTGCTGCCCGGCGCGAGCGGATTGGATCTGTGCCAGCAGGTTCGCCAAGGTGAGCATCCGATTCCGGTGGTGCTGATTTCCGCCAAGGCGGCGGAAAACGATCGCGCCGCCGGCATGGCGGCCGGTGCCAGCACTTACCTCGCCAAGCCCTTCAGCTTCGAGGACCTGCTCGACGCCATCGCCCGCGCCTGGCCGGCGGCCAGCCGGCAACTTTCCCCGGCGCCGGCGGCGTCGGAAAGCGTGGACCCGATCCTCGCGCTCGGGCTGGAAGGCATGGCCGACGCGGAATTCTCCATCGCGACCTGGGCCGATCGCGTGCACCTGTCCGACCGCCAGTTGCGCCGCCGCGTGCATGAACTGACCGGCCAATCGCCGCAAATCTGGCTGCGCGAACAACGCCTGCTGCGCGTCCGCCACCTGCTGCGCAGCGGCGAGTGCAAGACCTTGGCCGAAGCCGGCACTCGCTGTGGCCTCGACAACCCGTCCTACCTCTACCGCAGCTATCGCGCCCGCTTCGGAAGCTGACCGGAGACGGCCACCTTGCACCGCGCGGTCCGCTACGGCATCGGATGGCGAGCCGTCAGGCGCCCATCAAGCCGCGCAACCTCAATGGCCACAGTCCCCGGCGGGCCGCCAAGCCGAGTCATCGACGCCCATTCAACGGGTGCCATGCCGGAAACGTCGTTGCCTGCCCCACCCTCGTCACGCCAGTCGATGCCGCCGCGTGCATTCGCCTGCGCCCGACCGCACGTCGCAATCGCCTGATTTACATGCCCCAAGCCCGGCACAAGCCCGGGATGTCCGCTCCGTGCATGCAGACGTCCGATCCCTGCATTTCCCGCCACGTCCCAACCAGCCACCCTCTCCCGCATCCGCGGACCATATCAACGACCGCGTCTGTCAAAACTCCAAGGATCACCATGGTCGCTCGCCCTTCCATCAGCAAGGTATCGCCCGTGACCCCGCACCGTGCTGTTCGCTTGCTGGGGTCCGCATTCCTTCTGGCTGTTATCTGTCCAGCCACTCAAGCCGCCACATTCCAGGTCACGAACTCCAATGACTCGGGAACCGGCAGCCTTCGCGCGGCGATGACCTCTGCAATGGCGGAACCGGGCGATCACACCATCACGTTCAGCGCTTCCGTGAATGGTCAGCCGATTGTGCTGGACTCGCCATTGCCCCCGATGGCTTCCAACGTCACGCTTCGAATCCACGGCAATGGCGTCCAGGACACCATTATCGATGGCAACCAGCAACACAGGCCTTTTAAAGCGGAGTGGGCCAACAACCTGCAACTCCATTTGCGTGACCTGACCGTGCGAAATGGCTTTGCCGACCAGCTGGAAGGCGGCGCGGGCTATTTCATCGGCGGTATCAACAGCAAGGTTTTCGTGCAGGACGTGGAGTTTGTCGACAACCAGGCCACCTACGGCGGCGGCGCGATCCACGCTCTGGTGCCGATCCAGCTCACCCGGGTCACCTTCACTGGCAATCGATCCTATACACACGGCGCCGCGATGTATCTAGAAGCCGATGACACCTCGCTGCGCGATGTCACGATTGCCGGGAACCATGCGCAGGTTTCCGTCGTGCGCCTGAGCGGCCCATACGCATACACATTCACCAACGTGACCATTGCCCGCAACCAGACGAGTTCGGTCACAGTGCACGTCCGCAATGACGCCCAGCTTGCGCTGATCAATTCGCTGATTGACGCAGAGGACGAAGTCCGGCCCGTAATGCTGCTGGTTGAAGCGGGCTCATCGATTTCCCAGCCGGCCTCCATGAACAACCTCATCACCTGGCCTGGAGCCGGTGGACTGGTCGATGGCAGCAACGGAAACATCATCCGGGAGATCGACGCTCTCGTAGGGCCATTGGGCATGTACGGCGGGAAAACGCGGACCCTCCCGCTGCTGCCCGGCAGCCCCGCGATCGACGCCGGCCCAAGCTCTGGCGCTGGATCCACCGATCAGCGTGGCATGACGCGCGTCGGCGCGCCGGACATTGGCGCCTTCGAATCCCGTGGTTTCTCGCTTGCCGCCGTCAGCGGGGGAGGACAGGCAGCACCGGTATCCAGCACCTTCCCGAATCCTCTGGTCGTGGGCGTCACCGCCACTCATGCCACGGAGCCTGTGGAGGGAGGGAAGGTGGCATTCAGCGCGCCCACCGCTGGCGCATCAGCCACTTTCGGGAATAGTGTCGCGGTCATCGACAGCGACGGTCGGGCCCAGACCACCGTAACCGCCAACGGTGTCGTCGGCGGGCCCTACCACGCAACGGCAACACTGGGCGACGTCCCGGCCATCAACTTCCAGCTCACCAACCTCACCGGGGTTTGCGGCGCCTTCGCCTTCCCCTACACGCTGAGCGCCAGTGACAACGCCGAGCGGGTTGCGGAACTGCGCCAGGCCATCGAATGCGCCAACGGCAACGGCATGGCCGACGAGATCGATCTGGGCGGTCACACACTGACCTTCAGCGACGGACCGTACCTCTCCGCCAACGGCGCCAATGCCCTTCCGGTCGTCACCTCGGCGCTGGTGCTGCGTAACGGCACCCTGCATCGCGCTGCCCCGACCAGTTTCCGCCTGCTGGAAATCGACGCCTCCGAGGAGACGCGACTGGAAGACCTCACCCTGCGCGGTGGAAACTCGATCAGGGAAGGTGGCGGGCTGCGTGTGGGCGGCGTCACGTCCACGTTGCGCAATGTGGTGTTCGACGACAACAAGTCGTCGATCCGCGGCGGTGCGATCTTCAGCGAGGCGCAGATGCTGGTCATCGGCGGCGCCCGTTTCAGCGACAACCAGGCGCCGGACGGCGCCGTCATTTCGCATGCCAACTTCGTGCTCGCGATGAACCTGCGTGTCCAGGAGCAGGACGACGTCATCAGCCGGTCGCTGTTCCACGGCAACCAGATCCTCGCCCTCATCAATACCCTGATCGCCGGCAACCACCTGGCGGCGGCGAACAGCCGCCTGTTCGACTACACCGTCCGACCGGAACTGCGCAGCGTCACCATCGCCGACAACCGCATGACCGGAGCGATGGTGCACTCGCCCGACGCCGGCGCCATCGGCCACAACATCATCATCTGGGACAACGAGTACACCGGCGTCGGCCACATAGCCGTGCAGTACGCGATCGTGCAGGGGGCGCCCCCGGACATCGAGCATGTCAGCGGATTGCCGCCAGGCTTCGTGAATCCGCCGCACGATTACCGGCTGGCCGATGGCAGCCCGGCCATCGATGCCGGCGACCGTGGCTACAGCTGGTTCGACGTTCTGGACCTCGACGACAACGGCGTGCTTGAGGAACTTACGCCCGATCTCGACCTCAACCCCCGCCTCGTCGACGACACCACCGTCGCGGACACCGGCCAAGGTACCGCACCGCATATCGACCTGGGCGCCTATGAGCGCCAGGCCGATTCGGGTCCGCCGGGCATCACCATGACTGGCACCTCGGGCCTGCAGACCAGCGAAGGCGGCGGCACCGCGACGTTCACCCTCGTGCTCGACCGCTACCCGTCGGCGCCGGTGACCATCGCGCTGTCCAGCAGCGACACCAGCGAGGGTACGGTGTCGCCGGCGTCGCTGACCTTCACGTTGGCCAATTGGAACATTCCGCAGACCGTGACCATCACCGGCGTTGATGACGACGAGGCGGACGGAGACGTGGCCTACACCATCGTCACGGCCGCGGCCGTCAGCGCCGATCCGAACTACGACGGCCTCGATCCGGCCGATGTCTCGGTCACCAACATCGACAACGACACGGCCGGCATCACCGTCAATCCGACCAGTGGCCTCATCACCACCGAGGCCGGCGGCACGGCGAGCTTCAGCGTCGTGCTGAACAGCCAGCCGGGCGCGGATGTCATGATCGGCCTGTCCAGCAGTGATACCACCGAAGGCACGGTTGCGCCGGCCAGCCTGACGTTCACCGCCGCCAATTGGAATGTCGCGCAAACGGTCACCGTCACCGGCGTGGACGACAACGAGGTCGATGGCGACATCGCCTACACCATCGTCACCGCCGCCGCCGTCAGCGCCGATCCGGCCTACGACGGAATGGATCCTGCCGATGTGGCCGTCACCAACACCGACGACGACGTTCACACCCCGCTGCTGGTCGCGTTCAAGAGCGTCACTCAGATCGGCACCGACAGCCAGCCCGTCATCTACGAGATCGTGCTGAGCAATATCGGCGAGGGCGATCAGGTCGACGATCCGGCCAG
>Ga0182792_1002478_pt1 | contig 12936 bp, 10 predicted proteins | sample Passage237B_FD_130497 | JGI IMG/M metagenome (GOLD analysis project Ga0182792, IMG submission 130497) | Cellulose adapted compost microbial communities from Newby Island Compost Facility, Milpitas, CA, USA - Passage2 37B (version 2) (version 2) ...
CGGCGGGACCGGGCCCGCGACGCGCTCCGGGACCTGATCGACGGCAACGCCCGCTACGCCGCGGGCGAGCCGCCGGTGCCCGGCCAGGTCGACCGGGAGGCGCTGGTGGCCGGCCAGAACCCCAAGGCGGTGGTGATCGGCTGCGTCGACGCCCGCGTCCCCCCGGAGATCATCCTCGGCCAGGGCGTCGACGACCTGCTCACCGTGCGCACCGCCGGCCAGGCGCTGTCGGGCGTGGCGATGGGCAGCCTCGACTTCGGCGTCCGGGTGCTCGGCGTGCCGCTGCTCGTGGTCCTCGGCCACACCGGCTGCGGCGCCGTGCTCGCCGCGCTGTCGGGCCGCCACCTCACCGGCTACCTGGGCGAGTTGGTCCAGGAGGTCGGCGCCCGCCTGGTGGACATCGTGGGCGACGACCCCATCGCCGCCACCGGCGGCAACGTCAACGGCACCGTCGACGCGCTGCGGGCCTACGGCCTCACCGGCGCCGACGGCGAGCCGGTGCACGTGGTCGGGCTGCTCCACGACCTCGCCACCGGCCTCGTCAAGGTGCTGGACGACGACGGCCTGCTCGCCTGAGCGGGGCCGGGCGCGGCGACGGCCCGCACCCGGCGGGCCGCCGTCGGAGCTGGAGCGGGTGACGGGAATCGAACCCGCATCTTCAGCTTGGAAGGCTGAAGCTCTAGCCATTGAGCTACACCCGCGGGCGAGCCGTCACCCTAGGTGCTGGTCACCGGGCGGGTGAACACCCGCCGGCCGGCGCCGGGCGGCGGGGCCGGGGCCGCCCCGAGCGGGTCGATCAGATCGAGCGGACCGAGGTGGGGGAGCGGCCCGGTCCTCAGAGGACGGTGATCGTGCCGTCGGCGGCGATGGCGATCGAGCCGTGCTGGAACTCCTGGACCCGGCCCTGGGGACCGGTGCCGCCGAGGTCGGAGGTCGGGTAGCCCAGGTCGCTCAGCGCACCGCCGCGGGCGAGGTACCAGGGCAGGACCCGGCCGTGGACCCGCCAGGTGCCGGAGGCGGGGCTGCTCCAGAGGCCGCCGTTCTCGAAGAGCACGTACTCGCCGGCGCCGTCGCCCACCTTCGTGTGGCCGCCCTTGGGGTAGCCGAGCACGCTGGCGCTGGCCCCGTCGGCCAGGTACTTGTCGAGGATCGGGCCCCGCAGCGCGTGGGCGCCGGCGCCGGAGTGGTAGATGCGCCCGCCCTCGAAGCTCTGGTGGCCGCCCCGGCCGTCCGCGCTGGCGACCTGGTCCGCGAGGGGGTAGCGGAGCGGGCCGGTCACGCCGCCGGTGGCCTGGTGGGCGTCGTACACCTTCCCGTGGATGGCGACGATGGCCCAGTTCCAGTCGAGGACGTAGATGCGGCCCTTGGCGAAGTCCTGGCAGAGGCTGCGGCCCTCCTTCGCCCGGCGCTGGTTGCCCATCGGGCGGCCGAGCACACCGGTGAGCCCGCCGAGGCTCTGGTGCTTGTAGAAGATGCCGCCGGCCAGGTAGTAGCTCTTCTTCGAGGACTTGTGGGTGAGGAGGCGGCCGTACTGGGTGTCGTTGACGAGCCAGGCGCCGTCTCGGCTCGTGAAGGTGTCGCGGGTGGGGTAGCCGAGCGGGCCGGTGGGGCCGCCGCCGGTGGTGTAGGCGCTGAGGCGACCGGCGCGGACCTCGCGGGCGCCGGTGGAGGCGGTCCAGTAGATGTTGCCGTTGCGGTAGCGGGCCCGGCGGCCGCGGCCGTCGCCGACGGCGTGCTCGGCCTGGACGAGGGCGCCCATGATGCCCTTGGGGCCGCCGAGGGCCGCGTACTTCTTGGCGATCGGGCTGCCGCAGTCCTTGGTGAGGCAGGGGGCGCCGTGGTCGGTGGTGCGGTTGTCGGTGCGGACGGTGGTGGTGCAGCTCTTGTCGTAGACCCACGGCGGCACGCAGGTGGCCACCCGGCAGACGACCGGGCCGTAGCAGGCGATCTCGGTGTGGCACTGCCCGTAGCGGAACTGGTTGCAGCAGGTGCGGCGGTTGTCGCACGAGTTGCCGCCGCAGCGGCACTGGCACTGGGTGGGGCAGGTCGCGTTGCAGTCGATGATGTAGCGGGCCGAGCCGCAGCAGTAGGCGGCGTTGTCGGCCTTCCACCAGCCGGCCACGAAGCTGCCGGCCGGGCAGGCGTTGCGGCCGTTGTTGACGGTGCAGCAGAAGGCGGTCCACCCGTCGGTGCAGGTGCCGCAGAGGTAGCCGTAGGCGGTGCCGGGCTTGAGGATGAAGTCGAGCGGGCCCACGGCGAGCGCGGAGCCCACGACCGCGGTCTTGGTGAGGAAGCTGCGCCGCGAGGACCGGCGCCCGGCGAGCGCGTCGGAGAAGCGCTGCACCACGCGCTGGGCGAAGGTGGCGCGCCCGAGCGGGGCGGCGCCGGTGGCCGGGGCGTCGCGGTGGATGCCCGCCGCGGCGAGCGGGGCGCCGCGCTCGGCGGCGGGGTCGGGTGCGGTGGCGGTCGGGAGGCTCATCGGGCGCTGATCCTGGTGGCGGAGAGGGTGCTGCGCACCTGGGGGAGGAGGCGGTTGGCGTTGGCCTGGCGGCCGAGGACGACGTAGACGCAGAAGGCGCGGTTGGCGACCGTGCACCAGATCTGGGTGCCGGCCTGGCCGGGGATGGCGCGCTGGAGGGCGCTGCCGGAGAACATGTCGGGGCGGAGGGCGCTGGGCAGGCCCCGGTGGCTGAACAGCGGCGTGCCGGCGCACTCGGGCCCGTACTCGGCGAGCACGACGAGCGCGTCCTCCGCGGTCATGAGGTCGACGGCGCCGCTGCCGAAGTCGCCGCGGTCGCCGGGGAGCGGGAAGTTGGCCAGGTGGGCCACGGGGAAGGCGGCCTCGGCGGGGTGGCCGGTGGGCCCGACGCCCTCGGGCGAGCGGGTCTCGAAGCCGCTGCGCCCGGCGGGGTCGGGGCTGCGGCGGAGGGCGATGCGCCCCTCCCAGCCGGCGGGGAGGTCGGTGGTGATGCCGTGCGAGTCGAGCCTCATGGTGACCTCAGTCTCGCGGATCGGGACCGGCGGCGGGCGGCACGTCGGCGGCGGGCTCCGACGGCGTGGCGTAGAGGCTCCCGTCGCCCGGCTCCACGCCGGCCTCGAACAGCTCCCGGTCGATGCGGGCCTCGCGCTCGGCATCGGCGTCGGGCTTGGGGACGACGTCGCCCGCCAGGCGGTCCGCGAGCGCCGTGTCCGCGCCGGCCTGGCCGAGCAGGGAGCGGACCTGGTCCCAGTCGGGGCCGGTGCCCTCGCCGCGGACCCGGCCGCTCGGGCCGTGCACCTGCACGAAGTAGGGCGAGCCGGGCACGTCGTAGTCGGCGAACGCCTGGGTGGACATGACCGTGGTGAACGCGGAGGGGGCCAGCTTCGCCACCGACGACTCGCTCTCGGCCTCGGCGCCCTTGGTGACGACGACGAGGCGGGTGCCGGCGGGCAGGGCGAGCTTGCGGGGCTTGCGGAAGGCGTCCCAGAACCGCTGGCAGGTGGTGCAGCCGGAGGAGAGGAAGGCGACGATCGTGTCGTGCTCCACGCCGGTCACCCGCAGGGACACGGCCTCGCCGGTGCCGGGGCCGGTGCCGACGAGGTCGGCGACGCCGCCGAAGCCCTCGCGCTCGGGGGGCGAGGGCATCTGCGGCATCACCTGGAAGTCGCGGCCCGGCCGGGGGCCGTCGCCGGCCGCGCCCACCGCGGCGGCCGACGCCGTGGCGGACCCGTCGTCGAGGCCGGCGCCCAGCTCGTGCAGGCGCTTGAGGATCTCGGCGTGGCTCCGGAGCAGGCCCACCACGAGCAGCGCCAGGAGGGCGACGACGGCGGCGAGCAGGACGACGATGACGGTCACGGGGTGGCCTCGGGTCTCGGGGTGAGGGCGACGGGGGAGCGGGTGGGCGCGACGCCGCTGCCGGGGCGCGGCGTGGCGGCCGGGTCGGGGCGGGCCGCGGCGCCGAGGGCGGGCAGGGCGGTGAGCGCGACCTGGAGCAGCCAGGCGGTGAGGGCGACGAGGCCGAGGAGGGGGACGCCCGCCCAGGGGGTGGCGTCGACGCCGGTGGAGAGGCCGCCGCCCGGGTCGGGGTCGACCGCGACGGCGACCCCGGCGGCGGCGAGCGCCAGGTTCAGCCACAGGTGCAGCCCGGTGACCGGCGTGTCGTCGCGGCCGAAGCAGCCGCAGGACACGTCGCCCCGCCGGCGCCGGAGCACGACGCTGAAGCCGGCGAAGCCCGCGTAGGCGAGCGCGACGAGCGCCCCCCCGAGGCGGCCGCCGACGACGAGGACCACGACCGCGATCGCCACCTCGGCCAGCCCGAGCGCCCGGGCGGCCGGCGCGCTCGACGGCAGGCCCGCGGTGCGGAGGGCGACCCGGGTGGCGGCCGGCCGGCTCGCCTTGGCGGTGCCGGCCACGCCCAGGAGGACGGCCGCGGCGAACACGAGGCCCAGGACGGGGGACATGGCCCGCGACGCTACCGCGGCCGCCCGGCGGTCGGCGTCGGGGCGCGGCGGGCGAGGCGCCCGGGCTACGGGTGCGGGGCGGGCGGGTCCGCACCGGTAAGCTCGGCCGCCTCATGAAGTCAACGGTCGAGCCCCACGAGGGCAACAAGGTCAAGCTGTCCGTCACGATCGACAGCGACGAGTTCGAGAAGCAGATCGACGCGTCGTTCAAGCGCATCGCTCGGGAGGTCCGCATCCCCGGGTTCCGGGCGGGCAAGGCGCCGCGCCGGCTGCTCGAAGCCCGCATCGGCCTCGCCGCCGCCCGTGGCGACGCCCTGGAGCAGGGCATCCCGCAGTACTACGCGGAGGCCGTCGCCGAGCACGAGCTCGACGTGATCGCCCAGCCCGAGATCGAGGTCACCGCCGGGGAGGAGGAGGGCGACGTCAGCTTCGACGCCGTGGTCGAGACCCGCCCGGTCGTCAGCGTCGGCGGCTACGAGTCGCTGCGGGTCACCCTCGACTCGCCCACCGTCTCCGACGAGGAGATCGACGAGCGCGTCGACGCCCTCCGCAACAGCTTCGCCACCCTGGAGGACGCCGACCGCCCGGCCCAGAGCGGCGACAACCTCACCATCGACATCACCGGCGCCCGCGACGGCGAGCCCATCGAGGGCCTGGTGGCCGAGGACTACCTCTACGAGGTCGGCAGCGGCACCGTGGTGCCCGAGCTGGACGACCAGCTCCGCGGCGCCAAGGTGGACGACGTGCTCACCTTCACCGCGGACCACCCGGACCCCGAGGAGGCGCCGGTCGACTTCACCGTCACGGTCAAGGCGATCAAGGAGAAGGTGCTCCCCGAGGCCGACGACGCGTTCGCCAAGGAGGCGTCGGAGAAGGAGACCCTGGCGGAGCTTCGGGCCGACCTGGCCGAGCGCATGGGCTCGGTGAAGAAGATGCAGGCCCGGATGCAGCTCCAGCAGAAGACCGCCGAGGCGCTCGCCGCCCTGGTCGACGTCGAGGTCCCCGAGGCCCTCGTCAACGAGGAGGTCCGCAACCGCCTGGACGACCTCGCCATGCGCCTCCAGGCCCAGGGGCTCGGCCTGGAGCAGTACCTCGCCACCACCGGCCAGGACCAGGAGGCGTTCGTCGCCGAGCTGCGCGAGAGCGCGGCCGAGGGCGCCCGGGTCGACCTGGCGCTGCGGGCCGTGGTCGTCGCCGAGGGCCTCGAAGCCGACGACGAGGCGATCGAGGCGGAGATCCTGGCCGTCGCGGAGCGGGTCGGCCAGAAGCCGGCGCAGGTCCGCAAGCAACTGGAGCGGAACGGCCAGATCCCGGCGGTACGCTCGGACATCAGCAAGCGCACGGCCCTCGAGTGGCTGGTGGAGCACGTGGAGCTCGTCGACGAGGCGGGCAACACCATCGACCGGGCCGACCTCGAGATCGAGGCCCCGACGAGCAACGGTGGCGGCGACGCCACGGAGGACGACGAGTGACGATTCCCCCCGCGTACAACTACCTGGTCCCCACGGTCGTCGAGCAGACCAACCGGGGCGAGCGGGCCTTCGACCTCTACTCGCGGTTGCTCAAGGACCACATCATCTTCCTGGGCACCCCCATCGACGACACGATCGCCAACCTCGTCTGCGCCCAGCTCCTGCACCTGGAGTCGGAGAACCCCGACAAGGACATCAACATCTACATCAACAGCCCCGGCGGGGACATCACGGCGCTGTTCGCGATCTACGACACGATGCAGTACGTGAAGGCCGACATCTCCACGATCTGCTACGGCCAGGCGGCCTCCGCGGCCGCGGTCCTGCTCGCGGCGGGCACCAAGGGCAAGCGCCTGGCGCTGCCGCACGCCCGGGTGCTGCTGCACCAGCCGTACGCATCGGGCGGCGGCCAGGCGAGCGACATCGAGATCCAGGCCAAGGAGATCCTGCGGATGCGGGACCTCCTCGAGGACATCCTCGCCAACCACACCGGCCAGTCGAAGGAGAAGATCGCGCGGGACACCGACCGGGACTTCGTGCTGTCCGCCACCGAGGCGCTCGAGTACGGCATCATCGACGAGGTCATCGCGGCGAGGGAGCTCGCCGACAACAGCGGCGCCATCACGGCGTCCTGAGCACAGCGAACAGGGGACGGTCACCGTGGCGAAGTTCGGAGAGGGCGGCGAGCTCCTGAAGTGCTCGTTCTGCGGCAAGTCGCAGAAGCAGGTCAAGAAGCTGATCGCGGGCCCCGGTGTCTACATCTGCGACGAGTGCATCGACCTCTGCAACGAGATCATCGAGGAGGAGCTCTCCGACACCTCCGAGCTGCACTTCGACGACCTGCCGAAGCCGCGGGAGATCTTCGAGTTCCTGAACGACTACATCGTCGGCCAGGACATCGCGAAGCGGATCCTGGCGGTCGCGGTCTACAACCACTACAAGCGCATCCAGATGGGTTCGGCCCCCGGCCACGACGACGTCGAGCTGGCGAAGTCCAACATCCTGCTCATCGGCCCCACCGGCTGCGGCAAGACCTTCCTCGCCCAGACCCTGGCCCGGATGCTCAACGTGCCGTTCGCCATCGCGGACGCCACCGCGCTGACCGAGGCCGGCTACGTCGGCGAGGACGTCGAGAACATCCTCCTGAAGCTGATCCAGGCCGCGGACTACGACGTGAAGCGGGCCGAGACCGGCATCATCTACATCGACGAGATCGACAAGGTGGCCCGCAAGGCGGAGAACCCCTCGATCACCCGCGACGTCTCCGGCGAGGGCGTGCAGCAGGCGCTGCTCAAGATCCTGGAGGGCACCACCGCCTCGGTGCCCCCGCAGGGCGGGCGCAAGCACCCGCACCAGGAGTTCATCCAGGTCGACACGACCAACATCCTCTTCATCTGCGGCGGCGCGTTCGCCGGCATCGAGAAGATCATCGAGAGCCGGGCCGGCGCCAAGGGCGTGGGCTTCGGTGCCGACATCCGCAAGGCGGAGGACAAGGACCTGTCCAACCTCCTCGGCCAGCTCATGCCGGAGGACCTCCACAAGTTCGGGCTGATCCCCGAGTTCATCGGCCGCCTGCCGGTGGTCGGGGTGGTCGACAACCTCGACCGCGACGCCCTCGTGAAGATCCTGGTCGAGCCCCGCAACGCGCTCGTCAAGCAGTACCAGAAGTTCTTCGCGATGGAGAACGTCGACCTGGAGTTCACCGACGACGCGCTGGAGGCCATCGCGGACCTGGCGATCCTGCGCTCCACCGGCGCCCGCGGCCTGCGCGCCATCCTCGAAGAGGTGCTGCTGGAGGTCATGTACGACCTGCCCGGCCGCGACGACGTGGAGCGCTGCGTGGTCACCGCCGAGGTCGTCCTGGAGAAGGCCAACCCCACCCTCGTGCCCCGGGCCGAGGAGCGGGCGACCCGCCCCCGCCGCGCCGCGAGCTGACCACCGCTCGGGCCGGGTAGCGTCGGTCCCGACCGACCCCCGGAGGTGCCCGATGGCCAGCTACCTGAAGAACGCGCTGATCGGCGCCGTCGTGGGCGGCGGTGTCGCCGCCGCGGTGTCCGCCCGGCGCGGTGAGCAGGAGGCCGAGCGGGACGCCTCGACCGCGATGGTCGTGCTCCGCGGCGCCACCTTCGGCGCGGTCGGCGGCATCACCGTGGGCTGGCTGCGGGACCGCCGGGCCGCCAAGCGCGCCGCCCGGGCCGCGGCGTCCCAGCCCGCCATCCAGCGCGTCGTGCAGGAGGGCGCGGACCGGGGCCGGCACCTGCTGGACGAGGCCGTTCCCCGGGTGCGCGAGGCCGGCCACCACCTGTCGAGCGCGGTGCTGCCCGCCGCGGCCGCGGCGGCCGCCACGGCCGAGCGGGCCGTCTCGCGCCTCGGCGACGCGCTGACCGACGGCGTCGAGTCGCTGGGGTCCGCGGCGGAGCGGGCCCGCCCCGACCTCGCCCGGCTGGTCGACGAGGGCCGCGACCGCCTCGACGCCGCCGTCGAGACCGGCCGCGAGCGCGCCGGCGCCCTGGTCGGCTGACCCCCTGGCGGGCTGCGGGCGGGCGGGCGCCGACCGGTAGCGTGGGCGGGCTCATGAACCTCACCGCCGCCCTCCGCTACCTCGACCAGCACACCAACCTCGAAGCCACCGCCGGCAAGGCCGAGGGCCTCTCGCTCGACCGGATGCGGTCGCTCGTGTCGGTGCTCGGCGACCCGCAGCGGGCGTACCCGGTGATCCACATCACCGGCACGAACGGCAAGGGTTCGGTGGCCCGCATGATCTCCGAGCTGCTGGCGGCGTCGGGCCTGTCGGTCGGCACCTACACCAGCCCGCACCTGGAGCGCATCAACGAGCGCATCTCGTGGAACGGCGAGCCGATCCCCGACGACGAGCTGGGCCGGGTCATCGGCTCGATCGCCGAGGTCGAGGACCTGGCCGGGGTCACGCCGAGCTACTTCGAGATCCTCACCGCCGCCGCGTTCGCCTGGTTCGCGGACGTGGCCGTCGACGTCGCGGTCGTGGAGGTCGGGATGCTCGGCCGCTGGGACGCCACCAACGTCGCCGACGCCACGGTCGCGGTGCTCACCAACGTGGGCCGGGACCACACCGACGGCGTCGGCGCCTGGCGGGAGGCCATCGCGGGGGAGAAGGTCGGCATCGTGAAGGACGGCGCCACGTTCGTCTGCGGCGAGACGGATGCCGAGCTGCGGGCGATCCTGGACGACACGCCCGCCGCGGCCACCCTCCGCCGGGGCGTGGACTTCGACTGCGAGCAGTCCCGCCTCGCCCTCGGCGGCCACCAGGTGTCGCTGCGCACGACCTCGGGGGTGGTGGACGAGGTGTACCTGCCGCTGCACGGCGAGCACCAGACCGACAACGCCGCGGTCGCCCTCGCCGCGGTCGAGGCGTTCTTCGACCGGCGGTTGGACGACGAGGTGGTGCGCGAGGGCTTCGCCCGGGTCACCTCCCCCGGTCGCTTCGAGATCGTGCGCCGCGACCCCACCATCGTCCTCGACGCCGCCCACAACGTCGACGGCGCCCGGGCCTGCGCGGCGACGCTGCGCGAGGAGTTCACCCTCGCCGGCACGATCGTGATCGTCGTCGGCTTCCTCGGCGGGCGCGACCCGCAGGAGATGCTCGAAGCCATCGGCGCGGTGGACGCTGGCTTCCTCGTGGCCTGCACCCCCGACTCGCCCCGCGCGGTGCCCGCGCCCGAGCTGGCGGCCGTTGCGACGAGCCTCGGGATCGTCGCCGAGTCGGTACCCTCGGTGAGCGACGCGCTGGCGCGGGCCCGATCCGTCGCCGGCCCCGATGACCTGATCCTGGTCACCGGTTCCCTCTATGTGGTCGGCCCCGCCCGAGCCGACCTCGTCCGGGAGGACGACGAGTGACCGCCACCATCACCCCGCTCTCGAAGTTCCGCCCCAACGACCCCTGCTTCTGCGGGAGCGGCCTCAAGTTCAAGCGCTGCCACCGCCCGACCACCGACCGGGTGCAGGCCGGCACGGTGAGCCCGCGCCGCACCGTGCCGGACCACATCGAGAAGCCGCCGTGGGCCGAGACGGGCGGGGGCAGCGACCGCTCCGAGGCCGACGTGAAGAGCCCGGAGGTGATCGAGCGGATGCGCCGGACCGGCCGCCTCGCCGGCGACGTGCTGGCCGCGGTGGGCGCCGCGGTCGCCCCCGGCGTCACCACCGAGGAGCTGGACGAGCTGTGCCACACCCTGAGCGTGGAGGCCGGCGCCTACCCGAGCCCGCTCAACTACGACGGCTACCGCAAGTCGCTGTGCACGTCGGTCAACGAGGTCGTGTGCCACGGCATCCCCGACAGCCGGGCCCTGCGCGACGGCGACATCGTCAACCTCGACGTCACGGTGTTCCGCGAGGGCGTCAACGGCGACACCAACGCCACCTTCTTCGTGGGCACCGTCGACCCCGAGTCCCAGCGCCTCGTCCGGGTCACCCGGGAGTGCCTCAGCCGGGCCATCGCCGAGGTGCGCCCCGGCGCGCCGCTCAACGCCATCGGCCGGGCCATCCAGGACCACGCCGAGGCGGCCGGCTTCGGCGTCGTCCGCCAGTTCATCGGCCACGGCATCGGGGAGACGTTCCACACCGCGCTCGCGGTGCCGCACTACTACGACCCCCGGGCCACCACGAAGCTCGTGCCCGGCATGGTCTTCACCATCGAGCCGATGATCACCGTGGGCGACTGGCGGGTGCAGCTCTGGGACGACGGCTGGACCGCCACCACCCTCGACCACAAGCGCACCGCCCAGTTCGAGCACACGATGGTGGTGACCGACGACGGCGTCGAGATCCTCACGCTCCGCGAGGACGGCCGCTGGTCCGGCGACGGCGGCCAACCCGGCGACCCCGACTGAGGGCGCCGGCCCGGGCGCCGATGGAACCGGTCGGCGGGGCACGGCGTTGGGCTGAGGTGAGCACGGAACCGGCGACCTCGCGCGCCGCGACGGGGGAGCGGTCCGCGATCCTCCTCGCCGCGGCGCTGGTGCCCGCCACGTTCCTGGCGGTCGACCCGGCCGGCTGGTACCCGTTCGGGCCGGCCCGGTGGTGGGTGGCGTCGACGCTCGCCCTCGGCGTGCCGGCCGCGCTCGCCGCGGCGGGGCGGCCGCTGCGGGTCGAGCGGTCCGTCGCCGCCTGGTGGGCGGCGCTGCTCGCCGTCCTGGCGGTGGCCGCGGCGCGCGGGGTCGACCCCCGCTACGCCTGGATCGGCACGCCCGAGCGGCGGCTCGGCTGGTGCGGCTGGCTCGTGTTCGCCGCCGCGCTCGTGGCCGGCCGGTCGCTGCCGGTGCGACGCTCGGCGCCGGCGGTGCGGGGTGCGCTCGTGGTGGCCGGCCTGGGCGTGGGCGGCGCGGCCGTGCTCCAGGCGCTCGGGGTGCGACCGGGCCCGCTCGGCCTCGGTGGCGACCGGCTGGGCGCCACCTTCGGCACGCCCGCCCTCCTCGGCTCCGCGGCGGCGCTGCTGCTCCCCGCGCTCGCCGGCCTCGCCGCCGGGCGGGCGGGGAGCCGCCCGCTGCGGCTGGCGGCGGGGGTGGCCGCCGCGGCGGTGGCCGTGGCGCTGCTGGGCTCGGGGACCCGCGGCGCCTGGGCCGGTTCGCTGGCCGCGCTGGTCGCCCTCCTGGTCCTCCGGCGCCGCTCGGGCACCCGACCCCGGTGGGCGGCCGGCGGCGACGGTGATCCTTGCCGGACCGGCGGTGCCGGCGGGGTGGGCGATGCCGGTGGGGCGGGTGGTGGGGCTCGGCCGTCAGCCGACGGTGCCGCTCGGCCGTGGTCGGGGCGGGCCGCGGACCACCCGGTCGCGCTCGGGGTCGCGGCTGCGGGCGCGGTGGTGCTGCTCGCGCTGGTGACGCCGGTCGGCGGCCGGCTCGCGGACCTGGCGGACGGCGGCGGGGCCGGGGGCCGCGCCCGGGTGGACGAGTGGCGGGTGGCGACCCGGGTGCTCGCCCGCCACCCGGTGCTCGGCGTGGGTCCCGAGGGGTACCGGATCGCCTTCGCCGAGGGCGTGGACGACCGCTACGAGCGCGACCACGGGCGGGACCCGCTGCCCGACCGGGCCCACTCGGCCCCGCTCGACGTGGCGCTCGCAGGCGGGCTGCCCGCGCTCGCCGCCTGGGTCGGCCTGCTGGTGGCGGTGGGCCGCCGCCTCGTGCCGGTGCTGCGGCGAGGACCGCCGGAGGACGCGGGCCTCGCGGTGGGGGTGGTGGCGGCGGTCGCCTCGTCGCTCGTGCTGTTCCCGACCACGGAGGTGGACGTGGCCCTCTGGTTCCTCGCCGGGGTGACCCTCGCCCGGGCGGCCCGGTCCGGTCGCGCGCCGAGGGGCGGGCACGCGTCGAGCGTCGGGCACGCGCCGGATGCCGAGGCCGTCGCCTCGCAACCCGCCCGGGCTGTCCGGGAGGTCGGCGGGCCCGCCTCACCCGTCGGCGGCGCCGCCCGGGAGGGCGAGGGGGACGCCTCGGCGGTCGAGGGCATCGTTTCTTCGGGCGCCGACCTCGCCTCGGCGGGTACCGACGTCGTCTCGCCGGGTGCCGACCGGCGTCCGGACACCGCCGGAGCCGTCCCGGATGCCGTCCCCGGCGCCGACCGGCGTGCGGGCGGGGGCGTGGGCGGGGATCGGGTGCTCGTGGCGCGCCACGGCGCGGTCGGGGCGGTGGCCGGCGTGCTGGCGGCGGTGGCCCTGGTGACCGGCGCGGCCGGGGTGGCCGCGGACCGCGACGCCCGGGCGGCGGTCGAGGCCCTCGACCGGGGCGAGGTGGCTGCGGCGCTCGCCCGGGCCCGCTCCGCGGCCGCCCGCCGGCCCGACGTCCTCCGCCACCACCTCCTCCTCGCCCGGGTGCGGGCAGCGGCGGGGGAGGGGCACCGTCGCGCCCTCGCCGACCTGGCCCGGGCCGACGCCTGGTCGCCGGATGACCCGGTGCTGCGCCTGGCCCGGGCGCGCGAGCGGCTCCCCCCCCCCCCGGGCCCCCCCCCCCCCCCCCCCCGGGGGGGCGCCCCGGCCCGGGGGGCCACCCCCCCGGGGCGCGCC
>Ga0182792_1002480_pt1 | contig 12933 bp, 8 predicted proteins | sample Passage237B_FD_130497 | JGI IMG/M metagenome (GOLD analysis project Ga0182792, IMG submission 130497) | Cellulose adapted compost microbial communities from Newby Island Compost Facility, Milpitas, CA, USA - Passage2 37B (version 2) (version 2) ...
ACTTCCACGATGTCGTGCAGCGGGATCGGTACGAGCACGCTCTCGATCTCGTGCCAGCCATCGGAACGCTTGCGTACCACGTTCAGGCCCAGGTTGATCTTGGCGTACGGGAAGCGGATCATGGTGGTGGCGAAGGTACCTTGGCGGAAGGTAGCCATGGTAGTGCAGGGCTGACACGGCCCTTACTGTTTCACGAATTGCCGTGCCACCGGTCCGTTGTTCGTGCGCAACAGGAACAGATAACTGCCCGTGGCCAGCCCGCCCGTTGGCACGGTGATGTGGTCCCGCGCACCCTGGTCTTGCATGGCCACGCGGCCCAGCATGTCGCGGACCTCCCAAGCGAACGGTCCATGGTTCCCTTGTTCCAGTTGTACATGTAGCACATCGGCGGCAGGGTTGGGGTATACCTGTAGCGCACCGTTGGCAGCGGCATCGTGCAGGCCGGTGCCGTCCCAAGGGGCCAGCTTCACCACCCACAGGTCGGATCCGCCGTTGTTGCCGGTGAGGTCGCCATCGTTCGAGTGGCTTGATCCGGTAAATACCGCTCCACCATCCGGTGTCACCCGTATGGATGAACCTTGGTCATGGGCCGAACCTCCGTAATTGCGTTGCCACACGATGTTGAGGTCCGGGTCCAACTGGGATACCCAGGCATCACTGGCTCCCAAGGGATCGGTGACATCCCCATCCGTGGAGCGTGTGTAGCCAGTGACCAGCGCATGCCCATTCGGCAACAGGTCAAGGCCGTTCAACTGGTCCCAGTCGGATCCTCCCAGGCAGCGTTGGCCGATCAGATCACCATTGGCGGCCAGGCGCAGCACCCAACCATCGTTATTGCCGTGGTGTCCTGAAACATCCCCGTTGTTGGAAGTTGTGACCCCAGCCACCCAGAAGGTCCCGTCCGGGGCCACGCGTACATCATTCAAGTAGTCGTTGCCGGATCCGCCGTAGCACCGCTGCCACTGGATGGCACCATGCTCATCCAGCTTCAGTATCCATCCGGTATGGCTTGGTGCCGGAGGAGCATGATAGGGGTTGATGCCCATCAGGTCGCCATCATTGGACTGGGTGTGGCCTATCACGATGCAGCCCCCGTCCGATGTCGCCGCCACGGACCTGGCGGCATCAATATGACTTCCTCCATAGCACCGGCTCCACAATGTGCTGCCTTCGGCATCCAACTTCACCACCCAGGCATCCGCAAGGCCATGGTTCCCGATGGCATCGCCATCGGGCGAACTGGTGGAGCCGCTCAAGACGTATCCCCCATCCACGGGTGCAATGGAGTGAAGCCCGTCCGTTCCGCTCCCACCGAGGCATCGTTGCCAGACGATGCTGCCCAAGGCGTCGGTCTTCACCACCCATGCTTTTTGGCCGATCGGCACGGTGCATTCCACGTCCCCGTCGGTGGAGTACGTGGTGCCGCTGAGAATGACCCCCCCATCGGCTGTTTCCCGCACAACACATCTGGATCCATCATCGGCCGAGCCTCCGTAGCAACGTTGCCATTCCATGGCACCGTCCGCCTGGAGCTTGACGAGCCAGATGTCCCGCAGGCCCTGGTGCCCGATGACATCACCATCGCTCGACTGCGTGATCCCGGCGATGATATAGCCGCCATCGCTTGTGCGGGATATGTCATATCCCGCATCGGGCATGCTCCCCCCGTAGTTGTATTGCCACGCGATGGCCGGGGCGGTCTGCGCATGGCCGGTGCCACTGGATGTGGCAAGGGCGGCAAGGATGGTGATGAGGTGCCGCATGATGGTCAGTGCTTGATGAACCGCGCTGTGTGGTATTCAGCGCCCCTGCCGAGGCGCAGGCAGTAGGTGCCCCTGGCGAGTTGGGCGATGGGGATGGTCAACCGGCCCTGGGAGCCATGGACGGCGGGCTGTTGATGCACCACCCGGCCCAGCGGGTCGAACACCTGCACGGCCCAGCCCGGGCCGTGCAGGCGGCCAAGGTCGACATGCAGCACGTCGGCGGCCGGGTTGGGGTATACCGGCAGCGCACCGTTGGCAGCGGCATCGTGCAGGCCGGTGTCGTCCCAAGGGGCCAGTTTCACCACCCAGAGGTCGGTCTCGCCGTTGTTGCCGGTGAGGTCGCCATCAGCGGATACGCTGTATCCTACCATGATCGCGCCACCATCATGGCCACTATCCATCGCATAGCCATGGTCGATGGCACTACCGCCCATGGATCGCTGCCATTGGATCTCCATGCTGGGGGTCAGAAGCACCGTCCAAGCGTCGACCAAGCCCATCTGTTCCGTTATATCGCCGTCCGATGAACTTGTATAGCCTACCAGCAGAACAGATCCATTAGGTAATATGTGAAGCCCGTTGAACCGGTCGCCCGCCTCCCCCCCAAGGCAACGTTGTTGCACAAGGTCGCCTGATGCATCGATACGAAGCACCCATGCATCTGCGCCGCCATGATTCCCTTCGATATCCCCGTCGACCGAGTGCGTATAACCTGTCGCCCAGTACGTACCATTCGGTGCCTCGGCCACAGCATGCAGGAAATCATTACCCCATCCACCATAGCACTTCTGCCATTGAATATCGCCATGTCCGTCCAGCTTAAATATCCATCCTGTACGGCTTGGTACCGGCAGGATATGGTAGGGGTTGACACTTGACAGATCGCCATCACCGGACTGCGTATAGCCCGCCACGACGCACCCTCCATCCGACGTTCCGGTCACAGACCTCGCCACCTCATTGTGGCTTCCTCCATAGCATCGGCCCCATAGTGTGTTGCCTTCGGTATCAAGCTTCACCACCCATGCGTCCATGAGGCCATGGTTCCCGACGGCATCACCATCGGATGAGTAGGTGCCGCCACACATGACATATCCCCCGTCCACCACGGCGATGGAGGACAGGTGCTCCACGCCGCTCCCCCCGAGGCACCGCTGCCATTGGATAGTGCCAAGGCCATCGGTCTTCACCACCCATGCCTTGACGCCGACCGGCACGGCGCATTCCACATCCCCGTCGGTGGAAGACGTGGTGCCACCGAGGATGAATCCTCCATCGGCCGTTTCCCGCACGAGGCTTCTTACCTCCTCCCAATCCGACCCGCCGTATGATCGCTGCCATTCCATGGTGCCATTCGCCTGGAGCTTGATGAGCCAAAGGTCCCGCAGGCCGTGGTGCCCCGTGACATCGCCATCGCTCGATTGCGTGGTCCCAGCTACGACATAGCCGCCATCGCTTGTGCGTGAGATATCATGCCCCCCGTCGGACATGCTTCCCCCGTAGTTGTACTGCCACGCGACGGCCGGGGCGGTCTGCGCATGGCCGGTGCCGCAGGATACGGCAAGGATCGCAGGGGCGATGATGAGGGCCGTGAGGTGTCGCATGACAGTCAGTGCTTGATGAAGCGGGCGGTGTGGTATTCAACGCCCCTGCCGATGCGCAGGCAGTAGGTGCCTTTGGCGAACTGGGCGATGGGGATGGTCAACCGGCCCGTGGAGCCATGGATCGCGGGCTGTTGATGCACCACCCGGCCCAGCGGGTCGAACACCTCCATGGCCCAGCCCGGGCCATGCAGGCGGCCAAGGTCGACGTGGAGCACGTCGGCGGCTGGGTTGGGGTATACCGTGATCCCTGCCTGCACGAGCGGCTCCTCCACGTGGACCGAACTCGGCCCCCAGCATTCGCCCATGACCAGCAGCGAATAGGCCGTGCGCAGCTGGGCGGGCGCCGCAGGGTGCCATGCGTTCACCACCACGCTGTTGTCCGTGCTGTTCTGGATGAACCAGCAGTTGGTGGTGGCCGTTACCGTGGCGGTGCTGCCGTCGATGTCGAAATCGTAGTCGGCCCAGGTCCTGCCGTTCACCGAAGCGGGATCGCCGTGCGTGCCGACGGTGGAACTCTCACGCTCCCATGCACCATGTTCGTCCTCGATGATCACCGTGGGGGGATCGAACACGTCCTGGTACACGTGGGTCACCTCCACGCGGTATGCGTTGTATGCGCCCGGCGGCAGTTCCATGGTGTTGTGCGGGGGAACGGTGATCACCTGCGGCGGGAACTGCTGGGTATCGACAGGCTGCTCCGGCTGGCCGGAGTGGACAATGCAGTAGGGGGCGCTCACGAGCGCAAGCGCCGCCCCCGCGTCCAGACGGCCATGCCCGTGATAGTCATCATACCCCACGAGGTATTGGTCGTAGGGAGGCCATTCATGCACGAGGTCATAGATGTCCAGCGCGGTGTGTTCCAGCACCTGCTCAACGTCCTCCGGTGCAAGGTTGTTGGGGGCGCCGTTGATGGCACTGTGCTGGGCCATCATCAGGGCGGCCACCCCGGCCACGTGGGGTGCGGCGGCGGAGGTGCCCCGGAAGCAGCCATAGGAGGAGCCGAACACCTCCCAGGGCAGTTCTTCCCCGCATGGGAATGGGGAGGCCTGGCCATCCAGCGCGACATGCACGATGGATACGCTTCCAGGAGCGGCAAGGTCCACCCCGAAGTGGTGGTTGGCATCGATCAGTGAGTTGCCCGTGTTGTTGCTTTCGAAGGAGAGGTGCGTGCCATCATTGCCCGTGGCCGTTATGCTGAGCACGGCCCGGTCGCCGACAAGCCCCTCGCTACTCACGGGCAGTCCCGATGGCCAGGCCATGTAGGTACCGTCAAGCACGGGATGGTGGTTGCCATGTGCCGCCACGAACACGCAGTGGTTCCGGTAGCAGGTGAGCATGGCCTCGATCAAAGCCATAGGCGCCTGTACTTCCGGATAGGTGACCCGGTGGGTCCAGCTTGCGTTCAGGATGTGGCAGCCGAAGCCGATCCCGGAGCCCACAATGTCCGATGACCCCTCGGTGATGGCGGAGAGGATGTCATCAAGGGGCGCGAACTGATCGTTATGGCTGACGATCAAGGGGATCAGCGCACCCCCCGTGTTGCCCGTGCCGTCCACGTTGCCCCCGGCGATCCCCGCCACGCCGGTGCTGTTGTTGCGCAGCGCGCCGATGACGCTGGCACAGGCGGTGCCGTGGAAACCTACGCCACCGTATTCGAACTGATAATCAAGTTGGGCTATATCCACTTCCACGTAGTCCTTATAGTCGAACCCGTTCAGCACCTTGGTCTGCCCTTCATGCACGAAGTCCTCGTGGTCCCACTTGATGGGCGAGTCGATGACGCCCACCTTGATGAAGGGCTGGCCGGTCTGGATGGCCCAGGCGGGCCCGATGTTGATGTGCGCGTCGGGGTATTCCGTGGTGGGTGCCAAACCGGCCTGGTAGCCTGCCTGGTAAACGGGGTCGTTGGACTGGAACTGGAAGACCAAGGTGGGGTGCGCGTATGCCAGGTGCGCATGCAGGCCGCTCAGGCTGTCGCTGGCCTCCAAGGGCTCCATCCCCCCGGTCTCCATCAGCAGCACGTTCCAGAACCTGGGCAGGCGCACCTGCTCACCGAGGCGCGAGATGGAGATGCTGTCGGCGCTGGTCCAGCGGCGGAAGACCTTCATCACCCTGATGCGCGAGGCCGTGCCCGGTGGCAGCCCCAGTTTGGCGATGATGGCACCGGCCACGCTGTCGGGCACCACGCGGTCCAGGGTGGTGTGCTGCATGTTCGGGTCGTCCACGAAGGCGGTGTCCAGCAGGTGCGGCCTGAACTTCACGATCACCTCGTTCTGCAGGTACAGCGGGTTGTCCAGGCTGTCCAGCACCGGAGGGTTGTCCTTGTGATGGATGTCGTACTTCACGGTGGTGTAGGTCCGGTCCGGGTATTCGCTCAGGCCGCTCACGTAGATCACCCCGCCGCTCCCCACGGCCAGGGCGAGCGCCTGGTCGCTGCTTTGGGCGGTGCCATGTTCCCGGGTCCACTCCAGTTCGCCATCCGCGTCGTATTTCACCGTGGCGAAGTCCAGCGATGCCCCGTTCGATACGGCGCCGGTGACCACCACCCCCTCCCCATGCACGGCGAGCCTCGTGGCCACGGCGTGCAGCGTGTCCTCCTTGGGCCGGTACGTTCTGGCCCAGAGCAGATCGCCTTCGGGGGCATACTTCAGGGTGATGAAGTCGCTGCCACCGCTGTCGTTGCCCTATGCACCGCACACATAAACGTTCCCTGCCGCATCGGTGGTTACCGCCAGTCCCTGGTCCGGATGCCCCGTTCCCCCGAAGGTTTGCAGCCAGCCGATGGTGAAGCCGGGTGTCAGCTTGAGGGTCTGGATGTTCCTGTCCGTTCCGTTGTGGTAGGAGCCGGTCATCAATAGGCTCCCCGCCTCGTCGATCGCCCATGCGGTGGCCTTGTGCAGCCCGATGCCGGGGAGGCTGATACGCATGGTGTCCAGTCCGTCACCGGTCTCGCCGTCGTACATCAGCGCGGCGATGTCCCAGCTCAGTGTACTGGGGGCGGATATTCCGACGATGATCGGGTTGTCCTGTTCATCGATGGTCACTCCAATGGCCGCGTCGATCAGACCGGCATGGTCGTACGTGGCCGACCATGCCAGGCCTCCCGAAGCATTGAACTTGACCAGGGTCATGTCGGTGAAGGAAGGGCTCGTCCAGGAAGCCCCGCATACATAAATGCCACCGCTGCCATCGAGGGCCAGGCCCACCGGGACGTCCTCCCGGCCGGCCGGGCCGTTCCATGTGGCGTCCCAGACCAGGTCACCGTCCACATCGTATTTGATCAGCGCGAAGTCCAGGTCGTTGCCGGTATTGTTCACCGTGGCCGCCACGAAGACGTCCCCCGTGTTGTTGGTGATCACGGCGATGCCGTGGTCGTGCAGTGCGTCGGACCCGGCGTAGGTCCGCTGCCACAGGGTGTCGCCCAAGGGGGCGTACTTGGTGATGAGCACATGGGATACGCCCGGGGCTGCCAGGGTGTTGCCCACCACGATGAGATTGCCCTCCCAGTCGAGGGTGCTTGCGGTCCAGTGGATCTCGCCGGGCCGGCCGGCCGACCGGACCCACTCCTTGTTGATGTAGATCTGGGCGGGCAGCAGGTTGGCCAGGGCCACTAGGGGTATGAAGCAGCCCCATTGTCGCCTTGGGGGCGAATGACCTTGTCCGTCGCGCCGTGTGATCGGAGGAGGCTGTTGTGCCATCGTGGAAAGGGCTTTGGAGGTGGAGGAACGAATGTAGTGCGGGAGGGCGCGAAAACCTATTGAGGACGCCCTTTCCCCCGTAGAGGCCGGGCCGGGTGTCCGATGGGCCCCGCGGCCATGGTGTCGGCCCCCGGCGTACAGGGCACTTCGTGGGTTCTTCTACCTTCGCTCTCCCTTACCGATCAAGATGCAGACGTTCCTGGAGTTCGAGAAGCCGATACAACACATCATCGAGCAGATCGAGAAGCTGAAGGAAGTGGCCCAGCAGGGCGAGGTGGATGTGAAAGCGACCCTGAAGGACCTGGAGAAAAAGCTGGCCGATACGCAGCGGTCGATCTACTCGAACCTGAGCCCGTGGGAGCGCGTGCAGGTGAGCCGGCACCCAGACCGCCCGTATGCGCTGAAGTACATCGAGATCCTGTCCGACAACACGTTCATCGAACTGCACGGCGACCGCACCGTGAAGGACGACAAGGCCATGGTGGGCGGCTTCGGGCTGCTCAACGGTCGCAGCGTGATGTTCATTGGCCAGCAGAAGGGGATCAACACCAAGATGCGGCAGTACCGCAACTTCGGAATGGCGAACCCCGAAGGTTACCGCAAGGCGTTGCGTCTGATGAAGCTGGCCGAGAAGTTCAACAAGCCGGTGGTGACATTGATCGATACGCCGGGGGCCTATCCCGGCCTGGAGGCCGAGGAGCGCGGCCAAGGCGAGGCGATCGCGCGGAACATCTTCGAAATGGTGCAGCTGAAGGTGCCCGTGATCTGCGTGATCATCGGGGAGGGCGCCTCGGGCGGCGCGCTCGGCATCGGCGTGGGCGACAAGGTGTTGATGCTCGAGAACACCTGGTACAGCGTGATCTCGCCGGAGTCGTGCTCATCCATCCTGTGGCGTAGCTGGGACTACAAGGAGCAGGCGGCGAAGGCGTTGAAGCTCACCGCCCAGGACATGCTGGCCAGCAAGCTGATCGATGGGATCATCGAGGAGCCGCTGGGCGGGGCGCATGCCGATGTGCTCGGCGCCTGTAACAGGGTGAAGGCCGAGGTGTCGAAGCACCTGGACAAGCTGGTGAAGGTGGATCCCGAGAAGCTGGTGGAGCGCCGTATCCGGAAGTTCTGCGATATGGGCGTGGTGCTGAAGGCCAAGGCCGAGCGCGCCAAGGCGTAGGACATGGCTCCGACTCACCTGTTGAGCAAGGGAAGGATGCTCCCTATCGGGCCGGGCAGGCCCGTGGCGCTGGAGATGGTGCCCGTGTTGGGATCGGCCAGTATGAGTTCGTTGCCGGCACCGATGTACAGGGTGCCCGTGGCGGCTTCGTAGGCCAGTGCATCGGCGGTGATGGCCGCGATAGGTACGGCCGTGTTCCCGGGCAGATCGTACCGGACCACCTGCCCTTGGAGCGCGATCGCGAAACTGTTCGCGTGCAGCCGTTCCACGGCCCGGATCGGCCTGCCGCTGAAGACGCGCATGTCATTGCTTCCACCGGTGTTGACGAAATGCTCCTGCACAACACCATCGCCATCGCGGTTGCCGAAAAGGAGCGCCGCCTGGGCCGACCGTGGGAAGAGCGCCACCAGTTCAGTGCCTAACGCCCAATGGTTCAGGAAGTTCCCGCCCACAAGCGTGAACACCCCCAGGCGCCGCTCGGGAAAGGAGATGCCCCGCAGCTCCACGAGCACGCGATCGCCCACCACCACTTGGCGATAGGGGCGGTAGCCCGGTTGTGCCTGTGCGGTGAAGCCCTGGCCACCCTGTCCGAGGTAGCCGCGCACGAAGCCGTCGTTGGTGCTCACATAGAGGCGTCCGTCGGTCGGGTCCACGCGGATGCTGGTGAAATAGGGCGTGTTCTCACTGTTCGCATTGGACACCTGCCACGGCATGCTCCAGCCTGCGGTGGGCGAGGCGACCAGCGGACCGTGCGTGCCGTCGCTGAGGTAGATGTGCTGGCTGTTGCTGTTGATGGCGGCCACGGACATGCTGCCCACCGAGCCCCAGGTATCCACATTGCCGGTGCTGTCGATCCGCAGGATGCTGCCAGTGGTGCCTTCCGGCGGGGTGATGAACAGGGCCCTGAGTCGGAGGGGGGCCTCCAGTACATTGATGGAACGGAACGCCTGCCGTTGGTCGTCTCCTGCGATGGCACGCACGTTCACCGTATAGGTGCCGGAAAGGATCCGTTCGTCGGTCACCTCGATCTCCCGTTCGATCGTGGTCGAACTGCTTCCCACGTGTGCCACCACTGGAGGGGCGATGGGCGCACCGTTGGCATCGGTGAGCGCGAACACCACATTGTCGACCTGGTGATCATCGCTGACGCTGGCGCGCACGAGCAATTGGCCAGGTACCGAGAAGGTGGCGGACGGACCGGGGAGCAGGATCTCGACCGTCGGTGGGCGATCCGCGCGCTCCTTGCGGCATGCCGTGGCGGTGACCATGGCCAGTAACAGGATCGGAAGGAGCACGCGCATAGGCGAAAAGTACGCCCATCGGTGCATGCTCGCCGCGGATCGTTGATGGGATCGTTGATGCGGTGTTCGCACTTTGGTGATGATCTTCCGCAGGGCTCAGCGTTTGACGGGGCTACTTTTGGTGCCCACCGGATCGCGCAGACCATCGTCAATCGGTACTGTCCGCCGGAGGTCCCACCCATGGCCGAACTCTCTCAGACCCGCTCCGACCGGGCCCGCAGTGCTTCGCGCAGGTCCGCGAGCAACGTTGTGGATCCCTACATCGAGGCAGGCAGGCTTCCACCCCAAGCCCCCGAACTCGAACAGGCCGTGCTCGGTGCGCTCATGCTCGAGCGCAATGCGGTGAACGAGGCCATCGACATCCTGCAGCCCGAGAGCTTCTATGTGGATGCCCACAAGAAGATCTTCGATACGATCCTGAGCCTGTTCCGGAACGACCAGCCCATCGACATCCTCACGGTGACCGAGGAGCTGAAGAAGCGCGGCGAACTGGACCTCGTTGGCGGCCCCTTCTACATCAGCCAGCTCACCAACAAGGTGGCCAGCAGCGCGAACGTGCAGTACCACGCACGGATCATCAGCCAGAAGCACATCCTGCGCGAGCTGATCCGCATGAGCGCCGAGACCCAGCGTGAGGCCTACGATGACAGCGCCGATGTGTTCGAACTGCTGGACAAGGCCGAGCAGGACCTGTACGCGATCACCAGCGGCAACCTGAAGCGCAACTACGAGCCGATGAGCGAGCTCATCCAGGGAGCCATCGCGCAGATCGAGAACGCCAAGACCAAGACCGGCGGGGTGAGCGGCATTCCCACGGGGTTCGTGGAGCTGGACAAGCTCACCGCCGGCTGGCAGCGCAGCGACATGATCATCGTGGCCGCCCGACCGGCCATGGGGAAGACCGCCTTCGTGTTGAGCATGGCCCGCAACATCGCCGTGGAGCACAAGCACGCCGTGGCGTTGTTCAGCCTGGAAATGAGCAGCACGCAGCTGGTGACCCGTTTGATCGCCAGCGAGTCAGGCATCAGTTCGGAGAAACTGCGGAAGGGCGATCTGACCGATGCGGAGTTCACCCTCCTGCACCAGCACATCGCCCGGCTGGCCAACGCACCGATCTACATCGACGACACGCCCGGCCTGAACATCTTCGAGCTGCGGGCCAAGGCCCGACGCCTCAAGAGCCAGCACAATGTCGACCTGATCATCATCGACTACCTGCAGCTGATGACGGCGGGAAGCGACAACCGCAACGGCAACCGCGAGCAGGAGATCAGCACCATTTCGCGCTCGATCAAGAGCATCGCCAAGGAACTCGACGTCCCGATCATCGCGCTGTCGCAGTTGAGCCGTGCCGTGGAGACCCGTTCGGGCGACAAACGTCCGATCCTGAGCGATCTCCGCGAATCGGGCGCCATCGAACAGGACGCGGACATCGTGTGCTTCCTCTACCGTCCCGAGTACTACAAGATCTACGAGGACCACAAGGGCAGCACGCTGGGCATCGGCGAGGTGATCGTGGCCAAGCACCGGAACGGTGCCGTGGACGATGTGCGCCTGCGCTTCATCGCCGAGCTGGCCAAATTCACCGATCTGGAGACCATGCCGGGCAACTTCGGCGTTGGTGGCATGGGATCCGATGGGGGGGATAGCTTCCGGACGGTGACCCGCCCGAGCAAGATGAACGATGATACCGGGGATGATGTGCCGTTCTGATCGGTGGCGGGGCTTGGCCACCTTGGTCGCGCTGGTGCTGGCCGTGCCGGTGCTGGCCACCAAGTTGCTGATCCCCATGGACGGCACCCAGAAGGAGCACCTGAAGGCCTACGGCATCGCCTACTGGACACTGCAGCGTGACGTGCCCGTGGAATGGCTGCTCAACTACAGGGGCGGTAGTTTCCTGATCGAGCACTACACGGCGCTGGAGCACGAGTGCACCATCCGCGGGGTGACCTACCAGGTGATCGCCGATGGCCAGGCCGCCGCGATCCTGGCCGAGATCGCCGACCCGGAGGTGAACATGGAGGCCGTGAAGCTGGAGAAGCCGCCGAAGATCGCGGTGTACGCCCCCGAGAGCTTTCAGCCGTGGGACGATGCCGTGGCCCTGGTGATGACCTACGCCGAGATCCCCTACGACCGCATCTACGACCCGCAGATCATCGCCGGTGCGCTCCCGCAGTACGATTGGCTGCACCTGCACCACGAGGACTTCACCGGGCAGTACGGCAAGTTCTACCGCGCCTACAGCACCGCGCCATGGTACCAGGCACAGGTGCGCGAGAGCGAGGCGATGGCCGCTCGCCTGGGCTTCGCCAAGGTGAGCCAGATGAAGCTGGCCGTGGCCACCAAGATCCGCGACTACGTGGCCGGCGGTGGCTATCTCTTCACCATGTGCTCGGGCACCGACACCTACGACATCGCCCTGGCAGCCGAGGGCGTGGACATCTGTGCCCCGGAGTTCGACCACGACCCCGTGGAGCCGGGCGCACAGCAGAAGCTCGACTTCAGCAAGACCTTCGCCTTCAAGGATTTCAAACTGATCACCGACCCGATGGTGTACGAGTTCAGCGACATCGATGCCACCGACATCCACGGGCGCATCGGCCAGACGCGGGACTTCTTCACCCTGTTCGACTTCAGTGCCAAGTGGGACATCGTGCCCACCATGCTGTGCCAGAACCACGAGCAGGTGATCCGTGGCTTCATGGGGCAGACCACCGCCTTCCGCAAGAACTTGGTGAAGCCGGGCGTGCTGGTGATGGGCGAGAACAAGGCCCAGGGCACGGTGAAGTACATCCACGGAGAATACGGTCTGGGGCAGTGGACCTTCTATGGCGGACACGACCCGGAGGACTACCAGCACATGGTGGGCGATCCACCCACGGACCTGAGCCTGCACCCCAACTCGGCGGGCTACCGGCTGATCCTGAACAACATCCTCTTCCCCGCTGCGCGCAAGAAGAAGCAAAAGACGTAGGGGAGTTGTCAGTTGTTGGTCATCCGTTGCCGGTCGGGGGAGTTCGCAGGGTAGGCCGTCCCCTGCCAACTGAACGAACGGCCATGCCCCGTTCCCTGACAACCAGCAGCTGACAACGGACAACTGACGACCACGAACGCCCATGGCTTAGCTTTACCCCGCATTACACCACGCATGGACCTCAGTAAGATCATTTCCGTGGCCGGCAAGAGCGGCCTGTTCCGCATCATCGCCCAAGGGCGCCAGGCCATCATCGCCGAATCGCTGCTCGACGGCAAACGTGTCCCTGTGCATGCCAGCCTGCGGATCAGCTCGCTCGACGAGATCAGCATGTATACCACCGGCGACGATGTGCCCCTGGCGCAGGTGTTGGAGAAGTTGTACGAGGTGGAGAAGGGCGGCCCCAGCCTGGACCCCAAGGAAAG